>Ga0315281_10003463_pt1 | contig 23079 bp, 40 predicted proteins | sample YL17G07_0_MG_FD_204540 | JGI IMG/M metagenome (GOLD analysis project Ga0315281, IMG submission 204540) | Sediment microbial communities from Yellowstone Lake, YNP, Wyoming, USA - YL17G07_0 | ecosystem: Environmental > Aquatic > Freshwater > Lake > Sediment | place: USA: Wyoming | collected... | reverse complement strand
GCTCCCTGCGCTCCCTGCGCTCCCTGCGCTCCCTGCGCTCCCTGCGCTCCCTGCGCTCCCTGCGCTCCCTGCGCTCCCTGCGCTCCCTGCGCTCCCTGCGCTCCCTGCGCTCCCTGCGCTCCCTGCGTGCCCTGCGTGCCCTGCGGCCCCTGCGGCCCCTGCGGTCCGGAGATGGCGGGGTCCAGAATTGGAGTGCCGGCGTGGTCTTTGGGGAGCTGCGGCACTCAAGTCTTCCTCATCCACCATAGCAGCGCAGCTGCGACAGCGAAGCCGGCGACGGCGTAGCGCAGGCCGGGGCCCACGGTCTCCGGGGGATCAGCAGTGGCGATGCGAATGGCCATCTGCTCGCACTGCCCGGGGTCGGGGCAGAGCGTGCTGATCCGCTGCGTGTCCGGGTGCCACTCGAAATGGCCGTAGTCCTTGAAGGAGAACCGGCCGCCCCAGACGCCCCCGAGCTTCTCCCAGATCAGCCCGGCGACAGCGTACGGTCCCCCATCCGTGCCCGAGGGGAAGAGCATCTTCCCCGTGCTGGGATCGACAGGGTCTGCGTCGATCGCTCGGCCCATCACGTGCCAGCTCTGACAGCCACGGGCCTGGGTGACAATCGATTTGCCATCCTCGCCGCGGCCCTGGGCGTAGATCGTGTCCTGCTCGCGGCAGGTGCGCCGGCCGCTCCGGATCCGCAGATCGAGCCCGGTCGCGCGCTTGAACTCGGTCGCCAGTGTCCGCACCGACCGGCGGGTGCGCCAGTCGAGCCCCGCCAGGAGGTTGTACGGGTCCAGGATGGCCACGGGTTGCAGGAAACTACCATTCGGGTTGCCGCTCGGGTACTTTTCTGCACCATGACCATCGGTAAGCCAGGCACGCTGATCCACGGCACTTTGCGCCCCCAGGACCTGATCCCCGTGTTTCTCGACGAGCTGCGCCGGCTCGACAAGGGAGCGTTCGACGCCTACGTGGACAGCAATCCGGGCATGCTGCCGGCCGAGATCCCGATGATCGCGTTCATGACCCCGTCCGATCCGTGGTGGAACGGGGAGGGGCCGACGTGGGCGCTCGATTCGCTGTTCGATTCGCTCGGGGAGTACAGCCCCGAGGGGCACTACTTCGGGGCGCACGAGGGGGACGGCTCGGACTTCGGGTGGTGGGAAATCGATGATGCCGGGTATGCTGGCAACCCGGCACTCCCAGCGGCTCCCCCCGGGCGGCAACGTGCTGGGCGAGCAGAAACCACGCTCGACGCGCTCCGCCGGATGACACTCACCGAGGAAGCGCGCCACCGGCAGCAGGAGCGACCGTTCGATCCAGCGCGGCCGCGGACGCACTACGCGGGCGCGCATCACTTCGCAGTGAACGAGCGAGAGCTTCGGGGACCGGTCCGACTGAGCAACGGGCGCGTGGTGGTGCACACGCGAGCCGCCAACGGATCGACCGACGCGCACATGCAGGACGGCGGACCGATGTCCGAAGCCGAGTGGCAGGAGTACGCACAGACGATCAAAAAGGGAGCTGGGTACGCTCACCTCCGGCCGAATGCTGCTTCCCGCGGCGAAGTTGATCAGCACGCGGCCGACGACCTGGTGCTGTTCATCGACAACACCGCGAGCCTGTCAATCGATGGCCCGTCTGGGCAGGGGCACAGCATCCTGCTCAACGCGCTCCGCAAGTGGAAGAAGGGCACGTACGACCCCGAGCAGGCCGTCAAGCTGTTCGCGTACCTGACCGAGTCTGGCGCGCGGCAGTACGTGAAGGAGAACGGCTCGTCCCTGCCGTGGAACCAGATGTTCAACGTGCCGACGCGGCTCGCGGCGGCCCGCGAGATGGCCGAGCAATTCGCGCGGCGGGCGCAGGCGGGCGAGTTCGATGACGTCGATACGCGCCAGGGCGCCCGCTAGGGGCGCTTCCAGTCCCTTCTGTAGAGACCCGCGCTCGTGTGTTCGCGCTTGTGGTGGTGCCCGAGCGTGCTCGGGGCCCTTGTGTTGTGCTCCGCGATGCACGGAGTGTGCAGGTACGACATTCTTCCGCCATCCACGACGGCCGTGCTGAGCGCGAAGTCCATCGCGGTGCCACCGTGCCGCGCGAACCAGCGCTTCGAGCCCTCGATGATCCACGGCATGTCGCGCGTCCAGAAGACGTTGGCCACGCAGATCGGGATCTGCCGCTGCGCAGTCGGGTTCCGGCAGCGCTTCCCGTAGATCACGTCCCAGATCCCAAGCGGCGGGCTCATCAGCCAGCCCATCCCGAAGCTCGGCTCATGCAGCGCCGGCCAGGTGAGCGTGTTGTGCCGGAAGTGCCGGTTGACCAGCACGTCATCCTCCAGGCGCACCACGAGGTCGGCCGTGCTTTGTCCCATCGTGCCCAGGACGTCGTGGAAGAAGTCCGCGATGGGCTGACCCGGAGGGTGCAGCAGCACTTTGTAGTCCGTGCCTACGTCGCTGGCTTCAAGCGTCAGACGTAGCTGCTCGACCAAAGCCGCTCGACCGGCATGGCTCTGCACGTAGACGGCTACCGTGAGAGGCACCGTGAATCAGTCCCGAGGCCACTCTTCGTGGACCGCCACGATGTGACACTCGGGACAGACGTAGTTCGCGAGGACTGCATACACGACGTGCAGGCCGTGCCGCTGGTAGGCCGCGATCCACTCCGCCATCCGGAGTTGCGTCACGTGAGCTGGTTCCGGGTCGGGGAAGAAGTGTGGAGTGACCGCGGCGATGATTCCGTTCGGCGCCAGGACTCTGTGCAGAGCGTCGAGCGCCACGTCCACATCGATGACGTGCTCCATCACGTGCCGGCTCCAGATGTACTGAAACCGCCCGTTCCACTCCTCCGGCGCATCCTCGATCGCGCCGTGCACGACATGAGGACTCGAATTAGCTGCTGCCTCGACGATCTCGACCCCCACGTAATCTGACGCGCCGAGCCCGTCGAGCAGGAAGGGCCGCTCCCCGCCGAAGCTCGCTCCCAGTTCCAGCACGGCTGCCGGAGCGGTACGCATCGAGTAACGCGCCTCGCATCCCTTGACTGCGGTCATCAGAGCAGCGCGGCTCTGGTCGTTCTGCTGCTGATAGAGCGCCGTGCGGTTCTGGCGCTGGTGCTCGACGGACAGCAGCGTCATGCGCCGGTGATGGTCCGTGTTCAGATCCATCAGGCGTGAGCGTTGCTCGGCGGTCAGCATGGTCGGAATCGTATCATAGTGCTTGGCATTCTCGTCCACGATCGGCAGCCAATGCTCCCGAGCCGGGAAACCGAAGAGCTGTAACAGCTTCTCCGGGGCCTGCCAGGGGCGTGCTACCAGCCCCTCGTACGAGACCAGGATGTAGGGCACGCGCTGCGCGCGGAAGACCGCTGGGATCTCCGCGTACGCGCGACGAAGGTGCTGCAGCGCCTGTTCGGCAGAATGCGCGTGTCCCACCTTCAGCTGGCTCTGAACCGCCGCATGCCAATCGCGCGTCACCACGCACGCGCTGACCGTGTACCCGGCTCGGCGCAAATCCTTGATCATGTCGCCGAACCGTGGCCACCGGTGCGCGTGTGGCAAGGACCGCCGCCAGACGATCATCGGCGCGGTCGGTGACTCGGTGTCCCAGCGCTGTACATGATCGGCGTCGCCCTCAAACCCAGCCAACATGAAGAGCCGGGTCACGAGTCGCGTGCCCGTACTCTCTGCGCCGCAGACGATGACCGCGTGTTTAGGCGAGGACTCCAAGATGTCCTCCGGAGCGGTCCCTTGCTGCGGCGAGCGCCATGATGCGCTGGCGCATCTGCTGGGCCACGGCGCCATCGGAGTAGGCGGCGAGTGTGTCAACCCCCTCTCGCGAGGAGCGAGGGACTGCCTGGAGCAGGGCCGCGCTGAGCGCCTGCGGCGAGTACGTGGCCCAGTGCGCATCGGGCTCCCAGTGGTAGCCCGGATGCACGCGGCCGAGCGTCCATGGAACCCTCACGTCCTCCGGCTCCGAGTAGTCTTCACTGCCACCGAAACCGACATGCACTAGCCGGTTGCCCTGTTGCTTGGCTTCGAGGGCCGGGATGTCGAGCGCCTCTCCGTGCCCCGCAGACACATAGATGTTGTGGTCGGTGTGGAGGGACGCAATCTGCGCGTCCGGCATGTTGTCCGTGCACACGCGCACCTTCGCCCCGATCGACCGCTCATCCCAGCCCCGAGCGCGAATCGCCCGATCATGAATCCATTGCCGCAGGCTGTCGGCGATGCACGGGTAGCCAGCCCATGGACCACCAAACGCGCGAGTTTTGATCAGCAGGCGCGCGTCGTCATGAGGACCAAACGCGCCCAGGAACGCGCCGATCAGCCCGTGCTGGTTCTTCCGTGGTTCCCACTTCCCGATGTTGTAGAAGCGGCGCCCCGGTGGAGCCGGCGGCGGAGACTCGGTATCCGGCAGCGAGGCGAGAGGAAACCTCACCACGTGCACCTTGTCCGCCGGCATGCCGCTCGTGACGAATGCAGCGCGGTTGCGCTCGCATGTCACCCATAGCTCAGCGCAGCGGCGCAGCACCTGGATGATGCGACCATCGACGCGGTCGCGCTCCCACCAGGTGGCCACTATGCTGTCCGCTGCCGAGACGCCGTGCGCCTTGACCAGATTTTCAAGGTAGCCGGCGTCGTGGATCACCGTCTGGCGGATCGCCAGCGGCATCGGGAAGGACCCGGCCTGGCGAACCGCCTCCACTTCGCGCTGCGCCGCCTCTGGCGCGTCGCGCTCGGGGTAATTGATCGTCTTCAGCGTGACGCGGACGCCTGCCTTCGCGAGCGCCACCGCCTGCCGGCGGCCCTGCCTGCAGACCCCATCCCCGAGCACAGACCACTCGGCCTGGTAAAGTACGACTGGGCCTACCGGACCACGTGTCGCGTTCGGAGCCATTGGCCTGCGTAGTATCCTCCACTCGTGGCCAGGATGTCCACCGTGTGGTTGCCGAGAGACGACGCCGGAACCGTCCGCCCGAATACTGCATATCCGGCGCCGTTCCGGCTCGCCTGCACGATGATCTCGATCCCGATGCTGGCCAGCACGGCAGCGGTCAGGCTAGTCCCGAAAAGGCCACCGAGCAGCCCAACGCTCGCGTGGGCGGCCGTGTGAGCGTCCACGAGCGACTTGTGCGCCTCCCGGGCGTTGACGGCGACGAGCGCGCTCACAGCAGCCGCTCGCCGGTGCCCGCCTGGTAGCGACGGACGATCGAGAAGCCAGCGCCCGCCGGGTCACGGCCGAACGAGACGGCGCGGTCGTGCGCGCCCTCGGTGGCGCCGATGCGCGCGAACGTCTTGGCGCCGTCCAGGTGCGGGTACGGGCCCCACGGGCCCTCAGTCGTGAGCGGCTGGTCGGAGCCCACCGCCAGGGGCCAGACGTAGTAGCCGCCGCGGTTGGGCGCGAGTCCGGCGGCCTGGCGCGGCGCGCCTTCGATCCAATCCCAGCCGAGCTTTGTGATGCCGATCGTCCCTGATTCGTCGAACGTGACGTATCCCGCTTTCGCCAACTTGGAGAGTTGGTAACGAACAGTGTTCGATGGCAGTCGCCCCTGCGTGTGCTCCGTTAGCTCGCGCGAGGAAAACGGGCGGTTACCGTGACCGGCGGTCGCCAGCGCGCGACGCATATCTTCATTCATGGCGTCGCGCAGGCCGCTCATGTGCCGCGCGTCATTGGGGCTGTACGTCCTCACGCTGCCTCCTGGGCCCACTGGATGAGTGTGTCCCACGGATAGTTCGGGCCTGGATCGTAGTGCTTGCTCTTGCCGGGGAACGCCGTGTTCATGTCGACGTGACCGCAGAGACCGCGCTGGCCAGCTACCAGCTCGGCCGGGGTGAGCTTCACCAGCGGGATGTTCCAGGTGCGGCACTCGCGGGCGACCAGGCGCGCGACCAGGCGGATCATCTTCTGGCCGTAGTCGTCCAGCCACTCAGCGCGCGTCTGCCTGGCGTACCCGGCCTGTTCGATGCCGATGCTGCGGCTGTTGCCGGCGTTCGCGTGGGCGGCGATGTGCTCGGTCTTCACGCTCTGCACGATGCTGTCGCAGTCCACCGTAAAGTGCGCGCTGGCAGGAGGATGCGGATTCTTGAAGTACGCAGCGACGGCCTCAGCGCTGGACGGCTTCTCCCACACCTCGGCCGAGTGGATGACGATCCAGTCGACGCTCTTCCGAGCGGCCCAGCGCCACTCGCGCGCCTGCACGAACGTGATGGGCAGCGCGGCACCTGGCAAGATCAGCGTGGGCGCAGCAAACAGCGTCGGATCGATCAGCGCACGGGTCTCGGGACCGACCACGCCCGTGGTGACCAGCGCGCGGCGCATCTGAAATGCACGGGTGGCGGCCTGCGTGTGCGGCCCGAACGAGCCGTCCACCGCCAGGGGCCAGTTGCCGGTCCACGCCTCTGGGCGGGGGTCGAGGCGCAGCACGCTCTGCCATGCCGCCACGTCGTGGCCGCTCATGCCGGCGCTGAGGACCCGCCATTCGGCGGGGGATGGCTTCAGTAGCATGCTGTGTCAATCTCCGAGCATGGTGAACAGTTCGCGCAAAAACGTCGGCGTGTTGCTGATCGCCACGCCCGTTGCTCCCATCGCGATCCCGAACGCCGCCAGATCCGCCCCGAGCCCAGTTGGCGCGTCCTGCAGGGTCAACTCCCGCTCCCCGCGGCGGCGAGCAGCCTGATGCTCGGCCACGGCACCAGCGAGGCCGTACAGACCGATCGCCCCCAGACCGGTCACGAGTAGCGCGGGGGCAAGGCGCATCGGTGAGTCCCTACGGGATGGCGGTCAGCACGAGCGCCATGTAGCGGGGGCCATCACCGGCACCAGCCACCTCGATCTTCCACACGATCTCGGGCGCGATGACGACCAGCTGCGCGGCGATGCTCTCGCGGGCTTCGGTGGGGTTGCCAGCTGCGGCACAGGCGAACCGCGCCAGGACGAGCGGGCATGCCTCGGTGATCGCCCCGATGTCCGGGCACGTCACGAACCAGCATTCCCAGTCGTATCCCGACGCCGCGCCAGCGAGCACGATGTCGACGATCTGGCTTTCGCCGTTGGCGATTGCCGCCGCGACCTCGGCGTTCAGGCGCGTCAGCATTTCAGCCGCATCACCGGCGCGGACCGAATGGACGACGAACGCATCGTGGGCGGAGTAGCCAGCTGAAAATAGAGCCATGATACTGACCTCGGGCGGGGCTAGGCCCCGACGTTGTAGAGCGCGAGCGCCATGTAGCGCGGGCCGTCACCGGCGCCCGCTACCTCGATCTTGAACACGTTCTCGGGGCTGACAGCGGCGAGCTGCGCCGCCAGCTTCTCGCGCGCCTCGGCGGGATTACCAGCCACTGCGCAGACGAACCGCGCCACGTTCAGCGGACAGAACACGGTGAGCGCCCCGATCTCGTCCGTTGCCGCGGTCGCGAGCCAGCACTCCCAGTCGTATCCCGATGCGGCGCCCGCGAGCTTCACCTCGACGAGCGCCTCTTCTCCTGCCGCGAGGGCAGCCGCTACCTCGGCAGCCAGAAACGTGAGCATCGCCGGGGCGTCACCTGCCCGCAGCGAGCGAAGATTGAACACCGTCGTGTCGGGATCGTAGAGGGTAGAAAATAGGGACATGGGGGCCGCTCACTCCATTCGTGCGTTGACGGACAACAGGGCGAAGCCCGGGGGCTCGGCGAGACGGATTCCGCATCGCCCGATCTGGGATGGGACGACCAGCGACCGGCCACCGAGGCACCAGGACGGGCCGTCCATCGGCGTCAGCCGGCTGACCGTGGTGTGCGCGGCTTTCAGACCGCGGGCGGCAAGCCACGTGGAGGGCTCGATCGGCACCAGGCGCGCGCCTGCCGTCGTGCGCTCGATCCGGCTCACTGCAAAATCGACCAGGGGGACGCGGGCAATGCACGCGCCCGCAGGTACCTGCGCTCCCGCGGCGACCATCGGAGCGAGCTTGGCCCCGGCGTAGCGCAGCACCACCGGCTCCTGGTCGAGCACCATCTCGATCACCCCCGCATCGGCTCGGATGATCCGGCCGGACGCGACGGCGTAGGCGTCTTCCCGCCCGAGCGCCGCCTCGACCGTGATCGCCGGGGTGCAGCCCGTGCTCCCGGGGCAAGCCGCGATGCGGCCCTCGGCAAAGATCGCGCGGTACGGTCGCACGAACGTGCGAAAAGCCGCGTAGCCACCGACGGTGGCCCAGACCAGCGCTCCGAGGGGGAAGCTCACGGCACCGACGGTACCCCCAGTCCTGATCGAGCGCAAAAGATTGGCTAAACGTCCAGCCGACGGAACAATTCCGCCACGCCGGGGTGCAGCGGCTGAGGGCAGGTCGGGCCCGGGAGGCACCAGGACGAGGCGGTGTGCTCGGGGTTCAGGCGGACGGGGAACTCCCGGTCAACGTAGCCCCCGAACGTCCAGTAGGTCAGCACGGCCCCGGACGAGCGACCGAGCGCGTGAGGCTCGGCGTCCACCGTGCCCCTGAATCCGGTCTCCTCCGTCAGCTCCCGGAGAGCCGTGGCGAGCAGGGTCGGGTCTGAAGGCTCCGCCATCCCCCCGGGGAGCGCCCAGCTGCCGTCGTCCGAGCGGCGGAGCAGGAGCACGCGCCCCGTCGGGGCCACAAGCAAGATCCCGGCGGCTTGGGGCACGCCTCACTCTACCTTCAAAACTTCGGGGGTGCCGCATGAACAAGTAGGGACCACAACTCCCCTGCAAGCGAGTGCGACAGCCCGGAGAACACCGCTTCAATGCTGCAGATCGCGCAGGGTAGCGGTAGGCCGTCGTGCTTCGCGCACTGGCCCAGAATCGCAGACAGCGCCGCGTGACGGCGCGGACGGAGTCGCCGCGGGCGAGGTTCGCCCTGGCGCAGCAGGCGGCGGAGCGCTCGGCGGCGCATCAGCCCCACCAGGTGGGAGGGTTGCACTTTACGCACAGGCGCAGGGAGGGGGCCATGCTCACATCGTGCAAGTATTGCCCCCCGTGGACCGGACAGCTCACCTGGCCGACCAGCCTGAGCGCGCGCACTACCGCCTCCCGCCGTTGCTTCGCTCGGGACCGCGCACGGAACTTTCGGAGTCGCTTACCCGGAGTCATGGCGGGAGAGGGGACCGTCCCTCTCTCCAGCAAGCGTGGCAGCCCACGTAGGCCGTAAACTCCACCATGTACCGGTTGCCGTGCACCGGACAATTCCCGACGAGCGCGTTGAACGCGGTCGCGCGCTCGTGACGAGCAAGACGCCGCGCCGAAGCGCGCCAGCGTGAGCGCTTCCGCTTCGATCTGCCGGGCCGCGATTTCTGTATGGCGGGCGTCATCACGGAGACTTCTTCTGGATGCTCAGCCACCGGCACGTCAGGCACTCTGGACCGTCCGGGAACGCGACCATGTACCGACCACCGTGCACCGCGCAGTGGCCCATCAGCGCGTTCAGCGCGCGCTGGCGAGCACGATATGCACGGTGTTCCGCCCAGTCACGAATCTCGGCGGCCTCGCGGCGTGCTTTCTGCTCAGGCGTGAGGCGCCGTGTCATCGCGAGAGCCGCCTCGCGCTCAGGCGCCACGCATGGCAGACCAGGCACACGATGTTGCTGCGTGATCCATTCCAGCGGCCGATGAACGCATAGCCGTGCACGGCGCACTGAACGCAATCAGCTCGCTCGCAGCCCCCTGACACGCCGTGCGGGCAGAGATTGGCCAAGAGCCGGACCGCGTTCTCGCGCTGCGCCTTCTCGGTGAGGTCGCTCATCGGAGCAGGTACCCCAGGGCCTCGCGGCCCAGCTTGATCAGCATGCACGTCGTGCAGTCGCGCGGCGGCCGACCGTGGGGGCACGGACCCCTCAGCGCTTCCATCACGTCCTCGCGCGCGCGGTTGGCCAGGATGGCTTCGGCGCGGCGCTTCTGAAAGCGGTTCGACCGGCGGCGGGGCGGGCCCTTCTTCGTGACCATCTTGGTGGCCATCACGCGATGTCCGCCCACCAGGTGATTGATTCTGGTATTCCAAGCTCTCTGCCGCGAAGCATACAGCCGCGGCACGGACGCTCCCATCCGTACTTGCCGTGGGCGCAGCGATGTCTCCCTCGCATGCCGCTCAGGATCCAGAGGGCGCGGCGACGGTTCACCTCCAGCTGCCGATCCAGCGATCGGGCAGCATGATGCTTCCAGCCGCGCCGGCTCACGGGGATTCCCCGCGTTTCGGGTAAGCCCAGCGGCAGGCGGCAAGATACGAGTCGGGGACGTGCAAACAAAACACACAGAAATGGCGGCCGGAAGAGGGGTGGACCGCCACGGCGTCCTCTCCGTGGCGCTTACAGGTCCAGCGACCCCGCAGCTCCTGGAATGCTGCCCGACGTTGCTCCACCTGCCGGCGCTGCGTCGATCGGATCGCCCGGAGCTTCCAGCCGCGCGCGCTCATGGGCGGCGCCATTCGACGACGCAGTTCCATGTCCCGGGGGAAAGGGGACGGTGAAACACGCGGATCCATGCGCGCTTCTTGCGCCCCTTCATTGCCCCAAGCATTTTCGTCCAGCGACCGTCCAGGGGGCTCACACCGGTGAGCGCCGCGTGCACTCGCAGCCGATCCAGAGATCGGCGCCGCCGCATGCTGGCTATCGCCGAAACCTTCCAACCGCGCGCGCTCATCGCTCTGCACAACAAAATGCCACGCCTCAGCACCGCTGTCAACGCTGCCAAGGGGGCGGCGCGGGCCCGAACCGGTACTGGGCGTCTCGTAGCCGGTGACCCCCGTCGCACGCGAAGCATACCGTGTCCTGGTGCGGCCAGAACCCGTGTGGGCAGGGCGCTCGGCCAGCGAGCGTATCGAGCGCGGCCCCCCGATCCGTGAAGGGCTCGTTCGGGAGCTGAACCCAGACGGCCGGGGCAATCGTGGTGCTGAACATGCGCGCCCGGGCGACGGTTTCTACTGGACGTCCCGACTGAACAGCGAGTCGAACCTGAACCCGATGACCTTGTTGTGGCAGGCGAAGCACTCCCCCTGATGGGGCCAGACGCCGTGCTCGCACTCCTGGTGACCGGCGAGCGCATCATGCGCCGCCTCCCGTTCGTTGAACGGCAGCGGTCGAGGGAGTCCCATGGCCATGCGGGGGGTCACTTGGCTCTCTGCTTTCCAAAGAGTTGCACCTGCTGCCGGGGCGGAATCAGGATGGCGCGAGCGAGCCGCACAATCGGCGGATCGCAGACATCGCAGAGACCCATGTGCGGCCAGACGCCGTGCTCGCACGCCACGTGCCCACGCAGAGCGTCATGCGCGGCCTCACGCTCCTGGTAAGGTTGCAGTGGCTGGTGCCATGTCCCGTCGAGAGACCGTGCAAGCCTCACAGCGGGCTCGCGGGAGCAGGGGACAATACTCCCGGAACCATCGGGCGCTTGAGCAGTGACCAGCGAAGTTCGCTGTCGCGCCACCGAACAGCACACGTCTCCGAAATCTCGTACCAGCGGCCTTCCGGTTGGCCGGCGCCGTGATTCACACCCAGGCACGAGCACTCACATTCCAGCCCGCGCGCGTTCCAGCAGGCTGGCGCACACTTCGCGTGTGCCCGCACGGGCTGGATCACGTACACCTGCCGAAATTTGTTGAGCAGTTGATCCACCAGAGGAGTGAACCACGAACGCGGAAGCGTCCAGCACTTGAACCGTTCAACCCAGTCCGGACGCGATCGATGGGCGCCTTGAAGCCAGGCGCCGTTGTCGAGGGCAAACGGCATGCGCACCATGAGCGGGTCGATACCTGGCGGGCGATAGACCACGGGGATCACCCCGTTGCGCCAGATGTTCTGCACGGCTTGCTTGGTGTCGATCGTCCCCGGGGGAGTTGCGACTTGTCTGGCGCAGGCGATGCACCTGGCCTGATGCGCCCACACGCCGTGCGGGCACTTTTGCTCGCTCGGTGTCGGTGGGGCGCTCATCGCAGCCCCTGCGGGCGCGCGCGCCCACGATCGAACGCCTGCACCAGGCACGGGCCGCAGTAGCCGATGCGGTGACCGGTCACCAGCTCGGCGATGCCGTCAGCCGTGAACTCGATCACGTCCTGGTCGCGCGCCTCCCACGCCTTGCGCCACCGGGACCACTGCCCATCGGTCATCCCGTCACGCCCGCGGCGCACCGCCGCGCGATCGTCGCCGAGCACGAACTCCCCCGGGTAGAGGAAGTCCACCGCATGACCGAACTCGTGCGCGCAGATCGCCAGCACCGCGTCTTCAGGCAGCTCCGCCATCTCGGGGGCGAGCACGACGCAGCGCCCATCTTCGGTGGTGGCCGCGAAGTGCCGGTGCGTGTCGTGCATCCAGGGCGCGACGTACAGCCGCGACTCCTGGCATCGCGCGTACCCCGCTTCGCTGAAGCGGTCACGAATCGCGACCCAGTACGGCTCCAGCACCAGGAACGCATCCTCGGGGCTGAGCGTGGCGATGGTGTCAGGGCAATCGGCAAGCAGCGTGGACATGGGCGCTCAGCGCCGGTAGCCCGCCGCCATCTGCCGCACGCGCTCCTGAGCCTGCTGGATGTAGCCAGGCTGAACGAACTGCGCCTGCACGCCCGAGCGCAGATCGCTCTGCGCGCTGTCGGGGGTCATCAGCAGGAGCGTGTCGCGGCGTCCGCAATGGCAGCACTGCTGGTTCGGGTGCATCGCACCAAAGCGGGGCTCGAACGCCCACGGTGGGCTCTGGGGGTTGCCCGGAGGCGGGACCTGCATCGAGCAGAAGATCAGCTCGTCCCAGGTGACCTGCACCTTCTGCCGAGTGCCGCACGTGTCGCACGTCACCTGGTACTCGACGTGCGAGGGCTTCATGCTCTTGCGGACAGCGGCGTGCTCCTTGAAGCCGTCGCCACCGAGGACGCCTCCGCCCATGGCCGCCGAGTCCACGTCCATATCGTCGAATGCTTCGTCGCCATGTCCCATGGGTGGTGACCTTACCCTATCTGCGGGCGGATGCGCAAAGCCCTGGCGCAGCCGGCAGCCGCCGGAGCAGGTTTACCAGGGTGTCCAGGGCAGCGGAAGCCTGCTTTTCTGCCTGGAGCTGGCTATCCATGGCCCGGATGACATGGCTCTTGATCGGGGCGCCGGACGAGGCCCGGGTCGGGACGGCGGGGGGGGGGTTCGAGAGCGGGAAGGTCAGCGGTTGGTGCGGTACCATGATTCGATCGCTCCTGTGGCGTGGCCGACCTTCTCGGTCAGCGAATGGAGTGCCTGGCTCGTGTGCTGCGTGTACGACCCGAACTCCTCGTCACTCACCGCGTGTGCCACCCGCTCCTCCAACCTTTTGACCGAGTCCTTGATGTCAGTCACCGTCTTGTCGATCCCGTCCACGCGCTGCCGCAGCAGCGCAAGGCTTTCGTCCCCCGCGATCTCTTTCTTCAGGCGCGCTGGCAGCGCTGCCCAGCTGGCCGCGAAGCCAGCGCCCGCCGCGCCAATCAGTTGTCCCAGGTCAGAAATGTTCACTGTGCTCCTGCTCAGGTCGGATTACAGCCGGTGAAGACGTAGATCCCCAGCTCGGGAAACGGCAGGTGAGTCGGGCCGGCCGCGTTGATCCCGTACAGGTTCGAGAACAGCACATCGACGTCGTCAAAGTGCCAGATGGCAGGAATCGGGGGCGCCAGGTTGCGCACGCACGTGACGATCAGCTCGTCGCCCTTCGCCACCGTGAAGTACGGGCGAAACAGCGACCACCCGGCCAGGTTGCTGGTCGCTGGATTCAGCACGCCCTGCTGGTACTGCCCGACCGGAGTGACCCCGGTTGTTGCCGGGGAAAGCAGCGCGTTTGCAAACGGAGCGGACCCGGGGGGCAGGAGCGGGAAGCCCGCGGACGCAGACGCGAACACGCCGTCATCCTTGACGGCGATGGCCTGCGCGCGCAGGTTTCCGACGCCCGTACCGATCAGTCCCGTGGGCTCGGATTGCTCGAACATCACCGTCTCGATCGCGGACGGCAGCACGAAGCGGCCTGGCGGCACGGGCGCGAGCAACGTGTCGGGCTGCCCGGTGGTTTCTTTCTGGAAGTGCGCGGGCTGGAGATGCCGCTGCACGTCGCCCGTGTTGCGCAGGCGCCAGTGCAGCTCGTAGACGTAGTCGAACGGGATGCCCTCGACCACGCCGCTGATCATCGGGAACCAGAGCTGCACCTTCGCGCCCAGGGGCACCGGCAGGCCCGCGAGCAGGTACGGCGAGAAGCCAGGCTTGCCGGCGTCCTGGTCCAGGGTGCCCGGGAACGCGATCGGGATCGATGTGGGCTGCCCCTGGTAGACGCTCTCGAAACCTACGAAGGGACGCAGGATCTGCGCCATCGTGAACTGCGCGTCGGGTTGGACGTTCTCGGACATCGGGCTCTACTCTCCCAGGCGGTGGTGATAGGCACGGTACGCCAGGTAGCCCCCGGCGACGCCGCCAATCGTGGCGATCCCCGCCGAGCGGCCCGCTTCCGCGCGCGCCTGCGGATCCGGTGACTGCCAGTCGCGGCCCGCGCGGAGCCCGTTGCGGCTCGCGCCTACCAGGAGGAGGCCCGCTCCCGCGCCCCAAAGCCCGCCCAGCCAGCAGCCGATTCCGGCGCCCGCGCCGGCCAGGAGCAGGCCCAGGCCGGCGCTCATGCGGTCGTCTGCCACGCTGGCAGACGGCTCGGGGGGCGGGGGTGCGGTGAAGCCCATCGGATCCATGCCGAGCACGAGCATAGCGTCAGCCGGACGACCTGGAAAGCAATCTGCACGGGCCGAGCGAGCGTGCCGAGATCAGCCCGCGCTGGGGGGCGCCGACGAGGGCGGGGCGCCCCCGGCGGACGCAGAGCCCATCTTGGTGGAGGCCCACGCCTTGGCGCTTTCCTCGCCCGCGTGCGCCAGGAGCCAGCTGGGCACCACGAAGTTCAGGTAGTCCTTCAGGTACTCCGGCGGGATCTTGGCCATGGCGACGAGCACGCACAGCCCGGTGAACAGGAACATCACCACGAACGCCTTGCGGCTACCCAGCAGCGCTTTCAGCGGCATGACCCGGAACGCTATCAGCCGATCGTGGTCTCTGTCGCGTTTTTGGCAGCCAGAGCACCCCGCTTAATCGTCCGGGGCCGTAGCTTCCTGCAGGGCGCGGTCCAGCTTGGGCAGCAGATCCGGGGCGTGCGCGCGCATGTAGGTCACCACCAGATCGGGGTCAGTGCTCTCCAGCTTGAGCAGCTCCACGATGTCACCCATGTCCTTCGATCGGGGCGACTTGAGCTTCAGGTAGATCAATGCGGGAAGGGGGAGCACCGGTACGCCCCCGGCGCATAGCACCGCGTGCTCCAGTGAGACCCGGAGGTGATCTTCGGTGGGCAAAATCGACATCGGATCGACGGCCACGTCCCCTACCGCCACCGGAACCCCCGAGCGAATGCTGACCAGCAGACCGTAGTGATCGAACGCCTCATCTCCGACCAGGAAATCCACGTCTTTCGTGGCGCGTGGCGCGCCGTTTGCGCCGACCGCGAGCGCCCCAGCGAGCGCGTGGCGGACCCCGATTTTTGTGAGTTGAGCAGAGGCGGCAACCATCGCATCCAGAATGCGGGGGGCCACCACTCCGTCGAGTAACGTCAGGTCGGGAACGGCGCGGTGCGTGTTGCGCGCGAACGATCGGTGGCGCCGCATCAGAGCCCCGCGCTCTCCCGGACCATCATCGACACGCCGATCTTCCCCTCGGCGTGGTGCTCGACCACGGCCAAGAACTGGCCGTCTGACGTCCCGATGCGCTTGCCCAACCCCGAGCCAGGCAGCGTGAGCGCGCCCGAGGCGATGCCCACCAGCTCCCGGGCTTCCTGGTTCAGCTCCGAGGGAAGCGCGCGGCGGTAGCCCCTCACAGGGCCGCGGTCGGGGCGCTTGGCGATCCGGCTCAGCCACTTGTCAGCTCGCGTCCATGCCTTGTCCGCGGGCTTGCAGTTGCCGCCTGTGGCGTAGGCGTTCATCGTCCGGGCGATCCGCGTCCGGTCCGCTCGGACGCCCCACCACACGCCGCACTGCCGCGCCTGCGCGACCCAGATCCGGGTCGTGGCGATGGCGCACCGAAGCGTCGCGTCCATGTCCGTGCCCGCGAGCTTCGCCCACTCCGCGGGGGGCAGGAGCTTGGATGCGTGCCCCTGGCCCAGGCACTTCGCCTTACCATGGTCCTCGTTCCAGATGGGGTGACCGGTGCCCGCGTGGATGCGTGCGTCGAATTTCGTCTCCTCGTTCATGAGCACCAGGACCGCGAGCGTGAGTTCGGTCGCGGTCCACCCGCGGCCGTCCGCGTAGGGCCGGGCAGCCTCGGCCAGCGCCTCGGCGATCGTCCCGGCCCGCGTGAGGTACTCCGGCTCCGTCTCGCCCGGGGCCCACGAATGCTCCATCGTGAGCGCGTTCGCGTACAGCCACGCGGCCAGGGGCTTCGTGCCGGTCGCCTGCGCTGAGCGCTCCGTGGGAGCAAGCAGCGCCAGCAGCGCCACGGTGACCAGAACCAAGAAAGAGAGGGGGCGCTTCATCGGTGTTTCTTCTTTCGCCAGCTTCTTCGTTTCGCCTGCTCGTACTCGCTCCGCATCGCCACTACGCGGTCCTGCCGCTCCGACATCTCGATGGCGGCCCGAGCCCGGGCCCCATCCTGGTCGGCACGGGCGCTCTTGGTGCAGTGGTACCACCCGCACAGCGGGCACAGGTACGCGACCTGGAACCAGTGCTTACCCCACTCCGCTGCTTCCTCCATCGTTCGGAACGTCAATTTCTTGCATTTTGGCATCGTAGATCGGCTCCTTGAACAGCACCTGCGGCTCAAACTTGCGAAGCGCGTAGTTGCCCGGAACGTTGTCGAGCATCCGCACGTCGCCACTCGTGCAGACGATCACCGCGCCCCGTTTCAGCTCCAGGTAGCACGGTAAGCACCGCGACGGATCGCGCCAGTGGTACTCGGTGATCACCTTGCCGCAGTGGCAGTGCGAGCGGCCTGTGGCGGCGGTCAGATGCGACGCGGTGTGCAGCCCGCAACGCGGCCCCGCTACTGTTTGCTTGGTGGCGGGACGGCCGCAGGGGCGCCCGCGGTCGGGCCCACCGCGCAGCACGAACGGGCAAGCCGACGGACGGGTCACTCGGGGTCGATCCAGTCAGGCTCGGGCTCCGATGCGGGGCCGCGGGCGTTCTTGCGGAACTCGCCCTGCGCGATCAGCTCCCCGAACACCCCCGCGGCGATGTCCTCTTCGCTGGATTCGATCCCCTCGATCACCGCGTTGCCCGTCGCCAGCTTCTTCGTAAGCATGCTCCCGATCTTCTCGTCGATCGTTCCGGGGGCATCGAAGTACGTGATGGTGACCTTGTTCTTCTGCCCGATGCGGTGCGTGCGGTCTTCCGCCTGAAGCAGGTGGAACGGGCTCCAGGTGCGCTCGATGAAGTAGGCGTCCTGCGCTCGCGTGAGCGTGAGCCCCTCCCGGGCGATGCGGAGCGAGCAGACGATGACGTCTGCGTAGTCGCGCTGGTCCATCGGCGCGCTCACGGGGCGGCCGTGCTGGAACCAGTCCTTGTTCTCCTGGCGCTCGTTCTCGCTCATGTGGCCGAAGATGGCGGCCACCTTGAGCTTCAGCTCGGTCAGCGCGGCGAAGATCGCCTCCTGCACCTCCTTGTGCTGCGCGAAGATGACCAGCGGGCGGCGCGATCCCTCCCAGTGCCCGATCACCTCCTCGATGAAGCCCTCGACCTTCCCGATGCCGCAGAGCCGGCGGAGCACACCGAGCCGGACGATCGCTTCGGCGCGCTTGGCGCGGTTCATCGCTTCCCAGCCGCCGGAGTCCAGGATGTACCGGAGCAAGTCGCGCGCGGCGCGCGCGTATTCCTTCGCCGTATCCTCATCGAGCGACAGGTACTTCGTCTGCCGCCACTTCTCGGGCAGGTTCAGGATGTCTTTCGTCTTGCGCAGCATCATCTTGCCGCTGATCCGCTCGTGCAGCTCGCGGACATTGCTCGCCCCGTCGAACGATTTGACGTTTTTCTTGCCAGTCCACACGTCCTGCGGATCGCAGTACCGCATCCCGAACGGGTAGAACGCGGGGAACTCCCGCGGCGCCACGATGTTCAGCTGGCTGAACATTTCGCAGGGGCTCTTGTTGTCCATCGGGGTCCCGCTCAGCAGGTACCGGTGGGGAATATCCTGCGCGAGCACCCAGGACGCCTTCGCACGAGCGCTCCCCACCAGCTTGAGCGGCTTGCCCTTCCAGGGCGGGCTCACCTGAAGGGTCTTGATGTAGTGGCTCTCGTCCAGGATCAGCGTCCGGTACTTCCGTCTCGCCAGCTGGTCGCTGAACTTGGTCAGGATGTCGTAGTTGATCACCGTCACGTCGGCCGTGAGCGCGGCCTCGTGGGTTGCTTCCTTCCCGGCTTCCAGTCGCGCGGCCGTCAGGTCCGGGCGCCACATCGCCGTCTCGCGCACCCAGTTTTCCTTGAGCGACTTCGGGCACACGACCAGGATCGGGGCTTCGCCCGCGACCAGCGCTGTGCAGGACTTCCCCAGTCCCATGTCGAACGCGAGCAGGCCCGAGCCCTGCTGCAAGAGCCACAGCACGCCCTCGCGCTGGTGCTCCATGAGGTTGGCGGGCAGCTCGCGGTCGATCTTGCGGGGCGGCGTGGCTGTCTGTACCTCGACAGCCGCGACTTCCGCGGGCGTGACCGGGGTGGTGGACACGTCGCGCATGCTGACCGTCACGCCCCCGGCGCGCTTGCCGTTGAAGTTCGGGCCCTCCACCGCAATCGCCGCGGCGGCCTGCTCGGGGGTCACCACGATCATCCGGGTCCGGTCACCGGCGATCCACGCGATGATGCGGGGCTCGCCCTTCATCCAGACCGTGTCCCCCGCCGTCAGCGCCGCCACATCCTTGGTGGCGGGTTCGGGGAGCTGTTCGACTGCACGCTCGGGGCCGATACCGGGCGGGGCCTGCACCGATTCCGGCTCGGGCACCGGCAGGCGGTTCGCGGGCACCACGAATGTCTCCCCGGACGGAAGCACGCCCAGGGTGCCGGCCAGCGTGGGGACGAGCGCGTTCACGACCAGGAGCCAGTCGCGCTCGGTCGCGGGGAACGTCCGCTCCCAGTCGTTGTAGCCGGAGCCGATCTTGCGGGAGACCGCGCCCGCGGCCTTGAGCGCGGCGTTCGTGTTGAAGAACACGCTCTTGCTCTCCAGGTAGGGCAGCTCGATCTTCCAGGTGGTCTGGTTTTTTTCTGTGACCACGATCCCCTGGGGGCGGGCGTTGCCGATCCGGTTGCCCTGCTCGTCGAATTTCCAGCCTTCGATGCAGCGATGCTGCAGGGCCCGGGCAGTCCGATCGAAGCCGAGCGCGGTGGCGATCTCCATCGTCGAGCCCACGTAGTAGCCCCAGTCGGACGTGCCCTGCTCCCAGGCGGCGCCAGCCGCGTGGATGGCCGCGCTGAGGGCGGCGTGCTTGTCGTCGTCGCCGAGCTTCGCTTCCACCACCTGGCGGAGCGGGGGAGGCGAGGTGGCGAGCGCTGCGGCCAGCGCCTCCGGGTCCATGGGGCCCGTCATCGTGAAGAACTCGTGCTTTTCTGCGCAGATCGGTCCCACCCCCCGCTCCAGCGACTCCGGGGTGCGGAGAGCACGACCGCACATGATGCAATCGGTCGCCAGAAGCTTGGTGCCCCCCTCCTGCTCGTAGCCGTTTCTGGTGTGCCCGAGTTGGCTCGGGGCGGCGTGCTCAGCAGGATCGAAGTCGCGCATTGGGGCCTCGGGTGCGGTCAGGGTAGCGGCGGCAGCTGGGGTTGTCATCTTTTCGGGTCTTCCGGGGGGAGCTTGCGCTTCAGAGCCTCCAGCCTCGCATCGAGTTCCCTTGTCCACTGATCAAGCGCAAGACGGCGGCCAGCATGGAAGGCGCAGAACAGCGGGAGCGCCACGACCACCGCGTTCCATCCAAGTTTCTGCACAGCAAACGCCAGCACGGCAAGCGGCACCGCGCAGGTAAAAGCGAAATATACCGTATCGATGATGGCATCCAAGCGCTTGAGCCAAGACACGCTAGCTTCTCTCCGGAGAACCGCGGCCGGGCTCGCCCGGATCAGCGATCGGAAACGGGCAGTGCCGGCCGTGCCACGGGCCAGCGTCGGCGCCGTAGCGCCGCCGAAAGCTGCGGCCGAGCATGTAGAGCGGTTCGCAGATGTCCTGAAAGCGCAAGAGGCAGTAGAGCCCGCAGTACGTCACCTGCTCCCACCCCGCCACGAAGGACCGGCGGTCACCCTCCGATGGCCACCGGATGGCTTCCGTGAACGTGGCGCCGTCGATGTTGAAGCCGAAGCGCAGCTGCACCCGGATCATCACCTGTAGAACTTCCGCAAGCTCGGACAGGGCGTCATCGCTCCAGCGGCGCAGCATCAGTACCGTCTCCCGTCGATCCGCTGCACGTACTCCTCATCGACGCAGACCAGCCCCGGCCCGAAGCCCATCACTGGCACGCCGCGGTTTTCCACGCACTGCTTCCAGCGGCTCGCCTTCTCGACCATCCAGGTCTGGTGCTCCTGCTCCGCGCGGGCGGCCTCTTCTCGGGCGGCGGCCTCCCCCAGCTGGTGGGCCTGGCGGTCACGAATCGCCGGGGCGACAAGGGCAAGTACGGAGAGCAGCGCAAGCAACAGATACCTACTTGTCATGGCAGCGATGCTGCCACTGATAGCCCCAGCCGTCAAGCTCAGCGTGCGCCGAGCGACCGGATCAGCTGTTCCCGCAGTGCGGGGGTCAGGGCGGGGCCGTAAATGCAGCCGAGCTTCTCCCCCAGGTACGCGACGTTGTGCGCCTGCATGGGGAGCGCCTGGCCCGAGTGGATGTTCGCCTGCGTGAAGTCCTGGCCCTGCGCGTGGGCGGCCTCGCAGAGCATGATGTACTCGTTGATCAGCCCCGTGAACTCGATGAACGGGTGGTTCCTGCTCCGCACGGCGGCCAGGTAGAACTCGTTCGATGCGGTGCGCTCGTCTGCTGAGTAAACTTCGGTTGGTGTGTTCGTCATGGGGGTTGGCTCCGTTTCGCGCGTTCGGCTTCACAGCGAAGGCAGTACCCAGAGGGGCCCGACGTGTGCTCGCCGAGCAGAGCTTCGTACGCGCGACGGCGAAGCGCAGCTTTCCGGTCGATCCAACTAACAACGGACCACCAAAGTATCAGGACGTCCAGCACACCGAAGATCCCCATCAGCAGGATCAAAACGCCTTGCAGCACACGTTCCAAGGTCATCGGCCCTGATCGTCGAGCAGGCGGCACGGGCCGCAGCGGGCGACCGCTCCGTACGGGTTGGCAAACAGCTGGAGGTTCTGAGAGCAACGCCCGCAGAACCCCACCGCGCACGGATCGGTGAGTAGCACCGTGCACCGGGGGCAGTGCATCGCGGGACGGTCCCCTTCGACAGAACTCGTCCACCAGCCCGAATCAGCCGGGGCAGCGCTCCACGGCGCCGCGAGCGGGTGGCCCCAGAACACGGAGATGAATCCGCAGCAGGGGCAGCCGTTGATCTGCGGCGCGTCTGCGCCGAAGCGCAGGAACGCGAACGCCCGCTCGCGTTCCCGGCGCAGGCGGCGCCAGACCGACCAGCGCAGCAGCACGACCGTGGCGATGAACAGCACGGCGCCGAAAGCGGCACCCAGCACGTGATCAACTACTCCCATGGTCCCTCACCGCGGCGCCCGCTGGCCTCGCTCCAGAACCGCCGCGACGCAGTCGCGCGCCTCCACTGTCGCGCAGCGCGGCGGCGCTGCTGCACGCCCTCCAGCCAGTCCGCCACGATGACCAGCGCGCGGCCCGCGCCGAGCGTCAGTACGACCAGGAACGCGACGAGGAGCATGCCCGTCACGGTGAGGGCTCCAGCAGAGCCGTCAGGCCGCGCTCCGTTACGGCGCGGGCCGCCGCGTCGAGTCGGTCGGCCTCGGCGCGAAGCTCGCGCGCCTTGCCGTACAGGTGCTCCGCGTGCGCGAGCGGGTCGTACCCGCCACGCGCGTCGCGGCCGGGGCGGAGCGGCGGGAGCGGGCGCATCGAGCAGTCACCGGGGCGGCACCCGCACGGGTCAAACGAGTACGGCCACCCGCATCGCTCGCAGAGATTTTCTTCGGTCACAGGTCTCGCTCCGTCAGCACAAGCGACCCATCCGCGGCGACCTCGTGCACGCTGGTCACGTCCCAGTCGGTCATCTCGTGCGTCGAGCTGTACTCCAGGTCCGGGAACTCGCCGTCTGCGATGACGGCCCGCCTGACGGAATCCCGATCCGTACCCGTGGTGAGCATGAAGCCACGCAGCGTGATGCTGTAGGCGACTCGAAACGTCTTGGTAGAAGCCATTGACAGCAACGCTGCCATACCTGGCGACTTTCGTCAACCGGGCGGGCGCACCAGGAAGGCGGGCGTCCCGGGGCCGACCCAGGCGCCCCGCACGTTGAACTCGAAATACTCTTCTGCCTGCTCGTACGTGTCGGTGTCCTGGCTCAGGATTTCGAGGCAGAGCGTCCGCTCGTACACGACAATCGTGGGCTGCCCCACGCGCGCGACCACGCCGATGATGGCCTCGTCCAGCCCGTCCGCCAGAAACGCATCGGGGGCCACGTCGGCGAGCCACTGTTTCAGGTCAGGTGTCATGGTAGATTTTCTTTCTCAGAAAAGCAGGAGTTGCTTGCGTTTCTTCCCATCCGCGCCCTCGACCGTTTCCGTCCGCTCGCCCGGCTCCGCCCAGCGGCCCCCCGTTACGTGAGCCACGCGCTTCTCGGCCTGAGAGACGTACTCCGCCTCGCGCTCGATTCCGATCGCCCGGAACCCCAGGTGCGTGGCGGCCATCAGGGTGGTGCCGCTACCAGCGAACGGATCCAGGACGAGACCGCCCGGAGGCGTGACCAGCGTCACCAGCCACTCCATCAGGGCGAGCGGCTTGACCGTCGGGTGCGTGCAGCGCTCCCCGTCGAGACCGAGCACGCGCTCATGGGTGGGCGCCTTGGGCGTGTAGAGGAAGGGCGCCTCGTACTCGACCTGGAACTGGGGGAAGAAGCGCGAGGCCGTGCCGGTGTCCGTGTAGCCCGCGTCCGCAGTCGGGCCCCGGCCGTTGGGGCTGCCCCAGATTTTGTTGCCGCCACCGTTGCGCAGGACGGCGACTCCAGCCGGGCAGTCGC
>Ga0315281_10003462_pt1 | contig 23080 bp, 21 predicted proteins | sample YL17G07_0_MG_FD_204540 | JGI IMG/M metagenome (GOLD analysis project Ga0315281, IMG submission 204540) | Sediment microbial communities from Yellowstone Lake, YNP, Wyoming, USA - YL17G07_0 | ecosystem: Environmental > Aquatic > Freshwater > Lake > Sediment | place: USA: Wyoming | collected... | reverse complement strand
TCGGGGCGCCGGAAAGACGACGATCGGCGGGGCCCTGGCCCGGCGACTGCACGTTCCCTTCTTCGAGCTCGATCGCGAGGTCGAACGGCGCGCAGGAATGTCACTGGCCGAGCTCTTCGCGATTCATGGCGAGCCCTATTACCGGCGCCTCGAGCGGGCAGCCCTCCAGGAGCTCCTGGGGTCGCCCGCGGTTCGCAGGAAAGGTGCGGTCCTGGCCACCGGGGGAAGTCTGGTCACCGATTCCGAGACTTACGCGATCCTCAAGGAACAGGCGCTCACCATCTGGCTTCGTGCCCGGCCGGAAGAACATTTTTCGCGGGTTCTCCGCCAGGGAGACCGGCGTCCGATGGCGGGGAGAGCCGACGCTCTCGCCGAACTGCGGCGCCTCCTCGAGCTGCGGGAACCGCTTTACGCCGAAGCGGAAATCACTTTGGACACGAGCTCGACGTCGGTTGCCGAAGCCGTTCGCGCAATCGCGAACGACCGAGGCCGGAACCGCCCGGATCGGTGACCCCGCCTTGCCGCCGGCGGAAGGGGCGGCTCCTCCGACTTGCGGGTGGCCGACTTCTCACTCTTTCGGGTGATGGACGGCCGTCGTTCCGGAACCCACATTCCTATTCCCGGTTGCCGGCGAAAAGCTCCGGCACGAGCTCACCGCAAGAACATCAAGACTTTCTGTTCGAGGTGCCTCATGAGACGTCCCGAGTTCAGTGGCGACACCGAACCGAAGAATTTTTCGAGCCCCAAACACGCATCTCCGTCGAGAAGCGCCGCACCTGGAAATCCTTCCGGCGTCGCGAAGGTTCTGTATGTGGGCGGAGCCGTTCGCGACCACGACCTCTGCCGTACATCGCTCAGATCCCGGGGCATCTCTGCCGAGGTTCTCGCCGCCCGGAACATCGGGGAAGCCGCTTCGGTGATCGATCGCGACCTCGTCGATCTGGTGATCGTCGATGAACACGAATTCGATTCTCGATCGGAGAGTTTGCGCCGGATTGCACGCCCCGGTGGAGCCGGAGTCGTCCTGGTCGGACCCCAGCTCGACGAGCAGCGCGCGGAAAAGGCCTTTGAGTGCGGCGCCGAGGACTTCCTGATCTTCGGCGGCAGTTTCTCGGACGATCTCGCCGCTGCCGTGACCTCCGCCCTCCGCCATCAAACGGCAGCCCGCCTCAAGGAAGCCGAATGGTCGAAGCTTGTCGGCCGGTCGTCGGTCGACGGTCTGACTCACCTCCCCAACCAGCGGTCTTTCGAGGAATCGCTCGCGAGGCGAATCGCCGAATACCAGCAGGACGGAAAGTCATTCGCCCTCCTCCTGATCCGCCTCGACGGATTCGAAAAGCTTGCCTCCTTGCGTGGATCCGGAATCGCCGAGTCCGTGCTTTCACAAACGGCCGAGATTCTCAAAGGGTTCGCCGGAGCAAGGGACATCGTCGCCCGTCTCTCGCAGGCGGAGTTCGCTTTTCTCCAGGCCGAGAGCGACGTCGCGCGTTCGCTCGAAACCGGAGATCGGATCTGCCAAACGATCCGCGAGCATTCTTTCCAGACCGGCCACGGGGCAGCGCCAACGGTCACCGCATCGATCGGTCTCGCCCTCGAAAGCAAGGCGCACCGCCAGGCAACGGCGGCCGCGATGCTCGCCGCAGCCCATGGAGCCCTGACTCGAGCCGAGAGCCAGAAAGGAGACCGGCTCTGCCTCGCCTCTCCGATCCCGACGACGTCCTCCTCCGGCCATCTTCCTTCGCCTTCGGCTTCAGCCGCGGACACCCGTCCCCTCATCGAGCACGACACGGGAACCGGCGAACGGCGCGCCACACCCCGATGGAGACTTCCCGGGAGCGTACCCGTCATCGTCAAAGGAAACCTGCCGGCCCGCCTCATCGACATCTCCCAGCGAGGCGCCCAGATCGAGCTCTCCCACGTCCTTCACCCCAAGGAAAGATGCGACCTGCGTTTCCGCCTTTCGGGGCGAATCCTCTCCCTTCGCGCGACGGTGCGCCGCTGCAGGGCGATTGGAAACGGGCCGCGAGACGAAGCGCAGGTCGTCATGCTTTTCCGCGCCGGTCTCCAACTCGACACGGAACTGGGCGAAACTCTCTCCGAAATTCGCGCCCGGGGAATCGACCCCATCACTCCCGAGTTCCCGAAATCGCCCGCCCGGGCCGGCGACGCGACCGGGCCCTAGTCAGGAGGCCGCTGCCATCTCCGACCGGCTGATTCCGCGAAGCTCGAACACGCGGATCAGCACTTCTTCGATGAGATTGTTCGGGCAGGAGGCTCCGGCGGTGACGCCGATGGTGACCGGCCCGTTCGGAAGCCAGCCCGCGGTTTCCCGCTCGACGTGCCTGTGGATGTCGAAATGGAGGATGCGGTCGGACGAGAGGATCTTCTCGCCGTTCTTGATGAAAAACGTCGGCAGGCGCGCCTCCCCCATTTCCGCCAGGTGAGTCGTATTCGAGCTGTTGTAGCCGCCGATGACGAGGAGGAGATCCATCGGTTCGGCGAGCATTCGTCCCAGAGCATCCTGCCGGGCCTGCGTGGCGCCGCAGATCGTGTCGAAGAACCGAAAGTGCGCCGTGACGTTCGCTTCTCCCCATCGCTCGGTGATCGCGCGCCGGATCCGGTCCTGGATTTCCTCGGTTTCTCCCCGCATCATCGTCGTCTGGTTGGCCACTCCGACGACGTCGAGATCACGATCGGGATCGAACCCCGGGGAGTAGGCCCCGCGAAATCGCTCCAGAAACTTCTCGCGGTCGCCTCCGCTTCGAATGTAACCGCAAACGATGTCGGCTTCCGGAAGATCCCGAACGATCAGGTAGTGTCCCCGTCCATCCTCGCTGATGGCGCGGGAGGCCGTCGCGCGGGTCTCCTCGTGAGCCACTTTCCCGTGAATGATCGAGGTCACCGTTTCGCGGGCATTCTGCTGAACCCGTTTCCAGACGCTCATCACGTCCCCGCAGGTGGTGTCGACGATCCGGCATCCTTTCGCCCGGATTTTTTCGAGCATTTCCCGTTCCGCCCCGAACGCCGGAAGAATCACGACGTCATCTTCGCTGAGGCGGTCGATATCGGCCTCACGGCTCGGACCTGCCAGATTCTGGATTCCGAGGGCCTGAATCTGATGGTTCACTTCCGGGTTGTGAATGATCTCGCCCAGGATGTAAAGCGAGCTTCCGGCGAACACCCTTCGCGCTGCATAGGCCAGATCGATCGCCCGTTCGACGCCGTAACAGAAACCAAATTCCTTCGCGAGGCGGATCGCAACGTCTCCCACCTGAAGCCGGGAATCGCCAGCGCGAAGCCGGTCGACGATCTCCGAACGGTAATGCCCCTCCACCTGGGCCTGCACGGCTTCCATGATGTCGGGCCGGCGCAGGTTGATCCGCGGCTCGGGCTTTGGCGGAATAATCGAAGTCGTTTTCTCGCTCACTCGTTTCTCCCGCCGGCTCGAGGGAACCTGAACGGAACACGCCATCCTAACCGATCACACACGCACGCCGGATCTCGCCAGAGGGCGATAGGGGGGTAGAATCCCGATTCGGGTCACCGTGCGGCGCTCGCCGCGAGGGCCGGTGACCGAAAAATCAACCGTCATCAGGAGGTTCTCGAAATGTTCCGCTTTCTTCGCAATCATCCGTTCGCCCCTCTTTCCGTTCTTCTGGCATTCGCCCTGGCCTTTGCGGTTTCGTCGGCGGCGGGATCGAGCAAATTCGTCGATTCCGACGACGCAAAGGAAAAGGACGAGCCACAAGGTTTCTTGAAGGATTACAACAAACTGGTCAAGGGGAAGGAAGCCGACTGGGTCTACTACACCGAAGGCGCCGACCTCAAGAAATACAAATCCGTCTCCATCAAGTTCGAAGCCAACGGCAAGAAAGAATCGAAACGCGCCGCCGGCGAAGGTCCCGAATACACCGAACAGTGGATCGACAAGTCGAAGCTCGGTTGGAAAGTCGTGAAAGGCGGCGGAGATCTCGCGATCGAAGGAAATGTCTTCTCTGCGTGGGAGCCGAGTGGAGCCGCACGCGCCTGGGGAGGATGGGCGGCAAACCCGGGCGTTGGAATCGAGCTGATGGGGAAAGATAAATCAGGGAAGATCGTGTTCCAGGTGCGCCACAAGTCGAAGGGATCGACGATTCACGATGCCGTCGAAAACGCGATGGAAAACATCATCAAGACTCTCGAGACCGGACGCTAAAAGGGCCTCCTCCTGCAGGATCAGAATCCGCACGGGGCGAAGACATGATTTGCCTTCGCTCCGTGTTAGACTCGTTTCGTCTGCGGCTTCCAGTTCGTCCTTCCGCCACGAGCGACACGAGAACGATCCGGCAAGCGCTGAACGAACCCGGGTCGAATCCGTGCGGCGCCGAAATCCTTCGGAGCCGGCATTACTCAAGATCAGGGAAACGGGCGATCGGATTTCGCAGCCGTTTCCGCACAAACTTTTTGTTCGGAAGGATCGAATCATGAAGCTCTACGTTGGAAACCTCCCCTACACGACGACGGACGAATCTCTCCGTGAGATTTTCGAGCCGTACGGCGCCGTCGAATCCGCGACGGTGGTGATGGATCGAATCACCGGCAAGTCCAAGGGGTTCGGTTTCGTCGAAATGCCCGACGCCGACGCTCAGAAGGCGATCGCAGCGCTCAATGGCCGCCAGGTGGCTGGCCGGGCTCTGAAGGTCGATTCGGCGAAACCCCGTGAATCCGGCGGCGGCGGAGGCGGCGGCGGACGTGGAGGACGCGGCGGCGGAGGCGGCGGTTACGGCGGCGGCGGACGCGCCCGTTACTCCGCCGGCCCACGTCATCTCGCTGTGCGGAGTGGGCGCACCCCGACCCGGGGGGCGCCCGCCCGGCATTTTTTTCCGCACCCACATTTGGTGATCCGGCGCCTGTCGGCGCCAGGGCTCACTCGGGAGTCGAGTCGCCCTCGGCAGCCTCGACATCGTCGTCGATCTTGATTTCCCGCACGGCCTCACCCCAATCGATCGTCGGATCGTTCATGGGATCATCCGGTTTGACGTCCGGAGAGACCTTCTGGTCACGTCGTTCCTGCCGCTTGACCTGTTTCTCTTTGCGATGCTGTTCTCTCGCACGCTCCCGCTGTCGACGGGCTATCGATGCCTTGTTAAACGCCATCCGGCCTCCCCGCGGACCACTGGCCCGCGTTCCTTGATCATTTTTCCGTTCCGGGCGCGTCTCCTCGGACGTCCCCTTCGCTCAGTGTACCAGTCCGAACGGCAAGGCGGCCAACCGAATCTTGCCATGCGGCGACCATTTCGCCGTAAACCTCCTTCCACAAGACACTTTCGTCTGGCATCGGAATCGGGTTCGCAGGGTCGACCACCGGGTTTCATTGCGAGCGCCGCGGTCGCGGGTTATCGTAGCGCGGATTCCGTGCCGGGCCGGACCGCTTCGGCCTGACCCCAGCGGCTCAAAGTCCAGTCGACCTCTCTGTCGCCCAATGCCCGAGACTCCCGGCCCACTCCATCCACTCGTTCAGCGCGCCCTTCGATCCCCCGCCTTCGCACGGGGAGTTGAAGAATCGCTCGCGCGGCTTCGAGATGCCACGCTCGGCCGGGTTTCGGCGACCGGGCTCACGGCGGAGGCAAAGGGTCTTCTTCTGGCCGCCATCGTCGAGAGCTCCCCGCGATTGATCATCGCCGTCACCCCTGAAGATCGCGAGGGGGGGCGCCTGGTCCGGGCCGTCCGCGCTTTTTCCTCGAATCCCGATGCCATTCTGTTTTTCCCGGCACCTTCCCTCTCCCCCTACCAGGGCGTTTCCACCTCCCTTCGAGTCAAACGCGAAGAGCTCACCGATCTTCACCGGATTTCCGCCGGAAAAGCCACTCTCGTCGTTTCATCGGTCAGGGCTTTGTCGCGCCCCCTCCCCCACGCGAACGACTTTCTCCGCCGTTCTCTCCGCCTCGCTGCGGGCGACGAAATCGCTCCCGACGCTCTGACGGCACGGCTCCATTCCCTCGGTTACGTCCGGGTCGATCTGGTCGTCGAACCGGGAGACTTCGCCCGCCGCGGCGGTCTGGTGGATTTTTTCCCGCCCAACGAGCTGCGGCCGGTTCGCGTGGATTTCTTCGGCGATTTCGTCGATCAACTTCGAAGTTTCGACGTCGACACCCAGAGGTCCGAAGACAAGATCGAATCGCTCGCCGCCGCACCGTTTTCGATTTTCGACCTCGGCCGATCGCGTGCGGCCCTCGCGGCCGAGCTCGACGCCACGTATCGCAGCGAGGAGTGGAGCCCGGCCGCGGCCGATCGGGACTCCAAGATCGCTGCGCTGCGTGACGGCCGCGGTTTCCCGGGAGAAGAACACTGGTTCCCCGCCGGGCTCGATCCCTCGGCCGTCACCGACCTCGCCAATTTCGCCGGCGCCGACACGATTTTCGACGAGCCCGATTCCTGCGTCGAATCGGCCGTTCGATTCGGCGAGCTTCTCGCCGAAGAGCGGACGTCGCTGATCAAAAATCGAAAAATCGCTCCTCCCCCCGAGAGGCTCTGTCTTCCCGCACCGGAAATCCGGAGGCGAATCCAGGAATCCCCGGTCCACCTCTCGCTCCTCGCCGTCGAGGAACGAGGAGCCAACCTGATTCGAATTCCCTGTTCGGCCACGCCCCAACTCCGTGAGCGAATTCCGGAATGGGGCCGGCTCGCGGCCGAAGAAGTGGCGGCCGGGCATCTCGTCGTCGCCACGGCGGCCGAACGGGGAACGCTCGAGAGATTCCGCAGACTCCTCGCCGAAAACGATGTCGCCGCCGGCGAATCCCTGGTGGAAAGCGAGCGCTGCGCCGTCCTCGTTCTTTCCGACCTCGAGGCGGGGTTTGTCCTCCCCGAGGCCGAGCTCCAGATCAGTGCCGGCCCCGATGCGTTCGCTCCGGTTTTCACGACTCCGCCCGCGAAGAAGCGGGCGGTTCGCGCCTTTCTCTCCGACCTGCGCGACCTCAAACCGGGCGACGTCGTGGTGCACACCGAACACGGGCTCGGCCGTTTCATCGGAATTCAGGCCGTTTCGTTCGAGGGGACGATTCGAGAATCCCTGGAAATCGCTTACGAGGGCGGGGGGAAACTGCTGCTCCCTCCCGAGCGGCTCGACCAGCTCCAAAAGTATTCCGCTTTCGGCGCGGAGCCGACGCGGCTCGACCGCCTCGGCGGAATCACCTGGGCGCGTTCGAAAAAAGCGGCAAAGAAAGCCGCGCGCGCCATCGCCGACGAGCTCCTGGTTCTTTACGCGCAACGAGCCACCGCCGCGGGGTTCGCGTTTTCGAAAGACTCGCCCTGGCAACGGGAATTCGAGGACGCTTTCGAATTCATTCCGACCGCCGACCAGGAGACGGCGATCCGCGACGTCAAAAGGGACATGGAATCGGAGTCGCCGATGGACCGGATTCTCGTGGGAGACGTCGGCTACGGAAAGACCGAAGTTGCCATGCGCGCGGCCTTCAAATCAGTGCTCGACGGCAAACAAGTTGCGCTCCTCGCACCGACGACGCTTCTCGCCTACCAGCATTTTCGAACATTCCGGCGGAGATTCGCTTCGTTTCCGGTCTCGATCGAGCTTCTCTCCCGTTTTCGTTCCGCAGCCGCCCAGAAAGCTCTGGTCAAAAAAGCCGGCGAGGGAGGAGTCGACATCGTGATCGGAACACACCGGCTGCTCGCGAAGGACGTCGTCTGGAAAGATCTCGGCCTCCTGGTCATCGACGAAGAGCAGCGATTCGGCGTCGCCCAAAAAGAGAAAATGAAAAAAATGGCGGTCGGCGTCGACATCCTCGCGCTTTCCGCCACTCCCATTCCGCGAACCCTCTCGATGGCCCTGTCGGGATTGCGGGAGATGTCGGTGATCGAAACGCCGCCCAAAGACCGTCTCGCGGTCGAAACCCGCGTGGCCCCGTTCGAGGCGCAGCTCATCAAGGAATCGGTCGCGGCCGAAATCGAGCGCGGGGGGCAGGTTTTCTTCGTCCACAACCGCGTCGGTTCGATGGAAGGGATGAGGCAATATCTCGAACGGCTTCTGCCCGGCGTACGGATCGTCGCGGCTCACGGGCAGATGTCGGAGGGGGATCTGGAAAGGGCGATCAGCGCATTCATCGATCGTCAGTTCGACGTTCTGCTCGCTTCGGCGATCATCGAAAACGGAATCGACATTCCCAACTGCAACACGATGCTCGTTTCCCGGGCCGACCGTTTCGGCCTCGCCCAGCTCTACCAGCTCCGGGGGCGCGTGGGGCGCTCGGACCGGCTCGCACACTGCTACCTGCTCGTCCCCCCGGATCGTTCGATGACCGACACGGCGAGGAAACGCCTCGCGGCGCTGCAGGAATTCTGCGACCTGGGCGCCGGCTTTCGAATCGCGGCGCGAGATCTCGAAATTCGGGGCGCCGGAGAGATTCTCGGCGCCGAACAGCACGGCCAGATTGCCGCGGTCGGATTCGAAACCTACTGCCGCCTGCTGGAGGAAGCCGTGGCGGAAGCCAAGGGAACCGAGGCTCCTCCGCCTTCGCGCACCGTCATCAACCTCGGATTCTCGACGGCGATCCCGCGCTCCTACCTCGGCGAAGACGGTCTCCGGCTGTCGATCTACAAGAGAATCGCCGAGGCGGAATCGCGTGAAGAAGTCGACGAGCTGGAACAGGAGCTCGCGGACCGTTTCGGAGAGAGGCCCGACGAGGTCGAGAGCCTCCTCGACACGGCTCGCCTTCGTATTTTCGCGTCCCGCGCCGGGATTTCGACCGTGGAAAAATCGGCCGGACGTCTTCTCTTCCATTTCCATCCCACTCGAAGCGCCGTCGATGCGGCGGGGGCCCCGGCAAAAACCGCTTCCCTCGAGCGAATCGTCGAGCTCGTTCGCACGACGCCCGGCGCGGCGCTCTCGCCCGATGGCAGCCTCTCGATTCCCGCTCGCGAAGCCGGAAGCGTTCTCCTCGTGCGGGCCCTGGAAACCGTTCGCGCTCTCGCCGGTGAATCGATCACCTCCTCCGAAAGCCGCTCCGGCGGAAGGGCAGGCGCATGAGGGCGAAAACGGCGGCGGCCGTCGTTCTGTCTCTTGGCCTCGCATCGATCCTCGAGACGGGATGCGGCAATCGCCCGGCTCTCCCGCTCGAAGAGCCCGGCACGCTGGCCACCGTTGAAGGAAGACCAGTCACACGCGACGAGCTCGATCGATTCGTCGCCGAAAGACTGGGTGGGGCCGCCACCGAGGCCACGCCCGACGTGCTCTCATCGCTCTTCGATCAATTTGTCGAAGAGGAAATTCTCGCGTCGAAATCGAGGACACCCCTCGTCTCCGGAAAAATCGAAGCCAGGAGCCAAGCCCGGCGAAGCGCGGCAGAGGCCTTTCTCCAGCGAGCCGCCGACTCGGCCCCTCCCGTGACTCCCGGGGAGGTCGACGATGACTACGCCGCTCACCCGGAACGATTCGAATTCCCGGAGAGAATCCGCATCCGCCAGATCGAGGTCGCCACCGAAGCCGCCGCCCGCGAAGCTCAGCAGCGCCTCAAAGCCGGCGACAGCTTCATCGCGGTTTCGAAAAAACTTTCCCGGGCTCCCAATGCCGACAAGGGAGGGATGGTCGGCACGATCACGCGAGGACAATTGCCGCTCGAATTCGAGCAGGTCGTGTTCCGGCTGAAGCCGAAGGAATGGTCCCCCACCGTTTCCGCCCCCTCCGGCTATCACATCTTTTTGATAGAGTCGCGTGATGCGGCGCGAACGATCCCGCTCGCGGAAGTCCGCGAAGCGCTCCGCCAGGAGCTCGAACGTGAACGAAAAGAAGAGTGGGGCCGCCGGGCCGTTTCCGCCGCTCTCGCCGTGGCCCGAGTCGAGCTGGCACCGGACCATTTTCCGTTTCGTTACAAAGGACGATGGAACCCGGCCCTGACCGGTGCGCCCGAGACCGCAATTCCAGGCCGCGAGAAGAAGCGCCCCCAATGAAAGCCATGAGAAACATGACAAGAAGCCAATACGCGCTCGGAATTCTCGCCGCGATGCTCGTGACCGGAACTCCGGCAACGGGGGCCGTGGTCGAACGGATCGCCATTCGAGTCAACGACCGGATTCTCACCGTTTCGGACATCAAGCAGCGGGAAGACGACATGTCGCGGGAACTGGTTCGCTCCGGAGTGACGGGCGCAGAGCTCACGAAAAGGTTGAAGGACGTCAAGAAACAGGTCGCCGAAGAAGCGACCAAAGAACTTCTCCTCCTCGAACGGGCGCGTGAAATCAGTCTGACGATCGATCCGGCGGACATCGAAGACACGGTCGGCCGCATGAAAAAGCAGAACGGGATCAACAACGACGAGGAGCTCCAGAAGGCGGTGACGGCCACCGGAGTGACGATGGAACAGTTCAAGGATTCCATCCGCAGGAACCTCACTCTTCAGCGGCTCGTCGGCCACGAGATCCAGGCCAAGCTCGAGGTCACCGACGAGTACCTGCACACCCTCTACAACAACGACAAAGAGAAATACCGGAAACCCGATCAAGTCCACGTCAGCGAGATTCTCGTCCTGGCCCCCAATCCCGGCGACCGCGCCGCCGCAAGGGAGAAAATCGAGACGGCGCGAAAACGGATTCTCGCCGGCGAGAGCTTCCCGGCCGTTGCCCGCGAAGTTTCGGAGGGGGGAACCAAAGAAAAAGGCGGAGACCTCGGAATCGTGACTCGAGGAGAGCTCACCGCCGAGATCGACTCCGTGGTTTTTTCGCTCGATCAGGGGAGCCTTTCGAATCCGGTGGAATCGAAGTTCGGCATTCACCTCCTCCGAATCGACGAAAAATTCCCCGCCGCCTACACCCCATTCGACGAGGCGAAGGAAAAGGTTCGAAGCACGTATCAGGAGGCGGAATACAACAAGCGCCTGACCGAATTCATCCAGAAGCTCCGCGAAAAGTACTACGTGAAAATCGAAGCCGGCGAGCCGGCAAACTGACGGCCGAATCTCCAACGCCGAAGGGCCTCCCATGAATGCCAGGAAACCAACGTCCCCCGCGATCCTTTCGATTGCCTTCGCCGCCCTGGTGGCCGCGTCGTTCGCCATCCGCGTGACGCCCCAGGAATCGGCGGCACCCGTTCCGGAGCCCCGCAAGATCGCGGTGACGGCGAAGAAGTTCGAGTTCAATCCTGAAACCATCGAGCTGGCTCGGGGGGAGCGGGTCGAGCTCACACTGACTTCCCTCGACAGGAAACACGGCTTCAAATGCAAGGAGCTGAACCTCGAGGGGGAGGTCGAACCCGAAAAGCCGCTGGTGGTCAGCTTCACGGCGGACAAGACCGGAACCTTCGAATTCAAGTGCAGCAACTTCTGCGGGCTCGGTCATTACCGGATGAAGGGCAAAATCGTCGTTCGGTGACCGGGGCCGCCCTGCGCGCCTGTTACGATATTCGACGCGCCCAATGTCTGATTCCGAATTTTTCGCCCGCCTCGCCGAGGAAGTCTCTCTCCAGGGAAAAGTGGCGCTGGCCACGTGCGTCGGCGTCAAAGGATCCGGTCCGTCCAAATTGGGGCGGAAAATGATCGTCCGGCCCGACGGCTCCTTTCTCGGCACGATCGGAGGAGGGCCCTTCGAGGCGCTCGTCATCCGGGACGCTCTCGAGATGATCGAGAACGAGGAGAAGAGCCGCCTTCGTTCCTACGATTTTTTCGACACCGGAAAGGGCGAATCGACTCCGATGATTTGCGGCGGAACCGCGGATGTCTTTCTCGAGCTTCTCGCCGCACGGCCGCTTCTCTACATCGCCGGGGGAGGGCATGTCGGGTTGGCGTTGTCCCGTTTCGGAAGAGAAACCGGATTCGACGTGATGGTGGCCGACGACCGCCCCGAGTATCTCGACCCCGCCCGCTACCCTGCCGGGACCCGTACCATTCGCGTGGAGCGGGACTACCGCCTTCCGTTTCCAGACTCCCTGGCGAAGCGGGAGATGTACGCCGCGCTCGTCACGCGCTGCTGGGAAACCGACCGCGCGGCCCTGCGGCACTTGTTAGGCTCCCTCAACGGCCTGCGCCTCAAATACGCCGGAATGATCGGGAGCCAGCGGAAAGTCCGCCGCGTTCTGTCCGACCTCGAATCGGAAGGTTTTCCAAAAGAGGAGATCCGGAAAATCCGCGCGCCGATCGGTTTGCCGATCGGCGCAATCACTCCCGAGGAGATTGCGATTTCAATCCTGGCCGAAATGATCGCAGCCAGGAACGGTGCGGCGAAGTGATGAACCGCAGCGCCGTGGCTCCTTTCTTCGGATCAATCGCGGCGGCGGCCGCGCTTCTCCTCGTCTCGTATCCGTCCACCTGCGGCGCGCAATGGGTGCGCGAAGAGATTCCGGGGGCCGACGTCAAGACGATCGCCTTCGATTCGGCGAACCCCGGATTGGTTCTCGCGGGAACCACGTCGGGACAGCTCTACCGCTCACCGGACGCCGGCTCCTCGTGGCGAAGCCCCGCAGGAGATCTCCCCTTTCCCGGACACGTCGTTTCACGAATCACCGCCGATCCTTCCACGCCTCGCCGATTCTACGCAGCCCTCTGGAGATTATTCGGCGAAGGAGGGAGCGTGGTCCGCAGCGACGATGCCGGCGAGACGTGGCAGCGCCTCGATTCGTTGCCCGACGCCCAGTTCCGTGCGATCGCCGTGGCTCCCGGAGCGCCCGACGTCATCTACGCTGGCGGCGAGCGCGGGGTCTGGCGATCCACGGACGGCGGAATAAATTTCGTTCACGTGACTCCCGACAAGATCGAATGGAGCCGGGTGGAATCGCTCGCGGTCGATCGCCGGACTCCGTTGCGCGTCTATGCAGGAACCTGGCGGCGGGCCTACCGTTCCGACGACGGAGGAAAGCGCTGGACTCCGATCTGGAAAGGAATGATCGAAGACACCGATGTTTTTTCTCTCTCGCTCGACCCCGGCTTTCCCGACGCGCTCTGGGCAACGACCTGCGGATGGGTCTACCGGACGACGAATCGAGGGGAGCTCTGGGTGCGGATGATCGACGGATTCGTGAACCGCCGCGTTCCGGCCTTTGCCCGCGGGGACGCGGGAACCCTTTTCGCCGCGTCCTGCGGGGGCCTTCACGTTTCCTGCGACGGCGGCCGGAGCTGGATGCTCTCGGGCTTTCCCGACGAGACCGTCTCGGACATTTCGATCGACCCCTTCGACGGGAATCGAATCCTCGCCGCCATTGAAGACGACGGAATCTATCGATCCGAAGACGGCGGATCGACCTGGTCCCGATCTTCGAAAGGCCTCGCCGGCGGTCAGCCGATCGAAGCCTCGGCCACAGCAAGCGGAGGGCTCCGGGCCGTCGTCAAACAGGGAAAACGAACGACGGTCTGGACTCGGGAACCTTTCGGCGCCTGGGCATTGGCGGACAAAGAGCTGGAAGCAGAAAGGGAAAGGTCCCGGTCGGTTCCTCGTCCCCAATGCCAGGCGGCGAACGAAGCCGTCGCCGCTTTGCATTCACCGCTTCCGGGTCTCCCCATTCGCGGAGTCTGCGCCGGGGAAAACGGTGAGTCGCTGATCCTCACGGCGGGGTGCGGTCTTTACCGGACGCTCGCCTCTCCCTCCAGCCCCGCATCTGCGGCGAGCTTCTCGTCGGGCCAGACTCCCGCCGATCCTGTCGCCGAAGCGCGGTAACCCTCGTTCCCCGGAAAATCCTGCCCTTCTGTTCCCGATTTCGATTCGATGTCGGGAACGGCAGAAGCGCGAGAAGTCCGGAGGAACGGGGCACCCGTCACAAAAAAAATCGCGCCCCTCATCGGGGCGCGAAGTTTGAAAAAGTTGGTGCCGTCGGCCGGACTCGAACCGGCATGGATTGCTCCATACGCCCCTCAAACGTACGTGTCTACCAATTCCACCACGACGGCAAAGAACGGAAAACGAGGGCCGGACAGCGTCCGGGCGGCGAAATATACATCAAAGAAAAGCAGCCGGGGGAAGGGACTTCTCCCCTCGGCGACCGGATCTACCTGACCGGGGCCGGAGCCTTCCGGGGCTCCGGAGCCGCCGTTGCCGGAATCTGCTGAACGGGCATTGCAACCGCGGTGGTCGTGAAGGACGTGGCCGGCAACTTGGGAGCCGCTGCTCCCGTCGAAGGCGCGGTGGCGGCGCGACTGAGCGACTTCGAAATTCCCGTCGACCTGAGGCTGACGGCCTGCACCAGGCTGATCGTCAATGCCAGAACGATGAAGGCGACAAAAGACCCCGTCGTCAGCCGATGAAGAAGGGTGGTCGCGCTTCGGGCGCCGAATGCGGCCTGCGTCCCTCCGCCAACTCCGAAAGCACCCGCCAGATCGGCTCCCTTCCCCTGCTGAAGAAGGACGACGCCAATCAGGAACACGCAAACGATGATGTACGCCGGAACCAGAATGTAGAGAAGCCAGTGCAGATCCAAGAGATACCTCCGCTTTTTCTTTCGAGTCGCATCATGATCCTGATGGGCCGGGAGACGCTGACCGCCTCCGGAACCGTTGACCACCGGCTCGCACGAGCTGGGAGAACCCCACCGGATCCAAGCTCGCCCCACCCACCAGCAAACCGTCGACATCCTCGCGTTCCAGAAGCTCCGGCGCCCCTTCGGGCCGGACGCTTCCGCCGTAGAGAATCGGGACGGCGGAGCCGGGATTATAACCAAACCGCTCCCGGAGCCAAGCCCGAATGAATCCATGGACTTCGTCGATCTGGGGAATTTCGGCCTGCCGCCCCGTTCCGATGGCCCAAACCGGCTCGTAGGCGATTCGGATACGGCCCGAATCCTCGCTGCGACTTCCGGCCAGACTCCCCTCGAGCTGGCGCTCGATCAGCGGCAGGGTTTCTCCTTTTTCCCGGACATCCAGCGACTCGCCCGCGCAGACGATCGCCGAAAGACCGGCCCCCAGGACTCCCGCGAGCCGCGAAGAGACGCCGGCGTCGGTCTCGCCGAAAAAGCTCCTCCGTTCGGAATGACCGAGAATCACACCGCGTGCGCCGGTCTCGGCCACCTGGGAGGCCGCGAGCTCTCCTGTGAACGCTCCGCGCGGTTCGCCGTGTGCATTCTGGGCCGCCACCACGACGGGAGCGCCCGAGCAGCGGCGAACGGCTTCGGCAAGATGAATCGATACCGGCGCAATCCAGATTTCGGCACCGTCGACCGGCTCGAAATCCGGAAGGAATCGATCAAAAAACGCCGAGACTTCCGGAGCGCTCTTGTTCATCTTCCAATTTGCAGCGATCACAACTTTTCGTGTCATCGAGGCCTCCATTGGGATGGGAATCGGACCCTCCCAGAAGGAACCGGGTTCAAGCCGTTTCAGCGCGGCGGGGAATCGTCGCGTCGAGCAGAAGGGAAAGAAGAATGAGCGCGCCACCCAGAATCGCTCCCCGTCCCGGAACCTCGTGAATCAGCCAGGCGACCCAGACGGGGTTCAGAATCGGCTCGATCATGGCGATCAGCGTGGCTCTTAGCGGCGGCACCTCACGGACTCCGATCGAAAACAGCACGTAGGGGAGCGCAATCTGAAAAACGCCGAGCGCCGCGAGCACTCTCCAGCTCCGGGCGTCGATGCCTCCAAACGACCGGATCATCGCAGGAAGACAGACCAGACTGCACAGGACGTTCCCGAAGAACATCGCGAAAAGCGCCCGGGTTCCTTCCGCTCTCCGTCCCGAAGACCGCAGCCCCAGGGTCATCATCGCCATCGACATCCCCGACAGGATCGCCAGAAGAATTCCGAGCTTTCCCTCGGCACTGACCCGGTCGAGCATGAAGAGGGAGAGCCCGGCGAAGCAGCCCACCGACATCAGCAGATCGCGCGCCCGCGGCTTTTCCTTGAAGACCCACAGCGACAGAAGAATCACCCAGAAAGGAGACGTGTATTGAAGAAGGATCGCATTGGCGGCCGTGGTGAGCTTGGTGGCCGTCACGAACAGCGAGAGGGTCGCGGTGTACGAAAGAATCGTCACGAAGATCGCCGGCTCGCGGAAATCTTTCCTGCCGGCGCCCCGGAATGCTCCGCAGAAAAACAGGAGAGGGAGCGCGAAAAGGGAGCGCCATCCGGTGATTGCGAGGGGCGGGAGCGCGAGACTCTTGATCCCGAGCCCGCCCGAGCTCCAGAGAAGCGCAGCCGCGAAAATGAAAAGCGGTCCCCGCCACGACACGGGACGAACCACACCCCGTCCCGCCGGGGCCTCGATCGCACCTTCTCCGTTCACGCCCCGGAGACTACCTCGCCAGGATTCCGCTCGTCGAGCCGTGTCCATCCCGAACGAAGGATTCCCGCTCGACGAAGGCCGCCGCCCTGAATCGCCCCCGCCTTTCGGTGAGGCCCGCGGCCGGTTCGGTGTAAAATTCGGTTCCCCGGCCGATAGCCACCGCCGGGGACCGAAATTCAGAGGAGAAAAATCATGTCCCGCTCTCGTCGGCGCACGGCTTCGGCCGCCGTCCTCTCGCTGCTCGCCTTGCTGATCGCCTCGTTTGTGTTCGCCGGCGCCCAGGCCAGAATCATCGGAAAGGTCCTCGGCCCGGACAAGAAACCCGTCGCCGGCGCAAAGGTCATCATCACGAATCCGAAGGTCCCGTCCTTCAAAATCGAGCTGACGACCGACGACAAGGGGGAATTCAAGACCCTGATCTCCGATTCGACTTACTCGTATCTCTACACCATCACGACAGAAGGATTCCCGCCGCTGGCGCAGGAGAAGAAAGCGCCCATCGGCGACACGACCGAATTCGAATTCCAGCTCGGAGTCGCCGCGCAGGCTTCGGCGGGAGGGAAATCGGCTCCGCCGGCCGCCGAAGTCCCGAAATCCGAAAAGGCCAAGATGGTCTTCAATGACGGCGTGGCGCTCCTGAACGCGAACGACGCGCCGGGCGCCGAAAAAAAATTCCTGGAATCCACGGAGCTGGATCCCGATCTGGCAACGGCCTGGAAGGCGCTCGCAAAGGTCGCCGTCGACCGAAACGACGGGGTCAAGGCCCTCGAGTATTCGAAGAAGGCGCTCGACGCGAAAGAGAAAGCCGACGCCGCACTCAAAGCGATGGGAGAGGAAGTCGACGAATCACTGCTCCCGGGATTCCTCATGGCTTACGCGCAGGCTCAGGAAATGACCGGTGACAAGCCCGGCGCCAAAGCCACCCGCACCCGGCTCGCCAAAGCCACCGGTGACGCGAGCGGCCCGTACAACGAAGGGGTCGAGCTCTTCAACAAGAACAAGCTGAAGGAAGCCCGCGAGAAGTTCGAAAAAGCCGTAGAGCTCAACGACGAATTCGCCCCGGCCCACAAGATGCTCGGGCTCATTTTCATGAACGCCCAAAAGAACGCCGAAGCCAAGAAGCACTTTCAGCGCTGCGTCGAGACCGACAAGACCGGCAAGGATGCGGAAGAGTGCAAAGCTTACCTGGGATACCTCTGAGATGATCAAAATCGGAGTCAACGGCTTCGGCCGGATGGGTCGAATGATCGTCCGCGCCATGTCCGGCGCCGGAGAATTCCAGCTGGTCGGCATCAACGACCTGTCGGATCCCAAGACGCTCGGGCATCTCCTCCTGCACGACTCCATCCACGGCCGATTCGAACAGCACGTGGGAGTCGACGGTCAGGATCTGCTCATCGGCGAGGAGAGGGTCCGGGTGCTGGCGGAAAAGGATCCCTCGAAACTTCCCTGGAAAGAGCTGGGCGCCGATATCGTTCTCGAATCGACGGGAAAGTTCACCGACCGCGACAAAGCAGCCGTGCATCTGGCCGCCGGAGCGAAGTTTGTCGTCGTTTCCGCCCCCTCGAAGGGAGCCGACGCGACGCTCGTCATGGGGGTGAATCACAACACCTTCGATCCGGAAGAACACAAAGTCGTGTCGAATGCTTCCTGCACCACCAACGCAGCGGCCCCGGTCGTGAAAGTTCTCCATGAAAAGTTCGGCATCCGGCGCGGGCTTCTGACGACGATCCACAGCTACACCAACGACCAGCATCTCCTCGACCTGCCTCACAAAGACCTTCGCCGCACGCGCGCCGCGGCGCTCAACATGATTCCCACATCGACCGGCGCCGCCGTGGCAATCGGCCTCGTGCTGCCGGAGCTGGTCGGACGCTTCGACGGCGTCGCGATTCGAGTGCCGACCCCGAACGTTTCCCTCGTCGACTTCACCTTCGAGCTCGAGAAGGAAGCCTCCGCGGAAAACGTCAACCACGCTCTCGCCGACGCCGCGAAAGGCCCGCTCGTCGGGATTCTCGGCTACACCGAGGAAGAGCTCGTCTCCAGCGACTTCAACGGGATTCCCGCCAGCTCCACCGTCGACGCCAAGCTCACCCGCGTCGTCGCCGATCTGGTCAAGGTTTTCGCCTGGTACGACAACGAATGGGGTTATGGCACACGCTGTGTCGACGTGATGCGGCACATGGCGAAGCGAGCCGGGCTCCAAAAATAAAAGTCTCGAGGAGAATGGCATGACCTGGAAATCCGTGACCGAGCTGCCGGTCGAGGGGAAGCGAGTGTTCGTCCGCGTCGATTTCAACGTCCCGATGAAGGACGGATCGATCACCGACGACACGCGGATCCGCGAGAGCCTCCGGACGATCGAACACTTGCTGGCGCGGGACGCCCGCGTGATTCTTGCGTCCCATCTCGGCAAGGCGAAGGGGTCTCCCGACCCGAAGTACTCGCTTTCTCCGGTTGCCAAGCGGCTCGGAGAGCTTCTGAAACGCCCCGTTCTTTTCGCCGGCGATTGCATCGGCGACGAGGCCACTTCCGCCGCGTCGGCATTGACCTCCGGCGGCGTGCTCCTTCTCGAGAACACACGGTTTCACGCCGGCGAAGAGAAGAACGACGCGGCGATGTCGAAGTCGCTCGCGTCGTTCGCCGACGTCTACGTGAACGACGCTTTCGGAACCGCTCACCGCGCACACGCCTCGACCGCGGGAATGGCTGTTCATTTCCAGGTCAAGGGCGCCGGATTCCTGATGGCCAAGGAGCTGTCGGCGCTCGAACGCGCCGTGAAAGACCCCGCCCGCCCTTACGTTTGCATTCTGGGCGGCGCGAAGATCTCCGGAAAAATCGAAGCGCTCGAAGCCTTCGCCGCGCGGGCGGACGTCCTTCTCGTCGGCGGAGGGATGGCGAATCACTTCGTTCGCGCCCTCGAGCTCGGCACCGGATCGTCGCTCGTCGAAGAAGCACAGATCCCTATGGCCCGGCGGGTGATGGACGCCGCGAGGGAACGGGGAATCCAGCTCGCTCTTCCGTCCGATTTCGTCGTCACCGACAAATTCGATCCGCCGCACAAAACGAAAACCGTCGGCATCGCCTCGATTCCTGACGGATGGAGCGCCGTCGATGTCGGCCCCAAAACCATCGAACAGTTCGCACGGTTGATGAAGGGCGCAAAAACCATCGTCTGGAACGGGCCGATGGGCGTTTTCGAACAGGAAGAGTTCTCGAACGGCACCACCGGCGTCGCCAGGCTCGTCGCGGAAGCCACGGCCGAAGGAGCGTTTTCCGTCGTCGGCGGCGGCGAGTCGGTCGCGGCCGTCACAAAAGCCGGACTGGCTTCAAAGATCTCTCACGTTTCGACCGGCGGCGGAGCGAGCCTCGATTTTCTTTCCGGCAAGACGCTCCCTGGCGTCAAAGCTCTCGAGTCGTGAGCGAAAGACCCTGACCGTGCACGACATCATCGCCCGCGCCCGCGAGCTGATTCGCCAGATCTACGACGTGGAGACGATCATCCGCGTCGGCGGAACCGGCATGATCGCCGCGATCGTTTTCGCCGAGACCGGACTCATGGTCGGCTTTTTTCTTCCGGGCGATTCGCTTCTCGTCACCGCGGGAATTCTCACGCGCGCCCGCCCAGAGCTTCTCGGCGTCAACATCTGGGTTCTTCTCGCCGCGATCACCGCCTGCGCCATCATCGGCGATCAAGTCGGATACCTCACCGGCCGCAAAATCGGACACTCGCTCTTCAAACGGGAAGACTCGTTCCTGTTTCGTAAGAGCCACGTCCGGAGGGCCCACGACTTCTACGAAAAATACGGCGCGAAAACGATCGTCATCGCCCGCTTCGTCCCGATCGTCCGCACCTTTGCGCCCATCGTCGCCGGCGTTGCCGAGATGAGCTACCCCCGTTTCGTCAGTTACAACATCGTGGGAGGCATTCTCTGGGTCTGGAGCATGATCCTCGGCGGCTACGCCCTTGCCCAAACCACCGAGGCGCTGGGGTTCGATATCAGGAAGCACCTCCACACCGTCATTCTCGCTGTCGTGTTCCTCTCGATTCTTCCCGCCGTTTACGAATTCTGGAAAGAAAAGCGCCGCCCGCACGCCGCCCCGACCATCGCTCCCGGATCGGAAGCAAAGACCGGAGAAGAGACGGCCCCGCCGTCCCATCCCCTCCCGGAAAAAACGATTCCATGACCGGTCATCCGATTCACCCGGCCACGCCGCCGGCCACCGATCCGCACGACGAAACCGGCATGCAGCTCATCACCAATCACGACGAGCTGCGCGAACGCGGTTTCTCTGCACTCGTTTCGTCGCTCGGCTGGGCGAATGCCGTCCGGTTCATTCGCTTGCACGAGGGGTCTCTGGCCCGAGGCAGCACGCCGTTACCGGAGTATCGGCGAAGGGGAAACGGCGGGGGAGTGCCGGAGTCGCAGGAGTAGGCGCAGCAAAACGAATCCCAGTGAGTCCATGCCGCGATCATTCCCGCGAATGGGGAGCTCCACGAGTGACCGCAGCCGCGGATACCGGTACGCAATCACCGCGCCGGAAAAAACGAACCTCCGCACGAGAGAGGCTCCCGCAGGAGTTCCACTCTCCGGGAGCGAATTCCTCAGGGATTCTCGATCCCGCGCTTTACCCAGAACATGTCGAGAAAGTACCAGAAGCTCTCGGTGGCCAACGGCTCCCCGCAGGGCGTCCCTCTGCGAAGGAAGTGCTCCGCACCCGTCGAGACGTCGCGAACGTAGAGCCCCATCCCCTTCTCGAACCGTCCGAAAGCGATCATGTCCCCTCGCGGCGACCACGCATTGACTCCGTCGAGCCATTCGGTTTCACAGCCGATTTCGCCACTGTGAACCAACTCCGTCAACGACCCCTGATTCCAATCGTAGGAGAGCAGTCCGTAGTGCGAAGTATCCGACTGGGCGACGAAGCTCATCTGCCCGCCATCCCCGGACATCGACACGACTCCATGAGGAGTGGTGTCGTGCCCGAGGAGAAGGTTCCACGTTGGGTTCGAGGCATTCGTCACCGCGCCCGTCTCCAGATCCACCCGCACCGCAAAGTTGCTGCCGTCGAAGGTCCAGAGGGCGATGCTCCCAGCGTCCCCGGCCCACGCCGGCCAGGCGTCGAGCACTGCGCCGCCGGTCGGGTAGAAGCGGGCCAGACCTGTCAGTGGATTGATGACGGCGATTCCCGAATCTCCGCCGAGCTCCGCTCCTGCGGCAATCCGCGTTCCGTCCGAAGACCAGTCGAAGTGATAGCCGACCGTCATGGGAATCCCGTTCTTCGTGTGAATCGAAATCGTCTGGTCGTGAAGAGGCGGCTTGAACGAATTCACGAGAATCTGACTCGCGGGTGTCCGTATGTCCACCGCCCTCACGTTGGGCGTGATCGTTCCGGAAAACGCGCCTCGCGTCGGCCCGAAATCGAGAAGAGGGACCCACCAGCCAGGGAATGCCCCACGCTGGGCCAGGTGCGTTCCATCCGGGCGCGACCGTTCGATGACGATTTCGGACGTGTCCGTCGGATAGTGCTCGTGCTGAGTCACCGTCACCAGGTCGTAAAATTCCGCCTTCTGCACCGAACCGATGACGTAGTTCTCCTCGCTGCCGAGCTTTCCTTTGAGCACGACGCGCCGTTCGAGATCGAGAGGGCTCTGCGCGCCGCCAAGACCGGGCACGGAACCGGCGGAAAACGTGACCGATTTCGTTTCGAGCGGCTCGAGCGAAGCGATTGATCCCGAGCCCGAAAATGCGAGCAAGTCGTCGCCGGTGTTTCCGGGAGGCAGCTCGAGATGCACGTAAGCCTTCACGTCGGCGCTTGTGATCGTCTCTTCCGAGAGATTCGTGATTCGCACCTTGAATCCGCCATTGGCCAGTGCGGTCCAGCTCGCGCTGATCTTGCCGCGGAAGAAGTGCTCGAGGAAACCGGCGGAATACCCCACGGCGTGGGGGAGAAGGAGGCTGGCGCGCGACTCCATCGAGTTGTCGTTCAAAGAGTAGACGCGCTTTGTGTGCTCGACATTCGTTTCGAAATCGAGGGTCGACAGGAGCGTGTGATAGTTATCGTTCACAAGAGCCGGGCGCAGATGGTCCGTCGGCTGGGAAGTGAATGCCTTATAGGTGATTGTTCTCGTCTCAGAACGAAATCCGTGTGGCTCAGAAGCGTCGGGAATCTTGACCGACCGCGTAACCGTTTCGTCCCTCGCGACCGCCTGATTCACGTCGGGCAACGGGAACCGACCCGGCGGACAGACGAAATCGGAGTAATTCGTGTTCTCAGTCACGAAATTCTCATTTGCGTAGTCGGCCATGCCTGAATAGGAAGCATTTCTGAAATAACTCTCGTAATCATCAAAAAGGACCGGGTCGTAACCGGAGAACCATGTCGATTGCCTGAAAAGGAATTTCGAAAGCGTGTAAGCCTCGTATAAGCTCGCGAATCCCATGAACTTGAGATGTTGATCGTTCCGTACATGCTGCGGCTGAGCCATGTCCTGAACGAGGTGGAGCACGTGGCGAAGTGATAGGAAGAGATGCGAAAACGTTTTCTCGCGGTCGGCGAGATTCGCCGCTTTGAGACCATTTTCCAAGTCCTGCTTCGCCTTTTGAAGATTGAATTCATTCGCATCTTCTTTGAGCGCCCAATCATTCGCCCGCTTCCCGGGTTGGAGCCCAAGATCGCAGTTTCCGAGAGGAGCACCCGGGTAAATGATCAGTGGAACGTTGAATCCGGGATCGAAGAAGTGATTTAACGGCCGGAATGCAGGGATTCCAACCACGTTGTCTTCATCAAAGGATCCTTGACCGACCAGGTGGTGAGCTTCTCCATTCAATTTGACCGAAAGCCCGAGCGGCGACAAAAACTCCAAATCTCCAAGCGCCTGAGCAAAAGCGCCCTC
>Ga0315281_10003459_pt1 | contig 23092 bp, 21 predicted proteins | sample YL17G07_0_MG_FD_204540 | JGI IMG/M metagenome (GOLD analysis project Ga0315281, IMG submission 204540) | Sediment microbial communities from Yellowstone Lake, YNP, Wyoming, USA - YL17G07_0 | ecosystem: Environmental > Aquatic > Freshwater > Lake > Sediment | place: USA: Wyoming | collected... | reverse complement strand
GGCGGATTAGAATGCAACCCTTATTGTAGAGCGTATTCGAAAACATATCAGCACCGCGGCGCGCTTGCCGCGCGACACCATGCCCTTGATCCCCGTTTCCTCGCGCGCGCTTGCCTATGCGGCCCTGATCTGCACCACCGCCTTGTGGGGCAGTAACGGCGTCGTTTCGCGCGCGCTCATGGACACGATCCCGCCATTGGTCATGGCGGCGGCGCGCTGGGCGGTGGTGTTCGTCGCGCTGTTGCCGCTGGTGTGGCCGGAGCGGCGCGCGATCGCGCACTCCCTCCGGCGCGACTGGAAGGTACTGCTCGCGCTGACGCTGCTGGGAAGCGCGCCGCAGACTGCGCTCGTATACAGCGGGCTTTCCGCAAGCACGGCCACCCACCTTGGGTTGCTCAATTCCACCATCCCCGTGTTCATCATCCTGATCAGCTGGGGGTGGTACGCGCGGACCCCGAGCCGCCTCGAGGGCACCGGGCTCGCGATCTCGCTCTTCGGCGTCTTCCTGATTCTGGCGCATGGCGATCTGCGATCCTTGCTGCAGCTACAATTCAACTACGGCGATCTGCTGATGCTGGCCGCGGTGATGATCTGGGCGATTTACACCCTGCGCCTCAAGGACCGGCCGCAGTCGCTGTCGCTGTTCGCCTTCGTGTTCGTACTCTCGCTGATCGGCGAGCTGCTGACGTTGCCCTTTGCCGCGCTTCAATGGGCGCAGGTGGGTGGCCTGCACTGGGGTGCGCGCGAATTACTGGGACTGCTGTATATCGGCGCCGTGGCGACCTTGGTTTCGGCCGTGCTGTTCAGCTATGGCGTTGAGCGAGTGGGCGCGGTGCGCGCGGGGATCCTGATCCACCTGATGGCGGTGTTCTCGAGCGTGTTCGCCGCGCTTTTCATCGGCGAGCGCTTGTTTCCCTATCACGCCGCCGGCTTCGTCCTCGTCGCGGGCGGCGCCATACTCGGTTGTCTCAAGCCGGAGCCGGTGCTATCGTCTCGGGCTTAAATCAAACGCAGCCATTTGCAGAACGAAGGAGACCGTCATGGCGGATAACCGCAGAAGCAGACTCATCACCGAGGGGGTAGCGCGCTCGCCCAACCGCGCCATGCTGCGCGCCGTGGGCTTTCGCGACGGCGATTTCGACAAACCCATCGTCGGCGTGGCCAATGGGCATTCGACCATGAACCCCTGCAACGCGGGCATCCAGCCGCTGGTGGATCGTGCCATGGCGGCGCTCGAGGCCGCCGGCGCCAAGCCGCAGGTGTTCGGCGTGCCCACTATCACCGACGGCATCGGCATGGGCACCGAGGCGATGAAATACAGCCTGGTGTCGCGCGAGGTGATCGCGGACTGCATCGAGACCGCGGTCAACGGCCAGGCGATGGACGGCGTGCTGGTATGCGGTGGCTGCGACAAGAACATGCCCGGCGGCATGATGGCGATTGCGCGCATGAACGTCCCCGCCATCTATGTCTACGCCGGCACCATCAAGCCGGGCAAGTGGAAGGGCCAGGACCTCACCATCGTCAGCGCGTTCGAGGCGGTCGGCGCCTACGCCGCCGGCAAGATGAGCAAGGACGATTTCGTCGGCATCGAGAAGAACGCCTGCCCCTCGGTGGGCGCGTGCGGCGGCATGTTCACCGCCAACACCATGTCCTCCTCGTTCGAGGCGCTGGGCATGAGCCTTCTGGGTTCCTCGCAAATGGCCTCGCCCGACGCGGAGAAGGCTGTGTCCGCTTCGGCCTCCGCCGAAGTGCTGGTCAACGCCATCCACAAGCAGATCCTGCCGCGGCAGATCATCACGCGCAAGTCGATCGAGAACGCGATCAGCCTGGTGATGGCCACGGGCGGCTCCACCAACGCCATACTGCATTACCTCGCGATCGCTTCGGCGGCGGGGGTGAAGTGGAGCATCGACGATTTCGAGCGCGTGCGGCGGAAGGTTCCGGTGCTGTGCGACCTGAAACCCTCTGGCCGCTATGTCGCCGTGGATTTTCATCGCGCCGGCGGGGTGCCGCAGGTACTCAAGATGCTGCTTGCGCACGGCCTGCTGCACGGCGGCTGCCTCACCATAACCGGCCGCACCATGACCGAAGAACTGGCTGCGATTCCGAATGCGCCGCGCAGCGACCAGGATGTGATCCGCCAATGGGACAAGCCCATGTATGCGCAGGGCCATCTCGCCATCCTCAAAGGCAATCTGGCGCCCGAAGGCTGCGTCGCCAAGATCACCGGACTGAAAAACCCGTCCATTACCGGCCCAGCGCGCGTGTTCGACTCGGAGCCCAAGTGCATGGACGCGATCATGGCGAAGCGCATCAAACCGGGCGACGTGGTCGTGATCCGCTACGAGGGGCCGAAAGGCGGCCCGGGGATGCAGGAGATGCTGGCGCCGACCTCGGCGCTGACCGGCCAGGGGCTGGGCGAATCGGTGGGCTTGATTACCGACGGCCGATTTTCCGGCGGCACCTGGGGCATGGTTGTGGGCCATGTCGCACCGGAAGCCTACGTCGGCGGGCCGATTGCGCTGATCAAAGAGGGCGACTCCATCACCATAGACGCAAAGAAACACTTGATTCAACTCAATGTCCCGGCCAAGGAGCTTGCGGCGCGGCGCAAGAAATGGAAGGCGCCCAAGCCACGCTACACCCGCGGGCTGCTCGCAAAATACATGAAGCTGGTTTCGACCGCGAGCCTGGGTGCAATAACCGACGGCGATCTTTAGGGACAGCTGGCTGCGTTTAGGCACCATGCCCAATCGCCTCGCTCGCGAGACCAGCCCCTATCTGCAGCAGCACGCCGGCAATCCGGTGGACTGGTATGCGTGGGGCGAGGAAGCCCTGCAGGCGGCGCGTGAACAGAATAAGCCGATCCTGCTTTCGATCGGCTACTCCGCCTGCCACTGGTGCCACGTGATGGCGCACGAGTCCTTCGAGGACGCGGAAGTCGCGGCGGTGATGAACCGGCATTTCATCAACATCAAGGTCGATCGCGAGGAGCGGCCCGATCTGGACCAGATTTATCAGCTCGCGCACCAGATGATGAGCCAGCGTTCGGGCGGCTGGCCTCTCACCATGTTCCTCAGTCCCGGGCAGGAGCCGTTTTTCGGCGGCACATATTTCCCCAAGACGCCGCGCTACGGCCTGCCCGGATTTTCCGATTTGCTCCTGCGCGTGGCGCAGTTCTACCATTCCGATCCGACGGAGATCGCCAAGCAGGGCGAGGCCATACTCGCCGGCTTCGCGCGCATGCAGCCGGCGGGCCCGGCGCGGCGCTCGGAATTCTCCGCTGCTCCCATTGACCGGGCGATCGGGAATCTGGCGGCGAGTTACGACGCACGCTACGGTGGATTCGGCGCGGCGCCGAAGTTTCCGCATCCGACCGACCTGGAACTGTGCTTGCGGCGCCATGCCGCTAGCGGCATCCAGCCAGGCGCCGGCGATGTTCACGAGGACGCCGGCGCTGGCGGCGCAGCGCAGGAGACCGATCCGGTCAAGATGGCGATCTACACCCTCGGCCGCATGGCGGTCGGCGGCATTTACGACCAGCTCGGCGGCGGCTTCTGCCGCTATAGCGTGGACGCGTACTGGCTGATTCCGCATTTCGAGAAGATGCTCTACGACAACGGGCCGTTGCTCGCGCGCTACAGCGACGCGTGGACATTGACGCGCGATCCCCTGTTCGCCGAAGTAATCGAGGAAACCGCGGCATGGACCATGCGCGAGATGCAGTCTTCCGCAGGCGGTTATTACTCCAGCCTCGACGCCGATTCGGAGCACGAAGAAGGTAAGTTTTACATATGGACGCCGGAACAGGTGCGCGCGCTGCTCAGCGATGAAGAATTTGCCGTTTGCGCGCCCTTCTATGGGCTCACCGACGCGGCCAATTTCGAGGACGGCCATTGGCACCTGCATGTGGCGCGCGGGCTGGACGAGATCGCCGGGAATCTGGAAAAGACAACGCAGGAATGCGGCGCCCTGCTGGCTCAGGCTCGCGCCAAACTGTTCGCGGCGCGCGAGGGGCGCATCCGCCCCGGGCGTGACGAGAAAATCCTGACCGGCTGGAACGCACTGATGATAGCGGGCATGGCCCGCGCAGCGCGCGCATTCGGTCGCGGCGATTGGCTGGCCTCGGCACGCGCCGCGCTGGAGTTCGTCCGCGGCACCCTGTGGCAGCCGGCACAAGGCTCGGTACGTGCGCGCCTGCTCGCCACCTGCAAGGATGGCCGCGCACATCTGAACGCCTATCTCGATGATTACGCGTTCCTGCTCGCCGCCCTGATCGAACTCATGCAGACCGATTTTCAGCTCCGCGATCTCGAGTTCGCCGAGGACCTCGCGGAGGCATTGCTGGACCAGTTCTATGACCCCGAACCGGGAGGTTTCTTATTTACCAGCCATGATCATGAACGTCTGATTCACCGGCCCAAGCCGGGCTACGACAGTGCCACACCCTCGGGCAACGGGGTGGCAGCGCTCGCCCTGCAGCGGCTGGGGCATATCAATGGTGATCCGCGCTACCTCGAGGCCGCCGAGCGCACGCTGCAACTGTTCTACCCAGCGATGGCGCAGCATCCCGATGGCTACGCCAGTCTGCTGGTGGCGCTGGAGGAAGCGATCGAACCGCCGCGTATCGTTGTGCTGCGCGGCCCGCCGGCGCAACTGCGCCAATGGCAGACGGTCCTGGGCCAGCGCTACCTGCCGGCGACGCTAATCCTCGCGGTTTCCGCGGATGCCGCAGACCTGCCCCCGTTGCTGGCCAAGCCGATCAGGCCCGGTGTTGTCAACGCCTGGGTATGTCAGGGCGTTACTTGCCTGCCGCCCGTGGATCAGCTGGAAACCCTGCTGGATCTGCTCAAACCGTGTGAAATCGGGTAGCATGCGGCAGCGTGACACCCCGATACTTTCCCAAGGAGAATTCAGTGAAAATCCTAGTCACAAGTTTGTTCGTTTCTGCCGGGTTGCTCGCCGGCGCAGGCAATGCCCTCGCGTCGGAAGCCCTGGCAAAGAAACATAACTGCATGGCCTGCCACGCCATCGACAAGAAGTTGGTCGGTCCGTCCTATCAGGAGGTCGCGGCCAAATACAAGGGCGACGCGGGTGCCGAGGCGAAGCTGGTCGCCAAGGTCAAGAACGGCGGCACGGGCGCATGGGGCCAGATTCCGATGCCGCCCAACGCGTCAGTGCCGGAAGGCGACATCAAGACCATGGTGAAGTGGGTGCTGGCCACCAAGAAATAGCGTCCCGAGCAGGGAAAGAAAAGCCGGCCTCGAGCCGGCTTTTTTCGCGCACAGTGCAGGCTCGACAACACCCGGGAATGATAGAATGTTCCCGCATTTTCCCAGGAGACTTCCATGCAACGCACACAGTTCAGTCTGGCCGTATTTGCCGCCGTCGCAGCGCTCACTCTCGCCGGTTGCGGCGAAGAGAAAAAACCCCAGCCAGTGGTGGCCGCGCCGCCAGCCGCTCCCCCGCCGACGCTGGTCAAGCTCGGCCATGTCGGTCCGCTCACCAGCGGGATCGCCCACTTGGGCAAGGACAACGAGAATGGGGCCCGGCTGGCGGTTGACGAAGCCAATGTCAAGGGCCTCAAACTCGACGGCAAGACCATCAAGCTGGAACTGGTCGCCGAAGACGACCAGGCTGACCCCAAGGTAGGCACGACGGTGGCGCAGAAGCTGGTCGACGCCAAAGTCGCCGGCGTGGTTGGCCACCTGAACTCGGGCGTGTCCATCCCGTCGTCGGCCATTTACAACCAGGCGGGCATTCCCATGATCAGCGGTTCGTCCACCAATCCGCAGCTGACTGAACAGGGTTTCAAGACCGTGTTTCGCGTGGTCGGCCGCGATGATCAGCAGGGACCCGCGATCGCAAGCTACCTGGCAAGCGAAATCAAACCCAAGACCGCCGCGGTGATCGATGACGCCACCGCCTACGGCGAGGGCCTCGCCAACGAAGTAGAGAAAACCCTTAAAGCAGCCGGCGTGAAAGTCTTGCCGCGCGAGAAAGGCACGGACAAGACCGCCGACTTCAAGGCAATTCTCACCAAGATCAAGGGCAAGAAACCGGACGCCGTGTTCTATGGCGGCATGGACGCCACCGGTGGTCCGCTGCTGAAGCAGGGCCGCGAACTCGGTATCAAGGCCGTATTCGCTTTCGGCGATGGCGCCTGCACCGACAAGATGAAAGAGCTTGCGGGTGATGCGGCGGAAGGACTGCTGTGCTCGCAGGCGGGCCTCCCGGTACAGGCAGCAAACAAGAAGTTCCTCGACGCCTACCGAGCGAAATTCAAGATCGAACCCATCCTGTATGCTCCGTTCACTTATGACGCCGTGAACCTGATGATCGAGGCGATGAAGAAGGCAAATTCGCCGGATCCCGCGAAGTACCTGCCCGAACTCGCCAAGATCAGCTATCAGGGGGCGAGCGGCAGGATCGAGTTCGACGAAAAAGGCGACCGCAAAGATGCCGAGATGACGATCTTCACTATGAAGGGAGGCAAGATCGAGCCGACCGCGATTATCAAGGGTGGCAAGACCATCAAGTTCGAGGACTTCCTGAAGGCAGCCGAACCGGCAGCATCAGCGGCGGCGCCAGCCGACACCACCAAGGCAGGCGGACCGGCGAAGGCGGGCGATGCACCCACGGCCGTTGCCGAACCGGCGAAGGCGGCGGAGGCAGCGAAAAAGTAAGCCAACAGGGGGCGTTGTCTGCTCCTGCAACACAAAAAAAGGCGCCCGCAGGCGCCTTTTTTTGTGCCCGCGTTCGGCCGCGGCCGAACGCGGGCACAATCGCTTTGCGTTCCAGGCGCCTTTGAGTTTAAATCAGCCCAGCCATGGACATCTTCCTGCAGCAGATTATCAACGGGCTCACCCTGGGCAGTGTCTATGCCGTGGTCGCGCTGGGCTACACCATGGTCTACGGCATCATCCAGCTGATCAACTTCGCCCACGGCGAGGTGGTGATGATAGGCGCGATGGTCGCATTCTCGGTGATCACGGTGCTTGCAGGCACGGCGCTGCCGCCGGTGCTGATCGTGTTTGCGGGCATACTGGCCGCAGTGCCCGTATGCGTGCTGGTGGGCTACGCCATGGAGCGCGTCGCCTACCGGCCGCTGCGCGGCGCACCGCGGCTGGCGCCGTTGATCACCGCCATCGGCATTTCCATCATCCTGCAGCACGTGGCGCTGCTCGTCTGGAGCCGCAACCCGCTTGCTTTTCCGCAGATCATTCCGCTTGCGAGCTTCGACGTGGGCGGGGCCATCATCACCGGCGTGCAGATCGCCATCATCCTGACTTCGGTGCTGATGATGGGAGGGCTCACGCTCATGGTATACCGGACGAAGCTCGGCATTGCCATGCGCGCGACTTCGCAGAACCCGCAGGTTGCAGGCCTGATGGGCATAGACATCGACCGCATCATTGCCTTCACTTTCATCGTCGGCGCGGCACTGGGCGCGGTCGCCGGCGTGATGGTCGGCACCTATTACGGCATAGCCCACTACAGCATGGGTTCGCTCCTCGGCATGAAAGCGTTTTCGGCCGCCGTGCTGGGCGGCATCGGCAATCTTGCGGGGGCGATGCTGGGCGGCATTCTCCTCGGCGTCGTAGAAGCCCTCGCCGCCGGCTATATCGGTGACCTGACCAATAATGTTTTCGGCAGCAATTACCAGGACGTGTTCGCTTTTCTGGTGCTGATCGCGGTGCTGGTGTTCCGGCCCTCGGGATTACTCGGGGAGCGCGTGGGGGACAGGGCATGAAGCCCGGGGCACGAAAGGCGAATCGTGATCAGCGAGGCGGGACGCGCGAGTGAACATTTTCGCCAAGGCGCAGGCGAAGTGGATTGGCGTGGCGCTGATCGCGATCGCGCTGATCGGGCTGCCGTTCGCTCTCGCGTCGTTGGGAACAGCCTGGGTGCGAATTGCCAACCTCGCCGTTCTGTTCGTGTTTCTGTCGCTCGGCCTGAACATCGTCGTCGGCTTCGCCGGGCTGCTCGACCTGGGATATATCGCCTTCTATGCAGTGGGCGCCTATGTCTACGCGCTGCTTGCTTCGCCGCATTTCAATCTGCACCTGCCGTTCTGGATCATCCTGCCCGCCGGCGCGCTCGTGGCCTGCCTGTTCGGCGTGCTGCTGGGCGCGCCGACGCTCAAATTGCGCGGCGACTACCTCGCCATCGTCACGCTCGGTTTCGGCGAGATCGTGCGCATTTTCCTCAATAATCTGTCGCAGCCTGTGAACATCACCAACGGCCCGCAGGGGATCTCGCGCATCGACCCATTCCGTTTCGGCTCGTTTAGCTTCAGTCAGACCGAATCCGTGCTCGGTTTGGTGTTTTCGGGTCCGATCAAGTATTACTATTTGCTGCTCGTGCTGTTGCTGCTGGTCATCGCAGTCAACCTGCGGCTGCAACATTCGCGCATCGGCCGCGCCTGGGAGGCGGTGCGCGAGGACGAGATCGCGGCGCGGGCGATGGGCATCAACACGACCCGGATCAAGCTGCTCGCTTTCGCCATGGGCGCCTCTTTTGGCGGTGTCGCCGGCGGCATGTTTGCCGCCATCCAGGGTTTCATCAGCCCGGAAAGTTTCGTCCTGGTCGAGTCGGTGATGGTGCTGTCGATGGTGGTGTTGGGCGGCATGGGCAATGTCTGGGGGGTGGTGCTGGGTGCGGTGCTGCTTTCGTTCGTGCCCGAGTTGCTGCGTTATACGGTCGAACCCCTGCAGAAATCGCTTTTCGGCCGATCGATTGTCGAGCCGGAGGTGATACGCATGCTGCTGTTTGGCCTGGCGCTGGTGCTGATGATGCTCTACCGGCCGGCGGGCCTGCTGCCTTCAGCGGTAAGAAAACGAGAACTTGTGAAACCGGCGGCGGCAGAATGAGCGAAGCGTTGCTCGAATGCACGACCCTGGACAAGCGTTTTGGCGGCGTGCTGGCGCTGGCCGAAGTTGGATTCCGCATCAATCAGGGCGAGATCTACGGATTGATCGGTCCCAATGGCGCCGGCAAGACCACATTGTTCAATGTGCTCACCGGAATTTACCCATCCGACGCGGGCGGCTTCCGCTTCGCCGGTGAAGCGCTTTCGGGCCTCAGGCCGGACCAAATCGCGGCACGAGGCATCGCCCGCACGTTCCAGAACATTCGCCTGTTTGGCAACCTCTCGGCCCTGGACAACGTGATGATAGGGCGCCACGTGCGCACCAGCGCCGGCGTTTTCGGCGCGGTTCTGCGCACCCGCGCCACGCTCATGGAAGAAGTGGCGATAGAGAAGCGCGCACTTGAGCTCCTCGGCTACGTCGGCATCGCGGCACGCGCCAACGAAGTCGCGCAGCAACTCCCCTACGGCGATCAGCGCCGACTGGAGATCGCGCGCGCCCTTGCGACCGAGCCGAAGCTGCTGGCGCTGGACGAGCCGGCCGCCGGCATGAACGCGACGGAAACCCTGGAGCTGAAGAAGCTGCTCGAGCGCTTGCGCGCCGACGGCATTACCATTTTATTGATCGAGCACGACGTCAGGCTGGTCATGGGCCTGTGCGACCGTGTGCTGGTGCTTGATTACGGCCGCAATATTGCCGAAGGTCCGCCGCGCGAGGTGCAGCGCGATCCGCGCGTCATCGAGGCGTACCTCGGTGGCGCAGTTGCGGGGGCGGCAGTATGAGCCTGTTGGAATTGACGCACCTGGAAGTGGTTTATGGCGGCATCAAGGCGGTCAAAGGCATAGACCTAATTGTGTCAAAGGGAGAGTTGGTGTGTCTGATCGGCGCCAACGGCGCTGGCAAGACAACCACGTTAAAAGCCATCGCCGGTCTGCTTCCGGTCGCCGCAGAGGCGATCCGCTACGACGGGGCGCCCATAGGAGGCACGCGCGCGTTCGAACTCGTGCGTCGCGGCCTGGCGCTGGTGCCGGAGGGCCGCGGCGTGTTCGGCCAGCTCACGGTCGAGGAAAACCTCGCAATGGGCGCCTATGCGCGCAGCGATTCTGCTGCGGTGAAACAGGACCTCGCGCGCGCTTTCGATCTATTTCCGCGGCTGGCGGAGCGCCGCCGGCAGTCTGCCGGCACGCTCTCCGGCGGCGAACAGCAGATGCTCGCCATCGGCCGCGCACTTATGAGCCGGCCCAAACTGCTGCTGCTGGACGAGCCCAGCATGGGACTTGCTCCGCTCATGGTGCAGAAGATTTTCGAAACGGTACTGGCCGTGGCGAAGGAAGGCGTGACCATCCTGCTGGTGGAACAGAACGCCAGGCTCGCGCTGGAGGTAAGCAGTCGCGGCTATGTCATGGAAACCGGGTTAATCACGCTATCGGGGCCTGCGCGCGATCTGCTGACCGATGCGAACGTGCGTGCCGCCTACCTGGGCGAATCCGGTTAGGCGCTGAACTTGCCGGTTTTCCCGCATGAAGACCTACTTAACCTTGGCCAGGTCCGCTTCCGTGGTAAACGCGTCCGCATAGAACTCCTCAGGCGGCAGCGCGCACTGCGCACTGAAGTCGCGCCGCGCCGCATCGATCACCACCGGCGCGCCGCAGGCATAGACCTGATGGCCAGAGAGGTCGGGGAAATCCTCCATCACCGCGCGATGGACGTAGCCGCTGCGACCGGGCCAGTTGTCGTCGGGCAGCGCGTCGGAGATCACCGGCACGTACTTGACATGCGCGTGTTCTGCCGCCCAGCGCCGGGCGAGGTCGTCCATGTACAGATCGCGCGGACGGCGACCGCCCCAGTACAAGGTCATGGGCCGGGTCATTCCCTTGTACAACGCGTGCTCGATGATCGCCTTGATCGGCGCAAAACCGGTGCCGCTGGCGAGCAACACCATCGGTCTTTCGCTGTCTTCCCGCAGAAAGAACGTGCCGTGCGGTCCTTCGAAGCGCAGGATGTCGCGAGCTTTGATTTTCCCGAATACCTGGTCACTGAACAGGCCTCCGGAAAGATGACGCACGTGGATCTGCAGGAACTGGTCGTCGTGCGGCGCATTGGCCATGGAATAGCTGCGCCGCTTGCCGTCCTTGAGCAGAAACTCGATATACTGCCCCGCCAGGTATTGCAGGCGTTCGCTGGCCGGAAGTTTGAGGGACATCACCGCCACATCGGGCGCGGGCTTTTCGATCGCCTGCACGCGGCAAGGCAGGATCTTGATTTGCTGGTCCTTGATGGCGCCGACCTCGCGACATTCGATGACGATGTCGCCGAGCGGGCGGGCAACGCAGAACAGCGCCAGCCCGCTCGCCTGTTCCTCAGCCGAAAGTGCCGTATCGGAATGCTTGCCATAGTCGACCTTGCCTTCGAGCAGCTTACCCTTGCAACTGCCGCAGGCGCCGTTGCGGCAGCCATAGGCGAGCCCGAAACCCTGGCGCAATGCGGCGACAAGCACGGTTTCATCAGGTTCGACCTGGAACGAGTGGCCGCTGGGCCGGATGGTGACTTGATGGGACATGGGCAACAACCTGTTTCAGTATGATATGAGCGAGGGAAGAGCCGGGGCCCTTCCCTTCCCGCCTCGCCTCCCATGCTTCCCTGGATTGGTCTGCGGCAAGATTGATTTTGCAGCGGGATCCAAACTTATCCTGATGAGAGCGGGTACAATTTTACTATGAACAAGCTGCTGATCGTTGGTTGTGGCGACGTCGCGCTACGCGCGCTGCCGCGACTCGTACGCAACTACCAGGTTTTCGGACTGGTTCGCTCGGCCGGCCAGGCTGAGCGCGTCGCCGCGCGTGGCGCGACAGCCCTCACCGGAGATCTCGATGACCCGGGCACGCTGCATGCGCTGGCCGGAGGTTCGGACTTGGTATTGCACCTGGCGCCGCCGGGCGAGAGCGGTGACCGGGACCAGCGCACCGCCAATCTGATCGAAGCGCTGGGGCAACGGCTGCCCGAGCGTCTGGTCTACATCAGTACCAGCGGCGTCTACGGCGATTGCGCCGGGACCTGGGTGGACGAGGGAAGGCCGGTTGCGCCGCAGACGCTGCGGGCCCTGCGTCGAGTCGACGCGGAGCGCGCGCTCTTCGCTTGGGGCGAGCGGAGCGGCGCGGCGGTGATCGTTCTGCGCGTACCCGGGATCTATGCCGCCGAACGCCTGCCGCTGGCGCAATTGAAGCGCGCCTCGCCGGTATTACGCGGCGAAGACGACGTGTATACCAACCACATCCACGCTGACGACCTTGCCGCCATCTGCCTCGCGGCCCTCGACCGGGGCGCGGCCGGCCGCGTATACAATGCGAGCGACGACAGCGAAATAAAAATGGGTGATTACTTCGATCTGGTGGCCGATCGCGCGCGCCTGCCGCGCCCGCCGCGCATAACGCGTGCGGCGGCGGAGGCAGGCGCCATTGCCGAAGGACTGCTGTCCTTCATGCGCGAATCGCGCCGGCTGGTCAACACGCGCATGAAAGCCGAGTTGGGCGTGCGCTTGCGCTACCCGAGCGTGTACGAGGGCGTGCCGCCGGTCGTGGCGGGTTGAATCGGAACCGATGGACAGTCTGCTCGTTGTCACCAACCTGCCGGACCGCGAAAGCGCGGAAAAGCTCGCCCTCCTGCTCGTCGAGCGGCGTCTCGCCGCCTGCGTCAACATCCTCGCCCCCTGCACCTCGGTGTACCGCTGGCAAGGAGGAATTCAGCATGATGAGGAGCATCCGCTACTGATCAAGACCGGACAGGAGCGTTATGCCGAACTGGAGGCGTCGATCCGCGCGAACCATCCGTATGAACTCCCGGAGATCATCGCGGTCTCAATAGTTCATGGCCTGCCAGCCTATCTGCAGTGGGTCGAATCCGAAACCTGCGGCAATGACCAACGGGCCTGAATTCATCATGCGAATCAACCTGTACCGAATCCTGGCCTTGCTGCTGTCGCTGTCGCTGCACGGATTTGCCGCCGCACAGGAGTTGCTCGACCCGGCGTTGGCATTCAAGTTTTCCGCGCAGGAGTTGGGCGCAGGGACGATCGAGGTGCGCTATCGGATTGCCGACGGTTATTACCTGTATCGTGAAAAGTTCAAATTCGCGGTCGAGCCGGCCACGGTGAAACTGGGGGAGGCTCAGTTTCCCAAAGGCGACGTACACAACGACGAATTCTTCGGCAAGGTCGAGACCTACCGCAAGGAGTTACGCGTGCGCCTGCCGTTCACGCTCGGCGCTGCTGCAGACCGGATCAAATTGGCGGTCACCTCTCAGGGCTGTGCCGACGTGGGGGTGTGCTACGTGCCGCAGGTGCAATCCGCGGAGATCAAGCTCGCCGCCCTCGCGCCCGCGGGCGCGGCATCCGCACCGGGGGCGCCGTCCGAACGGTTCGCCGAAACGGCGCGCACGCCAGACCCCACCGCCATTGTCGGCGACGAAGCGCGCTTCGAGCGGCTACTCGCCTCGGGCAGCCTGTGGCTGATCGCCGCCGCTTTCTTTGGCGCTGGCGTCCTGCTCACGTTCACCCCTTGCGTGCTGCCGATGATACCTATCCTGTCAGGCATCATCGTCGGCGAAGGCCGCAACGCCACCCGCGCCCGCGCATTCACCCTGTCCTTCGCCTATGTCCTGGGCATGTCCGTCACCTACACTGCGATCGGTATCGGCGCGGCTATGTCGGGCAACCTGCTGTCCGCGGCGCTGCAGAACTCGTGGGTGCTGTCTGCTTTTGCGGCAGTATTTGTGTTGCTCTCGCTATCGATGTTCGGCTTCTATGAACTGCAACTGCCTTCTGGATTCCACGCGAAGATCACCGAGACCAGCAACCGGCTCAAAGGCGGACACCTCGGCGCGGTAGTGCTGATGGGCATATTTTCCGCTGCCATCGTCAGCCCCTGCGTGGCGGCGCCGCTGGCCGGCGCACTGCTGTACATCAGCCAGACGCGCGACGTGGTGCTGGGAGGCCTTGCGCTGTTCGCCATGTCGATCGGAATGGGCGTGCCGCTGATCCTGGTCGGCGTGTTCGAGGGTGCGTTCCTCCCCAAGTCCGGGCACTGGATGCGGTCGGTGAAACATTTCTTTGGCGTGCTGCTGCTTGCCGTGGCGATCTGGATCGTGTCGCCGGTGTTGCCGGCAGCGGCGCAGATGCTCGCCTGGGCGGCGTTGCTCGTCGGTTCTGCCATGGTGCTGCGCGCGATCGACCCGCTGCCGCCGGAGGCCGGGACCGCCGCGCGCCTGTGGAAGGCGGCGGGTTTCCTCGCGCTGCTGGCCGGCGCCGCGCTCGCGATCGGCGTGCTGTCCGGCAGCCGGGACGTACTGCGGCCGCTCGCCGGCCTGATGGCCGGCGGTGAGCGAAGCGCGCAGGAAGTGCGTTTCACGCGCATTCGGAATCTGGCCGAACTCGAAACGAAACTTGCCGCCGCCGGCCGGCCGGTGATACTCGACTTCTACGCCGATTGGTGCGTCTCGTGCAAGGAGATGGAGGCTTTTACGTTCACCGATCCACAGGTGAAAGCGAGAATGGAAGGGATGCTGCTGTTGCAGGCCGACGTCACCGCCAATTCGCCGGAGGACAAGGCCCTGCTCAAGCGCTTCAGCCTGTTCGGTCCTCCCGGTATTATTTTCTTCGATCGCCAGGGCAAAGAAGTCCGCGGGCTGCGCGTCATCGGTTACCAGCCGGCCGATCGCTTCATTGCCACCCTCGACCGCGCCGCCAGCCTTTGATTGCCTGATGCCCGAGGCGCCACGCGCTTAAAAAATGCGCCGGACCTGGCGTGCCGGGATGCCTCCCGGATTGCACTTCCGGCGGTCGCAATTAGCGACCTATTTCCGCACCTCCAGCATGATCTTGCCGATATGCTTGCTCGACTCCATCAACTCGTGCGCGAGCCTGGCGTCCTTGAGCGGGAACGTGGCGTGGATTACCGGCTTTACCTTGCCCGACTCCAGCAAGGGCCAGACGTGCTGGAGCAGATCCTGCGCGATCGCCGCTTTCTGCGCCACCGTGCGCGGACGTAGAGTCGAGCCGGTGAAGGTGATCCGCTTGAGCATGATCGGCATGCAATCGAGCGTGACCTTGCTTTCCTGCAGGAAGGCGATCTGCACCAGTCGCCCTTCGAGCGCCAGCGATTTGAAGTTCCTCTCGATATAAGGGCCGCCGACCATGTCGAGAATCAGATCCACGCCTTTCTTGTTCGTGAACTGCGCGATTTCCGCGACGAAATCCTGCTCGCGGTAGTTGAACGCGGCATCGGCACCTGCCTTCCGGCAGTACTCCGCCTTATCATTGTTGCCAACGGTGGTGTAGACGGTCGCGCCGAATGCTTTCGCCAACTGTATTGCGGTGAGGCCGATGCCGCTCGAGCCGCCGTGCACGAGAAAGGTCTCCCCGGCCTTCAGCCGACCGCGATCAAAGACATTGGTCCAGACGGTATAGAAATTTTCCGGCAATGCGGCCGCCTCTTTCAGGGACAGGCCCTTGGGAATGGGTAGGCAGTGCGGGGCCGGCACCGCACAATACTCGGCGTAGCCGCCGCCCGGCGTGAGCGCGCATACCAGATCGCCCGTCTTCCACTGCGTCACGTCTGATGCGACCGCGCTGATGCGGCCGGCGACTTCGAGGCCGATGAAAGGCGAGGCGCCCGGAGGCGGCGGGTAGTTGCCCGAACGCTGCAATACATCCGGCCGATTGACCCCGGCGTAATGCACTTCGACGACGACTTCGCCAGCCTGCGGTTGCGGAATGGGGCCTTCGGCTGGTTTCAATACGTCGGCGGAGCCGCCTTTTCCGTGATTTATGTAAAGCATGAATGGTGCTCCTGTTGGGTTGCTGCAGAACAAGAAAAAAGGCAAACTCCGGAATCAGCCGCTACGCGGGCGCGGCAAGTATATGTTCCACCAGACTCGCCCAGTAGCCCGCGCCCAGCGGCAATACTTCGTCGTTGAAATCGTAGTGCGGGTTATGCAGCATGCAACCGCCCGCGCCGGGGCCGTTGCCGACAAACACATAGCAACCCGCCTTGGCTTGCAGCATGAAGGCGAAATCTTCGGAGCCCATCACCGGCGGAACGCGAATGACGTTTTCCGCTCCGATCATGCCTTCGAGCACTGACGCGCAGATTTCGGTTTCGCGAGCGGCATTTACCGTGGGCGGATAGCGGCGCTCGTAGCGCACCCTTGCCTGGGTGCCGTAGGTGGCGGCGACGCCGCTGCAGACCTCGCGCACGCGGCGCTCGAGGAGGTCCTGCACCTCGGGCCTGAAAGCGCGCGTCGTACCGCGCAGGACGGCCGCATCGGGAATCACATTCCAGGTATCCCCCGCGTGAATCTGCGTGACGCTGACAACGGCGGATTCGATCGGATCGACGTTGCGGCTGGTGATGGACTGCAGCGCCTGCACCAGCGCCGATGCGGCGACCACGGGATCGATGCCGGTGTGCGGCAATGCGGCATGGGAGCCACGCCCGGTCAGTTCGATCTCGAAGATGTCGAACGAAGCCATCATCGGCCCCGGCCGCAACCCGAACTGACCTACCGGAATGCCCGGCCAATTGTGCATGCCGTACACCGAGTCGCACGGAAATTTATCGAACAGGCCCTGCTCCACCATCTCGCGCCCGCCGCCTTCGTTCTCCTCCGCCGGCTGGAATATGAAATGCACCGTGCCGTCGAAGTTCCTGGATTGGGATAGGTATTTTGCCGCCCCCAGCAGCATCGTGGTATGGCCATCGTGTCCGCAGGCGTGCATTTTTCCCGCGTGCTGCGAGCGGTGGCTGAAATTGTTTTTCTCCTGAATGTGGAGCGCGTCCATGTCCGCGCGCAAACCGATGGCGCGCTTGCCCGAACCTGCCGAGAGCGTGCCTACGACACCGGTGCGGCCCAGGCCTTTGTGCACGCTCATACCGAAGGACTCGAGCTTTTTTGCCACCAAAGCAGAGGTACGCTGTTCTTCGAACGCTGTCTCCGGGTGTGCATGGATGTCGTGCCGCCATTCGGCCATTTCCCCATGGAATAGCATAATCTTTTCGACAATATTCATTTGGCGGACCTTTCAGTGACAGGAAGTGCTTACTCACATGATCAAACCGGAAAATGGGACCACGCTGCGGATCCCCGGATCTCTGCAATGGCCTCCAACGCAATTATAATGGCGCGTCCGCAATCCACGAGAACAACGGTGAGAAAACACATCAAGGGCATAGACCACGTCGTTATTATCGCGCGCGATCTGGATTCCGCTCAGGACAGTTTCCGCCACATGGGATTCACCCTCACCCCCCGTGGCCATCATACGCTGGGATCGCAGAATTACTGCGTCATGTTCGACCACGATTATCTTGAATTGCTGACGGTGCCGCAACGACTGCCGGGCCGGGAGTATTACTACGACTTCGCCCACATCGGCGACGGCCTGGCGGCAATTGCGCTCAAGACCGACAATGCGCGAGGCGCTTACGACGAGCTTGCTGCGGCGGCGTTGGCGCCTTCCGAACCGGTCGATTTCTCACGTCCGGTGCAACTGGCGGAGGGCACCAAGAACGCATCCTTTCGGATCGCCCAGCTGGGTCTGGAACAGACCCCGGGAGGGCAGGCTTTCGTGTGCCAGCATTTCAACCGAGATGTGGTTTGGCGGCACGAGTATCAGACGCATGCGAATACGGCAACCGGTTTGGCTGCGGTGGCCATCGTCAGCAATGAGGTGGCTGCGACCGCGGCGGCGTACGAGAAGTTGTTCGATGTCAAGGCAAAGGTCATACCCGAAGGGCTGCTGGTGGACACCGGCGACACGCCCATCGCCGTCGTCGGCGAGGCCGCACTGGCGAAAAGGTTGCCTGGAGTATGGATCAGCGCGCGCCGCCAGCCCTGCATAGCCGCGCTGTTCATCCGCGTCGTCAATCGCGATACGGCGGAGAGAGTCCTGCGCGCAGGCGGCCTGCAGCCGACACGCATGCCGGACGGGTCGGTCACCGTCGGCGCGGCCGAAGCCCACGGCGTGGCGATCATTTTCGGCTAGTGCGCCTGCGCGCAGCGGCCAAAATATTCTATCGGCTTTCCTTGAGCCACTGCGCCGCGTCGAGGGCGTAGTAGGTAAGCACACCGTCGGCGCCAGCGCGCTTGAAGGCGAGCAGCGCTTCCATGGCGCAGGTTCGCTCGTTGATCCAGCCGTTCATGCCGCCTGCCTTGAGCATGGCATACTCGCCGCTCACCTGATAGACGAAAGTCGGCGCCTTGAACTCGTCTTTCACTCGGCGCACGATGTCCAGATACGGCATTCCCGGCTTCACCATCACCATGTCGGCGCCTTCCTCAAGATCCAGTCCCACTTCCCAAAGCGCCTCATCCGAATTGGCGGGATCCATCTGGTAGGTGAATTTGTTGCCCTTGCCCAAGTTAGCTGCCGAGCCGACGGCATCGCGAAACGGACCGTAAAAGCCGGACGCGTACTTGGCTGAGTAGGCCATGATGCGGGTGTGGATAAAACGCCTCTGATCCAGCGCGGAGCGGATGCGGCCGATGCGTCCGTCCATCATGTCCGAGGGGGCGACGATATCCACCCCCGCTGCGGCTTGCGTAAGCGCTTGCTTCTCCAGGATGCCGAGCGTGGTATCGTTGACGATGTAGCCCCCCGCATCGATCACACCGTCCTGACCATGACTAGTGTAGGGATCGAGTGCGACGTCGCACATTACTCCGAGTTCGGGAAATTCTTTTTTCAATCGGGCGACCACGCGTGGGATCAGCCCCTTCGGATTCGTTGCTTCCTTCCCGTCCAGGGTCTTGAGCCTGGCGTCGATCACCGGGAACAGAGCCATAACGGGGATCTGCAGTTTCATGCAGCGCTCGGCCACCGGCAGCAACTTGTCCAGGGTCATCCGCTCCACCCCGGGCATCGACGGCACCGGCTGGGTTTTCTTCGAACCCTCCATTACAAATACCGGATAGATCAAGTCATTGGTAGTGAGCACATGCTCTCGCATCAGGCGGCGTGTGAAATCGTCGCGCCGCATGCGGCGCATACGCACCGCGGGAAAATTGCCATAGACGTTCATGGATGTCCTGAATCCTTTAAATCAGACTGTTAGAAAAAAATCAAATCCCGTTGCCCGTTCCGGAAACTTTCTCAAAGATTCTTGATCCTATGTTTGGATGGCCACGGTCATCTCCCGCTTCTCCTCCCTGAGCGGGTGCCTTAATTCTACTTAAGGCGTTGTCGCCCCCGGTTTGATTCCCCTTCAACCGGGGGCGCTTTTTTTGTGATCTCGCGCTTGAGGCCCAACCAGCCCCCGATTATTTCCTCAGTTTCTGCCATTCCTTGCTTGTTTGAACTGGAAAATAGCTGCGCCGTGTAATTGTCTGCATGGTTTCGCAACTCGGCCTGCACTTCGCGCAGCGTCTTCTTTCCCTCCTGCCGTGACAGCTTATCGGCCTTCGACAATAGCACGTGCACCGGCTTGCCCGTGGAGGCGAACCAATTCAACATCTGGCGGTCGAGCGGCGTGAGGGGGTGGCGCGCGTCCATGATCAGTACCATGCCGAACAGCGAAGCGCGCGTCTGCAAGTAGCTCGACAGCAGTTGCTCCCAATGTGCGCGCAGGTCGCGCTGCACCTTGGCGTAACCGTAGCCCGGCAGATCGACCAGGAAAACGCCGCCGGGAAGACTGAAGAAGTTGATCTGCTGCGTGCGCCCGGGGGTCTTACTGACAAACGCCAGGCGGTTGTGGTCGACGAGCGTGTTGATCGCGCTGGATTTGCCCGCATTGGAGCGCCCCGCAAAAGCAATCTCCGCGCCCAAGGGCGGCGGCAAATCGCTGAGATGGTGCGCGGTAATGTGGAAGGTGGCGCCGCGAAACAACGACATGGCGGTAGAGGCCCAAATGCTCGAAAGTCATATAGAATATCAGTAATTTCAGATCCGTCCTGCTTCGAGGAGCACCTGCATGAAAAGCATTATGGCGCTCGCCGCTGCGTTGGCAGCGGTAGCAGCGCTTGCCGCCGAGCCGCCGTTCAAAGGGGATGCCGTCAAAGCGCAAGCCATGGTCAATCAGGCCTGTGCCGCTTGTCACGCTGCGGACGGCAACAGCCAACTCGCGGTCAACCCCAAGCTGGCCGGTCAGATTCCCGAGTACCTATATAAACAAATGGTAAACTTCAAACCCGCGGCGGGGAAGAAACCGGATCGCGAAAACCCGGTGATGGCCGGCATGGTGGCCAACCTGTCTCCCGAAGATATGCGCAATCTCGCGGCGTATTTTGCTGGCCAGGCAGCTAAACCCGGTACGGCGAAGAGCAAAGATCTGGTTGCGCTGGGACAGAAGATTTACCGCGGCGGCATCGCGGGGAAGGGTGTCGCGGCCTGTGCTTCCTGCCATGGGCCGGATGCCGCCGGCATGCCGGCGCAGTATCCACGCCTTTCGGGCCAGTACGCCGAGTACATCGAAACACAGTTGAAGGCCTTCCGGTCGGGCGAGCGCGCCAACGATCCCAATGGCAGCATGCGCGGCGTGGCGGGCAAGCTTTCCGACCGTGAGATCCAGGGGGTCTCGGACTACATCGCGGGCCTGCGTTAAGGGCCGCGCCTGCCGCGGTGCTTGCGGCGCGGGCAAAGGTTCAGACGCGTTGAGCGCTGGCCGGCGCGGCTTGTTTCTTGCGCTGCACCGCATCCAGCAATCCGCCGAGAATGCCTTTCGGCATGTAGATGATGAACAGGACCAGCATCAGACCGTAGATGGTGCTGTCGAGCGCGTGCATGCTGTTGCCGAACATGAGGCGCAGCCCCTCGGCGAGCAGAAGCGTAAACGCGGCGCCCACGGTCGGTCCGAGACGCACAAACATGCCGCCGGCGATGACGCCGAAGACCATCTGCAGGCTGATGCCGATGCCCGAAACGGTGTCCGGATTGACATACGACTGGTACTGCGCGTAGAACACGCCGCCGAGGCAGGTCATCAGCGCGGAGATCAGCGTGACTCCGAGCTTAAGCCGGGTGACGTTGATGCCGATCGACGCGGCGGCATCCTCTTCCTGGCTGATTGCCTCCAGGGCAAGCCGCGCCATGCTGCGATCGACCTTGTTCCACACCCACAGGCCGGCAAGCCATACGACCAGCACCGCGTAGAACCAAACCAGTTTGTTGGAAAACTGCAAGGCCAGGAGCGAAAAAGACGTGTCGGTCAGCGCCGTCTTGGGCGTGACGCCGAGCGAGCCACCCGTCTGGTCGCGCAGCGCCACGATCAGCAGCCGCGTGATCTCAGACAGCGCGAGCGTGACCAGGGCGAAGTAGTGACCGACGATCTTGAAGCGGAAGCAGGGATAGCCGATCAGGAAGGCGACGACCGCGGTAAGCGCGAGCGCTATCGGCAGCCCGATCCACGGTGTCAGCCCAAAGTGGTTCCAGCACAAGACGACGACGTAGGCGCCGATGCCGAGGAAGGCGCCGTGACCGAAACTCACCATGCCCAGCCGCCCCATGATCGACCAGCCGGTGTAGACGAAGCCCCACAGCAGAACCTGAATCAGCATATGCAGGGGATAATTGCCGAGACCGGCTAGCGGTGCCACTGCCAGGGCGGCGAGGCCGAGCCAGGGCAGTGCGCGCGTCACCTTACTTGCCTCCCCAAATGCCCTGCGGGCGCCAGAACATCACCGCGATGAAGAACAGGAAGGCGAGGACGTAGCCCCATTCGACCGCGAGGAAGAAGCCACCTACGGATATGAACTGCGCGAAAATGAACGCGGCGACGAATCCGCCGACCATGTTCCCAAGCCCGCCGAGCACGCAGATGAGAAACGTGATCGGCCCGAAGGACAAGCCGATCGCCGGGTGGATGTCGTACTGCAGCACGAGCAGGCACGAAGCCAGTCCTGCAAGGCCGCCGCCCAGAGCCGAGGTGACGATGAAGATGCGGTCTGGGTTCACGCCCATCAGCGGCATGATCGCGCGGTCCTGGCTGATCGCGCGGATCGCGGTGCCCAAATAGGTGCGCGTCAGGAACAGGTAGGTTGCAAGCATGCCGGCGAGCGCGACGCCAAATGCGATCAGCCGCGGCATTGAAAACGAGATGTCACCGATGACGATGGGCGGAAAGGTCACGCCTATGTTCTTGAACTCGATGCCGAACGCGAGCGTGGCCGCCGCCTGGAGGAAAAACAGCATGCCCCCGGTCACCAGCAACTGGTTGATGGGTTCGGCGGCCAGCACCGGGCGGATGACGAACTGGTGCAGAGCCACGCCGCCTGCCGCCACCAGCAGCACGCCCGCCGCCATCGCGAGCAGCAAGGGCCAGCCGAAGACCACGTAGAAATAATAAATTGCGTACATACCGATCATGATCAGCTCGGCATAGCAGATCCAAATCACGTCGATCACGCCGAACACAAGGTTGAGTCCGAGCGACAGCAGCGCCAGCAGCCCGCCGAGCAGCAGCCCGTTGAGCACCGATTCAAGCAGGAAGATGTCGAATATCTGCATCAGATCCCCAGGTAGGCCTTGCGGATTTCGTCGGAGGCCAGCAGCTCGGCGGAGGGACCGCTCGACTTGATCCGCCCGGTCTCAAGCAGATAGGCGCGGTCCACCACCTTGAGCACCTGGCGGATGTTCTGCTCCACGATCAGCACCGTATAGCCCTCGGCGCAGATGCGCTTCACCAGCTCGAAAATCGATTGCACGATCACCGGCGCGAGCCCCGCCGAGGGCTCGTCCAGCAGCAACAGCTTCGGCCCCGACATGAGCGCGCGGCCGATGGCGCACATCTGCTGCTCGCCGCCGGACAGCGTGCCGGCAGTCTGCATATGGCGTTCCTGCAGCCGCGGAAACAGCGAATACACGAAGCTCAGCCGTTGGGCATGGCGCGGGCGCGCCGCGGGCAGGAACGCGCCCATCTTCAGGTTCTCCTCCACGGTCAGGCGCGCAAACAGCCGCCTGCCCTCGGGCACCTGCGCAATGCCGCGGGCGATCACCTCGTACGCCGGGACGTTCCTGAGAGAGCGACCCTCCATCTGAATATCGCCTGCGGTGACGCCAATCAGCTTCGAAATTGTGCGCAGCAGCGTCGTCTTGCCGGCGCCGTTGGGCCCGATCACTGCGACCGATTCGCCGGATCTGACCTCGAGGCTGACGTCAAACAGAGCCTGGAACCCCGCGTATCCCGCCGAAACGTTTTCGAGTTTAAGCATGGCGCTTCCGCCGGATGCCGCCG
>Ga0315281_10003458_pt1 | contig 23098 bp, 22 predicted proteins | sample YL17G07_0_MG_FD_204540 | JGI IMG/M metagenome (GOLD analysis project Ga0315281, IMG submission 204540) | Sediment microbial communities from Yellowstone Lake, YNP, Wyoming, USA - YL17G07_0 | ecosystem: Environmental > Aquatic > Freshwater > Lake > Sediment | place: USA: Wyoming | collected... | reverse complement strand
GAGGGCCGGATTGCTACCCTAAACCATCCCTTACCCCTTTGCAAGGCCCAAATCGCCTCCGCCGGGGAACCGCAGAATCTACCCCCCAATCCAATCCCCGTCAAGAAAAATCTTCGGCCTGGAACCGCGCCCACTCTGCGGGCCGCTTAGAACCGGGCTTGGATCAGGTTGGCTGCCACGCGCCGGCTGCCGTCACGCTCTTCCGCCAGCGTCAGCGCCGGCAGGCCCAGCGTAAGCCTATGGCGCGCGGCGTCATAGGCCGCCACCGCCCCGCCGCCGTCCGTCGAGCCATAGGAGGGACTTGCAGCGTCGAAGAAGCCATAGGCCACGCCCAGAATCACCCCAATCCCCGCGCCGGTGGTGATACGGTACAACTCCTTGTCCTGATTCTTCTCATACATCAGCACCTGGGCCGCGCCGATCAGCGCGCCGATGCCCATCCCCCACAAGCCGTCCTTGAAGACGATCTCCAGCCGCGCCGCGCGCACGGGGGCGGCGGCGAACAAGGCCAACACCAACGCCACCGCCGCCATGGTCAGCGGCGCGCGGCGGAGCAGTCGCACAGTCATGAAATACCTCCTTGCATGGGGCACTGCGGGGCTCCGGCGGAGCCCGGTTGACGGACCGAATCAGTGCGCGGCGGGCTGGGCCTGGGCGGCCTCCAGCCGCGCCAGTTCCTCCTCCACAACGGAATCCTCCAGCTTCCTGAAGAGCGGCTGGGGCGGCGGGAGCGCCTGCCCGGGCGGAAGCTTCCCGGGCGCCCAGCGGCCCACGCGCCCGCCGGGCCCCGCCGCGTAGTCCCCCGTCAACACGCGGTGGCGGCGGCCGTCCTCGTCCACCTCGGCGAAGCGCAGCGTGCCCTGAAGGCTGCCGCCGTAGCCCAGCGCCTCGTGCAGGCGCTGGGCGGAGAAGGGGAGAAACGGGGCGAAGAGAATCTTGAGGCGATCAATGGCGCTCAGGGCGGTGTACAACACCGTGGCCGCCCTGGCCTGGTCCTGCTTCACCAATCTCCACGGCTCCTGCACGCTCACATAGCCGTTGGCCGCGACCGCCAGCCGCATCGCCTCGCCGATGGCCGCCTTCAGGCTCGCCGCCTCGATCAGCTTGCCCACCTCGGCGAAGCCCCGCTCCGCCTCGGCCAGCAGCGCGCGGTCGGCCTCCGCCAAGTCGCCCGGTTCCGGTACGGCGCCGAAGTGCTTGTGGGCGATCGACAACACGCGGTTGACCAGGTTGCCCCAGGTCGCCACCAGCTCGTCGTTGTTGCGGCGCACGAATTCCGCCCAGGTGAAGTCCGTGTCCTGCGCCTCGGGCCCGGCGACCGCCAGGTAATAGCGCAGGGCATCGGCGTCGTAGCGGTCCAGCACGTCGCGCACATAGATCACCACGCCCCGGCTGGAGGAGAACTTCTTGCCCTCCATCGTCAGGAACTCGCTGGACACGACGTTGTCGGGCAAACCCAGGTCGGGGCCGGAGCCCCCGGCCAGCCCGCCGGCCAGCCCGTTGCCGTAGCCGGTCAACATGCTGGGCCAGATCACGGAGTGGAAGACGATGTTGTCCTTGCCCATGAAATAGTAATGCCGCGCGGCCGGGTTCTGCCACCACTCCCGCCACGCCTCCGGCCGCCCCACAAACCGCGCCCACTCCACGCTGGCGGAGAGATAGCCGATCACGGCATCGAACCACACATAGATCTTCTTGTCCTCCCGCTGCTCGTATTCGGGCAGGGGGATGGGAATTCCCCACTCCAGGTCGCGTGTGATGGCCCGCGGCTGGAGGTCCTTCAGCAAGTTCAGGCTGAATCCCCGCACGTTGGGCCGCCAGTCGGTCTTCTTCTCGATCCAGTCCCGCAGCCGCTCCACGAATTTCGGCAGGTCCAGGAAGAAGTGCTCGGAGTCCCTGAACACCGGCGCCGTGCCGTCAATCTTGCTGCGCGGATGGATCAGCTCCTGGGGGTCCAGTTGCTTGCCGCACTGGTCGCATTGGTCGCCCCGCGCATCCCCGTAGCCGCAGTGCGGGCAGGTGCCCTCGATGTACCGGTCCGGCAGCGTCTGGCCGGTCGTGGCGCTGAACGCACCCGGCATGGTCCGTTTGAAGACATACCCCTTGGCGTGCAGCGTCTTGAACAAGTCCTGCGTAATGCGGTAGTGGTTGCGCGTCGTCGTGCGCGTGAACAGGTCGTAGCTTAGCCCCAGCCGGTACAGGTCGTCCCCGATCACCTCGTTGTAGCGGTCCACCAGCGCCTGGGGCGTGATGCCCTCCTTGTCCGCCTGGACGGTTATGGGCGTGCCGTGCTCGTCGGTGCCGCTCACCATCAGGACGTCATTCCCCGCCAGGCGGTGGTAACGGGCGAAGATGTCGCTGGGCACGCCGAAGCCGGCCACGTGGCCGATGTGGCGCGGGCCATTGGCATACGGCCAGGCGACGCTGACGAGGATCTTGCGGGACATGGTCTCTTCGGCTTAGGGGGTGGTGCCGGGCACGGCGCGGCCACCCGGAGGGCGGTGGCCCGCCCCGCGTCTGGATTCGCGGCGGGAGCGACGTATGGCACCGGCGCGCGGCGCACCGCAAGGCAATGCGTCGTGTTCCGTTGCGTCACGGCGCATCAATAGAATTCCCGCAGGCCCTGCGCGGTGTCCTGCACGTGGAAAGGCACGATCTTGAGCGCGGTCGCCCCCTTGCGCACCCACAGCCGCACCATGGACAGGCTGGTGCCGTCGTGCAGGGCCAGGCTGGGCGCCTCTTCGGCGTACAACAAATCCGCCGACCGGAACTCGTAGTAGAACGCCTGCTGGCTGAAGGGGTCGTTCAAGAGCAGGATCTTGCCCGGATCGTTGCCGCTGCGGGGCGATCCGGTGAAGGCCACGGCCACCTGGCGCAGCTTGTCCGGGCCGCCCCGGTAGACCTCGATCTGATAGCGGGCAATCAGGGTATTGCTTTCCATTTCAGTCCCGTCTTCGTCACTGCTCTCGTCGCCACGCGCCCGCGGCCGACCCCAGCGCGGGTCATGCCCGCGAGGAACATTCACCGCCCAACTGTAGCAACAAGGGAGCGGGGCTGGCAATGGAGGCTCGGGTCAAGCCGTGCCGGAAACCGCCTGGCGCGGGCATTGCGCCCGCGCCGCCGGTGCATGGCGCTGGTCGCGGAGCGGGCGCTACGCCACCAACGCAGACTCCCCGCACGGTGCCACCGCCAAGTTCGGACCAAACCGGACCCAGGCAGACAACGGGCGGGGGTGCTGGGGGTAGCTTCAGTATACGCCGTGGGCGTTCAGGTGCGCGCCATAATCCCGGTCGCTCTCCTTGATGTGCTTCACCATCCACTCCACCAGAAAGGTCGAAACGTCCGCGGCGACCAGATCGCCCGCGATGTAGCGGCTCTTGAACAGCAGCACGTCGTTCAGCAGCTTCTTGTGCTCGACGCGGTGAGCCTCGAACTGGGGATAGTTCGTGCTCTGCATGAGCGCTTCCTCGCGCCGGAAGTGCTCTTCCGCTTACTCGATCAATTCGTCAACGATGTCCCCGACGATGTCCAGGCTGGAATCCAGGATCGCGGCGCGGATCAAGCGATTGCCGATCGCGAACAGGTGTTGGTGCGCCTCGTCGAACTCCTTGACACGCACGGAGCAGGACCCGTCCCACTTGATGGCATCACCCATCGCTCCCTCCGGTGGCCACGGCGCCGTCCCGGCCGCCGTTCGCGCACGGCCGCGATCCATTGCCCATCCTAGCCCCCTTGCGGGCGGCGGCGCAAATGACCGAGGTCATGCCGGGCGCCAGGGCGCGGGGCGGCTATTCACTGCGCGATGCCTCCCCCGTGCGGCTTTTGCAAACCCGGCCCAAAGCGTCTACAAATAGGGACTCACAGGCGGCGCGGAGCCGCCCGCCACGCAGCGGAAAACCGCAACCGACAGCCTCCCCATGACCCAGCGCGTTTACAATTTCACGGCCGGACCGGCCATGTTGCCCCTTCCCGTGCTGCAAAGGGTTCACGAGGAGTTCTTCGATTTCCAAGGGCTGGGCGCCTCCATTATCGAGATCAGCCACCGCTCGCCCGAGTTCGAGGCGCTGCTCAAGGAGACCGAAGGGCTGCTGCGGGAGCTGATGGACATTCCCGCCACCTATAAGGTGGTGTTTTGCCACGGCGGCGGGCAAATGCAGTTCTCCATGGTGCCCCTGAACCTGATGGGGCTGAAGCCCGCCGGCAAGGCGCTCTATGTGGAGTCCGGACTGTTCAGCGCGCGCGCCGCCGAGGAGGCCGCCCGCTATGGCGTGGTGACCATCGCCGCCAGCAGCAAGGACACCGGCTTCGATCGCATTCCCTGGGTGAACACGGATGCCGTGGACCGCGCCGCGTCGTACTTCCACCTCACCACCAACAACACCGTCATGGGGACGCGCTGGAACTCCTTTCCCTCCACCGACGGCGTTCCCCTGGTGGGCGACGCCACGTCGGAGATCCTCTCGCGCCCCCTGGACCTGCGGAGCTTCGGCGCGCTCTACGCCGGGGCCCAGAAGAACCTGGGGCCGGCGGGATTGGCCGTGGTCATCATCCGCGAGGACCTGCTGGGCCATGCCCACCCCCTCACGCCCAAGCTGCTGAATTACACCCAACTCGCGCACGACGGCTCGCTCACCAACACGGTCAACACCTTCGCCATCTACGTGACCCGCCTGGTGCTGGAGTGGCTCAAGGGAGAGGGCGGGGTGGCCGCCATCGAGCGGGTGAACGAGCGCAAGGCGGCGCGCGTTTATCGGGCGGTGGACCGGTCCGGCGGCTTCTACCGGGGCCTGGCCCAGAAGGAGCACCGCTCCGTGATGAACGTCACCTTCGACTTGTCCTCCCCGGCGTTGCAGGGCCGCTTCCTGAAGGAGGCGGGGGAGGCCGGACTGTACGCACTCAAGGGCCATTCCGCCCGCGGCGGCCTGCGGGCGTCGTTGTACAATGCGATGCCCATGGCGGGGGCGGAGGCGCTGGCGGGCTTCATGGAGGAATTCCAGCGCCGCAACGGTTAGCCGTGCCCGCCCGCTCCCGCCCGCTCGCGCAGACGCGTCTCCGCCGCCGGGCCGCGGCGCGCCGTCTCGCCTACTTGGCCGTGGCGGCGCTGTGGGTGCTGGCCGTGTGGCTGGCGCCCGCGGGACCCCAGGCGCGGGGCGCCGCGGCGGAATCCGCTCCCGAGCCCGTGATCGTCTTCCTGGGGGACAGCCTCACCGCCGGCTACGGCCTGCCAGAGGAGGACAGCTACCCGGCCCTGATCCAGGAGCGGCTGCGCGCAGAGGGATCTGCCTACCGCGTCGTCAACGCCGGGGTGAGCGGCGACACCAGCGCGGGCGGGTTGGCCCGGATGGACTGGCTGCTGCGCGGACGGATGGACGTGCTGATCGTGGCGCTGGGCGGCAACGACGGCCTGCGGGGACTCAGCCCGGAGGCCCTGGAGCGGAACCTGGAGGCGATCATCGCCAAGGGCCGGGCCGCCGGCGCCCAGGTGGTGCTGGCCGGGATGCGCATGCCCGGCAACTACGGCCGGGACTACACGCGGCGCTTTCAGGCCGTCTACCCGGCGCTGGCCAAGCGCCACCAGTTGCCGCTGATTCCCTTCCTGCTGGAAGGCGTGGCGCTCCGGCCCGATCTGAACCAATCCGACGGCATCCATCCCACCGCCGCGGGCGCCCGCATCGTTGCGGACACGGTGTGGAAGACGCTCCAGCCCCTGCTGAAGGCGCCCTGAGGTCCCGGACCGCCCGCCGCTCCGGCCCCGTGGCGTTCAGCCGGAGCCATCCCCGGCCTGGGTCCCCGCTTCCTCCGTCCGGGCTTCCGCCGCCTTGGCCTCCTGCCAGAGCCGCTCCCAGGCAGCGGTCGCCAGGCTTCCCGTGGCGGTGCCGCGTCGGCGCAGCTCCTCCTCCATCCACTGGAAGCGGCCGATGAACTTGCGCGTGGAGCGCCGCAGGGCGGCCTCCGCGTCGAAGCCCTGCCAGCGGCCCAGTTGCACCAGGGCGAAGATCAGGTCGCCGAACTCCATCTCCGCGGCCGCCCGGTTTCTTGCGGCAGCGGCCTTTGCGGCCCCGTCGTGGGCAGCATCGCCTTCGGTCCGTGTCGTGCCTGGGGTGCCACTGGCGGCGGCCTGGTCCTCGGGCGGCGGGGCGGCGGGCCGGTTCGCATGGGCCACGCTCTGGCGGAACTCCTCCAGCTCCTCCGCCGCCTTGGCGAAGATCTCCCCCGTGTGGTTCCACTCGAACCCGGCGCGGGCCGCCCGCCCCGCCACCTTGGCGGCCCATTGCAAGGCGGGCAGACCAGAGGGGATGCCTTCCAGAAACGATTGCCGCCCGGTCATCTTGCGGGCCTCCCAGGCGTGGTTGACGGCCTCCGGGGAGTCCAGCGGCGCGCCGCCGAACACATGCGGATGGCGCTGGATCAGCTTGTCCGCCAAGGACCCCGCCAGCGCCGGGAAGTCGAAGCGCCCGGCTTCCTCCGCGATGCGGGCGTGGAAGATCACTTGCAGCAGGACGTCGCCCAGCTCCTCCCGGATGGCGGGCTCCGCGCCGGTCTCCACGGCCTCCACCAGTTCGTAGGCTTCCTCGATCAGATAGGGCAGGAGCGAGCGCTGGGTCTGCCGGCGGTCCCAGGGGCAGCCCGCCTCGCCGCGCAGGGCGGCCATCACGTCCAGGAGCCTCCGCACGGGGGAGAGGTCCTCGCTGCCGCCCGGGGTCTGGGCATGCGTGGGGGCGCCGGCGCTCATGGCTTGGACCTCAGGCGCACCAGCGCCGCCAAGGCGTTGAAGCGCTCGCTGATCGTGTTGAGCAGCAGGCCCATGCCGAAGGCGAAGCCCGCCAGGATCACCAGGCCGGTGGCCAGGATCGCCGTGGGCACCTTGTCCACGTACCGATCCTCCAGGTAGTCCACCAGCACGTACCCCCCGGCGACCAGCCCCCCTGCCAGCAGCGCCGCGCCGATGGAACCGTAGAAGGCGAAGGGGCGGTACGTGCGCAGCACGTTGAAGATGCTGAAGAGCACGCGGAAGCCGTCGCGGAACGTGCGCAGCTTGGAGAAGGACCCCGCCGGGCGCTCCCGATAGGGCAGCGGCACCTCCTGGATCACGAAGCGGCCCTCCAGAACGCGCAGCGTCAGCTCCGTCTCCACCTCGAAGCCATGGGACAGCAGGGCGACGGAGCGCGCCAAGTCGCGGGTCAGGGCGCGGTAGCCTGACATCATGTCGTGCAGGCGCGTGGCGAACACCCAGTTCACGATGCCCGTGAGCGCGCGGTTGCCGAAGACGTGCAGCGAGGGGAAGGAGCCCTGGACGTACCCGGCCAGACGGGTCGCCACCACCATGTCGGCCTGCCCGTCCAGCAGGGGCGCCAGCAGCTGCCGGGCGTCCGGCGCGGAGTAGGTGTCATCCCCGTCCACCATCAGGTAGCAGTCGGCCTCCACCTGCCGGAACATGGCCTGCACGACGAAGCCCTTGCCCGGACGCTTCTCCTTGACGACCGTGGCGCCCCGGGCGCGGGCGATCTCCGCGGTGCGGTCGGTGGAGTTGTTGTCGAAGACATACACCTCCGCCTCCGGAAGCGCCGCCCGGAAGTCGTCAATCACCTTGCCAATGGTGATCTCCTCGTTGAGGCAGGGGATGAGCACCGCGACCCGTGGCGGGGTGATGGGCGCAACCGTGGCGCCGATTTGAGGGGGCATGTCCACCGGAATGGATGGGTGATGGGTTAGCGAGCGCTGCGAGCAGGCCTTCCCGCCGCCGTCGCTCCCCAGCCCCCGGCGCCGCGGGGTCCGGGCACGGCCCGCGCCGCGGGCCGGCGATGCGAGAGCGGAGGCGGCACGGCGCGACGCTGCGGGCCAAGCGGACCGGCTGAGAGCGCCCGGCCCGCGCGCTTCAGGTTGGGGCCGGGAACGCTTCGCACTCGGGGTGTCGGCGGCTTGGCTTGCTTCCACCCGTCCGCTCCGCTAAGATCATTAGCAGATCGCCCAGCCGCCAGGAAGGTTTCAGTGCAATGCCGGAGTGGATGGGTAGCCGCCGATTGAACCCGGTTGGTCCCCCGGATCGCCGAATGCTTGCGGGTCGCCGAATGCCTCAACTAGCCCTGAAGAATGGAATGAAAGCGATTCGAGAGCTGCCCCACAGGGTGCTGTCGACCTTGCGCGCGCGGCTGAGGCCGGAGACGCGCCGGAATGCATCGGACGACGTACAGCCCGGCAAGGGGCAGAACTTGCTGCGCCTGCACGAGTACCAGCATCGGGTGATCGTTGATATTTTCAAGACCAGCATGGCCGGATTCTTCGCCTTCGCGCTGATCCTGCTCAGCTTCTCCTTGAACATGCTGCTGGAGGCCAACTCGCCCAGTTGGATCGCCTACCTGATGGTGGCGCTGGCGCTGTTGCTGCTCGGTGGTCTGCACCGCACGGTGCGGGAGTTCAAGGCCTACCGCAAGAATTACGAGGAAATCACCGAGCAACTCCGGAACAAGGTGGTGCAGCAAATGGCCCGCGGGGGCGCCTCGCTGCCCGTCGCCAAGAGCAAGGGCGGGATCGAGCAGCGGCTGCTGTCCGCCCTGCGTCCCAAGGAGTACAAGGGCTGGGACGCCAAACCGTGCCGGAGTTGCGGACGCCCGATCGAGTTGCTGGCGACGGCCTGTCCCGCCTGCGGCCATGACCAGGACGCTCCGCTGGTCAATTGATTCCAACGCTCATTCCAACATGGAAGCATCGTAGGACGGCAGCGTGCGGGAACAATGCCTCGCGCGCCCTTCTGCCGGGTTTGCTTGACGCCGCTGCTGCCGAAAGAACCCGAGATTTCAGTGGGATGCGGGGGCTCGCTTCCTGCCGGGGCCGTCGGCGCGTTCGTGCCGGGCCTGAGAGCGGGGCCGCGCCAATTCCGCGAATACGAGTGTTTCCCCGCCTAGGGTTCGGCCTGTGATTTCCAATGATCTGAAGATGGAATGATGGCTTCGCATGGCGACCGGCCAAGCTTTCTACGACTACCCTTTGCCCCCCGAGTTGGTCGCGCAGCAGCCGCTGCCTGACCGCGGCCAGTCGCGTCTGTTGGCGTTGCGCCGCGGCCAGGAGGGCGCGGAGCCGCACGGCTTTGGCGATCTGCCCGGCCTGCTGCCCCGCGGAGCGGTGCTGGTGCTGAACAACACCAAGGTGCTGCCCCGGCGCCTGCTGGGCCGCGGCCCGACCGGCGCGGCGCTGGAGGCGCTGCTGATCCAGGAGTTGGCCCCCGGCCGCTGGACCGCCCTGGTCAAGCGCGCCCGGCGCCTGAAGCCGGGCGTGGCCGTCGCCTTCGGCGGGGGTCAGATCCTCGCCACCCCGGTGACCCGCACGGAGGAGGGGTACTGGGTGCTGGACTTCGCGCAGCCGGAAACGCTGGCCCTGCGCCTGGAGCGCCACGGGCTGGCGCCCCTGCCCCCCTACATCCGGCGCCCGGCGGAGGCCCCCGCCGACCCCGCCCTGGACCGGGCCGCGTACCAGACCGTCTACGCGCGCATGGAAGGCTCCATCGCCGCCCCCACGGCCGGGCTGCATTTTACCCCGGCGATGCTGGAGCGGCTGAAGGCGGGCGGCATCGAGGTGCTGGAGGTGACCCTCCACGTGGGGCTGGGAACCTTCGCCCCCATCAAGGTGGACGACCCCGCCCGGCACGTCATGCACGCGGAGCGCTGCGCGATCGGCCCGGAGACGGCGGCGGCCCTCTTGCGCGCCCGCGCCCAGCGCCGCCCGATCATCGCCGTCGGCACCACCACGGTCCGCACCCTGGAGAGTTGGGCGCGCGAGGAGTTCCCGGCCGCATACCACGGAGAGACCCGCCTCTTCATCCATTCTCCCTTCACCTTCCTGGTCACCGACGGCATCCTGACCAACTTTCATTTGCCCGGAAGCACGCTGCTGATGCTAGTATCGGCTTTCCACGGCCGCGAGCGGATCTTGGCCGCTTACGAGCAGGCCATCGCCGAGCGCTTCCGCTTTTTCAGTTACGGAGACTGCATGCTCATCCTCCCGGCGTAGCGGCCGGGAGCGGATCGCAAACCGGAATGGAAGCGCACATGGAACGCGTCGTCGTCACGGGACTGGGGGTCGTTTCCTGCATCGGGAACGACGTCTCCACCTTCTGGTCCGCCCTGACCGGCGGCGTATCGGGCATTGCCCGCATCGCCGCCTTCGATCCCGCGGGCTTGGCCACTCAAATCGCGGGGGAGGTGAAGGGCTTCGACTTCGACGCGAAGCTGGGCAAGCGCATGGATCGCTTCACCCAGTTCGCCATGTCCGCCGGGCGGCAAGCCCTGGCCCAGGCGGGCCTGCTGCCGGAATCCGCCGGCGGCAGCGATCCGGAGCGGATCGGGGTGTGCGTGGGCTCCGGCATCGGCGGCATGCCCTTCCTGGAGGCCCAGCACGCCCGCTTCCTGGAGCGCGGCCCCGGCCGGTTCCATCCGCTCACCGTCCCCATCATCATCCCCAACATGGCGGCGGCGAACCTGGCTATCCACCACCGCCTGCAGGGCCCCAACCTCTGCATCTCCACCGCCTGCGCCACCGGCAACCACAATATCGGGGCGGCGCTGGACCTGATCCGCCTGGGCCGGGCCGACGCGATGGTGGCCGGCGGCACGGAATCCACCATCACGTCGTTTTCGCTGGACGGCTACAGCCAGTTGAAAGCGCTCTCCACCCGCAACGACGACCCCGCCGGAGCCAGCCGGCCCTTCAGCGCCGGGCGCGACGGCTTCGTCCTGGCGGAGGGCGCCGGCGTGCTGGTGCTGGAGAGCCTGACCCACGCCCGCAAGCGCGGCGCGGCCATCCTGGCGGAGGTGGCGGGCTTCGGCCTGACCAGCGACGCCCACCACCTGACGGCCCCGCACCCGGACGCCCACGGAGCCGCCCAGGCGATGCGCCTGGCGCTGGCCGACGCCCGGCTGAATCCCGAGCAGGTGGACTACATTAACGCGCACGGCACCTCCACGCCGCTCAACGACGCCCAGGAAACCCTGGCCATCAAGAGCCTCTTCGGCGGCCGCGCCCGCTCCGTCCCCGTCAGCTCCATCAAGTCCATGGTGGGCCACGGCCTGGGCGCGGCGGCGGGCCTCGAGGCCGTCGCCTCCGTGCTCGCGATCCGGCACGGCCTGATCCCCCCCACCATCAACCTGCACGAGCCCGACCCGGAGCTGGACCTGGACTTTGTGCCCAACCGGGCGCGCGAGCGCCCCGTGGCGGCGGTGCTCTCCAACTCCTTTGCCTTCGGCGGGCACAACGCCGTGCTGGCGTTCCGCAAGTTCCAGTAGGCGCCCGGCGGGTCCGCTCCCCGGCAGCGCCGGGCGCGCCCCGCCGCACCAGGGCCCCGCTCCGTCACGGCGCGCCGGCCGGCGTGACGGGCTGCGCGCCCGCCTCCCCCGCGCCGGGCCGCTTGAGCGCCAGGTAGACCAGCCGCGCCAACTCGTGCTCCAGCGCGCCGCGTTTTTCCTCCAGGAACCCGCGCAGCTCCTTGCGGCGCAGGAAGAGGAAGAACACCCGCAGGTTGTCCAGCGTGCGCTCCCGCTCGCGGCGGAAGTACAGCGCCAGCATGGTGCAGGGCAGCAGCGTGGCGGCGTAGGCCAGGGCCGTGGCGCCGTCCAGCAGGCCGCTGACCAGCACGGTCTGCGCGCCCCAGAACCCGGCGAAGAGGAAGATTCCCAGGGTGATCTTGGCGGTGTCGTACTGATAGCGGTCCTGGGAGAGGCGCACGGCCAGGGCCCGCGTCAGCAGGAACGGCAGCAGGGAATTGACCGCGCCCCAGACCGCCGGCAGCAGCCCGCCCAGCACGACCAACAGGCTGCGGGCCACGAAGCGCGCCACCAGGGCCGGGGTGTACGTGACGCTGAGGTGATAGTCGGCCACGCCGCAGTGCGCGCAGAGCCGGTCGAACTGACGCAGCCGCAGGGCGACCAGGGACACCCGCTCCCGGTCCAGCGCCCGCAGGCGGTACTGGGCGCCCAGCAGCTTCCGCAAGGCGCGGAAGCGCTGCTCCAGGTTGCGCTTGCGGTACTTGCCCCGCCGCAGCCAGAAGAACCGCTCCAGGCGGCGCAGCAACTCCAGGTCGTCCCACCTCTCCACGTTCAGGGTCACCCGCTCCAGGCCGGCCTGGATGGCCTGCGTCAGGCGCTGCACCGCCTCCTCCGGCGATTCCGGGTTCTCCGCGCCCCGCTCCAGCGGTGCGGCGGCCGGGCGCGCCTCCACCGCCAGGGGCCGCCCGAACTTGACCAGCACGCTGGAGCGGAAGCGGCCGACATCGGTGAAGGTGAGCCCCACGGGCAGCAGCGCCGGCGCCGTGCCGCGCGCCTCAAGCATCCCCAGCGCCATGCGGGCCGCGCCGGTCTTCAGGCCGCGCAGGTGGGGGTCGGAATGGCTCAGGCCCTCCGGGAAGATCAGCAGGGCGGCGCCGTGCCCCAGCATCTCGTGGCAGCGGGCGAAGGCTTCCGCGTTGCGGGCCGGGTCCACCCCGGCGTCCTCGCGGCGGTAAATGGGCACGGCCTGGATGGCCGCCAGGATCGGTCGCGCCAGGGGATTGAGGAACAGCCCGCTGCGCGCCAGGGGGTGGACGATGCGCGGGCTGGCCGCCTGGATGATGACGGCATCGGCCAGGGCGCTGGGGTGGTTGGCGCACACGATCACTGGTCCGGCGGGGAAATGCTCCTGCCCGCTCACCTCCGCACGGCGGTAGAACGCCCGCACCACGAGGTAGCAGAACCAGCGCCACGCCCACTGCGTCGGCTGCCCAATCTGCCGCAGGGCCGGAACGCGAGGCGGAACGACGGTCGCGGCCATGGGGCACCCTCCCTGAGACGGAAAACCACGCGCCGCGGCCGGCACTGGCGGCGCGGCCTCGGCCTGCCTCAAGTCTACTGGGGTCGGCCGCGCCGTTGCAAGTGCCTGCCGGGCCGCTTCCGAGCCGGAGCCAAGCTCCGTGGAGAGAACGATTCTCCCCGCATGACCCAGGTCATGGCAGGGACGGCTCAACCGGCTACCGTGGGCGTACAGGGGTCCGGAGTCCCTTCCGGGCTCCGCCTGAAAAGTGCCTCGCGCTGGCTGGTCGGGAGCCCCCTTCCCCCTTCCCCTTCCCGGCCGCAGCGCGGGGTGCTCATCCTCCCACAGGCCATCGCATCGCCCGCGCTACCCACACCAAGGTGGCAGACGTTGCCCGGACGTTGAAATTCACCCCCCGTTCCGTCTATAGTGGGCGGCTGTCGCCCATGTAGCTCAGTTGGTAGAGCAGCGCATTCGTAATGCGCAGGTCTCCGGTTCAAGTCCGGACATGGGCTCTCGACCGGCAGCCAGGCCGCCACTCGGGTCGCCCGCGCAGCGCCGGTTCCGCCGCCATGCATCCCTGCACCCCTTGGGGGGTCCGGCTCCAAGCCGGCCACCGGGGCGGTCAACCGCACCGAAACGAGGAGACCCCATGTCGCTGCTGGGATGGTTCAAAGGCGCCGGACCCAACGGCTTCGGCTACAACAGCACGGCCGAGCAGGTGACCGCCGGGCTGGACCTGAAGGGCAAGACCTTCCTGGTGACCGGCTGCAACTCCGGGCTGGGCCTGGAGACGTTACGGGTGCTGAGCCTGCGGGGCGGACACGTCATCGGCACCGCGCGCACGCTGGAGAAGGCGCGGGCCGCCCTGGCTTCGGTGTCGGCCCAGGGCACGCCCCTGGCCTGCGAGCTGGAGGACCCCCAGTCCGTGCGCAACTGCGCCGTGGCGGTGCGCGGACTGGGCCGCCCGCTGGACGCCATCCTCTGCAACGCGGGCATCATGGCCCTGCCCAAGCTCCAGCAGAAGCACGGCCTGGAGCTGCAATTCCTCACCAACCATGTCGGCCACTTCATCCTGGTGACGAATCTGCTGGAGCAGTTGGCGCCGGCCGGGCGGGTGGTCGTGGTGAGCAGCGGCGCGCACACAGGGGCACCGAGCGCGGGCATCGAGTTCGACAACCTGAACGGCGCGCGGGGTTATTCCGCCTGGCGCAATTACGGACAGTCCAAGCTGGCCAATATCCTCTTCGCCAAGGAATTGGCGCGGCGCTTCAAGGGCACCGGGCGGACGGCCAACGCCCTGCACCCCGGCGTCATCCCCACCAACCTCGCCCGGCACATGCCAGGAATCGTTTCGGCCGTCTTTGCCGCGGTCAGCCCGCTGGTCCTGAAGACCATCCCCCAGGGCGCCGCCACGGAATGCTATGCCGTGGCGCATCCGGCGGTGGCCTCCGCGTCCGGGCTGTACTTCGCCGACTGCAACCCGGCCCGCCCCAGCCGTCACGCCGAGGATGCCGCCCTGGCGGCGCAACTGTGGGCCAGGACAGAGGAGATCGTGGCGGCGCTGTAGCCTGGCGCGGCGGCGAGCGGCACGGGCCACCGCTCGGCCGGGCTGTCCGCCTCCACGGGGCCGATCTTGCGGCGGTCCCACCGGGCCCTGCCCCCGCATTCGATGCTTGCGACAGGCCGCGGTTCCTGTAACCTTGACAGTCCAATACCTCGTCGGGGCCGGCCGGGTTGTCCATTCGGACAATCCAGCCCTTGCCCTGTTGGTGCTCCGGCCCGGCCAGGGAGGTGCCCTGTCGCTGGCCCGAGGCGCCGCCGCCGAACGGTCCCGGTCGTTTCGATCGCCCGGAAACCCGATCCATCTCACGGGAGCAGCCATGAATCCCATCTATGCGGGAGCGGTCGCTGCAAGGAAGAAGCTGGAACGCCGCTGCAAGGCCTGCGGCCATGTGCAGACTGTGCCCGCCAAGCAACTTCAGGCAACGGTGAAGTGCGCCAAGTGCGGCAAGCCGTTGCCGCCCAAACCGGCCTGATTCCCCCAGCGGGTGGGTGCGATGCACGACCTGGACGTCTTTCTGCCCCTGCTGATCGTCATGGGCTCCGCCACCGTGGCGGCCACGGGATTCCACTACCTGCGCCTGCCACCCATTCCCGGGTACATCCTGGCGGGGGTATTGATCGGCCCGTACGGCCTGGGGTGGGTACCCAGTCTGCCGGGGGCGGAGGCCATCACGGAAATCGGCGTGGTGCTGCTGATGTTCACCATCGGTCTGGAACTCTCGCTGCACCACCTGCACGATCTGCGGCGGGCGTTGCTGGCCCTGGGGCCGCTGCAGGTGGTGCTGACGCTGTTGGCAGCGGCGGCCGCCGGACGCTACCTGGTGGGTCTCACGTGGAATCAGGGCCTGGTCGTCGGCGCCTTGGTCGCCATGAGTTCCACCGCCATCGGCATGAAACTGCTGGAAGAGGCGGGGGAGACGCAGTCGGCCCTGCGCTACGCGGTGTTGGGCACCCTGATCTTCCAGGATCTTGCCACCATCCCCATCCTGATCGCGCTGCCGATTCTGGCGGATGTGGAGGCCGGCGAGGGGGCGGCCCTGGGCACCGTGTTGCTGGGCGTCGGCTATTTGGGCGGATTGGCGCTGCTGAGCCGGTTCCTGCTGCCCCGGGTGCTGGAGTTCGTGGCCCGCACCGGCAACCGGGAGGTGTTCTTTTCCAGCATCGTGCTGATTTGCTTCGGCGTGGCCTACCTGTCGCTGAAGGTGGGCCTGTCGCTGTCGCTGGGTGCGTTTGTCGCCGGGCTCGTGGTGGCGGATTCGCCCTACGGGCGGCGCGCGACGGCGGAGTTCGCCCCCCTGCGCGACCCGGTGCTGGGCCTGTTCTTTACGGCGGTGGGGATGCTCCTCGATGCCCGGTTCGTGGCGGCCCACGCTGTCGCCATCCTGGCCATCAGCGCCGGGCTGCTGCTGCTCAAGTCCGGCATCCTGTACGGGGCATTGCGCGCGCTGCGCTATCAACATTCGGTATCGCTGATGGCGACCGCGGCGATGTTCGGGCTGGGCGAATTCTCCCTGGTGCTGGCGCATGCCGGCTCCGCGGCCAACCTGCTGGACGCGGAGCAGACGCAGTACATCCTTGCCGTCATCCTGATCAGCATGATCGTGACGCCCTTCGGGTTCCGCGCCAGCGCCAGGTCCCCCCGCGCGGCTGGTCTGTCGGGCCTGCTGGGTCGCGCGAACACTGCGCTGGCGAAGCCCATTCGCGCCCCCGCCGCCCCGGAAAACGCGGGAGCCGCCGCCCCGCACGGCCACACGCTCATTATCGGATTCGGAATCACCGGGGAGGACCTCGCCGGGGCCTTCCGCGCCGTGGAGATCCCCTATACCGGGATTGACGTGGACTACGACCGGGTGAAGCAAGCCGCGGCGACGGGCAACACCGTCATCTGGGGCGACGCCACCCGGGTGGAGGTGCTGGAACAGGCGGGCATCATGACCGCGCGGCAGATCGTGGTCGCTGTCTCCAGCCCGGTCATGATCCCGGGCATCCTCTCCGCCGTGCGCAGGCTGCGGCCGGACGTTCCGATCGTGTTGCGTTTGCAGTACCTGCGCCAGGCTGACGAGCTGACCCTGTCCGGGCCGGTTGATGTCGTGGTGCAGGAGCTCGAGACGGCCATCGAAATTCTCATCAAGGCCCTGCATCTCTACGGGGTGCCGCAGGAGCAGGTGCGCAAGCTGATGGGCTCGCTGCGGCAGCGCTTGGACCGGCCCGACCTGCTCGTGCCGCGCGCCATGCGGCATGCCCTGGGGCTGCCGGAGTGGGGGGATCAAGTTCTGTTGCGGCCCCTGCTGATCCCCCCGGGATCGCCCGCGCACCAGCGCACCATCGCGGAGTTGAACCTGCGCCAGCGGACGGGGGCGCTGATCGTCGCCGTGTTCCGGGAGGGCCTGGGTGCCCGCGTGCCCCAATCCACGTTCCAACTCCAGCACGGCGACGTGGTGCAGATCATCGGCTCTCAGGAGTGCGTCCAAACAACGGTCGCCTACCTCTCCGGTGCAGGGGCTGCCCCATAGGGACGCCCGACTCAGCGCCCCGGGAGCGCCGGGACGGGGACCCGGTGATTGGGGGCGGCGCCCGGCTTGGCATTCCCGGCTGCCCCTGCTATACCCGCCCGTGGTTCCACGGGACGCACAGCCCGCGCCCCACCCGCGCTGTCGTTCCGGGCGCAATCCGTCCAGGCTCCCAGCCATGCTCCTGCCGTTGCGCCCGCTCCTGCTCGCCCTGGCGCTGCTTCTGCTACCCGCCGGCCACGGCCGCGCGGCCGAGGATGTGCCCCTTTCGCCGGCCCAACCGGCCCAGCCACCCGCACAGGACACCGCGGAGGCGGCCTTCCGGCGGGGTTACGCCCTGCAACAGGAACGGCGCACCCTGGAGGCGCTGGACGCCTTCGCGCACGCCCTCAAGCTCGACCCGGCATATGGCCCGGCCCACTACGAGATCGGCTGGAGCTATTGGATCCTGGGGGACTGGCCCCAGGTGGTCAAGCACTGGGAGGAAGCCCAGCGGCTGAAGGGCGGGCCGCCGGAGTTGCCGGACTATCTGCGCGAGGCCCGGGCGCGGCAGCGGGGGGAAGGGCCAGCGGTGCTCAAGGCGGCCCTGCACACCCGGGCGGCCGCTCCCGCGGCGGACGGCCTGCCGCCGCTGGCGCTGGAGCTGGTGGCGCGCTTCCAACACTACGACCCCGCGCCGGCCGACCCCGCCGACGTCTTCGATGCGCACGTGTTCTCCCCCAAGTCCGTCATCTTCTCCCCGGACGGCGCCAAGGCGTATGTGAACGCGCTGGAGGGCGAGGTCACGATCGTCTACGACGCCCGCGCCCTGCGCAAGCGATCCGTGATCATGCATCGCTTCGGCCCGGACGAGGCGGGGCTGTTCGACTCCGCGGAGACGCAGGCCTTCCGCGCCGCGTTCAAGGCCGGGCACGCGCCCGACCACCCCAACCGGTTCAAGGGCAAGCCGGTGGAGTCGGCCTTCACCCACGGCGGGCGCTACCTGTGGGTGAGCTACTACCGGCGGGACTACGACCGCGACGGCGTGCTGCCCGCGGCGGTGGCCATCGTGGACACGGCGACCGACCGCATCGTGCGCGTGATGCACACGGGGCCCATCGCCAAGTTCCTGGCGGTCTCCCCGGACGGGCGCACGCTGGCCGTGATTCACTGGGGGGACAACACGGTGGGGCTGATTGACGTTTCCGCCGCCCAGCCCAAGGACTTCCGCCACGCGGGGGAGATCGTCGTGGGGACGCGCCTGCCGCTGCCCACCGGCCGGCACGTGGACCGCGATCGCTACTGCGGCTTCTGCCTGCGGGGCGCGGTGTTCACCGCGGACGGCCGGCACCTGCTGGTGGGCCGCATGGGCGGGGGCGGCATCGCCGTGCTGGATGTGGCCGCCCGCAAGCACATCGGCACCGTGCAGGGCATGCGGCCCACGCCGCGCCACCTCGTGCTCTCGCCGGACGGCGCGCGGCTCTACGTCGGCTCCAACGTGGGGGGCTACGTCTCGGTGTACCGGACGGCGGATCTGGTGGCGGCCGCGCAGGCCCACCGGGCCACGCTGGCGCCCCTGATCGAGGCGCGCACCGGCTCGGGCACCCGCACCCTCGCGCTCGCCCCGGACGGCCTGACGCTCTACGCGGCGGTCAACCGCGAGAGCCAGATCGTGGCGCTGGAGGCCGCGACGCTCGCCCAGCGGCTGGAGATCGCCGTGGACTCCTTCCCCGTTGGGCTGGCCGTCTCGCCCCGGGGCGATCAACTGTGGAGCACCTCCCAGGGCGTGCATCTGGCCGGAGGCAACTCGGTGTCGGTGTATACGATCGAGGGCGGGAAATAGGGCCGGGGACGCCCCTCAGGCGGGCTGCCGTCCCCCGGCGGGTTGGGTGCCCAGCTCGTGCAGCTCACGCAGGAAGCCAAAGGCGTACAGGCCCGTGTCGTGGCCGTCGCTCCAGACGATGCGCAGGGCGTAGTTGCCCACGTACTCGCAGGAGCGAATGTGGATGTCCGGGGCGATGCGCTTGGGGTCCAGCACCTTCTTGCCGGTCATCTCGTCCACGCAGCCGGCGCAGGGACAGGCGTCGCGCAGGGCGAAGAAGGGGAAGTGGCTCACCGTGCCGTCCTTCCATTCGATGGTGAGGTCGTCGGCGAAGATCACGTCGCGCGGCTTGCGCTTGGCAAGTTCCAGGGCCATGGCACTCCTACAGGTTGCGGCAAAACCGCCGTGCGCGGGGGCACCAGACCCCGCACCGCAGGGTTACGGTACTGTGTTCACTCGGCGCTTAAGCGCCGAGCCAGACAATAGCGCGGCGGCGCAGCCCCCGCCACCCCGCGCCCAATCGTCGCGCCGCGGCCCGCTACAGGTTGACGAGCTTGAATTCGTCCCGCGCCGTAAGGCGATAGATGGCCTGGCCGATGGCGATCAGTTCGCCATCGTCGTTGACCAGTTCCATGCGCGTGGAGACGAGGATCCGGCCCGGACGCATCACGTTGCCGGTGGCGATGAAGTGCTTGCCCTTGCCGGGGCGGAGGAAGTCGGTGCGCATGTCCACCGTGCCGATGCTGTAGAAATGTCCGCCCGGCTTGAAGGTGGAGATCACGGCCGCCCCGCCGATCACGTCCAAGGCGGAACTGATGACGCCGCCGTGCAGGATGCCCATTGCAAAGTTGCCCACCAACTCCGGCTTCATGTCAAAGCGCAGGCTGGCCTTGCCGTCCTCCACGTCGAGCAGCTTGATGCCGAGCACTTTGTTGAAGACGATCTTCTCCTCGAAGACGTCGCGCAGGATTTCCAGATGCTTCGGGTCCATGGGGTTCGCGTGCCGGCGGCCAGGGTGCGGTCAAAGGTCCACGATCGCGCGGATCGTGGCGTTGATGTAAGTCTGCACGGAATCCAGCCGCGCAGGCAACACCTGGACGCGGGTGGGCAGTTGGTCCAGTCCGGCGAGCGCGGGCGGCAGGGGCGGATCGAAGCCCACGGCGCGGGCGATGGCGGCGGAGAACTTGGCCGGGTGCGCGGTGGCCATGCAGAGCGTGGGCTCGCCCGGCGCGGGCAGATCCAGCGCGGCCCGCACACCCACGGCGCTGTGGGGGTCCAGCAGGTAGCCCCAGCGGCGGTGCACCTCGGCGATGGTGGCAAGCGTCGCCTCGTCGTCCACGGCCGCCGAGCGCAGCTCCCGTCGCGCACGCTCCCAAGGCGCGCCGTCCAGGCGGAAGCCGCCCGCGCCGCGCAGCGCCTCCAGCCAGGCCGTCACCTGGCGCCCATCGCGCCCGGCGAGGTCGAACAGGTAGCGCTCGAAGTTGCTCGCCACCTGAATGTCCATCGAGGGGCTGAGCGTCTGCACGACCGTCCCCTTGCGGTACTCGCCCCGCTCCAGGAAGCGGTGGAGAATGGCGTTGGCGTTGGTGGCCACGATCAGCCGCGAGACCGGCAGCCCCATGCGGCGCGCCAGGATGGCGGCATAGACATGCCCGAAGTTGCCGGTGGGCACGGAGACTTGGATCGGGTCGCCCACCCGCATCCCGGCCTCCCGCCGCAGCGCCACCACCCGCAGGTACGCGTAGAAGAAGTACGTGATCTGGGCCATCACCCGCGCCCAGTTGATCGAATTGACCGCGCCCAGGCTGAAGCGGGCGTTGAAGGCCCGGTCGTTGAACAGGCCCTTGACGATGTCCTGGGCGTCGTCGAAGCTGCCCTGGACGGCGATGGCGTGGATGTTGGCGTCCTCCACGGTTGTCATCTGGAGTTCCTGCGTCGGGCTGACGCGGCCCTGGGGGAAGAGGATGAAAACCTCGATGCCCTTGCGGCCCCGCAAGGCGTGGATGGCGGCGCTGCCGGTATCCCCGGAGGTCGCCCCCACGATGGTCAGGCGGCCCTGCGACTCCTCCAGGAAGCGCTCGAACAGGAGGCCCAGGAACTGGAGCGCCACGTCCTTGAAGGCCAGGGTGGGGCCGTGGAACAACTCGCACAGGTACAGCGGCCCCACCGGGACCACCGGGGTGACCTCTGGATGGGTAAATCGCGCGCAGCCGCGCAGCACCATGGCGCGCAGCGCGGCCTCGTCAATTGCCGGCCCCACGAAGGGCGCGATCACCTCCTGGAACACCTGCGGGAAGGGCTGCCCCTGCCATGCCGCAAGGCGGCCGGACAGGTCGGGCACATGCTCCGGAACGTACAGGCCGCCGTCTTCGGCCAGTCCGGACATCACGGCGGTCTTGAAGTCACAGGGGCCGGCGCCCCGGGTGCTGATGAATTGCATCGGTTCTCATGCGGATGCCGCGCCGCCGGGACGGCGCCGGGCGGGGAAGCCTGTTGGATTTACAGGCTTCTTCGAGTATGGGATAATGTTTCTACTTTGCGCCCCGGGGCAGGGACTTCTGCACGGGCGGTGGGTTCCACCATGCCTGGGAGTGCGCCTTTCCGCAAGGAGTTGTCGGCTGATGGAACGCGAGGAAATCACGCACCGCATTGCACGGTTTCCGGAGCAGTGCCGCCGCGCCGGTCTGAAGGTGACCCATCAGCGGATGGCCGTCTACGGCATGTTGGCGGCCACGGATACCCATCCCACTCCCGAGGACGTGTACATGGCCATCCGTGGCCCCTTGCCCTCGATCTCCCTGGGCACGGTCTACAAGATCCTCGACCAGTTTCAGCAGCATGGCTTCTTGCGCAGGGTTTCCACGGAAGGGCATGTGGCCCGCTATGACGCCAATCTGACCGCCCACCACCACCTGATTTGCGAGGACTGCGGGAAGATCCAGGATGTGGAACTGCCGGGGCCGGTCCAGGAGCCGCAGCTGCCGGCCGGTACGCGGTTCCGCGTCAGCCACTGCGACATCCTCTTCCATGGCCGCTGCGGCGCTTGCGCGGCCGCTCGCCCGACCGCCTGAACCCGCGCCGGCCGGCTACCAGGCGATGGCGAGGGCGAGTTGGTAGGCCTCGAAGTCCACCACGTTCGGAGCGCCCTCCCAGCCCAGATCGTCCTGGCCCTTGGCATAGACGAGCCGCAGGTAGCTCCACAGGTTGACCTCGTACCCGTAGGTGAACAGGCCGCGGTTTGAGCCCGCCCGGGCGCTCAAGACGTTGTTGCCGAATGGCGTCTCGAGGAACCCAAGCTCCAGCCCGAAGTGCGTCCGTTGTTCCGCGCTCCGTGCAATGGTGCCCGCCGGGTCCAGCTTGATGGCGCTGCCCAGGTCCTCCAATTCCGCGGCAAACAGGAGGTGGACGAGCGGCCACTTGGGACTCATGGACAGGCCCAGGTTGTAGGACGGCTGGACCTCCACCTGGCTGGCGACCCCCTTGGAGTTGGTGCCTTTGAAGGTGACGCTGGGGACGTTGAACGCCACGAAGCTCCACTGTGGCCGCAACGCCGACCATGCCTCCGAGCGATAGAGAATGCCGGCATCGTAGGTCGCCTGGGTCGGGTAGCTGGACTTGTTGAAGGTCAGCTTGAGCGAACTGGAGGTCAGCAGCGTCGCCAGGGACAAGGGCTGGGACATGGATTGCTCGGAGTACGCCAGCGTCTTGCCGGCCACCCCCAGGATCACCTTGCCCTGAAACAGCTTGAAGGCGGCGGCGCCCACGTCCGTCCCCATGTGCTGCGCGGTTGGGTCCAGGGACAGGTTGCTCGCGGGGCCGAAGGCGAAGTTGAAGCGATCGGTGGCCAGCGATCCATAGCCGGCTCCGAACCCGACCTGTCCCATGTTCACCACACCGCTCAAGAAGGTCTGCACCAAGAGGCTCTGGGTGGTTCCCGCGTAGCTGTTGAGATAGTTGAGCATTCCCGGCGCGCTGAATCCCGAACCGCCCATCAGGGCGTAGGTGTCGCCGAGGAACTTGGGCGAGCCGGCCAGCGTGATCCCGTATTCCACCTTGACGCCCAGATTGGTCTGCGCCAGCCCGGCCGGATTGTACACCAAGGCGTTCTCGCCCCGGGCCACCGCCCCAAAGGCATTGCCCATCCCGATGGCCCGCAGGTCGTTCTGATTGAACATTTGCGGGTCCACCATCGGGTTCGCGGCGCGCCCGCGGCCCGGCACCGCCGGCAGCAGCGCCAAGGCCAACAGCAGCGCCGAGACCCACCGGCCCGTGCGCCACGCCCGGGCGCGGTGCGGCTCCGTCTCTCCGATTGTCATCGCCGTCTCATCCGTATGTTGAAGTCCGGAACCTTCCGCATCGCGCCGCACAATAGCATTTGAGCAGCACGATTGTGCGATTCTTGTGGCAAATTGCGGGCAATGCCAGGGAAATTCACCCCACGGCGCTG
>Ga0315281_10003457_pt1 | contig 23105 bp, 22 predicted proteins | sample YL17G07_0_MG_FD_204540 | JGI IMG/M metagenome (GOLD analysis project Ga0315281, IMG submission 204540) | Sediment microbial communities from Yellowstone Lake, YNP, Wyoming, USA - YL17G07_0 | ecosystem: Environmental > Aquatic > Freshwater > Lake > Sediment | place: USA: Wyoming | collected... | reverse complement strand
AAAATAATCATCCAATCCGGGTCCATCCTTCATCGAGCAATGGCTGCATCTCACGTGCGTTCACGGTGAGATCGAACCGGTAGGTCTCCAGGCAGACATCGCAGGCCTGGCATGTCACCTGGTCGAGCTGGATCTTCTTCACGTCTTTGACGTCGATGCTGTAAACGGACTGGTAATAGCTCTTAATTATCTCCTCATCGGTCGGCGCCCGTATGTATACCCTTCCGGAGTTCTCTTCCCAGACCTGCCATGGGGTCTTCTCGCACATCTTTGGCCGGTATGAGAGAGATTGTTCAGAGCCGACCATGAACTGGCCCATCTCGTCCCACTTCCCATCGATCACCGCTGATTCCACGTTGCCGTCAACTATCGTGATTGTTATCGAATGCTCCGTGATTACCTGGGCGGTCATCATCCCTGACCTGTCACCGTAACCTGCGTGGCTGCTCGTGAATGTGTAGGTAAGTACGTGGCGGACAGGGTATGACTCCTGCTGGACATAATGAACGAGTGCGAGGCCTGAACCGTCATACTTGTAGGTCGGCGCTTCCCGTATCCAGGACTCTGCGAGCGCCTTTATCTGGCTCTCATCAAGAGTCCTCGTGAATTCGACGGTCTCCTGGAGCTTCTCCCGTATCCTGATAAGGCCGGATGGCATGTAGTCATTGACGTTGTAGGTCGTCACGGTCTTTGTCTTCCCGTTCGCTGCAAACGTTATATCCGTGAAGCCAACGTCGGTCACGTACTTCTGGCCCTCATCATACCGGTCCCCGTAGGAAGCAAAGTTGTTGTCGAAGAACACCTTGACGATCCCGTTGTACTGCTCCTTGGTCAGGTTCTTCTCGAATCTCTCGGTAATGGTACCGTCAGCTGCGGTGATGGTAAATGTCGCCTTGTCCTTGATTACCACTAATTCCTGTATTACATACGTCGGCATGACGAAACCCCCGTAGAACCTGTAGGTTATCACGGTGTTGCCGGAGTCGGGTTCCTGGACCTGCATGCATGCTGCGATCATCGCCGCCGCTATGAGTAGCAATGCGAATATTCCCATTATTTCAGTTTTTTTCATGTTTTCTCACCCCTCGTTGACAGGTTATTTTCGGTACGTAGTGTAATGCGGGGTTATTCATAAATTCTCTTTTAGAAGCAACGAACGACATCATCTGCCTAAAATTTCCCCTTTGTATTTTACCACACCCGGAGAAACATCATCTTCCATCCCCAAATCCAAACCCTCTAAGGCCCAGGTTAGCCATTCCGGGGATTCCATTTCCGGATATGTTGCAAAAAACGATGCAGTTTTACACACTTTTTCCAGGAACGCGTTTTCCGCACGATTTACGCCAAACGGGGCTATTTGATTTGAGCTATAAAACGCTAATCTACGCTAATGGGAGGCGAAACTCAGGGAGGCGGGCAGGGTAGCACGGTCAAAGGGGAAGGAAGGTCTGTTTTGGGGATCGGAATTCCGGATGGGGATCATGGGGAATATACTGTTTACCAGAACCTCTTCACCGTCGGTGACCTATCCCCTACCGGGTATGAATTGGTTCCAAAATATGTCTTATTCACGAAAAATGGAGCTTATTATTTTCAGAAAACCCCATATTGTGCCCAGTTTGGCTGGATTCGGTACAAAACGGGCTCAGAAAAGTGCATTAACAGGCCTCTTTGGGAGGAGGATCAGTTGTAAGATGGGCTGGGGGAGAGATCACTCCCCTTAAGGGAATCGCCGGCGCCTGATCGCAAAGAACCCGATGCCGATAGCGGCTGCCCCGATAACGACAGCAGGATCGACCGGCGATTCCGGTGATGATGTTGGCCAGGGAGTGGGGATTTTTATCGTTGACGTACTGATTGCCGCGGCAGTTGTCACCGGTGCAGCGGGTGTGATCTCATCAGTTATATCGCTTGAAACCGGAGTGAGCCGGGCATAGAAAACTACCCTTTTGCCTTCAATCACGACGACTTTATCGGTGTAATCCTCGTACAATCTCTTCTTGACACGCACATCCAGTGTTCCTGTTTTCTCGGAGTAATACGTGAACGGACTCGTTCCAAGCTCGATATTGTCCAGCCAGATCGTGGCGCCGGGCGGGTTGGTCTCGAAATAGATACTGCCGCCAGTCCTGCCAGGAGTTGTTGTCGTGGCGGTTGTTGTTGTCGTTGTTGTCGGGGAGGCGGCGGACGTAATGCCCACCTGGACTATGAGGAGCAGGAAGGCAAGACAGATAAAGAAAGGGAATTGTTTCATGCCAGTGCTTCCTGAGCGATGAGCTGAATGAATAAACATGGTGCCGAAATCTGATATTTTTTTATAAACAGGGACTAACGGTTGCTTCCCCGGTATCCCCCTGCTATAACGCGATAAACCTTTTTAAAAAAAATGATGTTTGTCGGTGTAATTAAATTCATATGATGTTTTTAATCCTGATCTTACACCCTGGAATTGTGTCAATGGGTGATTACTTGTCCATAGTACCGCCAAATCCCATCACGGAGAACTCCGAAAGGGAATGGAATTCTTCATCATCCCGACTGCGGTAGTGACACAAATTCGCGAAAACCAACACACTATTTCCGGACCGGTTGAAAATCTCCAGGCCGGTGGGGCTGGCCAGCACCGGTGTGGCAGTGCAGCCGTGGGCCGGTATTGGTGGTGGCACATTTGGCCAGGCTCCGGGAGTTATAAGGTGGGTGAAGCAGGAACGTATCTCAAATAAGCCCGTAAAATGCTCCTTTTGGCAAACGGACGAAGGTGTTTTCTCACACAGTGGAAACGGTGTCCACGCTCATAAAAAATACGGATTTACATGAGTATTTTCCCTATTGGGCTGATTTAAGAGGATTTTGACCCTGCAATTTAGCGGGCTTGCAGAAGTCCCCTTTTTGGTCGGGTAGGGTAGCACGGTCAAAGGGAAAAGATCTCTGTTTTGGGGATCAATCATTCCGGCCCGGGACCTCAGGAGACCTATACTTCACCCAACTCACTTCTTCGTCGGAGACTGTTTCTCCCAAAGGGGTTTTGGCACGCTCAATGGCACTATTTCGCGAAAAACGAGAACCAATGTTTTGGGATTCCTTTATTTCTCTGCCCATTCGGCTGTCCGGGGCTGAACTGGAGCTGAAAATGGCCGCTAATAGCACCTATTGGGAGACAAAACTCCTCTTATTCGGAATAGAGTAGGTGGCATTGAAAGGAAGACCTGTTTTGGGATCGGAATTCCGGCACTGGGGAGGTTGAGGAAAATGGCGAATTAATTTCAAGAGTCAAAATTGTTGAGGGATCTTCGATTAGCCCCATCCAGTAATCAGGAACTAAACAATTTTCCAACTTACAATATCCGAACTTAATTGTGCGAACGGCTTAATTTTCCCACCAAGAACTGTTGCTCCAATTAATCCCCACTCACTTATCCGATATTCATTGTCGATATAAACACCATGAAGAAATGTTTCTGCGAAAGCTCGATCTTTTGTGGGGTTTTGGATAGTACCCCATTCAGATTTCCAAATGCCCGGCTGGCTTTGTCTCCCCTTATCTGGAGTTGCAAACACGACTTTCAAATCAGGGATTTTTTCACGGTAAATCTTCGAATAGAAAAGCGTCTCAGAAAATCGGCCATGGAGACTTAGCTTACAACTGATTAATGCGATAGGATGATTGGTGTCAAGATCCTTCGCAACAAGATCGACATCTCCCCAGTTCTTATTGAATCCCCGAACAGGTATTGTAAAATGATCTTTGAGATGCGGATCTCTGAAAACTTCATTTCCATTTAGTATGCAGATATTTTGATTTTGAGCTATGAATGCATCATTCAAGGTATTTTTCACATATAATTCAAATTTTGAACCTTCTCTGCTGACTGTTGCTTGACGTTCTTGATTTTGAGTTCGTTCGGGCATTTGCTTGACACCATATCTGGAAAAGAACAATCTATTAGAAAATCTTGTTTATTTTTATACAGGAATATACTTAATTGAAAAAAAGAGAAAACCGTGCAAGCAAATTACCTTAAATCATTCATATTTGAAAATGCCTTTATCAATTTTGGTAATTTTTCCTTCTTTTGCAAGAGATCTCATAATTTTTTCATAAGCTTTGATTTCCATGACAGAATTTTTTTCGCTCTCTTGTTTGATCCATTCTCCGATGTCATCATAGGTAATTGATCGTGAAGGATTATCTTTGAAATATTGGAAAATAGTATCAGTTTGGGTTGCACCGGTTTTCTTGCTTTTTTGTTTTAGAATAGTTGGGGTCACGTATTGAGTAATGTTCGTCTGACCCATTCCACCTTCTTTTTTCAATCGATCGAGAGCAATCTTACAATAGTGTGGATCGATATCAATTCCAATTCCATTTCGGTCATTAAGGTAAGACGCAACAAGGGTTGTTCCACTTCCAAGGAATGGATCGAGAACCGTGTCACCCTTGAAACTGAATAATTTCATACACCGCTTGGGTAATTCAACAGGGAACGGCGCAGGATGGCCAATTCTCTTCTTACTCTCTCCACTAAAAGACCAGAGCCCATTTGTCCAGTCCATAAAATCCTGTCTCAAAATATCTGATACTTTAGAACCACTCGTTTTCTTCCAGGTGTTTTTGTATAAAACAACAATCAGTTCAACAGGCGCTATTACGTAGGGGGCGGATGCACTCAACCACGAACCCCAGGCAGTCCTTCTTGAAATATTCCCTTCATTCCAAATGATAGTAGAGTGATATTTTAAACCAATTTTTTTTGCAATCGTTGTTAAATCGGCCCCGACACTTTGTTGGCCACCTTTGTTCTTGTCAAGCGGTATGTTCAGGCAAAATCTTCCATCATCCTTGAGCCACTTGTAACAACAAGTCATCCATTCTTCGCTGAACTCTTTGTATTTTTCGTAGCTAATCTGATCATCATGTGAATTATATTTTATATCGACATTGTAGGGGGGCGATGTAATAACAAGATCAACGGATTCGGGCTTGATCAATTTGGTTTTGAATATACTATTATTGATAATAAGGACTCGATCATTCTGAAAAAAGATCTCTTTTTGACTCAAAACCTAACCTCATAATTCTATTGGATTCATCACCTAATTTAGTTGTTTAGTTAGATCCGCGAAAGTGATTTTCTGTAGGATGGAGTAACATTTCTGAAGGCCGCTCTGTTAGGGTGCAACGCCGTGGGAACGGTTGCCATCCTGCGAAATGCCTCATCCGTTCTCCTATTTTTCTTTGTTTTCGGGATCGGAATTCCAACCTGGATACTCCGGAAAACCTACACTTTACCAATGCCACCTCTCCGTCGGAGACTTCTCATCTCGAAAGGTTCCCGACACCTAAAATGGCACTAATTCATGGAAAAACGACACTATTGTTTTGGGATAATCGTAGAATGAGCCCAGTTTGGCAGTCTGGGGTCGAATCGAAGCTGAAAAAGATCGCAAATAGCACCTATTGGGAGGCGGATCTCATGAAAGTCGGGCTGGAGGGAGGGGATGGAAAAGGATGTAGGAGTTAATCTTTCTTAAAAAATTCAAAGATTTTTATCGCTTCTGCAATACCATTGACAGGGACATAGATGTTAATAAACGTTAATAAGAAGGGATATGAATCGATGTTAATGAATCCAAGATTATGAACAAGTGATATTATTGCAAAAACAATAAGTGAACCGGCAGAGATTTTATTGAGTCTGATACTTTGAACAGGTTTTGGTTTTTTAAATAAATAGTATAAGAGTATAAAAATAGCTCCGATAAGAATTGCAATAATTGCCCATAACCAAAATGTTGAATTTTTTTCGTTATCATCAGTCATGCATTCTATTTATCCAACTCATTTTTAATATTCGTTTATCCTTCGTACAAAAGGAAATCCCATTTAAGATAAAACCACGTTGGTTGATGATAGATAAAAGATAGGAACTGAGAGGAAGGGCTGTTTTTGGGGACCGGATCGAAGAATTCTCTCGTCTGACAGTGATGTGAGGGGATGAGGGGGATGCAGTTAATGGTGCTAAACGAGGGATAATCGCAGCAAGGAAGATACAAATGTGGGCTATATTATGCCGCTCAAAAATTTTCGTTATTTTTTCGATTGATATTTTCTGGAAAATATTAAATTTTGGTCCCTTCTTCGATACCGAATGATTTTTCATTACATCCGGTCCAAATTCCCCTGATGGTACCCTGATTATCAATTTCATAGACAACGATTCCCATAATAATGCCCTCAAATGCAACAGATAATAAATTGCCTTTTAACAGACCTACTCCTCTGAATTGCCTGTCGGGTTTACGCATTCTCCAAAAAAGTGAATAAATCTCACCAGTTTTGTTGATCTCCAGCATTCCAGAATAACTATAAGATGTGCTACCTGGATTTTTTCCCATAATTTTGTATTTACCACAAATGTCAATATTATCTATGTCTTCGCGAAGTTCATTGAATTTATTAATAATTTCAGTATATCTTTTTTTCATTTCTTCACGTTTTTTTATTTCCTCCTCAATTTGGGTAATTAGTTTACCCTCCTTATTTTTTATTGCCTCTTGTTTTTCAATTTCAAGAGCATCAATAGAATTTTCATAGAAAACTTTGAGGGAATGATATTTATTAGCAAATTTTTCAACGCTATATTGTTCGGCAACTGCTATTCTTTCATTTAATAACTGAATATGGGCATCTTTTTGCGAAAGGGTCTGTTTATTAATTTTGAATAATATTCCGAATAAAGCCAAAATAAAAATTAAATCTATTACACTACCAAAATCCCGGATAAAATCGATAATATCGACCATAAATTTTCCCCAATATATTGAATTGTCTATCTATTAAAACAAAATAAGTCTATGGTTTTAATGTAATGAAGTTGATTTTTTTTGAATCATCCACTAGGTACCGAACACTTTTCATCAAAAATGTAATTATGTCACTTATGGGACATTGTGTTTTTTCCAGGATCTTATTTCTGTAAAATTTTCTCGTGGGACTTTACCGAAAACATATACATAGTGCCTGAAAGCGCCGGAGAGCATAAGGTGAATATGTGATGTTAACTGGCCTGTGTACGTTCGGTAAGGGTCTCACATGGCGGTGCGGCCATGGGCCTAGTACCGGTTGTGGCGCCCCGTCCGAGCCGGTATGTTGTATGAGAGGGCTACTAACACGAGAACACGGAGGGGTAGGAGGGTGATCGGAGCATCTGCGAGGACGAGTGAACATGACCGAGCGTCTGCGTCTTATGTACCTAAACAATAAATATGTGAATTCATGATTGCTCTTGAAGAGTGGCGGTAAGGACATAGAAAACAAGTTCCCGCTCACGATGAAGGAATCACCGGATTTTTCCTTAGGCACTATAGGCACCAAAACAGCATTTTCCGGGATCTCTTACGAGAAATCTGTACAGGAAAAAGATCCCGGAAATCATGAATATAGTGGATATCGTGCCTTAGGACTTTGAAGGATAGAGAGAGGAAGACGATGAAAATAGATCCCAAACATGATTGTGAATGACCAGGAGAGTATGTGAAGGATAAAGAAAATAAGCCCGATTCCACCCCCGTTTGCGAAAACAAGCAATTCCGGATCGCTCTAAAATTGACTAGGTCGCGATAAATAGCGAATTACAGCACACTTTTTTCGGATAAAGCAATTATTGAGCCTTTTTTGAAAAAATACGGCAAATTATTACCTGGAAAATAACCCTAACAGACCCTTTTGGTTGGCAGATCTCCGATTTATTGACCAGAACTATGGGATGGAAAAGAAGGCCTGTTTTGAGGAACAAGATTTCTTCCCGGGACTGTAAAAAACGTACACTTTACCCATACCACTTCTCCGTCGTAGACTTCTCGATTCAACGGATTCCCGACCTCCCATTTGGCAATAATTCATCGAAAAACGACACCATTATCTTCGGAAAAATACAATAGGAGCCCCATTCGGCTGTCCGGGGCTGAATCGGAGCTGAAAATGACCGCTAATAGCACCCATTGTGAGGCGGATCACTTGCCGGATGAGCTGGGGTAGGGGAAAATGAAAGGAAGGGCTGTTTTGGGCCTCCGGTCGGAATTTGTCAATGACTGGCACTGATGGAAATATGGAAGATTTTTTTGGGTAATATGGTTATGATGAGAAGGTTTTGGCTAGGGGGATTTTGGAAGATGGGGATATGTAAAAATGAATTATTTTTTTCTAGTTACTTTTACCTTAAAAGTGTATATGCGGCCATAGTTGTCGGCGAATGATATTCGGATTTGATACACATCTCGCCCTTTGCTGCAATCGTGTAATCCGATAAAATAATCTTCTTCTTTCATTGGTTTAATTGTCTTCTTTCCGGTATTGAATAGTTCTTCGACAGCGGTATCAACTAAAGAGAACATCCATTTTTTAACACCATTGATAGGAACTTCTCTCATTTTTGGAATTAACAGTTCAACTCCTTCATCGTTCGACTCAACTTTAACATCAAGAATGTCAATGGATTTATTTGGGTCTCTGTTCCATATTCTCACCGGGATTTTAATCACAGTAATCCACCGGAATGTTTCAGAATATGGAATTTGCTGTTGGAATGTTGTAATAACACTGTTGTCATTTTTGATCTCCAAATAAAGTTTTTCTGGAGGGAGTATTTCCTTTAATTCTTTTAACAAGGCGAAAATTGAACCCGGAATAGCTACAAGAAAGAAGTATAACAAGGGTTCGCTTTTTGCTGTGATTATTTCATAGACCGCACCAAGGATCATCGATATAGGCGCAAAGACTATAATAATCGTAATAATAATTTGTTTCAGGGTCAACCGCATATAACATTGATAATAACAGGAAAGAATATTCAAAGTATCTTAGATCTTTATCAGAGATTGCTAATAAAAATGAAAAAATAAAAACTATTAAGATAATCTCTGAATTTCAGTTGTAAAAATAATGAGGCATATAAAAAAATTATTTTCTCGTCAAAGATAATAAAAAATACGAAATCGTTTTTACTGCCTATCATCTATATATTTGTATCATGGGAAAAATTAAAGTTGCAATTGCGGGAGTAGGCAATTGTGCATCATCATTAGTTCAGGGAATAGAATATTATAAAGCTGTGGGTAAAAATTCTGGTTTTATTTCTGGGATAGCTCATAACATAATCGGAGATTATAGAATAAGTGATATTGAATTTGTTGCGGCGTTTGATGTTGATAGAAATAAAGTAGGAACAGATTTAAGCGATGCTATATTCAAACAACCCAACTGTGCATCAAAATTTAGTCAGGTTTTTTCTCTTTCAGTTGAGGTCAAAAAGGGGCATGTTCTTGATGGGTTAGGTAAGAACCTTAAAGAAATAATTCCTGTTGATCCTCAACAAAAAGAAGTTAATATTGCGAATGAATTGAAAAAAAGCCAGGCCGAAATATTGATTAATTTTCTTCCCACAGGGAGTAAAACAGCTACAGAATTCTATGCAGAAGAAGCCCTTAATGCAAATTGTGGTTTTATAAATGCAATCCCTGAGCCGATTGCAGCAACAATAAAATGGCAAAAAAAGTATTTGCAGGCGGAACTTCCTTTGGTGGGGGATGATATAAATTCCCAATTAGGAGCGACAATACTTCATAGAACAATTACTGATCTCTTCGTGAAACGCGGATGTAAAATCGACCATACCCTTCAACTCAACAATGGAAGTAATACTGATTTTATTAATTTAAGTGAGGTCTCACGTGGAGAAACAAAGATTACTTGTAAAACAGAGGCAATAAAAAAATTGATCCCATATCCTTCAGATGTAAGCGTTTCAATTGGGACTTTGAGCTATTCTTTGGATCATCTTCAAGATTGGAAAGACACAATAATTCATTTTGAAGGAGAAAATTTTGGTTCAAGACCATTAACCATCGATGTAAAATTACATGTGGATGATTCTCCTAATTCTGCGGGTGTAATGGTCGATGTAATCAGAGCGATGAAAATGGCTCTTGACCGTGGGGATTCGGGGGTTATTAATCCCATTTGTGGATATTTTTTTAAAAGTATGCCAGAACATACAGATGATTGTGATGCATATCGAAATTTTGAAAAGTACTTGGAATGATAAATGATTGATAAAATCGAAAATTGGTTAAGATTATGGTCTAAATCAAGAATTGCATTCTATACACTACTCGCATATTTTTTTGCTTTTTTTTGTATTTCAGTGTATCTTGTTTCAAGCATGTTTTTACTCAAACCAAACGATTTTCTTTTATTTATAAAGGATATTTCCCTTCAACTTTATTTATTAGTTGTAATTGGTTTTGGACTTGCATTAATACAAAATTTTTTTTCAGATTTAATCCGTAATAGACCATCTGTATCTGATTATTTGAAAAAAGTACGTACTGAATTAAAGATACTTGGAATAACTCTAAATGATTTACATAGGGAAGAGGCGAATGTCAATGCTATCTATAAATCATTTAAAGAAAAAATATCTCCTTCTTTTTTTCAGAAATTATCGAACGAGGAATTAGTTAATAAACACTTTCAGTTTCTACTCTTAAATCCAGGATCTCCAGCATTCATACAGAGAGCGAATGATGAAGGGAAAAAAGAAATAAAATTGCAATTAGAGTGTGCAAAATCTGTAAGAAATTTAAACAGACTTCAAAGTCGATTATTTCGTGAAGGATTGATCAATCCATCGGATAAACACAATACGTTTGATTTTCAGTTTTATGATTCTACACCGACTCATTCTTTAATTATTACAGATTCGTCGGTAATGATAGGTCCATATTTGTATAATCTTCCAGGAACAGAAACAAAGTGGATTAAAATTGTAAATATCAAAGCAATAGCTCAATATGATCAAGAATTTACTACTATTTGGGAAAAAAGTAAATCGATAACCGATGTGGAAAACGAATCAGAAAAAAATAAGAATTTATTTTTAATTTCGAAAAATATTCCAATTACAAAAATCGATGAGTATCTTCAAATTAAAGATGTTTCTGAAGAAGAGAATAATAATTTAAAAAGTAAATTTAATAATTTAATTTTATGCGCTCAAAAACTTAATGAAAGTGTATGTGATCCAAATAATTGCCCAATTTACCAAGGATGTGCTTGTTCCTTGTTCCCATAACGAAAAAAATTCAAGAACAATTACTTTCTTTTTTTTCGAGATCTTCTTAGGTAATTGTCGGATACGGTTTAACTCAGGCATAGCACATGAGGGGTCAACCTCCGCATCGTCGTATCCCTCCTCAAATCCGAGCCCTATACGGCCCCCATTTGCCTATCCGGGCGATACATTTCCGGCATAGTTGCAGAAAATAGTGAATTCCGGCACATGTTTTCAAACAAAGCATAATTCATCGTTTTCAAGTCAAAATACGCATTTTAAATGCAGGAAAATGTACGCTAATGTACGCTAATGGGAGGCGAAACTCAGGGTGGCGGGTAGGGTAGCACGGTCAGGAGGAAAGGAAGGGCTGTTTTCGGGATCGGAATTGGCCTTGAGACCCAGGAAAACCTACACTTTATTCATGCCACTTCTCCGTCGGAGGGCTAGTCTTCCCCAAGGGAGTTGGCAAGATCAAGGGCTGTGATAGCGAGATTATTGATTGAAAAATTTTTTTCCTGAAGTTCTCGACCAGGATGATGAATTCATAGGTCGCATTGGTCGCATTTCTTTCATTCCTTTCATAGGTTTCATTAATTTCATACTTTTCATAGGTTTCATTGATTTCATCGGTTTCATTGGACCTCCTTGTGTATCATTGATAAAAAAAACGCACTCTCCAAGATTATCTCGAATCCACCCATGTCTGAACCAACCGAGATGTTTTCCGGAAAATGAATATACAGATTCGCTAGATAGAAAGGCGACAGGTTCGCCGGTAAAAAGAAAGATATGTTCTCCATCTTCAGTATAGGCTACGGGAATTCCGCTTTTGTCATAAAATGTAAATTCCATAAAACTTCACCATATTTCCTATTTTTATTCTTTTAGTAAGAGGGTTTATTAAAACCTCCAAGTTTTGTTTGTGTAGAATCGTATGGTTTTATATCAGTTGCCACTTCACCCCTCGTATTAAATCCTAAAGTAAATTCAACCATCATCCCAACACGAAGTGGTTTCCAATTACTTCCTGATCTTGGATCAAAGAATATCTCAGATTTTATTTCCTTAACATCATGGCCATAAATGTGACCCTCTTTTTGAATATCTAAATCCGGTGAGATCTTCCCGTAAAATTTTTTATTTTTTCCTCTCTCTCTAACTTGGAAGATAATTTTTGTTTTTTTGTCGATTGGAGCTTTTCGGAAAGATATTCTAAATAATCGTTGAACACCCGTTGGGGCATTATTTAAAGTGTATATGATTCCCTTCATTAATGCAGATTCCCAGGTCTCTTTTTGTTCACTTGTGAAGATATCAGCTAGTTTCAACAATTCATCGTGATAGGGAGGATTGTCATAATTCAATAAAATTTTCATTTTTAAAATAACTGCAGAATAAGGATAATAATGACATTTCATTGCTTTGTCCAAAAATCTCAGACATTCTTCAATTTTCCTCTCCATATATGAAATATATCCAAGGTAATAATAACCAGTTCCATCACCCCGAACAGCAAATTCATCTGCGAGATAAAGTGCATTTTGCGGATCGGTTGAAGATATGGCCTCAAAAATTCTCTTGCTTAAAGAATCGAGTCGAATATGTCCTTTAAAATCGTCATCTTGAAGTACAGAATAAGCTTCATCTAATATGTCTATAGCTTCAGTTAATAAGAGAAGCCTACTTTTTTCTGTTTCAGCATTTTCCCATAAATCCATCAAAAATTTACCCTGTAGATGATATGGGTGAGAACTGTCATTTTCTGTTTTAGCGCTATCTAATAAGGAGAATATTTCTATTATTTCTGAATCATCTCTATTTCTTTTGACAAAATTTTCTTTATTCAAATCCCATTTCATTCTTGCCAACGAGACGTAAACATATTCTTTTGGCTCATTCATTTGATATTTTTCCCGTGATTCTGGGAGAGCACTTTCTAATATAGAAATCACAGAATCGTCATGAGGAAATAAAATATGAATTAAAATTGCATAGTGATGGAGGACAGGTCGTGCAGGCTGTTTATCGCAGAGAACTTTAAACGCTTTTAATAATCCCTCCCCGGTTGAGGGAAATTTATAATATGTTAATGGAAATTTGAAGCTATTTTCGCCTTTTATAATCAATAAATTTCTAATAAATCTTGAATCTGTAACAAGAGTTAAATTTGTAATTTTTACAATATCTTCCAAATATTTGTCAATCTCTTTCCGTCCGAGTAACGCAATAATTTTTTGGGCTATTATTGGATGACATATTGAAAATAAATATTCTGTTTGTTCGTCAGGAATTATATTGATAAATTGGGGTCCTTTATTTCCTAAGTCATAGATATAATCGTAAACCATATCGGGTTCTTCAAATTTATAACGAAATATTTTTAATAAAATTGTATGTGGGATTTCGAGATTAACACTAGAGGCGATGCTACAATAAATTACCAATTCTTTTAGTGCTTCATCATCTCCGATTGCGGAGAATTCTTGTTGAATTATATCATCTATGGATTGTTTTGTCGGATTAAGAGTCCGATACATTATAGGGAAAAATTGTTTTTCCTGCTCTGCTATTTGTTCAATTGGAACTATTGGCAGGGGTAATTGGTGAGTCTCCAAAACTTTGCGGAGATAATTAATTAATTTTTCTTCTCCTTCATAGGCAATGTTATTAGTAATATCAATTCTGACCAATTCAAAATTTTTTGTAAGATCTTCAACGTATTTTTCATTCATTACCTCTTCGAAAATGAAATGAATGGGAAATGTCAAATCTTTTGCAATATTTCTAAACTTTAATACAAGTTTTGGATCTGGAGTAAATTCAGCCCAAAAGATCAGACGCTCTGGTTTTGATTTGTCCAGTTTTTCAGCTTGAGAACACACTTCGTCAAAAAAAAATTTTAATTGGTCCTTATCTGGAAATGGGTTAGCGTATTTTCTAATCTGAATAGCAATTGAATTATGTTTCGAAATTAATTCATAAATACTTGATTTTATTATAATTGTTCTTCCCGCTCCCAAATCCCCAGCGATACAAATTATTTTACAAGATTGTCCATTCATTCCATTTAAAATATAATTGATTAACGTGTCGCTTTCTTTTCTTTTATAATGCCATTCTTCCTTGAAGGGATAGAAACTATCAATTTTACCTCGGAAAAATTGAATTGAAGGTACCGGTTCAGAAACCGAATTATAATCTACCGGACAGTAATTATCTAAGAAATCCCCGATTTTTGTTTTTTCAAGAGGAATTACGTTTGATCCAACTAATAAGCGGATTTTCGAATAATTAGTCGAGTCATTTAATTGATATTTTTCGGTCAGGGTCTTTGAAAATTCCTTCAAGTCTCCATAAATAATATTTATGCCTAAATTTTTCAATCGATACACTTTTTGTGGATCTTTAATTTCGTCTTTGAAAACCGCGTAGAATTTTTTCGTTTCTTTCCCTACTTTTTCTCGCACTCGTTTCACATTGTCGATGAATAAATTATCATCAAAAGAGTAGCCAATAAAGATGAATGATAATTTCGCAACGTGGTTTCCCAATTCGTCATAAATTTTAATTCGATTACGCTCTTCTTGATTTTTTTTACCTGTAGTTAATATCATTGATCCATTGGAGTTGAAAGGAAACTCAATACATCCCATCAAATAGACAATATATAGCTCTCGATTTTTTTCCGGCAACATATACTGTTCACCACTAGTTACCGGAATTATTGTTTTCTCTCGTTGATTTTCCCTCAAGGCTTTTTCCAAAGCTGAGTCGAAATTCGTAGTAAAAACGGAATACCACGGTAATTTCATCATTGGAAATAATTCATTTTCAACAAAGGCACCTTGAAGAATTTCTTGGACTTTTTCGTATACAATTTGTGGATCATTTTTATCGAAAATATCATCGACAATCTCTTGATATCTTTCTGGATGGTTTTCCCAATCATCAGTGAAAGGACTGCTATATTTAAAATGAGTAACTAATTCTTTAACTAAACCAGACCAAGATTTTCCACCAGTTTCTTGCGTAAGGCCGGCTCCGGCAAAAAGAACGCAATCTCGTCTAAGAATGGTGGTGATTAATTCATCTGGTATTTCCATAAGCGTAATACTATCAAACTTATTATTTAGGATTCCGAATTAAATTTTTTATAAATAATTTGTAGAAAACAAGAGTTTTGATAGTTGTGTAAATCAATATAGATTAGCCGTAACGATCTTATAGGAGATCCCATCTTATTTTTTTGAATAATTTCCCATTGTTTTCTCTACGTATCAGAACCAATTTGTGTTTTATGAAATTTATCTCAACGAGCACGAATTGATATCTAGCAGATAGATTACTTATTGGATCGCTACTTTTCCCCCTACATCCCAACCCACTTATATCCCAGTACACCCCAAATAAAAATCAACGAAAATGCACCTCATCCACATCGCCGACACCCCCTTGGCCTGGCCGCGTTCAACCGCCTCGATCCCGAGAGCGGGATGAACCTCCGCGAGAAACAGGTGTATGACAATTTCCTGTCGGCGATAGATGTCATTATCAGGCAAAAACCCGACGTGCTCGTCCACGCGGGCGACCTCTTCGATGTCGTCAAGCCCAAGACCCGGGCATATACAACCGTACTCGAGGCACTCGACCGCCTCCATGCTGCGGGAATCCCCTCATAAGTACCGGGTTTCGGGCGGGAAAAATGAATGCATTTTTTACTCAATTGAATACATTTTGTATTCATTTTGGAAGCACATCCCAATTCTCCGGTGGAATTGCCCGCTTGTCTCCGGCTGCATGTCAGGGTACAACCCTCCACAATCTCCAGAACATGTCGGATTATAACCTGTCATGATCACCGGAACAGGTTACCGTAATACTTTTCATGTCTGCCGGCAGCAATCCCCGGAAAGTAACTCGTTGTCAGCATGCGTCGTTTTGAACTCCGGGTCCGTTTGATGGTGAATAGAGGATCTTCCGGAATCTAAAAAAGAAAAAGTGTCCGTCGGGATCCTTTAAAAAAAATTCAATGAATTAAGCGCAGCGGGATTTGAGGTCGGGAAGAATCCTTCAGGACTCTTCTAAGTCAGCGCTGTCAAAAACAAGATAACCATCGTCCCGCAACCGGGCCTTCCCATCAGTTGTCCCGGCAGAGAACAGCGCGTACTTCCGGTGGCGGTACTGGTCGGCTCGCACGAGCTTCGACTTTGTTTTCAGCAGGGCAAGGAGTTTTTTAGCCTGCTGAAGACTGACATCCCCCCATTTGCACTCGCCAAAGATAACGGTGGATGAAGTATCGTCTACCGCTACGAGATCGATCTCGTCTTCCTTATACCACCAGTGGCCGGTACGGTATCCCGCCATGACAATCCCGGCATACTCGTCCCGCACGAATGCCTCGAACTGCCTGCCGAAGAAAGGGTTGATATCCGGGATAACGGACCCGGGATGCCCGGTCTCGATCTCCTGCCGGCGCGGGAATACATAGCAGTACCAGAAATCAAAGACCCGGTCCCGGATGCGGTATATCGCCTGGCGGGCATTACCCAGGAGCGGCACCTCTTTTTCCACAAGCCCCAGCCGGATCATGGATTCGAGGTACGGGTACACATGGCGGGTGTCGAGACCGCAGAACTGCGCGATAGCTGTCGGTGCGGTGTTGCCAAGCGCAATCGCGTGGAGGACGGACTGGTATACCTTGAGCTCCCGGAACTCCTGCGAGAGGATAAAGTACGGTTCGTGGTAAAAGTACCCGTACCGGTTGAAAAACTCGGTTTTGTAAAATGAGTCGCAATCCTCATACGCGCCAGCCTTGAGAAGATACTCCGGAACCCCGCCGATCGACAGGTACACTTTCAGGGTCTCAGAGAACGGGAAATGGAAAAACTTCCTCGCATCAGAGAAACGGAGCGGCCCAAGCAGCAGGTCACGCGTCCTCCGACCATAGAGCGGGGATGTGGACGAGAGAGCAAGATCGCTCATAAGTGAGAGTATCGACCCTGAGAGAAGAAGGCACCAGTCGGAGCTTGTGATACTCCGGTCCCAGGCTTTCTGGAGCGCAGAAAGAATAGAGGGGTCGTTCCGGATCAGGTATGTAAACTCGTCAATCACAAGGTATGTTCTCTTATCGAGCGGTTTTTGTGCGAGATAGGTAAAGAGCTGATCCCATGTCCTGATATCCAGCTCAGCAAGGAGGGGATCCCCAAAATACTTCGCGCATCGGGCCTTGAGCTGGGCGATCTGTATATGCGGGGATGCGTCCTCTGCGATATAGAGTATGCCAGGCTTGTCCCGGATGAATTCATCGATGAGCCGGGTCTTTCCGATCCGTCTCCGGCCGTAGAGGATGATGAGCCTGCCCCCGGAATCCTGCCATTCACGCTCAAGCAGGGAACGCTCTTCCTCGCGGTCGATAAATTCTCTAATCATGATTAGTACTAATCACGATTAGGATTATTAATGTGTCGCTGGTTCTGGTGTACAGGAATCCTGAAAACCTGAACATTCTCAAATCCCCGCTCTTTTAAACGACACATGGTTGCCCTGTTCCTCACCCGGATTTTCCCGCTCAACCAAAGCGGCAGTTCCGGTGCCACGATCTGGACATGATGCGTCCCGGTCAACGCTGCATGGAGCCAGCGGCTCTTACCCCACGAAGGTTTGAAGGATTGGGACGACTTTATTATGGATTGCTGATAATTCAATCTGGCAACATCATCGAGCTTTGCGGGCAGTAGACACCGTTGCATTGCGTATGACCAAACACAAACTATATGGAATGAACAGAGGAGTATGAAAGCATGACAAAATATGTGTGTAAGGAATGTGGTAAAACCGCCCATGACCTTATCTGCAAACTCGAAACCGAATCTACGGATGAATATCCGCTTCGATGTCCATTCACATCCAAACCTCAAAAGAAAGCACATTTCATTGAGCTTGAAGACGATTAATAAAATATGAAAAGTGAACTTATCTGGTAAAATCCTAGTCATTGTGTGTTTCTATGTAGCTAAATATCTTTTTTTGAACTGTCCACAATCGGTTTTCGCTTGTTGAGTTATTTTATGTATAATAATCAGGCACTCCTGAAAGCGTGTGGTTCAGGCTTCTCTATTTTTTATATTCTCGACACTTCGAGATGTTTTTTAAAAAATGGAAGGACTCCAGATAAAATAGTTAAAATTATTCCAAAAACTGTCAACACGAAAATTAAAAAATTATCTGAAACAATATCTTCAAGAGTCATTCTACTACAAATAGTAATTTAAGTTTTATTGATAGAGCGTATCTTTCATCTTTCACTGTCCCCATTTTTCCAGAAGTGTTATTCCTCTTCGGTCCCGTATGGCAAATCCACGTTCCACCAATTCATTGAGAGCGTGACTGAAATCGGTATCATTTTTGAGAGAGGTAATTTTTATGACTTCCCCCATCGGAATTGGATATTCTTTTCCGAAGATATCATGCAATTCAGTATAAAGTTTACGTGTGTTATCTGAAAACTCATAATATTTTGAAATCGGTAAGGAATCGCCCATCCTGTATCGTACTCTCCGGTGCATCTCCTTCCATAATTTAATGACTTTTTTCACGTAGTCGGGTTTTACTTCAGCATCAAGATGCAGACGGGCAATTGATGCAGAAAGTTTTGGGATCGCATCTCCCAGATTCTGGCGATACGGAGAAATTCCCGATCTCAGGTATTCATCGCGGATTTCATACACCGCATCGGTTACCTGTCTGACTACCGTTTCCATCGGATTTGGTTTTATCATTAACGAATCAATCAGATAGGCTGTGATGAATCTCCGGTTATCCTCAATATCGTCTTTCTGAACCCCGTACATCCTGTTTATCGAAATATCTTCTATAACAATGGGAATATCGGCCATCAGTTTTTCCGGGTTCAAAAATGCAAGATTGATCTCTTCACTCTTATTCTGATGGAGTAATTTTTCTTTCGCAGATATACAGTAAAAATATTTTGAGTCAGGCTGGAAAAACTCCCGCGGAATACTATTCATCGGTCTTTTAAACGCTTCCCATTGTGTTTTTTTTGAAAGAACTGCAGCATTTACTCCACCAATAGCATCTGTTACCGGTGGAGAGGAGAATGCATAGAGCGCGGCACACGTTGATATTCTTTCAGTTACATCGTCGAGACCTCGAAAAGGATTCGAAAAGAACTGAATAATTTGATCATATACAATTAATTTTTGCCGTTGGGCAACCTGGCGAGGATCGAAAGGTTTCCATCCACATATTTTCTTAAGTACATCTTTGCGGAAACCATCCTGAGTCTGGGCATATGTCAGGTCGGCTGAAGATACTTCAACTTCGACAAAGGTATTATCCGGGGGTGGATCGCAGGATTCAGCAAAAAAATGTTCATTTTTCATGGATTCGAAAAACAACGAGGGATTCAGGGAAAATAATTTTCCATCTTTGGATATATACTGGACAATGCCAGTATTTTCCCTCCGGAAAATGAGTTCCTTCTCAAACTCTGAAAACTCATATCCCCTTGAACGATCCTGAAGTGACATATTTTCCTGAGATAGTTTTGAATTTCATTTGACCATTATTTCATCAAAATGTTGGTTGTTTTTAGACTTATTGCTTGTTTATCTGAATGTCATAATGTTTACTATAAGGTTTTTGAAATTACTTTTCATGCAAGGAACATATATTTTCTTGCTTCCCTGGTAATTTTGACAGTATTTTTAGGGTTTCTATTTGTATGTTAGATAGAGAGCCCCCTGACCTGCCGGAAGATCGTTCCGTTGCAGCGGATCAAATGTCTCTATTCCCCGTGAAAAAGTACCACGGTGATATTATCATCTGAACCGGCATCAAGTGCCATTGTTACCAGGTCTTCGCACGATTTTTGCAGGTTATCACGGTTCAATACTACAACTTCCCGGATCGTTTCCTTCCCGACAAAATCATGGAGACCATCCGAAGACAGGAGGAGGAAGGCATTCCGGAGGTTGAGCTCATAAAAATCGGGCCTGATAACAACCTCCGGATCGCCGATTGCCTGGCACAATACGTGTGCCAGCGGATGGTTCATTGTGTCCTCAGGTTGAATCTCACCCTTTTCTACAAGTTCGTTCACGAATGAATGGTCTTTTGTTGTTGTAACATCATCAGCGGTGATGAAATGAGCGCGGGAATCGCCAATATTGATGACCATGCAGTTGAGTTCATCGTCCACAACTGCTGCGATGAAGGTCGTTGCCATCCCTTGTGAATCCGGGAACTTCTCCGCGTGCTCGAGGATTTGTTTATCCGCTTCGGATACGGCTTCCTGCAATGCATGTTTCGGATCGCCGCCATCGAGCTTGAACGCGTTCCTCAGGCATTCGATGGCTATTGTGCTCGCCACCTCCCCTGCCACGTGCCCGCCAAGACCATCAGCCACGGCAAAGACGGAGTAATCGCTGATCCGCTCGGCACAATAACTGTCCTCATTGATATCGCGCAAACCTGCATCCGACCGTGCATAAAAATTGAGAGCCACGATATGCTACAAGAGTGCCGGAGAAAAAAGTGTTTTCGGTCAGAAACCGGAAAGATGGAGGATATGGCAACTATGGGGCTGATATTCTTACTGATTTCATATTCCCCCCGCACCCCCACCCTCTTATATCCCATAAACCCCCAAATAAAAATCAACAAAAATGCACCTCATCCATATCGCCGACACCCATTTAGGCTTAGCCGCGTTCAACCGCCTCGATCCCGAGAGCGGGATGAACCTCCGCGAGAAGCAGGTGTACGATAATTTCCTGTCGGCGATCGATGTAATTATCAAGGAAAAACCCGACGTGCTCGTCCATGCGGGCGACCTCTTCGATGTCGTCAAACCCAAGACCCGGGCCTATACCACGGTGCTCGAAGCATTCGACCGCCTCCATGCTGCCGGGATTCCGTTCATCGTGATTGCCGGGAACCACAGCATGGTCAAGACCCGGTACACGACATCACCCTACGAAGTCCTCACCTACCACCCGTCCCGCATCACCGCTGCCTACAAGTTCCGGTACGAGAAGGTGGAGATCGGCGACACGGTCTTCCATCTCATTCCCAACATGCTCCGCCCGGAGGATTACCGCACAGCATTCGATCAGGTCGAGATCTCCGGCAGCTGCAATAACGTGCTGGTGACTCACGGGCTTGCGACTGCGATCAGGGATAAGCGTCTGGCAACCGTCGCGGAGCACGAGCTCGACAGCACGATCCTCTCCGACCGCTTCGATTACATCGCGCTCGGGCACTACCACCGCCAGTGCCGGATCACGGACAATGCCTGGTATTCCGGTTCTGTCGAATACCTCACGTACGGTGAGATCGGGGATGAAAAAGGCGGGCTCGTGGTCGATCCGTCCCGGCACGAGGTCTGTCACCTTTCCCTGCCCTGCACCCCGATGGTCGATCTCGGCACCATCCCGTGTGAGGGGGTGCACCCGAAAGATATTAGCGGGGAGATCGTCGGTCGTATCATGCAGATGCAGGTCCCTGCCCAGGCGATGGTGCAGGTGACACTTGACGGCATGTCCCGGGAGCACGGCAAAGGGATCGATATGAAAGACCTGTCGTGTATGCGGGAACAGCTGCTCGACCTGAAGGTCCGGGTGAAGGGAAAGGACGAAGAATCGCCGGTCCCGCTCCAGCAGGATATCAGGACCATCGATTACCTGCAGGAGTTTACCGCGTTTGTCGGCAAACAGCAGCTCTCTGCCCGGCAGAAGGCGTTCATCGGGGAGCACGGGCTTGATGTCCTGCGAACGGTGATGGACCAGCACCGGGAGGGCGGGGAATGATCCTTGAGCGTCTGGTCCTGAAGAACTTCAAGCGGTTCCGGAAGCAGGAGATCCATTTCCATGACGGGATCACCGGCATCCTCGGGAATAACGGGACCGGCAAGTCCAGCATCGTGCAGGCGATCTTCTTTGCGCTGTACGGGGTGCAGGCGACGGGCATTGCCCCGGACTACATCGTCTCTTCATTCGCATCGCCCAAAGAGCGGTGCGAAGTGCGGCTCGATTTCCGTATTGGCGGGGAGGGTTATACGGTTGTCCGGACTTTCAGGAAAGGAAAGACCGTCCAGCACGATGCCACGTTCCACAAGGACGGGCAGCTCCGGGCAACCGGGGTGAGCCAGGTAGAGACGGAAGTGAGGAGGACACTTGGCATGGGACCGCTGGATTTTAAAAACACCATCTATGCCGCCCAGAAAGACCTCCTCACCCTGCTCGAAAATACGCCGGGCAGGCGCAAGGAGTGGTTCCTCCGGGCGCTCGGGATAGATTACCTGACCACCGAGAGCCAGAAGATCTTAAAAGAGCAGATCGATGAGAAGAGTGGAGGGCTCCAGCGGATGGAAGGAACTCTTGAGGCCCTTGCCCGGGGGCTGAATGCAGAAGAGTTTGCCGCACTGCAGACATCGGTCAGCGGGTTCAACCAGGTGTCCGGGCAGCTGAAAAAACAGCATGGCGATCTCAGCGAAAGGAAAAAAGCCATGGATGAAGAATTCCGTTTGTTCCAGGACAAGAGAACGAAATTCACGGAGCTTACGGTGCGACACGCATCTCTCTCAAAAGAACGGGACGGCCTCAGGAAACAGCGGGAACTCACCAGATCGAAACTCACCGGCCTTGTACGGCTGGAACTGGAATACCATACCCTCAACGAGCGGTTATCTCTCTTTCCGGAAAAGAAACAGGCACTTGAAGCATTGAGAACATTAAAAGCGGAGCACGACCAGGCAAGGGCCGGGGTACAATCCGCCGAACGCGAATGCCTTGAGACAAAGAACCGGGCAGAACTGGCAAAGGTGAGGATCGCCTCTCTCAATCAGGACGCCAGGAAGAGAGCAGCGCTCATCGCCAGAGTACGAAATGACCTGAAGATCGGGGCTGAGATCGGGGATTATGATCTTGAACACCACGTTGCTTCAGTGAGTGAAGAGATCACTCATTC
>Ga0315281_10003456_pt1 | contig 23115 bp, 35 predicted proteins | sample YL17G07_0_MG_FD_204540 | JGI IMG/M metagenome (GOLD analysis project Ga0315281, IMG submission 204540) | Sediment microbial communities from Yellowstone Lake, YNP, Wyoming, USA - YL17G07_0 | ecosystem: Environmental > Aquatic > Freshwater > Lake > Sediment | place: USA: Wyoming | collected... | reverse complement strand
ATAAATGAAATTCATGATCATTATCCGGTAGCCAGCAAGAAGGATATAAGTTTAGTTGTTAAAGCTTTTTTTGATGTATTAAGAGAGTCTCTGTTGGCTGGAGATATTATTAATTTTAATAAAACTATCAGCAACATGAAACTTATGGTTTACAAGTACCGAAGAGATAATAAAAATTATGTATCTGTTAAGGTAAAAATTTCAACTCCTATAGGTGTTAAATGAATTTTGATGATGAAGATTTGACTGACGATGATGAAGATTTTGAAGAATTAAGCGAAGAAGAGCTTCGCGCTAAAGTTCCCGAATTTGACTCTGATAAATTATGTGGCATTATTGTTGCTCATCGCTATTTAGGATTTTATAAATCGCTTTATATTCCATGCATGGAAGAGCTGGCTAAACGAAGAATTGCCGGTGATTCATTTGATTTTGAAACAAATATTGAAACTTCATTAAAAGATATGCCAAAATTAGATTTTAATATCACAGATATAGGTTCAGCCATAGAGCAATTGAAAAAAATGAGTACTCCAAAATGAATCCACCAATTAGTGTTGCTTTAACACAAGAAATTATTAAACACATTTTTTCCAAGTTAGGTGTTGGAAATAATTTGCATGTTGCGTATTCTTCAATTATGGAACCAAATTTTCTTTTAGAAAAGAAAATTCTTCTTTTAAATGAAGAAACAGAAATTAATAATAATATGTGGTCTTGTAAGCTTCAAATTGAGGAAAAAGATTTTAGATTATTACTTGCTGATTGTTCTATGGATGGCGATCAAGAATATGTATTAATAGTTTCTTTACAGGATTCTCCTGAATACGGCTGTTATTTTTCAATTACCGATCAAGAATCATCTTTTATTGCCTGTTTATTAAATGGATTTTGGGTTCAGGCAACAGTTTATATGCAAGCGGCTTTTTTAACTGGCATGGAACAAGTGAAAGATTTATCGGCACCTTGGGTGTTTAATGATAAAACAGATGATCTATATGAAAAAATGGTAGAATTTATTAAATATCATGATGAGGCGTTTTCATGAAAGGAAAGAAAGTAGATAATGTTTTCGTGTCTAATTTTATTAGCGAATCTTGCGCTAATGGAAAATTTACGACCAATGAAATTGCAGGCAGCGCTTTAGAAAAAATACGCGACATTGATATCAAACTTATTGAAATAGATAATCTTAAAAAGTTACGATCAAAATTATGTGATGTTCTTATAGTTTTTGATCGTAATGACAAGGCGTGTGCTCAACTTGATGAAGCTTTAATTAATTTTTATTGTGTGAAAGATAAAAGATTATCGCAAATAATATGCGATAACATATTCGGTTATAGTAATGTGATTGAGATTAAAAAAGCTTTCCCCAGCAATGAAGAAATTCATTGCGTAAAGCAACTATTAGAATTTAATATTTTACAAAGGTCTGAAGAAACAATAAAGGCGGGAGAAAATTTTCCAGCCTTTAAAAATTTTTTGAAAGAAAATTATGAAGTCATTAGATAAAAGACTTTTTACATCAAAAATTAGTAAAAAAATTAATAGGGGAATTGAAATAGTTCATATTAATAGTATCATTAATTTATTGTGTGAAAGTTTACTGGTAGAACTTGAAAATTCAGGAGAGTTTTCAATTCAAAATTTAGGAACTTTTCAATTTCAAAAAACTAAGCCAAGAAAATATTTCAATGTTATTGAACAAGAATTTAAATTATCTGAAGGAAATAATTTAATTAAATTCAAACTTTCTCGCAAATTGAAAAAGAAAATATCAAAACATATCGATTTAAACAAAATAATTGGTGAAGACGATGGCACGAGCAGTTAAACAAAGAAAAGAGATATTTTTTGTCTGTAGCGCGATTAAGCATTCTCAATTGCTTCAACGCACTATTTCTGGATCTACTTTTAGTGCCGTTCGAAAAATTTTCGAAGGAAGCGAAGGAATAAAGCCCATAATTATTTCAGGTCCATTTTTTAAAAAGCGTGGTTTTGATCAGGAGTGTTTCGAAGATTTAAAATTCTCTGGCATAAGCAAAAAAGCCATTTATGAGGATTGGGAAGTTACGGCTCAAATATTATTAGAGCCAGAAAATACAGCATATCTTTTCTTTAAGAAAAGAATAGATGGGCAAAACGTGCAACCACCAGATGGTCACGTAATAGTTGATATTCAAAATTTGAGGTTTATTTAATGAATAAAAAAATGTTGGAGAAATATAAAAATGCTTTATTGTCAGAAAAGAGTTTAATAATTAAATTAATTGATCGAGATTCTAGCGTTGATGTAGATGGCGACGAAATAGATGAAATTCAAGGGAGTCTTATTGCTTCTTTACAGAATCAATTATCGTCACGAGATAAAGAAAAATTGTTAAAAATTGATTTAGCCCTATCAAAGATCAGCCAAAAGACATTTGGAAAATGTGAAGATTGTGGCGACGAAATTTTAGAAAAAAGATTGACATTTAATCCATCATCTTCTACTTGTGTTGGGTGTGCTGAAGACCGTGAAATGGAAGCAAAAAAAAGAAAGTAAAAATCTTGAATACATTAGTTTTAGAAACGCATGGAGAGCAGGAAGTTCCAGTTGATGTTTATCAAAGATTATCAGATAATAGAATTCTATTTATAGATTCGTATATTGATGATAAGATGGCCATTGATGTTATTGCATCATTATTATTAAAAGATATTGAAGACCCAATTAATAAAATTTCCATTTTCATAAATTCTTACGGAGGAGATATTCGGAGCGTATTTACAATCTATGATATGATGAAAATGGCCCGCGCACCGATTGAGGTTGTTTGTATGGGTGCCGTAATGAGTGAATCTGTATTACTATTAGCGGCTGGCACAGCCGGTATGAGATATGCAACGCAAAATGCTATGATTTGTCCAAATCAATTAATGTATGGCGGGTCTAATCATTCCGATTTAACTGACGCTAAAATTACTTTAGATCAAATTGTATTAGATAATAAAAAATTCGTGGAAGCGTTATCTAAATGTATTAAAAAACCAGTTAAAGAAATCATGACTAATTTAGATCGTAGGCAATATTTTTCTCCAAAACAAGCTTTACAATATGGAATAATTGATGGAATCGTCAAAGTTAAAAAATAATTTAGATCGTCATCCCGATGAACCAACTAGATATAGTAGAGGAATAATTGAATTAACTCCTGGAAGAATCATTTTTTTAAATGAACCATTCACTCAGGAAGTTGCGAGCGCCCTATCATCTTTATTAATTTATTATGATACAGTCGATGCAATATCAGATATTTCTTTGTACATTAACTCAGATGGTGGAGAAGAAGCCGCATTAGTTCAAATTTATGATGTTATTAAAATGATGTCGGCACCAGTTAAAACAATTTGTGTTGGAAGAGCTTATTCAGCCGGCGCGTTTTTATTAGCCGCCGGAACTAAAGGTAAAAGATATATTTTCCAGCACGCTAAAGTTATGATTCATGGTGTTCAGTTTTCATTTCCAATCCCTGGAGAGGGCGATCCAGCTAATTCACAAAATTATTTTAATTTTGTTAAAAGCCGCAATGAAATTATTTTAAAACTTTTGGCGGCAGATACCGGGCAGAATTTAGAAAAAATTAGGGCTGATACCAAAAGAGATGTTTATTTGACTGCTGAGGAAGCTGTGGAGTATGGAATTGCGGATTTGATTATTAAATAGCAATAAATTAACATTCTTACATGCAAAAGCATGCGACACCTGATCCTAGACATAAGGCGTTAAAACAACACAAAAAGAACTGGAATACAGCTTCTAAAGAGCTTATTAATAGAATAATTGCGTTTAAAAGAGCCCTTAATGGCGTTGCTAGTTCAAAATATGCTTTGCCTGCCGGTAAAATTCATGAGCCCGTACCGTCAGAATTACTAAGCTTTGTAAGCGCGTTAAGTAGTAATTATGAGGCAGTAGCCAGCGAAGCTTTGAAAATTATTAATGAACAAAATGAATTTTCTAAAAATAGAGTTGTAGCTCCACCAAAGACAGCAGCATTAAAAGCTGAAGCATCTTCTTTTCTATCCAGATTTTGGGCTTATGTAAAATCTCCATTTCTTTCTGAAGAAAATAAAAAAACAAGAATCTCTTTATTAAAAGAACTTAATTCATTAGATAATATATTAAAAGATTTTGAAAATGAAGTATTGTCATCAGGAGCAAAATCTATAGATAAAGCTATAAACCATTTTGAAAAATTAGTTAAACCAAAATTTAATCGTATATATGGTTCTTTTGATAGTTTGACTAGTTTACAGCAAAACGCTATTTCGTCCGTAGAGAATATTAATACTGGCGATCTAGAAACATTAATGGGAAGTTTGAAGAATGTAATTGTTGATATGAGCTTTGCAGATAAAGTTCCTAATATTGAATCTCCTCAATTTTACTCTATTTTTAATTCTATGGTTCAGAAGTATAATAAAGAATCAAATATAGAAGAAAAAAAGAAGGCTGCAATCAATATTATTGAAACATATAATAAAGCCCTGCGCGGCGCTAATGTTATTAACAAGCAGCACGCCAAATCATTTAAAGAATTATTTGACATTATTCAAAAAAATAAAGCAGTGGAACAAATTTCTATTGTAGCAAGTAATTTTGTTTCTAGATGGTTAAAGAAAAAGAAATTAGAGTGGAGTCCATTTAGTGATGCAGTTTCTGTAAGAGTAACTATTCAAGAAGCATCTCAGAGTAGTCGAGAGATAATAGATCAATTGATGAATTCTTTAGAAAAAGAATTAGATATTGCCCAAACTAGCACAGCATTATATCAATTACATAATAACATAGAGTTGATTTCTAAAAACTTAGAGGTTTTAAAAAATTTCAATGAACCGAGCCGTCCTAAAGACAAAAAATAATGAGTTCACTGTTCTGTTAGCTATTAGCGCTGAAGAACAAGAACGCGGTTTAATGGGAGCAAAATGGCCACCTCCAGCGATGGCATTTGTGTATCAAAATCCACAATTCAATTCATTTTGGATGAAGAATACGCCATCACCCCTTGACATCGTTTTTTGTTTAGATGGCAGAATTACAAAAATATGTAAAGGCGAACCATATTCAACATCATTGATTGCTGGCGGACTTAGTGATTTAGTTATCGAATTTCCTTACGGGACTTGTAAAGATTATGGATTAGTTGAAGGCTCGGAGTTTAATCTTTCGTATTCTCCAAAAGAAGAAAATAAAATTTCTGATAATTTATTGTCGGTTTTCTCCGAGTTATTAAATTCTAAATAGCCTACTTGATTACGTTTTTAGGAAGTATTACATTGTCTGTATAAATGTTAGAGAAAACCCAAGAATTAAATTCTATTTTTTTAGCCTATAAAATTTCCGCAGTTTGTTTAAACTATCAGGAAAGCAATAACTATTGTTTTTATAATGTTCGTTTAAATCCAAGAACTCGTATTAAAGATTTGGAGAAATTCTCCATTGAGATCGGGTTGGCATTGCGCGCGCCCGGAAAACCTAGCATTGCACTTATTCCAGAAGAAGGGGCTGTACGACTTGAGTTTTTTAAAACTCAATCAAAGAGGGTGGATTTATTTGACTTATTTACAAATAAGAATTTACCTAAAAATGGTTTATTCTGTTTACTTGGTCAAACCATCAAAGGAGAAAATTTGTGGTTTGATTTGGCTCAGGCGCCCCATTTATTGATTGCTGGAACGACCGGCTCAGGTAAGAGTACTCTTTTACATACTCTGTTAGGTAATCTATTAAATTACCACCAAGTTAAATTATATTTAATGGATCCAAAGAATATTGAATTCTGTACCTACTCCAATAACATTGGTAGAGATTTACAAGTATGCTCTAATTATACTGATTGCTTGCAAATGTTAGATACGCTATGCCAAATAATGGAACAGAGATACGCTTCTCTTAGAAGTAATATTGAGCTGGAATCTCTTCCACATATTGTTATCATGATTGATGAATTTTCTGATTTAATTTTACAGGATAAAGAAAATCAGTTTTATGAAAAACTTTGTAGATTGGCGCAAAAATGCCGAGCTGCCCGCATGCATATTATTTTGGGAACCCAGCGCCCATCAGTAGATATAATCAGTGGAACTATTAAGGCAAACTTTCCCGCACGAATAGCTTGTAAAACTGCCAGCGGCGTTGATTCGAAAGTTATATTAGACGCCGTGGGCGCTGAACATTTGGTTGGTCGCGGCGATTCATTTCTTAGATTGAATGGAGGCTCTTTGCAAAGATTTCAAGCTGCTTATACGGACGCCTCTGAAGTTTGTAAATATTTTGGGAAATTATGAAAATTAATAAATTAGGATATCGTTGCCCAGATTGTGATAGGTTTTTAACCGCTCCGCCATCTAATACGATAACTTGTTCATATTCTAACTGTTTTTTTAGCGGAAAAATAGATTCATTAAAAAAAATGAGGCAACCAGTGAGCCTGGCGAAAATTCAAACGGCTAACATTGCGCCATCAGCAGATGTTGCTTTAATTCTGAACGTGATTAAAGATCAAGTAAATACTTTACAGTATACAAGCGTTAATTGTACTGTTAAACAAAAAACATTTGTTTATCAATCATTTATAAATTTACTTGCAAAGTTCCCTGATGAGATGTCTAAATATCTTTTAGATGGCAAGCGTGGTGATAAGTTGCAGTCAAAGTTATTTCAAGAATATGTTTCTGTATTGTGTGCCAGCTTCCCTTTCTCATATAAAAGTGGTAAGAAATTAATTTCTGTAGATTCAATGATGCACGATAAATTTAATCCATTTGATGGATTGAGCAAATTCGACGCAGTTATAGAATCAAATAAAACTATTAAAAATAAAACTTCAGAAATTTATATCGGCAATAGGAAAAGTTATTACTGTCAACCATTTTATATAGGTAAATTATTAGATGTGGTAGGAGATAATGGAGATTCATTATTAAATAATGTTATAGATTATTCATTTTCAATTATCAAAACTAATTTATCGCCCGGCACCAAAGTTCATGTTTCTCATTTAAGAATACCCGCGCATTATCAAGTTGGAATTTTATCTCACATAAATAGAATAAAGAAAAATATAACCAATTCTTTAACGTTGGAAAAATAATTAATGATTCCTATTTCTTATTCGTTTTCTTTTGGAGCCCGCGCTCGTTGCAAATTTTGCATGTCTGGACCAAAATATTATTGTTGTATTATCTCTGGAAATATAAATAAAGATATTTTGAATTTGATTAATAAATCAATTAATTATCAGTCTAAAAAATGGACAACGCGCCCAATGGCAGATGTTAATTATTTATTTGTTCCAAATAAATCAATGAAATTAAATTATACCTCTGTAAGCATTTCTTATTGCTCTGTTAATTTTAGAGGCTTGAAAAGCTTGAAATATGGAATCGATAATAAATTTATATTTAAAGCATCTTATTCCTGCGATTGCTTTAAAACAGCTTGGGTTACTAGAGAAATATTGCTTCTTGATAAGAATCACATAACTCAAAAATTAAGTTTTAAGAGTTATCCCGCTAAAATTCTTATTATTTAATAATTTTTTAGCCTCTTTCTCTAACATAATGAAATTATCGGAAAGTTCTTCAAATAATTTCCATTGTTTTTTAATTAATTTGTAACAAGAATAATATGAAATTTGACCTAGGGTATGATAATAATCTGATGACGCATTTTTTAAATGTAATGGAATGATGGTATTTGTGAAAAATATCCAATCGCCGATATCTTGGAATGACATAAAATCTTGTTTTTCTTTAGCTTGCGCAAATAATAAAGTGAGACTATCTTTAGATAAGTCATGGTCCGCCCTACGATATTTCGTATAAATACTAATGATATATGCTTTTGTAGCATTTTCACAAGATAAGGGCTGAAGAATTTCGTCAAAAAATGATGTAAGTGTTATAAAATCTTGTTGCACGTATAAAATATTGAAATATTGAAAGAGTTATATATGAAAACGTTAATAATTGTTGAATCTCCGCATAAAGGTGAATTGATTAAAAAGTTCCTTAGCAAGGACTATGAAGTTCTAGCTAGTAAGGGGCATATCACCGATTTAGCAAAAGGTGGGAGATTTGGCATTGGTATTAACATTGAGCAAGATTTTAAGCCACATTATGTTTTAATGGAAGATAAAATTGAAACATTGAATAAACTTTTGGCAGCCGCAAAAAAATGCGATCAAATTCTAATTGCTTCCGATCCAGATCGCGAAGGCGAAGCAATTGCTTGGCATTTACGTCAAAGATTACTTGACACTGAAAAGCCAATCAAGAGAATTACCTTCAAAGAAATCACTAAGAAAGCAGTGCTTGAGTCCCTTAAACATGTAAGGGACGTTGATGATAAGGTTTTTCATTCTCAGGAAGCTCGTCGAATATTGGATAGGATTGTGGGATTTTCTGTATCCCCATTTTTAATGAATTATTTCGGACCTAAATTATCGGCTGGGCGTGTTCAATCAGTAGTTACTAGAATGATTATTGATCGTGAAGTAGAAATTGAAAAATTCGTTCCGGAAGACTTTTGGAATGTAAATGTATCTTTATCTAAAGATAATAAGACCAGTTTCATAGCAAAATATGATACTAAGATTACAACACAAAAAGTCGCTGATATTATAACTGATACCATGAAAAAGGCAACCAAATTCGTCGTATCTGAAGTGATTTCAGATGAAGAAAAAAGAAATGCTCCCGCTCCATTAATTACCTCTACTTTACAACAGATTATGTCCAAGAATCATGCTGTGCCAGCCGATCGTACAATGAAGGCGGCACAAGCGTTATATGAAAATGGATACTGTACCTATATTAGAACCGACTCAACAAGAACTGAAGAAGATGCTCTTAAAGAAGTTAGAGAGTGGTTAAAGGACAATAAACATGTTGTGCCAGTTAAACCTAATCTGTTTAAGAACAAGGATGCATCACAAGATGCGCATGAATGCATTAGACCCAGTGACCTAAGTTTAGACCCCATGAATAATGTAGAAATTATTGATCCTGATCAAAAGAAAGTTTATGAAGTAATTTGGAAGAGTTTTGTGGCAAGTCAAATGGCTCCTGCCATTTTTGATACATTAAAAATAACTTTATATCCAGACAATGATCCCAAATCTAAAATTAGAGCTGGCGGCAAAGCCTTAAAAGATCCTGGTTATTTAAAGATGATTGGAACTAATGCTGCGACAGCTATCGATCTTCCTAGCCTTATAAAGGGCGAGGAGCTTTTACCATTTGGCAAAAATCCAGTAGGTACTGAAAAGAAGGCAACGCAACCATCTCCACGTTATACGCAACATACTCTTGTAAAAGAACTTGATAATCGTGGGATTGGAAGACCTGCCACTTACGCAGAAATTCTAACTAAAATTACCACCAGAGATTATGTCACTCAAGTTGGCTCCGTTTACAAACCAACTGATTTGGGTAGAAAAATTAATAATGAGCTTGTGAAATTTTTCGAATTTATGGATTATGGTTATACCGCCAACATGGAATTGCAACTGGATGAAATTGCAAATAAGAATAAAGATCATGTTAAGATGTTGAGAGATTTTTACACACCATTTAAAAAATCTTTAGATGATGCATATGTGAACCATGGAGCTGGTATATGTGAAAAGTGTACGTATCCAATGGTGCTAAGATCAGCGAAAAATGGTTCCAAATTTATTGGCTGTTCTAATTATCCAAAATGTAAAAATACAAAAAACGCACCAGAAGTAAAAACAAATTAGGTATTAATAAATAATGGTTATTTCAAAAAATAAGCTTATGTCTACAACAGACGTTGAGCGCCAGGAAAGCCTTACACTTCAAAAGTTAGAATGTCTAAGACCCGCCATAGAGCGACCAGAATATAATAAAGAAGAGTGGGCTCGCCCGACCGCTAATTTTATTGATTTGATGGATTGGACCGTTAAGGCTTTTTCTGGAGCTTTATCAAAATCAGATAATATACAAAAATTAATTCATAATCGTATTATTATAGATGGTCAGTTCTTAGCCTTTTGTGAGGAGCAGAAAAAAATTACTATTGAATGTCTTTATAAAGACTCAATAGTATCTTGGAAGTCTGACGCAGGCTTTGAAAAATTCTTCGCACAAGGCGTATTCCTTATTAAAACTAAGGATTGTGAATTTCTTCATGCGGCACTATTTCATAAGGGTAATCAAAATGAAGACGAGGTTAGTTTTTTTGTAATTGTCTCAGAAACTAATTTCGAAAAATATATTGAATTTCGTAATCAATTTGATATTTGGGTTAAAAAAAGAGATAGAGGAAATCTACGTATTCATGTTGAAGAAGGAAACGATCTTCCTTATACCAAAGATCATTCTTGGGAAGATTTATTTTTACCCAACAATACTAAAAATGATATTAAGGGTTTAGTTGAAGGATTTTTAAAATCTGAAGAGTTTCATTTATCAAAGAAAATTCCATGGAAACGTGGATTTTTAATGTATGGTGAGCCCGGCAATGGTAAAACTTCTATAATTAGAACAATAATTTCTAATTATGATTTTAAACCAGTTACAATTATTCCTGAAGCTAATAATGAGATGATTAGAGAGGCTTTTTCTTATGCTGAAGCACAGAGCCCAGCGCTGCTTTATTTCGAAGATTTGGATTCCTTATTTGAAAAAGGTATAGATATTTCCACCTTTTTAAATTTAATGGATGGCATTTCTGCTAAGAATGGTATACTTGTTATAGCTACAGCCAATAATATTAAAAATTTAAAGTCTAATATAACTAATAGACCGTCTCGTTTCGATCGAAAATTTGAAATTCCTCTTCCAGATTTAGAAATGGCAATCATTTATTTGAAAAAATGGTTTGGAGATAGCACCTCTTTAACTAAAATTAAAAAATTGGCTCGATGCGCGGTTGAAAGCAACTTTTCATATGCCCACTTAAAAGATATGTACATATCTTCTATGTTTGAAGCCATTGCTCATAATAGAAAACTTCCCAATGAGAAGGATATAGATAGTGCTTTGAAGTCATTGTTGCGCGAAAAAAATATGTTGAATTCCGGAATTAATACAGACAAATACCTTAAATAGGAGATTATAATTATGAAAACGAACAAAAAACCAGCGAGAAAGAAGCCTCTTAAAATAGAAGAGCCTTCAAAATACGATCACATTCAACCGGTTGAGGCTAAATACCTTGAAGTTAAAGTGTATGGAACTAATTGCGATAAAGCTATTAAGGCTTTTAGAACATTAGTTCAAAAAGAAAGAATTTTGTCGGTATATAAAGATAAGCAGGCTTATGAAAAGCCATCTGATAAAATTCGAAGAAAAAAGAACGAATCGAGAAGAAAGAGGTTGGAGTTAGAGAACAAATCTACTTCTCTTAAGAATAATTCTAAAAAGAAGAAAGATAAGTTTGATTCTGAAATGGAATGATGTATGACTAAAGTATTTAGAAATTCTAACGGCTCGCCAATAGATCCTGATTATGTTCCTAATTATAAAAAGATGAATGTAGTGCCTATTGGTATGCAACCTTCGTTACATTCGCAATTTGTCATTTCACGCGGTTCTACAAATAATCCACGTGAAAGAGCTGCTCCCCAAACTCGCACAGTTCCATTTGCGGAAGTAGTTATAGAAGATAATTTTCCTATTGGAATGGGACCGGTTCCAAATGTTGGAAATAATATTGAACATACTTGGGCGGGCGTTGATGGCGATATTATAGATGATCTTGGATTAGATGCCAATCAACCTATGATTGATAATAATGACTATGTAGAAGAATTGCCGCCCGTAACACAAAGAAAAATAGAAGCGTCATATCAGCAACAACATGATGAAGATTTAATTGCTTATCAAAGTATGAACGCAATTGATACAAAACAATTAAGCGAATATTCATTATTAATATTTGGAGAATTTTATTCTTCCGGTACCTTAGAAGATATTCAAAAAGAAGTGACTGATATTCTTTATAATCAACACGCGCTTAGTAAACACTCTACTATCACACTAGACGATATTACTGTCTTAAAAAAAATGTCAATAAAATTTGGCGTATTTATTAACGAGGAATAATGGATAATTCTTCAAGAAAAGCTTCGGATATTTTATTAGAATTAGAGTCCAGCGTCAAACAATTGACGGGCGTAATTCATGCGCAAGATCTAAATATTAGGATATTATCTAATAAATTAAGTTTATTAATTGAGCAAATGAAAGTATTGCCTCAGCCCCCATTAATGGATACTAACCAATATATGGTATCTACTGATAGCCCGCCAACAACCCAAATAAAAATATCGAATGATAGGCTTCCTATGATGGAAAATCCGCAAGGATTTAGAAGGACATCAAGACCAGAAACTAATGCTGGTAATCGACAGCAGGCACAACCTCATGTACCGCAGCAGCAACATCAGAATAAGATTAGCATACAAGACCCTTCTCCTCCAGACATGTCTCAATTTCAAAAAACGCCGCCACCGGCAATTGAAGAGCTTCCCCAGTTCAAAGCTTTTGAAGCTTTATCTCCACAAGCTGAAATGACCGGTAAAGTTGCTGTAACGCAAAGAATTACTGAGAATAATGGAAAATCTGTTTTCTTGGCTGAAGTAGAAATATATGATAAGGATGGGCAAGTTTTTAAGACCCGCACCAATGGCGTGGGTAAATGGCAAGCCTCGCTTCCTATTGGAAATTATAAAGTTAGGATAGCGAAGCGTGAGTCGGTGACCAAGCAGAAGATTGAGAAATTTCAGAATATCACCGTTGATGGTCGTGTATCTCAGCTAATTTTAGATCAAATTATTATAGATAAGTGATATGCTACTGCAAACAAATATGTGTATGTGCAATGCTGCATTATTTTTATGGAAATAGAATTGGAAGCCTAGAACTCGCTAATTTAGTTAATAACTATGGTTGGCTCTTGATAAGAGACCACGCAGATCAAATCGATTATTATAATGGAGATAAAGTACTGCAATTTTCTTTTGTTATCTCTAAAAATAGATATTATGATGCGTTTGGCAATAAATTATATAATAATGAATTCAAAAGACTTATAAAAAATCTTTCTAAAAGATTAGATGATTTAATAGGATTTTGGTAAATGAAAAATAAAAATAAATTTATAGAAAATTTTTTTGGAAGAAATGGATATGGTCTTATTTTAGGCGGTGATCGTGATCCTAATCCAGTAATAATATATTTTAATAGGCAGGGGCGCTCGCAGTGGGAGAAGCCGCCCGCGTATAAAAGAGATTATCATTATTTTATTAACGATAAAAAATATTACGACGCAATAACTAAAATTAAATATACTCCGACTCAGTTTATCAGATATATTAAGAGGATCGAGTCCCTAATATCATTCTGGTGAACATGAAAAAAAAACAACAATTTAGAGTTATTGTAAGCGATCCGCCCTGGAATTTTTCAGATTCACTTAAGATGTCTGATGTTAAACGTGGAGCAGCCGCAAACTATAGCACCATGACTATGCAAGATATTAAGAATCTTAATGTAAAAGAACTTGCCGATCCCGATGGATGTATCTTAGCTTTATGGGTGCCATCTTCTTTATTACAAGATGGTTTGGATACAATGAAAGCTTGGGGATTTAATCAAAAGCAAACTTATATTTGGGTTAAAACAAAGAAACAACCATTTTTATCTACGAAGCATCATTTCGTCGCAGCCATTGAAAAGAATCTTCCAACAAAGGGCTCCACTATATCTAGTATTAAAAGTTTGTGGAAGAGTTCTATTAAGGCAGTATTAGATAAGCTAGATTCTTATGATTTAGATATACTTGGATTTGGCATGGGACGTTTGTTTAGACAAACGCATGAAATTTGCTTAATAGGAACTAACAATAATAAAATATATAAGCATTTAAAGAATAAATCTCAGCGTTCCGTTAGTTTAGATGTAAATCTAAGGCACTCGGCAAAGCCAGATATTTTACAAAATGCTTTGGAAGCAATGTTTCCAGATTGCGATAGACTAGAAATGTTTGCCCGCCGCCATCGCGCTAATTGGATTTGCGTTGGTAATGAAATTTGTAATGGCGAGGATATCACCAAATCTATACAAAATTTGCTCGGCACTTGACAAAAAATTAATCACAATTTATGATAGTCCTATGAAAAAAGTTTTACTTTTGGGCGCAAGTTATGAAGTTCTCAATTTCATTGAAATGAAGAGGGCTATCAAACTTTACGTCAACGAAAAAATAGAAGTTGTCTCTAACTGGGATGAGAAGATTTCATTTGCCAGTGGTGAATGGCAGTATCCATCTATTATTAGATTAAAGACGCCACCCAAGAGACATTTCTTTGGAAATAATTTTAGCCGTAAAGCTCTTGTTAAAAGGGATAAAACAACGTGTCAATATTGTAATAGGAAGCTTTCTGCATCTCAAGTTACAATCGATCACGTTCTTCCAAGGGCACAGGGCGGCGGCACCAGTTTCATGAATTGCGTGGTGTCTTGTCAGGTTTGCAATAATAAAAAGGCTGACAAAACGCCAGAGCAAGCGAACATGAAATTGTTGAGAAGACCAACCCTTCCATCGTTTGCCTCTAGAAAAAATTATGTTGATAATCCCGATTTTTGGCACAAAGATTGGAACGATTTTTTAAATATATAATAATAACAATAAGTTAGGTCTTAAAGGTTAAAATGTCAATATTTTATATTGATGCTTTAACCTTTTGATTTCTATGTAATATAACCGAATATAATATAGACTTTGGGATATATAGGAAGTCACCATGACCGAAAGATACTCTTACAACTGTATTGTTTGTGCCGATGAAATTAACTCAGATGAGTTATACAGCGAAGCTTTAATTAAAATTAATTATACTAAATTTAAAGTTTGCGCAAAATGCTTAGAGATGTCTAATCCCGAAGAAGATTATAAAGAAGTTAGAAATATTGTTAGATCTTATTTAAAGACATCTTCTCAAATTTTATTTGGAGATGCTCAAGTAATTCTTAATTCCACTTTAAAAAATAAGTTAAAGTAAATCTATTATAATTACGCCGCGCTCCGATTCAGGATCTTTACTTTCTTCAACTTTTTGAGGAGGCGGAAGTTGTTCCAGCTCTATGTACAAAGGTAATGGCTCCGTGGTATCAATTTTTTTCTTCTTTATTTTATGAATAAAAGGAAAGTATTTCATTCTTACCTCAATAGTATGACATTTTATTATAAACGAGGAATAATGTTTTGTAATAATTGTGTCAAATTAGCATATTTACATACTAAGAGACGTTGCATTAGATGTCAATCAGAAGTATTAAATAATATTTCTGTTTTATGTATAAGGTGTTCGGGTGAAGAAGGCGTGTGCTCTGTTTGTTTAAAAAAATCTCAAAGAACTGGCTCTCAAAACCCAAATAAAAAGGGTTGCGGAAGTTGTGGGGGCTAGGGATATATAAAGTAAGATGATCATTATTAATGATGAAGACGCGCTCCGCGTTAAATGCGAAGATGCCACTCTTGAAGAAGCACAATTGATAGTAACTCTTTTGGAGGCAGATTTAAAAGAATCTGCAAGACTAGGCAGACCTGGTGTTGGTTTAGCTGCACCACAAATAGGAATTGCTAAAAAAGTTGCAATTGTTAGATTAGATGATATTAAAGTTGATCTTGTTAATTGTAAATTAGAGATGGGCTATGATCCTGCCATATTCAAAGGAGAGGGATGCTTATCTTTTCCTAATAGATATGAAGATACGATTAGATATCAAGAAATAGTTATTGTGAATAATCTAATTTATCCACATAAATTTATTGCAACAGGAATAACTGCCGTAGTATGTCAACATGAAATTGGTCATTGGAATAGTGATTTATTTTTAGATCATTTAAGCCCTAAGCCGCAGCCGATAGTTATCAAAACAAAGGTGCGTCCGAATGATCCGTGTTCATGCGGCTCAAAACGTAAATATAAAAAGTGTTGTGGCAAATGAATTTTATTACAAACGAAGACGATGTAAAAATTGGCAAAGGCATATACGCCATGTATTTTTATACGCCTTGGTTAATTCATCATAAAAAAATGATGATTATGATTAATAAGGTAAAAGAAAAATATAAAGATATTTGTTATATGGGTATAGATGCCTCACACTTTAAAAGAATAGTTTCAATTTATGAAGTTGAGTCTGTTCCTACAATAATATTATTTAATAATGGTAAAGAGATTGATAGAATTAATGGTGTGTGTTTGACCAGCGCCTTTAAAGCTTTTTTTGATGATATATATAAAAAAGTAAAGAAAGTTGGAGTTAAAAATGGATAAAAAGATAGAAGAAGAAGTTGATACAGCAAAATCTGCGGCAAAGCCTGCGGTAAAACCAGCAGAGAAAAAGGTAGTAACTGAAGCTGAAAAAATTTGGAATGAAATTTTGAATGTTCAATTAGACATGTTTTCATTACCAGAACAAAATGTTCAGAAATATTGTAAGCCAGTGGCTATAGAGCCAACTAAACTATACGTTACTTCCTCCGTTCAATCAGTTGTACCGGCTTTAGAAGCGGCAATTGGAAAGAAATTTGATATTGAGGTAGCCCAAAAATTTATTATCATTTCCCGTAAAAAGGCTTAATTATGAGTTCGTTTAATGATGACGACGATCCTCCTGGCAAAAAAAGTCCAGGATTAAAAATAAATAATAAAAATTCTATCCTTTCTACTCTGCCAAAAAAAGCGAATCCGCAAGAGTTCCAACAGCAAGTAAAAGAAACTCAAGAAAAAATTATGACTTATGAAGCTGAGGCATCTCAACTTGCAATGATGTTTCAAAAGTTATTAGAAGATAAAACGCTGCCAGATAATAGAAATCTTCTATCTTCAGAGTCTGAAAGAGATTTAATATCTAAAATTGTAGATGTCGCAGTATCATTAAATAATGATGAAAATGAAATGGAAGGAATGGGCTCCATTGGAGTTTCTATTCTTTTATTTCGCGCCGCCCTTTATCATAAAGATAAGATAAATAAATTAGAGTATGGACTTGTGCAGGCAGATAAAAAAATTAAATCTCTTATTGAAAAAATAGATTTGCTAACTATTGACACAAAAAAGAGTGATGAATAAAGTGATCACGAAGGAATTACTTTTATCATTAATTGCTGAAGAAAAAGAATTTTTTAGCGAGTATTCACAGTTATGCGCAAATTACAAAATTCAACCGGATTTAGTGGCTTCGGCGAGACATCTTGGGAGGCTGGAGACATTACAGATACTTTTGCAAGAAACAAAGAATTAGTCGCAAAAGCAAATACTGTTCCCATTTCTAAAATTTTCAGATTTTATAATCTTCGTCTTGACGAACAGAATAAAAAAATTATTTGTCCATTTAAATCCCATAGTGGTGGTAAAGAAACCACTCCGTCATTTACTTTTTTTTCACATACCAACACATATTGGTGTTATGGGTGCAAGCAAGGTTCTACCCCTACAGACTTTGTCGTAAATATGGACAAAATTACTCTTGCTAAAGCAGCCTACAAGATAATTAATTTATATGGTGCAGACGCCCCGGCGGATATAGATGATCATGAAAGCTATTCAGAGAAAATGTGTCTCTATATGGATTTTTCAAATCATGTGTATGAATTTATACAGCGCAATTTGAAGGGTGAAGATGCAATGAAATTTATCGAAGAAATTTCCTGGATTTTTGATAAAGAAAATGCTAATCGTGATCTGAGCAATGATGCTTTGGAAAGCATCATTTTTAAGCTAAAAGATCAGATTGATAGATATACATGTCCACAACTATAATTTTAGGCGATGTCCATCTTGGAAAAGGTACCAGTATTGGTAAAGTTGGTATCGGTGCCAATCTAAATAGCAGAATCATTGATCAAATGAATTTGCTTGATTGGGTACTTGATCGTGCTTCGGAACACTCTGCCAATGAAATTATTATTACTGGAGATATTTTTGAGGAGCCTAATCCTCCCGCCAATCTAATAACACTATTTATTAGTTGGCTTATGAAATGCCAGGCTCACGATCTTAATGTGCATATCATTATTGGAAATCATGATATTTTAAGATGTGGAAATACATATTATTCTCCGCTAGACATTATTACAGAATCTGATATTGAAAATGTATATGTGTATAAGCATGCCGACACTCTTTTTGTCGGTAACTTTGCATATACTTTACTTCCATTTAGAGATAGAAAATCTTTTGGTTCAGAGTCTAATACTGACGCGTTGACAATGGTAAAAGAAGTATTGTCCTATGAATTGGCGGGCATCCCAGCCACTTATAAGAAAATATTAATTGGACACTTTGCAATCGAGGGTTCCATCCCCGTTGGCGATGAAATAGATGATATGACGAATGAGCTATTTTGTCCAGTCTCTATGTTCGCAGGTTATGATTATGTATGGATGGGACATGTACATAAGCCTCAAGTTATGAAGTCTAAACCATATGTCGCCCATATTGGAAGTATGGATCTTTCTAACTTTGGAGAAAGCGATCAGGGAAAACATATAATTATCATTGATCAAGAATCAGATAAAATCTGGTTTAAAGAAACCCTGCCCACTAGAAAATTAAAGAAGATTTCCATTACTATTCCAAAAGATACGGAAGATACCACCGATTTTTTAATAAAAGAATTGGAAAAAATGGATGATGATTTTGAAAAATCTATTGTAAAATTAGAGATTTCATTAGCCTCATCAGATCTTAAATCTATAGATAAAAAGAAAGTGGCTAAATTGTTAGCTACGAAGGGCGTATATAATATCGCGACATTTTCAGAATCTAAAAAAATGAATGTGGTTAAAAAAGACGCTAATAATACTATCGATAATTCTTTTGATGTTGGTTCCGCCATTAAAAAATTTGGTGAGCTGCACGTTAATATTAAGATAAGAGACAAGTATATGCAGGTTGCCAATGAAATTTTTGGAGATTATAAGGCGGCACTAAAGGACAAAGAATGATCCCAGTAAAATTAATCATTGACAACTTTTCTTGTTATGAAAGAAGCGAAATAGATTTTACGCAGTTTAGCGCAGCCCTAATTGTTGGTAGAAATCAAGGCAACGATTCTCTTTCTAACGGTGTTGGTAAAACAACAATATTTAAAGCTTTAGAGTATGTGTTATTTAATGAGTCTGAAGAAAGTTTGGAAAGAGTTATTAGAGATGATTGTAACTCTTGCAAAGTAATATTTTATTTTAAAATTGAAGATCAGCTTTATCGTTTAGTTCGCTCCAGAACTAAAAAAGGAATTAGTGATTTATCTTTACATAAACGTACAACTGCTGATGGAGATGACTCGGCAGTATATATTGATATAGTCGATAAAGACTCTGTTATTTGGAAAGGTATTACGAGTCGTCGAACTGGCGATACTGAAAAAGATGTAGAAAAATTAATTAAGATTAATTACAAGGCATTTAGAAATACGGTCCATTTTGTACAGCATGATTTTACCGGCATAGCAACTTTGACTCCCGAAAAGAGAAAAACACTTTTAAAGGAAGTGTTGCAAATTATTATTTATTCTAAACTTGAAAAAATGGCTAAAGACAGGTCTGCAGATATTAATAAAGAAATCGTTCGCCTAAGAACATTATTAGATACTCTCGGTCTTCCTGAGAAAGAAATTGCTGATGCGGAAACTCAAAATTTTGAGTTTAATTCACTTATTATTACAAAAACAATAGAGCAAGATCAAGTAAAAGAATTATTAGAAACAATCAGCTACGCCATTTCCGAACTTGGGGCACAACTAAGCTCTTTTGATGAAAAAGCCGCGCAAGTTAAACAAAAAGAAAATAGTATATTATCTGAAATACGTAAAATAAAAACTACATTTTCAGATTATATGGATAAAAATAAATCTGTTTCTATTAGTGCCAAATCTATTCTTTTAGAAATAAAATCTGAAAATGATAAGATTGCAAAATTATCGGCGCTGAATTTTGAAAATTTGCCAGATTTAGAAAAACAACTTTCTGAGTTACAAGAGAAAACTCTTACAGAACAAATTACTGCCAAGAATTTAAAAGAAGAGTTGACAGAATTAAAAATTCCAATGCCTGATGACTCTGTATGTAAACATTGTAGGCAGCCATTAACTGAGGACCATAAAGTAGTTTGCAAGGCTCAGATTGATGCAAGAATTACCGAAATTAATAATTTATTAGAAAACTGCGCCTCCTCTATAAAAGAAAGAAATTCTTTTCATTCACAAACTGCCATTCAAATTTCTCAGTCAAATACCTCTAAAAAAGATTTGGAAGCTTCAAAAAATAAAGTTATTTCTTTGAAAAAAGATTATGAAAATAAAAAACAGCTTTATAATGATTATGTAAAAATTATAGACGAGCAAACTGAGGCTTTAGCTCTAAAAGAGTTAGACTTAAAAGGAATAATAATTGATTCAGAAAATTTCAACACAGGTGAAATTAAGAAATTACGCGTCTCCTCGGAAGAGCAGAGGACCGCCAAGGACGCAGCTAATAATAGATTATCTCTTTTAAATAAAGAAATTACACATTTTCAAAGCTCCCGCGCCGTTCTCTCTCATAAAATTCAACAGGCTAAAGATAACCTTATTAAACAAAATGATTTACTTGCTAAAATAATAGAGGCAGAAGATAAGCTTGTAATTTATCCAAGTGTTATTCAGGCTTTTTCATCTTCTGGTATTCCTAGTTTAATAATTCAAAGTGTATTAGATGATTGGCAAGAAGAGGCTAATATTCTATTATCGCAGATGAGACCAGGCTTACAGCTTTCTTTTTATATTGAAAAAGAAAAAGACGATGGCGAAATGGCTGACACATTAGACATTGAATATTTCTTAAATAATAAACCAAGGGAGTATAGACAACTTTCGGGGGCGCAAAGAGTATCTATTGCTTTTGCTCTGAAACTAGGACTAGCTTTCTTATTACAAAAAATGTTTGATGCAGATATTCGCCTGCTTCTTTTGGACGAGATTGATCAATCATTGGATAAGGCTGGCGTAGATGCATTTGCGGACATTGTTAAGTTTTTCCAAAAAGATTTTACAATTTTAGTAATCACTCACAATGACAGATTGAAAGATAAATTTGCCCACGCTATATTGGTTGAACAAGATCAGAATATGGTTTCTAAAGCTAAAGTTGTATCTTCATGGTAGATAAAATATATAAAATAGCGATAACTGGTAAAGCCAACACGGGCAAAAATACCGTAAGTAAATTGATAGCCAAACATCTTTCCGTTCAAGTTGGAGGCGCTTGGAATATTCAAAACATTGCTTTTGCCGATCCTATTAAAGAAATGGTAAGGCAAATGTTTCCCAAACTTCCAAAAAAAAGTTTATATGGTCCTTCGTCATTCCGAGCGTCACCAATTCCAGGAGCATTTAAAAATGGCGTGCCGCTAACGATTCGTCAATTATTGATTGATCTTGGTACCGGTGTAGGTCGAGAATATAAAGAAAACCTTTGGTTAGATGTCTTTGACGATACTTTTGAGAAAGCCGTCAATAAAGGCAAGGCGGCAGTTATCGTTACAGACTGTAGATTTAGAAATGAATTTGATCATCTTAAGACATTAGGGTTTTATCATATTAGACTATTAAGAGATTCTTATACCAAGATTAATCATTCTAGCGAGACCAATCAAGATTCAATTATAGACGCTGAGTTTGATGCCATAATTGATAACAATGGTACGCTAAAAGACCTTAAAAAAAGAATATCTGAGATTATGATACATCTAGAGATTAGCGCATAAGTATATTTTCGTATACTTATGTAATGAGTGATCCTGCTCTGTTAAAAAATACTTACTTACCACAATATCTAGCCGGCGGCAAACAAAGGTTTTATAGGTCTTTACTTACATATGGTTTAAGTAAAATGATTTTAATGCAGGGTGAAAAATTTAGGGGTATCGCCCCCGATGTAGAACTTTTAGAATATCATGATATTTTCTTATTCCTATATCGAAGAGAGGGAGATCAAGCTTTCTTAGATATGTCCAAAATTTTTAGAAAAGCCGCCCATAAACTCCATAGAGTCATGCTTAAAAAAGAAATGACTTACAGAAACCCTGTTTTTTTAAATTTGGTGTAAAATATGGCAGTAATAAGCATTTCGGTATCAGAGTCTGCCACCCAAATAGTGGCTGGTATTCCTAAGACAATTACATTGTCTACCAATATTCCTGCGACTATATTTTATACATTAGATGGAACTGATCCAAATTTATTATCTACTATTTATACCGGACCAATTGTAATGCCGACAGAATTTGTAAGTATTACATTAAAAATCTTTGCATCAAACGGCATAGATAATTCTCCAATTATCTCAGAAGTATATTTTACTAATGAATTAAATAATATTAGATTGCCAAGACATAGTACTGATGCCCCAGAAAATACTATTATAAAAGATGTTTTTCCGTATGGAACCAATCCAATAGAACCAACATCTCATTTTCTAAATCCTGGTGAGGCAGGAATCAATGTTAATGATCCATCTTTGCCGTCTACGCCAACTGGATTTGATGGTAATGGCAACCCAACTGGTCAAACTAATAAACCATATAATTTTCAAAATTATGACATTATTTATCCAAGAGGAACTGCGATAAATGAGCCTCTTAAAGTTGGTCAACTTCCAAGTAAAATTACCACTAAACCTCGCCCTGCGGATCCGGATACGACTGATTACAATAGCAAATTTTTTAATCCAAGAGCTTTCGTAATGTATCAAGATGCCTCAAAAGAGGATCCGACAAAACCCCCACATATTAATAGGGCACATTTTTCTTTAGAGAATCATGAAAGGGTTAAAACTGGAAATAATTTTTTCGTATCTGGATTAGATGCTCCCCCTACCACCGGAGCATTTGTTAGGTCACATTATAATCCACGCGATAATACTATGACTTATTACTATTATGATCAGATTGCCAATAAGTGGATTATTTCTAAGACGCCTTATCAACCTAGAGACCCTGATGCCGGGGCTTTGTATCAAATTAAATTCTCTAGAGGTGGTAAGGGTGCCGG
>Ga0315281_10003455_pt1 | contig 23118 bp, 22 predicted proteins | sample YL17G07_0_MG_FD_204540 | JGI IMG/M metagenome (GOLD analysis project Ga0315281, IMG submission 204540) | Sediment microbial communities from Yellowstone Lake, YNP, Wyoming, USA - YL17G07_0 | ecosystem: Environmental > Aquatic > Freshwater > Lake > Sediment | place: USA: Wyoming | collected... | reverse complement strand
CGACAATGATGTCCTTCAGGTCATCTGACGTCAGCTTCTTCATGTGGACTCCTTTTCGCTTCGCGGACTGCTCTATCAGGGACACGCCTACGATATAACTGCGCAGCCGCTCTGTCCGCATGCTTGAGCGGTCGGCACGTGCCTCTCCTCGTACGAAAGCTTGAGGGGCGCGCGATGCTGCGCAGCAAGACTATGCCGCCCAGAGATGTCCGTGTTCAAGTGAACGTGTCCCGATGTGTACGACGAAACGTGTCGTTCCAGCCGCTCGTCTTCAGCTGTTCTTCGTGGCCTTGACCTCCTTCCTCGAGCATACGGTGACCGGACCCCATTCATCAGTCCACTTCCCATGTTGGTGCCAGAGCCGGCCCTAGCGTGGGTGCTGGTGCTGCGTAGTCGGCAAGGTCGAGACGCGGCCGGGCAATCGACGGCAACACAGGTCTTCATGACGTATAGAGCGCCAAGAACTGTCCTCTGCGCAGGCTGTTTGCGACGGCTGCCGGCGCCAAGCCGGACGTATGACAACTGCGAAGGCCCCGGAAGCCGCGAGGACGCCGACCCAAGCCGACGCCAACGGACTCTGTCCAGTGACGCAGAGAGCTCGGCTCGGCCTGAGGTTCTGCGTCAAGACCCGGCTGCAGCAGCCCATCGATTGTTCCGGACGTGGCCCCGATGAGGACCCGGGTCGCTTCGTGCAGCGCCGCGGCCCGCGGGTTCATGCCCGGTGATGGAGCTGCGCCAAGCGCCCTGGAGAACCACGAAAGGCCCGCCGGAGAGGGGCGGGCCCTTCGTCTCGCTGCCTGCATCCCGGCCCCGTCGCGGGTGAACCGGGGTCGTTGGCGGCGCGGCGATTCTCAGTCTGCGCTTGGCGAGCGCCGAAGCAAAGGACGCGCCTGGTCGACGCCATGCAGTGCCCCAGCTCTCGCCACGAAGTCACTGGCCCGCTGAAGCACGTCGTCGATCTCGCGCTCGACGCGCTGCAGAAACGTGTAGGTCGCGAACTCGGTCTCGAAGCTGGTGAGCCCCGCGTCGAGTCCTGCGCGCGGCTGTCGCGGGATGCTGATGGGTTCGCTCCTCCACTTTTCCGGGGCCCCGCAACCATCCGGGAAGACGAAGGGCGGCCAGCGCACCGGTCGCAGGACGAAGAAGCGATAGAACCAAGCCGACGGGATCTCGTGGCAGGGCGTGACGTCCACGGCGTTGGCCTCGATCTGCACGTCGCGGTAGCGCAGCCCAGCGATGGCCTCCAGCTTCGCCAGCCTCGCGGCGACCTGCAGCGCGTTGGCGCGCACATTCTCGCTCAGGCGCCAGGGTGCCTTGTCGGAGCGCCACTGCACGCTAGGCCGTGCTCTCGCTCGTCGCTGCCTCGTTCAACTCCGCAAGCCCCAGAGCGGTCGCACACCACTGGCCGCCCACAGGCAGTGCCGACGGGTCTGCGAGGAGGGTCGTTCGCCCCGTGAAGGCGTCCACCCGCAGGCCGCAGTCTCCGTGCCACAGGTATCGTGCGCCGTTGGGACCGACGCAGCGGGCCTCGAAGCCCTTCGAGAGGACGTCCTCAAGCGTGCAGCTCAGGCCCGCCAATCGCCTTCCCTCCCTCTCGTCTGCGTGCGCCGGCGGCGCACTCCCAAGTCTGCTTCGGCAGCGACGCCTCCGAATACGATAGGACATATGCCTAGCGCCTCTTGGGCCCACTACCAATTTCGGATACTGTCAGTTCGGGCGCCAGGCCCCGGCGTCCGGGCTGGTTCGGGTGAGTTCCCCCCCGCCAGCCGAAAGCGCCGGCCGGGGTGATTTCCCGCTTCCTCGGCCGGCGCGCCCTCACACCACGTCCTTGCGCGCGAGGGGCGGACACTACGCTCAGACAGGCCGAGAGCCCGCCGAACGCTCCAGCGGGCTCCGGCATGGACGGCACCAAGCCGAGTCGCGCGCAGCACACGAGGTCGAGTCGACGGCCGGCTGCCATTGTGCCTTGTTCACGCCTTCACCCCCGCACGTCGAGATCCGCGGAAGGCTGGGGAGCCGCCAGCTTCTGTGACGGCGTCGGCCTGTGGCAACACGGCCTGGGCGAAAGGCGGGCCCTCCCACGGTCCAAGGTTTCCCCAGGGCATGGTGGCCCCCGATCGTCCTTGCCTGGCGTGGCGCGGCGGAACGGAAGCTAGTCGTATCGCCCGTACTTGCCCCCTCGAGTGACAAACGGTCCACGGTGCCCAACGGTGAAGGGGGCTTTCACTGCGGGAGTCACGCTAGTACCGTGCACATTTGACTCGCCTCTGAAGATGCCTGAACTGCATTACCTATCCCTGTGCCCTGACGTCGCCGGCCTGCCCCTGGCACGCGGCACCGTGCGCGGCTTCCTCAGGCAGTGGTCGGTGGACGAGGAGAGCAGCCAAGACATCATCGTCTCGCTGCAGGAAGCGCTCACGAACGCCGTGCGCTTCAGCGGAGTCAAGACGGAGATCGACGTCATCCTGTGCCTCGCAGACGACTCCGTCTGCGTCGTCGTGAAGGACAAGGGCCGGGGCTTCGACCACGAGCTCCTTCCGGGCTCGTGGTGTCAGGAGACGCCCGACCCGCTTTCCCCTTCGGGGCGCGGCCTCTTCCTCATCACCCATCTGATGGACGAGGTCAGGCTCGGCAGCGACGGCGGAGCCGAAGTGGGGATGCTCAAGCGGCTGCCCCGCCACTAGTTGACCTGGCCGCGGCCGACACGCCCGAGCCGCGTGTGCCAGCTCACGATGCTGCCCCTCTGAGTAGTCGTCTCATGTAAGATGCGTTTGGTGCGACTATGTCGCTCATGAGCCCATCGTCGTAGGTGTACCGTCGGTATCGACTCGAGGAGGGGGCCAATGCCTGGAGTCCCGACTGAATTCGGTGCGCTTCGTTTCACCCTGGCACAGGTGCTGGAGATCGAGCGTCCCGCCTGGAATGTCGACCCCGAGTTCTTCTACAACGGGATAGACATCCTGCGGCACTCCGCGGGGGTGAGCGTCGTGATCGGCGAGAACGAGGCTCCCCAGGAGGAGTGGCGGCACCGCTCAGGGTGCCGCTGTCGTGCATGCCGCAGTGGATCCATTGACGACCGCTAGGTGCAGTGGCCGTCGCCAGGGCCCGCCCAGGATCACAACTGCTGCCGCGCCGTCAGCGCCTTCATGGATTCCGTGCACAGGTTAAGAAGACGTCTCGTGCCTGGATCTCATGGCGCTGTGCGGCTCATTCTCGATGCACGCCGCCCTCAAGCCGACACCCGTCCCCGTCCCCGTTCCAGATGCGAACTGACCGGCCTTCTGCGGACGAGCAAGGGAACCAAGGTGATTCGCGCCCGTACACTGGCTGCTGTTCCGCGTGACGCAGCGCAAGCGCTCAGCCGGCGCCACAGGTCCAGGTATAGCTAAACACACACATCCCGAAGCGGGCTGCCCGCATCGTGTAGCGCGCAGGAGAGCGACGGATTGTAGGTGGAGAGCAGGGTCCCACAGCCCGGCGCCGCGCAGATGCGCCCGCGCCGGTAGACGTTGGTTCTGCGGCTGTACTTGCCCCTCATCGCAGCGAAGCGCAGAGTGTGCCTCTCGCGCTCGTCATCCTCCGCAAGGACGATCAGGTGCGCGACGTGGACGAAGAGGGCTCGGCCGACTGTGGAGAGCCGCTCTGCTTCGACGCCCGCTCGGGTCGCATCGTCAAGGTCGCCGGTGACTGCGGGGATGAGTCTCTCGATCATGCGACCGTCGGGATCACGGTGCCCGTCGACGTGGGCGTTGCGCTCACAGGCACAGTCCGCTCGGTGGTTCAGCCGCAGTCGTACATCATCGAGGACCGTGCGCGCCTTTGTGAACTCGAAGGTGTGTGGCCCGTAGGAAACCGTAGCCACGTCGCAGGCCAGTGCGGCGTCGACCGCATCGGGGCCCAGGCTCCGGGGACGTACGAGCCGCCAGCAAAGAACGCCGGGCAAGCTCATGGACGATACCTCCTGTCAAGGCGACGCGGAGGCGGGCTGCGAGAGGAAGACTCGTCGCCGGACCGGTCACGTATATGCTCGTACTGTACCCACCAGGCCGGACAACAACGCCGGCCTCTCCTGACAAGGTCATCGCCGGGATCGATCGCGATGAGCTCTTCGGTCAGCGGCACCAGCGGACGCCACTGCGGTAAGCAGGTGGTCCGCTAGATCCGCCGGCCGTCCCTGATACTGCAGCGCCCGGCCAAGAACGATTCACACTCCTCGGGCGGCAAGGGTCGGGAGAAGAAGAAGCCCTGCACCTCATCGGCGCCGAGCTCGCCCAGCAGGGCGAGCTGCTCGCGCGTCTCGACGCCCTCGGCGACCACGGTCATGCCGACCGCGTGGGCCAGGCCAATGATCCCCGCCATGAGGGCACGCTGTCTGGCGCCGTCGAGGATGCACGCCACAAAGGAGCGGTCGATCTTCAAGGTGTCGAAGGGATACTGGGCGAGCAGCAGGGTCGAGGAGTAGCCGGTGCCGAAGTCGTCTAGGGTGACACGCACGCCGAGGTTCTTGAGCGCCCCGATGACGCGCTCCGTGGCCTGCGGATCGGCGATCGCCGAGGACTCGGTGATCTCGAGCTCGAACTGGCACGGGTCGAGGCCATGTCTCTGGAGGGCGTCGCGCACCTGCACAGGCACGGTCTCCAGTTCGACCTGCTGGGCCGCCACGTTGACGGCCATGCGCAGGCACGGGTGGCCGGCGTCGCGCCAGCGCGCGAGCTGAGCGCAGGCCTCCTCGATCACCCAGGCGCCGATTGGCAGGATGAGGCGGGTCTGCTCGGCCAGGGAGAGGAACTCAGCCGGCGAGACCAGGCCGCGTTCGGGATGCTGCCAGCGAAGCAGCGCCTCGAAGCCGGAGATGCAGCCGGTCTCGACGCTCACCTGGGGCTGGTAGTGGAGGAGAAGCTCCTGTCTCTCCAGAGCACAGCGCAGATCAGCCTCGAGCGCCAGACCTTCGATCGCCTCCGCATTCCCGAACGGGTCGGCGAGATGCGGGCGCCGGTCGCTCTCCCTGGCGGCGTAGCTCGCCGCGGTCGCCGCCTGAGCGATGAGCTCGGCCGGGTCGGTCCCGTTAGCAGGGACGTAGGCGACGCCCACGCCGGGCACCAGGTGCAGCGACTGACCGGCGGGCCGCCAGGCGCAGTCGAAGAGCTTGATGAGGCGCGTCGTGAGGCTGAGAATCTGCGGCAGATCTTGCACCTGAGACATGACGATGGCGAAGAGCTCGCCGCCGATGTAGGCGAGCGTGTCCGACTTGCGTGCGAACTGGCGCAGGTGGTCGGCGACCCTCAGCGTGAGCTCCTTGCCGCCTTCGAAGCCGAGTGCGGCGCGCATCTCGGTGCTCGTGTTGAGATCGATGACGACGAGCGCGACGAGGTGTTCCCGGCGCTGCGCCAGGGCGATCGCCGCCTCGAGGAAGTCCACCAGAAGGGCGCGGTCGGGCAGGCCCGTGAGGGCCTCGTGGTTCACGAGTCGGGCGGGCCGCACGGGCTCGCCCCGGAAAGTCGCCTCTCTGGTCACGTGCTCGAAGATCCGCCCCCTGACGCTCCGCAGGCCCGTCTGCTCTGTAGAGACATCGGCGGCATGGAGGTCGTACTTTAGTCTGGCTTAACTCGTAGCTCTTCAAGGCTGCTGGCATGACGCACAGGTTCAGGTGACGTGTGGGCAGCCAAGAAGCGATTGAAGTGCAGGCACATTCGCGAGCTAGCCGACGAGCCGCCGACCCCACGGCGCCGTCCCGGGTGGCTCTTGATCCGCTTGGCCACGTATAGCCACCTATTGCCACGTATTGCCACCTATTGCCGCGTATTGCCGCCTATGCTACCTGTTGCGCACTATGGCGATGAATGCGCATGCAGCAGCCTCAAGGTAGAAGGTAGCGTCTACCTCGCTTCTCACCTGCCGGCCTCAGAAAGCCCTCAACCGAGAGACGCCGCAAGAAGCGCCCGGCCCGCTTGGGGTCTCCCCAGCCGAGCAGCTCTGAGCAAACGCCAGCCTGAATCGACCCGTGCCGGCGCACGTAGTCGATGACCTTGCTCTCGTCGGTCGTTGGCTCTTCGGCCACGGGCACCTCGCGAGGCAACGCCAGAGCGTAGTAGGAGCCGCCACGTGTACCCTTCATCACGGCAGCGCCGGAGCCCACCAGTCCCTGCAACTCGCGGCCGGCCTCGCGACTGTCCAGGCCATGATGCAGGCGACGGTACTCGCTGTTGGTGAGGCGATGATTGTGCCGCATGTAGACCAGAGCCAACTTCTGTCGCTCGTTGAGCTGCAGCTCCGCCGCGACCGCGTTCAGCCAATCGATACCTTCGCTGGTCAGCAGCAGGGAGTGGTTGAAGAAGGTGACTGTGAACGAACTTCGGTCGTCGCGGAACCGTGGCGGCTCCATGTGCGCCTCACGCATCTCGGCGATCATGCTGTTGATGCCACTGCCCCGGTTCTCGACGAGGCGCAGCTGCTCGAGCAGCTGCATGAGGCGGCGGTTGCGTGTCGACTGGCGTTCCTCCAGTGTCTCGATCGTGACGTCGCCGTACAGCCCACCGGGGCTGTGCACCTCGAGACGATCGGCGAACAGCTTGACCTGGACCTGGCTGCCCTTCATGTAGCCGCTGTAGTCGCGGTGCGCGACCGCGTTCAGCAGCGCCTCACGGATTGCTGCTCGTGGGTACTCGGGGATGTCGGTGCGCAGTAGGCCATCGATTCGTGCAGCAGTGGCGATGCGACTCATGATGTGGGCCTCGGCCTCGTCGACCATGTCGATGACCGGCCCGTCGAACTTCTGGTTGTCGAGGAAGCGCTCGCCGCGGGGACCCTTGTGCTGCTCGTCGGTCCCCGCGTACTGCATGAACGTGATCACGAGCTGCGGCTCGAACTGCTGGGGGTAGCGGCCGAAGGCCAGCAGCCCGCCGAGCGTCGGGCGCAGAACGCCCTCGACGTCCCGCACGATCCCGAGCGCCGCGAGCGTCTCGTCGATGGAGGCCCGCAGATAGCGGGCCCGCGGACGCTCGCTCCGGAGTCGATCGACGAAGGCGGCGAGTCGGTCAGCGTCAAGATCTGCGACACTCGCCGCGCCGACGAGCTCCTCATCGAAGAGGGGTTGTGAGCGGGCGCTGAGGTAGCCGAAGATCTGGTAGGGCGACATCTGCTGCGTCGAGTTGCCGATGCGGGTCCAAGTGCAGGTCTCGTCCTTGCTCTTCAGATGCGCGGGCCGCTGTGAAGGCGGTAGTGCATCGATCTCCGCAGTCACGACGTCTCTACCATGCACGACATGCCGCGAGATGCTCATGACTGGCTGCGGGCTGAGCTGCGCCGCGTTGCTGGCGATGTCAGCCTGCAGCTGCTGGGCGTCGCCGACACCCACGACCGCGAAGTCGGCATCCTCGTCGAGTCCGAAGAGCACCACCCCCCCGGTGCTGTTGGCAAAGCTGGAGAGATCCTCGTAGAGACGAGCTGGCGTACCGCCTCGAGCTGACTTTACCTCGAGATCATCGAGCTCGCAGGCGTGCGCCTGCAGATCGGCAATCAGTGCGAGGAGCTGCTTGCGAGTCATTGGAAGCTCGGCCATGGGTACGTGCCTGCCTTCACCCGCTCGTAGTTCTCGTCGAGCGCCGGCTCGAGCAGCAGGAGAGCGGCGATGCGGCGAGTCATCTCTGTAACGTAGCGCGCCTCGTCGGGCTTGAGGTCGTGCCCAAGCAGAGTGCGCTCGCGATAGCTGAGCCATTTCTTCATCACCTGGTAGCCGCCAATTGTGTACTTCCAGACTCGGGACGGGACGCAGCGCCAGTACGCGCGGTCGTTCAAATAGACGTCGTAGCAGGCGCCGCCCAGGCAGGCGGTGAGCTGGTCGTAGGTGAGGCCGAGGTCGGCGAGGCCCTCGCGGAAGGCAGCGAGCTCGGCCTCGGTGAAGGGACGGTCGACGAGCTTGCCCTTGCCCGGCATGGTGACACCACCCCTACCAGCGTGGCCCCACCCGACGGTGACCGCAAGGTCGCCGGCGGAGGGGTTGAGCTGGCTGTCATTTGGCGTGGATACGCGACCCAGCAGCTGCAAATCGCGGCGAAGGGTACCAGCGGTGACGCCAGCGACCGCGACATCGCCGTCGAGCAACGCCGCAACCCTGCGGCCAAGCTCCGCAGAGGCAAGAAGCGTCTCACGCCTGGCAGGCAGTGGGACGCGAGGCCAGTTCAGACCGATGCCGTCAGCGTTCTCAGACAGGTAACGGGGCGCGTAGCCGGTAGCTAGGGCATGCATCCACAGGCGCTTGCCGCATTCGGGCTCCGCTTCCGCGTCCAAGTCGAGGCCATGAAGGTACGCGGCGGCCTCACTCGAGACGTTCGCAATCGGACCCTGCTGGCCAGTGAACAGCTGCGCCTGATCGCCGGTGGCCGGCGTCAGCGTCATCGGAATCAGGTAAGCGTCCTTATGCAGGGCATGCTGATCGGCAAGGCAGGAACTGACCATGAAGGCCGAGCCATCAAGCGCCTTGGGAGCGCGACAGCGCGCGAGTAGGTACTTGCTGCCGCGCGCGGCATGCTGTACCAGATTCGCGCGCGCCTCGTTCCAGAGCTTGGCGCGGGTCTCGAAGTACGCCCACTTGACGTCGAACGGTCGCACCAGGAAGCGCCGCACGAGGTCCGAATCGAAGTCGCCGTCGCGCAGCAGTGCCCGTCGCGTGCCTGCCGGGTCAAAGCGGGCCCACTCGCGCTTCAGTCCTTCGAGGCTGTCGGGAAGCTGCGCCAGTTCGACCTCGGGGTCGAAGTAGACTTGGATGCGATCGGCAAGCGCTCCGGCATCGTCATCGATGAGGGCCTGGCCGCGGTTCTCGTTGAGACCGAGCAGCCAACTGCTCGCCGACAGATCCGCGACCGAAGGCCAGGAACCGTAGGCTGGATGAACCCGGTAGGGGCGGAACGAGAGGCGACTCGCTGTCGTCGGCTCGACGCGCAGGTAGTGGGCGCCTGCACTGCTGTCGTCCAGGCTCGCAAGTAGAGCTTGGCGACGCGCACTGGCATCGGCGTCGTCGAGATCGTCTCTGAACCGGACCTCGGTGCCCGATTCATTTCTGCCCGACTTGACCCACAGCGAAATCGCCACTCCTTGGCGAATGCCGGGAGAGAAGCCGGGCAAGGCGAAGATGGTCTCGCTGGTGCGCCCGTCGGGAGCGTACTCCGACTGAGTCCTATCGCCGTGCATGTTCTCGATCCAGAACTTCTCGAAGGAGGCGAGCAGGTGCTCACGGGCCGTGACATATGAGGGACCCGCGGTCCACGAGTCGTTCGAGATGAAGCAGACGACGCCGCGCCTGCCCTCTTCCGCGATCCGGCGTTCGGCGATGCGGAAGAAGCGGATGTAGAGATCGTCCAGGTAGTGCTTGGTCACGCCCCACTCGGCGAGGCCATCCTTGTAGGCCTTCAGCAGCCCGCCCTCTTCGTCCGGGCTCACCCCTGCGAACCCGTTGTACGGCGGGTTCCCCAGGATGACGAGGATCGGCGCGTGCTGCTTCACCGCCTGGGCCTTATCACGCTCCTCCTCCATCTCGGGAAGGAGCAGGTGCTGCTTGGGAGTGGTCGGCGGCTCCCAGCCGGTGAGGGCGTTGGTGAGGTAGACGCCGGCGCGCTCGTCGGACTCGTCGGCGAACGGTCCACCGAGGCGATGCAGGAGCATGCCGATCTGCAGGTGGCTGATGACGAACGGGGCGGGCAGGATCTCGAAGCCGAAGACTCGGCTCATGGCGGCTTGTTTGATCTCGTGGGCTGCGAGGGCATCGTTGCCGCCGGCTTGCTCCGCGAGTGTCGCAGCGATCTTCTTGAGGACCTCGACCAGATAGGCGCCGGTGCCGCAGCAAGGGTCGAGGACGACGACGCGCGGGTCGGCGAGACCATCGGCGATGTCGAGCTCCTCGCGCAGCACCGTGTCGACGCGGGCGACCATGTACTGGACGATCTCGGGTGGCGTGTACCAGACGCCAAGCTCCTTGCGCAGCTCGGGATCGAACGCCTCAAGGAAGGGCTCGTAGAAGTACTGCACAGCGTGCGACTGCTCGAACAACGAGAAGAAGGAGGCGCGGTCGACCCGGTTCAGCGCTTCGGCAGCCCAATCGAGGACCTCGTCGAGCCTGAGTGCGCCGAGCTGCGCCGGGTTGGCGAAGTCGTAGAAGAGCTTCTGCAGGATGGGGATGTGCAGATAGCGCGCCGCCGAGCGCCAGTCGAAGCGCGCGTCGTGATCAGTGTGCTCATGGTGCTCGGCCCAAAAGACCCAAGCGGCGAAGAGACCGTAGAACAGGGTCTGCACGAGGGTGGAGCGGAAGAAGTGGTCGCCCTTCTCACCCTGGAAGCTCATGCCGAGCGCCTCCTCGAGGGCGGCGCGCGTGGTGGCGAGGGCAGGCAGGTCGCGCTCTGCGGTGCGGGCACGTGCCTCGCGCGCATAGGAAGCCAGGAACCAGGCGAGGTCCTGTGGCGAGGCGATCTGCGTCTGCCGAAGGAGGCAGCGCTTGAGGAACTCAGACAGCCGCTCGCCGTGCTCGGTGGCGCTCTTTCGGGGCGTCGTGGCTAGCGTCCAGAAGCCGATCTCGGTCGGTGAGAGTGAGTAGCTCTCGAGAAGCTTGGACTCGCCATCAGCGTCGTAGCCGACCAGCACGAACTCGCGGTAGGTGGTGACCAGCACCTGGCGGTACTTCCCGAGGTAGCGACGCAGCTGCTCCTCGGGATCGTCCGAGAGGGCGCGCAGGGCCACGCTGCGCGCGTTCTCGGCGACGCCCTTCACCTCGAGCGCACCTCGCACGGGCAGCTGGCCTGGCAGTGGTTCGGCGGCGCCCTTCTGGAACTGACTGGCGACGAAGAAGCCGCCGTCGGGGATGCCAGCGCCGCGGTTGGCGGGGTTGATAACGCAACGCACGCGGGGCTTCAGCTTGTGGCCGACCTCGTTGAGCAGCGTGGCCAGGGCGCCGTAGCCGGAGGTCTCGGGCACCGCCCCCGCGAGGCGGTTGGCGGAGAGCTCGACCAGGTAGGCTTCGAGGGTGTCCACGGCGCCCCTATTCTAGTCGCATGCTCGGACGACTCCGCCAGGGCACACCCTGTCACAGGTGTGCACGTTCTGTGGAGACCGCAACAAATGCATGTTTGCTGGCGAATCGCCCGGGCGCCGACGGGGCGCCGCCGAAAGCTGGTGGTCAGCTCCGGTGCGGCTGGTTCCCGCCTGTCGCCATTTGCTCGCGAAACCAGTTGATGATGGCAACACGAGCGACTGACCGCATCTCGCGCCGCAGATCGTCCTGCCTCAGCGTGGCCGGCTCGAAGCCGCCGGTCCAGCTTGGCCGATCACGTAGGAGAAGGTGCTCCCCGTGAACGAGGTCGGACCGCAGCTCGTATAGTCGGGCTCGACTCTTGCCTTCTGCGCCAGCAGCATATCTGTCCACAAAATCGCGGAACCGACGTGTCGGGCCCGGGCTCATGTCCTGTTGGCAGTGAGGGCATTCGTCTCGCGGCCCGGGCGCTACCAGTGCCTCAATGGAGTTGACGAGCGATAGGTAGCTCAGCGAGGCGGACACATGCCACGACCCACTGCTGCGGTCCAGCCAATAGCAGGCGCGCAAGAACCTCTCCCTCACACCCTCAGGCGCGGCTTCCAGGCAGTCGAACACTCCCGGTAGACACGCAGGCATATCCATCGGGCTGCCATCAACACCGAGCCTGGCGAAGTACTCGTCGTCGGGGACACTCTGCATTGGCGACACGCCATCCAACTCGCTGAAGTCGGGCGACTCGTAGGCGAGACTGGGGAAGACGTAGCCACTCTGGAGGTAGCGCGAAACGGGTGAGCTCGATGGCGCCTCGTGGTCAAGGACCCAGTGGAACTGCGCGCTGTATGAGGCCTTCTCGATGTTGCCATGAAGCAGAAGCGAAAGGACGAGATGGAGGTCCCAAAGGCGCTTCTGCGCACGCGAGATGCGAAGCTCCAACAGGGAGCTCGCCGGCAGCCTCATCTCTATGAGGAAAGGATGCTGAGCGTACGATGTCGGTGGTCGCGGAGCATCCGCTGGCGCCGTCAGGATCTGCCATAGGTGGTGGTGCCGATAGTAGTGCCCCACCGGGTGGAGGCTGAAGAGAGTCTCGCGGCGAACAAACGTGCCCCGCTCTCCCAGAAGCTCCGTTTGCACCCGAGCGGCAATCTCGTCGAGGAGGCCCGAGTCGACGATATCAGTGGCTTTGACATCGATGATCCGTCCGCGCCTCGTGTACTCCACGGCGAGCGCAACCTCCTCATCAGCAGTCATGTGGAGTATTGAGCTGTTCTGCTCCCAGTTACCTCGGGGGAAGTATTGGCCGAGCACGATCGCCAGCTCATCCGCCTCGACCGCATCGGCGTGCAGCTCGCTCGCAACAGATCTCATGATCGCACCCCGGCCCACGCTCGGCGGTCGGACCCGTGTCTCTGCCGACACTATACGCTGGGGCACGTCTGGCCAAAGCACAGGTTTGGCTATCCCGAGGAGCGGGGCCGTAGGCTGCACGTCTGACTTCGGCTGGCGCGATACTGCTGTGGAATCGTAGACGCGTGAGAGCCGACTGCAGCCTGGGACCGTCCGTCTCCTATCGCCGGCGCTGAGTGGAGGCAGCCTTGATCGCGCTGCGTACTCCATCGGCCTGCCGCTTTGCGATTCGCTTCCTCCGCACAAGCCATGCCAGCACGTCACCGGTTGACTTGAGCATGATGACCTCTCGCAGGCTGAACTGCTGCATGGGCTCGCGATCGGCGCTAAGGAGAATCCAGTGTCGGGAAGCCGCCAATGCTCCGGACGACACCTCGCCGGCCCCGAAGACCTTCGACCACATGCTCAGAATGCGACCGGCGGTCGCGTCCGCCAAGTCTGGGTCAATCGTAGCTACCTGCCCGGAATCCACGATGTCGAGGAATGACTTCAGAATCGGGAAGGTCTTTCTGCACCGATATTCGAGCTCTCCCCGCACAGCCGTCGTGACGACTCCGCGGTCACCCAGGTAGGCCATCAGGAGGTCGAGGTTGTCCGTACGGCCGCAGAAGTCAATCACGACACACGTGTCGACAACGACCAGCTCCTCACACAACGGGAACCTCTATCGGTTCCTCCGGATCCAGAACGCTGTCAAGGTCATCCACGTCGACACGTAGCAGCTCCGCAAGCTTCGCCTCTGAGATTCGCTCCTCCTCATAGGCGCGCACCGCTGCTGACCGATAAGCACGCGGAAGTGCGTCCTCAGGCTGACCGCTCAGGCCTTGCTGCTGGAAGAAAGGACCTCGGGGATCACTGACATCGTGGCCCATCGATGATGCAAGACGGATCGGCTGGACTGCGAGGAGTGTGTCCCGCTGGCCGGCATTGAACAGCCCCAGGTTGTGCAGGCGATACACAGCTGCAACGTAGCTGACTCCGTACGCATAACAGTACTCAATGACACGCTCTGCGGTGATGCTCCTGCCCGCCACGATATCGGATGCGAAGTAGGTCTCACCCGATTCGAGTGGCATCAGGAAGACGGCTGCGAAAGCGTCCGCGAAGCGCTCATGAGGGGGCTTCTCTGCAGTGCAGACAATGAACCCGAGATCACGATGAGCCAGCGAATGGCAGTACTCGTGGGCAATCGTGAACCGCTGGCGACCAACTGTGGAGGCAGAGTTCACCATGATCCAAGCATCCTCGCCGATGAGCGCGAAGCAGCCTGACAGAGCACCATTCGGAATTGACGTTGCGTATACAAGGGCCCCCTGCTGCTCAACGAGGGCGCGGATGTCCACTATCGGCTCGCTGCCCAGGCCGAGACGCTTACGCTCCGCGACGGCCAGGGCAGATGCCTGACGAATCAGCTTGGCAATCACGAGCCTAGGACGGACTTGAGGTCCGCGTAGTCCCTCGCTGTGCGCTCCAGACGAGCCAGCGCAAGACGATCGTCTTCGGTCATCGGCCCCTCGGCGCGCGGCAAGGCGATGACCACGTCCGCCCTTGGAGCAACGCCCGAACCTCCGCCGATCACGCCATTCACTACATCCGCCACGCTGACGCCGTAGGCGGCCGCCAGCTTGACTACTTCAGCGAAGGTGGCCCTTCGCTTCCCGCTCTCGATTTCGGCGATTGTCGCATGTCGATCTGTTTCCAGCGCCCGAGCAGCCGACTTGAGCGACAGCCCACGGCTCTCCCTCAGCTCGCGCAGCACCTGTCCTAGACCCGCGTCTCCAGACACTCCTCTCCCCCCATGCCGTGTACCGATTCCGTACATCACCAGTATACCCACTCTTCGATTCTGTACGACAGCTTCGTTGACGAACAAGGCGGCGAGCCGATTGCCTCATGCGGAACACAGTCGCCGGAGTGGGGTAACAGCACGACTGCACAGGTCCCCCAAACCTCCACGGCCCGATTTCTTGCTGCATTCGGGCTGTAGCGCCGACACGGAGCCGACGATTCGCGGGTCACCTACTCTGTCTCGCGCCCTCCGTGAGACCCTCAACTTCGGCGAGAGCAGCTTCGATCTCTCGCTCGAGCTCCTCGTCGGAGAGGCAACTGAAATCCCACTCCTGCTTGATCGGACCGCCCTCTGCGCCGACATGTTCAAGCCGTTGGGCCGTGTCGAGGCCGAGCAGGCGGGAACGCCGTTCAGAGATGGCCCTCAGTTCACGGACCGAAGCGATCGTCGGTCCGTCGTCGACCACCTTGCGCATCTCGCCGCTCCTCGCATCGATCTCATGGACGACCTGTCCTCGATAGAGGACGCAGTGGTGTCGGGCAAGCACGCGATGCATCTCGCGTTCCAGAGCATCGAGCTTCAGGAGCTCGAGCTCACGGTGCTCCAGGGTTCTGCCATCGTTGATCTCGGCCAGGCGCTTCAGCTCGCCCAGGATGTCACGACAGACTGTCGAGCGGTTGACCCCAACTTCGGCGGCGATCTGCGTATAGGAGAAGCCCATGCGGCGTAGCTCGATCTCGCGCCCAAGGCGAGTCGCCCTCTCGAGCTTCTTGGCCGATGTCGTGTTCGCCTTAGCCATGCGTTGCAGCCCTATGTGTTGCAGAGCCCCTGCCCGCTGCTTGCGAGGCGCGTCCGCAGGTCGCCGTCTCGCCCGTGAAGCTCTCCCAGCGCGACACTGCGGCATCCACGAAGGCAGGGGACTGCTCGATCGCGTAGCACGTCCGACCCGTAGTCTGCGCGGCGATGATGGCCGTCCCCGAGCCGTCAAAGGGCTCGTAGATCACGTCCCCCGGCCGCGTGTGGTAGCGGATCGGCCGCCTGATGAGCTCGACGGGCTTCACCGTCGGATGGGTCGAGATGGCGTCTTCGTTGCCCTCCGTCGAGGCGATCTCCCAGACCGCTCGCGCCTCGGCCGGCGGCTTCAGCTCGGGCTGCTTGCCCTGCCTCCAGCCGACGAGGATCGGCTCGTAGTCCCACATGTACCAGGAGTAGGTGAGCACGGAGCGCGTCTTCCTCCAGATGAGCACCTGGTGGGCTAGCAAGCCCGCCTTCCGCCAGGACTCCCAGACGACCTCGCTGCGCATGATGCCGTAGCACTGGTAGATCGCAGCATCGGGCCGCAGCGCTTGCGCCAAGGCCACCTTCAAGAAGTCGACGTAGAACTCGACGGAGTGCGCGTGGTCGATGTAGGTGTCCCAGTGCTTGTCCTTCGTTGCCGCACCCTCGTTGGCCTCGCTCGCCGGATGCTGGCCGCCTTCGTAGTCGACGAGGTAGGGCGGGTCGGTCGCCATAAGCGCCGCGCGCTGACCATGCATGAGGCGCGTCACGTCGTCGGCACTGGTGCTGTCGCCGCAGAGCAGGCGATGCCTGCCCAGCGTCCACAGATCCCCCAACTTGGTGATCGGCTCGTCGGGTGGATCGGGCACCTCGTCTTCGCCAGCACGCAGATCATCCTCATCACGCCACTCCCGTGGGATGTCGGCCTGCCTGGCCACGGCCTCGAGGAGCGACGCCACGTCCTCGCTATCGACGCTGCGCAGCAGGTCGGTCAGCTTCTCGTCGTCCGTGCCCGCCATAGCACCGATGGGGTCGAGGCTCGCCAAGATGAGGCGCTCCTCCGCGTCGGAGAGGTCGACGTAGGTGACTGGCACAACCTGCTGGCCAGAGCGCAGGGCCAAGCTGATGCGCAGGTGCCCGTCGATCACGAAGCCGCTGCGCCGGTTGACGACGATCGACTGCACGAGGCCGACCTTCTCAAGCACGCTGGAGAGCGCCTGCTGCTGCATCTGCGAGTGGATGCGCCAGTTCTCGGGGTGGGCGAGCAGATCCGCAGGGTCGACCTCGCCATGGTCGACGATGCGGTTCTGCCAGGGCGACTGCGTAGCTGCCTGGGACACAGTCACTCCTCTCCGGAGGGCAGACGCGCGTCACGCGCGCGAGGGATCAGCCCCGCGCTGGGCCGGCAGACAGGAGCGACTCTCGCCGCTGCCCCGGTCACCGTTCCTCGCCTTCGCGGGACCGGCTGAGCTGCTCGCGTGCGAAGCGCTCGTAGTCGGCCAGTGCCGTACGGAAGACGCGCATGTCCTGGGAGTGGTGCGCCCGCTGCATGGCCTCGTCGGCGGCATGCCAGGCCGCCTCATCGAGAGCTGCGCCGCCGGGGCACATCGCGAGACGCCCTGACATCGCCAGCAGGAGCTCGTCCGTCGCTGAGCACCAGTCGAGCCAAGCGAGCACCTGTGCGCGGTGTGCGAGCAGGCGTTCTCGCAGGTCCTCGGGCAGCGGTCGCCCGAGCGGCGAGTCGATATGGATGTGCTCACCGCGGCGCGAGAGCAGCAGGCCAGCGGCGTTGGCCTCCGTGAGGAGACGGCAGCCGATGCTCATAGGTCATCGTCCCAGGGCGTGCCGGCTAGGGCCATCGGCGTGGAGAACCCTTCCTCGCCTTCTCCGCTGAGCGCTGACACAGTGACACACCCCAGCTCCTCGGCCGTCGGCAGTCCGCCTTCGGTCGGCAACGGCTCACCGAGGGAGAGCTGGAAGGGATAGCCCTTGCGGCCTTCGGCGTTGAGAAGCCAGCCGCCGCGCAGCGCCGAGGCGACGCGCCGAGACGCCGACTTCTTGGGGATCTCGAGAAGCTTCGCGATGGCCGTGACACTGGCGTGTGGATGCCCGGCGGCGAGGTGGTCGCCGACCGCCTCAACGACAGCGCGCAGCTTCTCCCCAGCGCCGCTGCTCGAAGCCGCATACATCTCCGCGACCAGGGAGCGCACCGTGTCGTAGTCCGCGAGTTCGGCGACCAAACGCCCGTCCCGATCACGCTCGCGATGAACGTGACGAATCACGGCGCAGGCCTTGATGAGCGAGAGCAGGCGGGCGAAGTCGCGCACCACTCGCGTCTCGGCCGGCTGGGCGGCGATGTACTCGGCGAGACGGTCAGCGAAGGGCACGACGACCTCCCAGGGCGCCTGGGCCTGCAGGTACGACTGGAAGGCCACCAGTGCGGCCGGCGGCTCCTGCCCGCCGCCGGAGAGCTCGAGCGCCGCCTGAACACGGAGCGCCTGGGCGATCTGCCTCTGGTCATCGGGCACCTCCAGGGTGAAGACGCGCGTATCGAGCTGCGCCGGCAGGCGCCGCGTCGAGGTCGTCACCAGTGTGGTCGGACCGAGCTTCTCGACCTCATGCACGCGGAAGAGACCGCTCTCAGGATCGCGTACGGTGACCTTGTAGTGCAGGCTGTGGTCCTGCAACAGGCTGCGCAACGCCGAGGCGGCGGGATTGTCCTCACCACTGGGCAGCGAGTCGGCCTCGGAGAAGACAACCACCCGGTGCACAAGCTCGGCGTCGTCGTAGATGAGCACCCGCGGTGAGCCGGCGTCGATGGCGTGGTAGGCCTCAGCCGGCATCAGCCTGAGCACCAAGCCCAGCGTGTAGGTTTTGCCGGCAGAGGGTGGGCCTAGAAGCAGCAGGTGCACGGGCATGGCGCCGAGACGCATGGCGAGCACGCGCCCGCTCAGCGCCAGGTAGACGATGAGCGCCGGGCCAAGATCCCCCGCGTAGCCCATATCGGTCAGCGCCGCACGCACGGCCGGGAGGGGGTCGTCACTCTCAAGCACCTCCCGCACCGCTTGACGCAGCTCGGGCAGCTGCGCACGGCGGCGCTCCTCGAGCAGGGCGGCAAGCGGCCGCGCGCGCTGGCGCAGTCCTTCGAGTAGCGCGGCGACATCCTGGCCGGCGAGATGGGCCTCCGAGATGTCCTTGATTCCCGCGGGCGCGACGATCACCTTGGCCTGCGGCAGGTCACGGCCGATGCACTCGCAGAAGTCCTCAGCGTCGGGCTCCTGCCAGACGAAGACCTCAAGGCCCGCAAGCTTCGCGGCCATGTGGCTCTTCCAGTTCGTCTTGCCCGGCACGCCGACGACGGGCAAGTGATAATGCCAGCCGGTCCAGCAGTCGGACTCACCCTCGACGATCAGCACCCACCCTGCTTCACGTGCGGCTGGTAGTCGAGCGACGCCGTAAAGGTGTTGTGCTTTGTCGCCAGAGCGCCAGCGGAAGCGACCGTCGGGCTGCCCGGGAGTCTTCTCGAGGCAGAGGCGATAGCGCACGGCGACCATCGTGCCGCTCTCGTCGAGGTAGGGGATTTGCACACGCGACACACCGCCACGCTTCAGACTCCGGCAGTCGAAGGTCTTGAGTTCCTCAACAGGTAGACGTTTGGCCTCGGCAAGCGTCTCGAGGACCAGGCCCGCACTGGGGTGTGTCACTGTGTCAGCGTCGGCCGGGCATGACACGACGCTCCTGTCGTCCAGGGTCATCGCCGACCGCTCCGCCCCGATCCCGGGAAGAGATCTGCGAACCCAAGCCCCAAGGCAGCGACAACGTCGGCAGTCCTGCACCCCGCCCAGCAGTGCAACAAGATGCGCCCGTCGTCACCTTCACTGATGCTCAGGCTGGGCGACCGGTCGGCGTGCGAGGGACAGCGCGCGAGGCAGCCGGGGCCGCTGCGGTGCAAACCGGCGAGGGATGTTCGTTCAAGGAACTCGGCCATCGTCATGACGGCTCGCGCTCCTGCTCCTCAAGCCCGAGCATGGCGAGCAGCTTCGCGGTCGGCACCAGCAGTCGATTCGAGAGACGCAAGGTGGGCAGGGAACCATCGTGTGCGGCTGCAAAAGCCGTGCTTCTGCCGATTCCGAGCACAGCAGCGGCTTGGTCGATCGAACACGTGTGGCGTGTCCTGAGCTCATCGATGGTGAGCGTGCGGGGCTTGTGCTGCGCGGTGCGACTACTCGACACGCCGTACTCCCGAGATTGCCTGAGCTTGCCTGGTGCTACAGTTATGGTAAACTGCACACCGTGCAGATCGTTACAGATGAGCACTTCATTGCGAGGGCCCAATGACACCACCCTTCGAACAGCTCAGACATCAGCTCGCAAGGGAGCTCGGTCACCCACCCGACGGCCGCATATGGAAAGACATCGTGAACTTCCACGGGTCCTTGCTGGCCAAGATCGAGCAGGGCAGTGCACCCTTCGACCGCCTCGAGCTGCTGTACGACTCGAAGGAGGACACGTACGGCAGCAGAACGCGCAGACCCACGAGCAGCGGCCAGGCGCGGACTCTGCCCGCAGATGCCAGGCTGGCGACGCTCACACGAATCGCGGCGATCTACGCGACACGTGAGGGCGGCGAGGTGCGCCGGATCCGCGACAACTTGTTGGGAGGCACGCTTCTGCAGCCCGAAGATGTTCCTGCCTGGCTGCGAGCCCGTGCTGCCGAACAAGAGCCCCAAGCCCAAATGGACATCACATTCAGCGCCGGTGATGCAGGTGAGTGGCTGCCGTCGGGAGGCGAGCGCGATTGGCTGCGTTCCTTCATGCAGCCCGCAACGGCTGCGCCGCCTAGGATCGTCTCGCCCGTCCCTCTGCTGTGGGATCGCGAGCAGTGCGCAGCTTGGCTTGAAGGCGTTGCGGCAGACATTCGAGGCGGACGAGTCGAGCCGCCACAGCACGGACAGCTGGCCGAGCGCCTCCACTTCTGGAGCGGTGGGCCGGATGGGTTTCACAGGGACTTCGTCCCGGTGGGTGTGGCCGGCCCGCTCCGACGTCTGAAGGACGTGCTCGTAGGACTGCTGACGATAATCCCCTGGCCCGACGAGGCGGACGCAGTTGATTTCGTCCTTGCCGGCCAAATGCCGCGCGTGCCACGGGCCTCCATGAGAGCCATCTACTCTCATCTGCCGGCTCTCAGCCGGCTCGAACTGACAATCGACCCCCGCCTCTCCTCCCGCGACGTGGCTGCCTTCTATCAGAGAGGCAGAGCCGAGTTCATCGGGGGTCGCGACAAGCCCATGCAGGAGAAGCACCTGGAACTTGCTCTCTTCTGCGGGGAGCAGCTCACCGGTGAGCCGAAATGGCGCGAGTTGCGATCAGAATGGAACGAGCGCTTCCCCGACTGGCGCTACGACGACGATGACCCGATGGCGCGGCGCTTCGCGCGCGACGCCCGTGCGGCCTTCAAGCGCGTTGTTGGCCTGGACCTGTCTGAGGCAAGAGCCGCCGCGCGCACCAGGAGCGGGCTGTTCATGCGCTCGGTCGGAATCATGACGGAGGAGCAGATCGGCGGTACTCAGTGAGAGGCCACGTCCGCCACCGCGGCGATGAACGCGCCGGAAGCTGGGAGTACATCGTCGACATCGGCATGGCCGCAGCCGAGCGCTGCCAGACCTGCAACAGAAGGTTCTGGATCGAGCGCCGCCCCAAGCTCACCTGCCCCAAGTGCGGTGCCGAACTCCACGAGACCGAGGAGCGTCGCCGCGAGACCAAGGCCGGCTTCGCCACGCGCAAGGAGTGCGTGGCGGCGATGAACAAGCTGCTCGTCGCCGTCGAGGAGCACAGCTACACGGCGCCCACCAAGGCAAGCGTGAAGCAGTACCTCACCAAGGAGTGGCTGCCGGCAGTGAAGGCCACGATCCGCCCCTCCACCTACAACTCCTACGTGCAGCACGTCGAGTGCCACATCGTGCCCCACATCGGCACGGTCAAACTGCAGAAGCTCTCCGGCTCCCAGGTCAACGCCCTCTACGCGAAGCTTGCCGAGAACGGCAAGAAGGATGCCAAGACGGGCCCCTCGGCGATGACCATCCACCACGTGCACGCCTGCCTGCACAAGGCCTGCAAGGACGCCGTGCGCTGGGGACGCATCGGGCGTAACCCGCTCGACGCCGCCGATCCGCCGCGCAAGAAGGGCGACGGCACGAAGGAAATGCAGACGTGGACGAAGGAGCAGCTGGGAGCGTTCCTGAAGTCCATCGCTGACGAGCGCCTCTCCCCTCTCTGGCACACGATCGCGATGACCGGTATGCGCAGGGGCGAGGCCATCGGCTTGAGGTGGAGTGACGTCGACCTCGAGGCCGGACGCCTCGCGGTGCGTCGCGCCCTCATCCCCAGTGGCCGCGAGGTCATCGTGAGCGAGCCGAAGACGGCCAAGGGGCGCCGCGTCATCGCCCTCGACCCCGGTACCGTCGAGGTCCTCAAAGCCCAGGCCACCCGCCAGCTCGACGAACAGAGGGAATGGGACGAGGCGTGGGTCGAGACCGGGGTCGTCTTCACCGCCGAGAACGGCGCCGCCCTCGACCCCGAGTCAGTCTCGCGCTACTGGCGCCAGGCAGTGAAGAAGGCGATGCTGCCGAAGATCCGGCTGCACGATCTCAGGCACACGCACGCTACCCTGGCCCTGCAGGCCGGCGTCCATCCCAAGGTCGTCAGTGAGCGCCTCGGGCACGCCACCGTCTCGATCACGCTGGACACCTACTCGCACGCCATCCCGGCGATGCAGGAGGAAGCGGCAGCGCTGATTGCGGGACTCGTATTCGCGGAGGCACAGCCTTCGACCCGATGAGCCGCCGGGCTCATCGCGGTGGGCCGAACGACGCACCGGCGGAGCCTGTCACTGGCACTCATTCGTCCGGCGACGACCCCCCCATCGTCCCTTCGCCTTCATAGGCTGCCGGTCGCCCCGAGTCCCTCTTCTCGGAGAGCCCGCCTTCAAATGGCGGTGCTGGCGGCGGAGTCGGTGGCGGCGGAGTCGGTGGCGGCGGAGTCGGTGGCGGCGGAGTCGGTGGCGGCGGAGTCGGTGGCGGCGGAGTCGGTGGCGGCGGAGTCGGGGCTTCAGGAGTGGTTGGCTCGGGCGTGGATGGCGCTGTCCCTTCGTTCATGTCCTCACTCATCTTCTGCCCCCTTCATGGATGCGATCGACGCCTCGTCCGGATGCCAAAACTCGACCAACTCAATGGAGTCCGGAGAGATGTAGACCCCGGCCGTTCGCGGCACCCTTCCACCGAACTTGCCTCCGGCGCCGTCGTAAGTAACGGCAAGAAAGAGGTCGTGGCGACCGAGACTGGTCCCGGCCCACGATCCCTGCTCGTAGATGCCGTGCACCAGGCTTCCGTCTTTCAAGCGCACGCGCACCCAGTACTTGCCACCGCGGGCGAAGGCGCAGTCCCATGCCGTAGGCCGCGGATCAAGCGGTCTAAGACCAAACCAGTCGCGGAGATGATCCTCGGCCCACTTGCGCGGAGGCAGTTTCGGAGACGACAGGAGCAGCGCGCCGATGAGAGGTGTCACAAACAGCGCGAGAAACAGCATGACAACGAGCGCGACGGTATTCTCGGACACTTGCCGAACAAGCAGAATGATTGGATACCAGACCGCCCACGTAGCGCAGCTTGCAGCGATAGACGTCAGTGTGGTCTGAAGATCCGTCTTGTCTGGCCGAATGATGAAACGGTCGATGACCCATTGGCCGAAGAAGCCCGGGATCACGAACAGGATCACGATGACAAGAGCTTCCTGCGTGGTTGGCACGATCCCCCCTGCCCTCCGTCATGAGCATGCCTGCGGACGAACGTTCGGCTGCAATCGCGCAGACCTACGAGAGCGCCATCGATGGGCCCGGTGTCACGGTATTCCGACGTCGAGGAGTGCGCAAGGAGGGCTCCGAGAGTGAAACGCCAGTCAGCTTGTGCTGGCGGATGCCCTGGCATCATCTGCCATGCCGCCGCGTCTCGTCGGCAAAATGTCGGCGACTTTGCCGATTCGGAAGTTAAGTGCACGCGGCGCACCATCGGAAATCGCCCTGTGCAGGTAAAACGTGGTGCCCCCGGCTGGAATCGAACCAGCGACACCAGGTTTA
>Ga0315281_10003454_pt1 | contig 23123 bp, 28 predicted proteins | sample YL17G07_0_MG_FD_204540 | JGI IMG/M metagenome (GOLD analysis project Ga0315281, IMG submission 204540) | Sediment microbial communities from Yellowstone Lake, YNP, Wyoming, USA - YL17G07_0 | ecosystem: Environmental > Aquatic > Freshwater > Lake > Sediment | place: USA: Wyoming | collected... | reverse complement strand
GAGATAAAGAAAAAGCTTTGGGGAGGAGAACTCTGGAATGATGGTTACTTTGTCCGTTCGGTTGGCGACAATGTAACGGCAGAAGTTATCAGAAAGTATATTCGGTATCAGCATGATGAGCAAATTGATTTTAGGTTCTAGCGCATTTAGGATGCCTCGCAGCTCTGCTGCGGGGTAATTCACTTAATTGACCGTGCATTAAAAAAAATACTTGACAGACTTTATTTCCGTGGTATCATTAGGACTAATTTAGTCCTATACCATAATTCGAGAATTATTGGAGACTCTTATGAGTGAGAAAAACAGCATTGCAGTTTTCCCAATCCAGGTTGGTCAACTCGTGCCTGACTTCAAACTGGACACCTTCGAACCATCGAGAGGAGATTTCGGTTCAATAAGTCTCTCTCAGCTGAAAAAAGAAAAGAAGTGGGCCATCCTGTTTTTCTACCCCGCCGATTTCACTTTTGTCTGCGCAACCGAATTTTCCGCTCTTGCTGAAAACTACGAGGAATTCAAAAAACTGGGCGCCGAGGTCATCACCGTCAGCACGGACACCAAGTTCGTCCACCTTGCCTGGCAGCGTGACGAAAAAATGCTTGAAAAGGCCGCCTATCCCATGGGATCCGATCGCACAACCGTCCTTTCCCGCATGTTCGGGGTCTATGACGAAGCTTCGGGCAACGCGCTGAGAGGCGCATTCATTATCAATCCCGAAGGCATCCTGCTGAATGCCGAAGTCAATTTCTTCAACCTAGGCAGAAATGTTGACGAACTTCTGAGAAAATTCAAGGCCAATGTCCACCTTGCTTCGTCCCCCGCCGAAGCCTGCCCCGCCACGTGGAAACAGAAGGGCGACAAGACCTTGAAACCGTCGGCCGGCCTGGTAGGCAAAGTCTATGAGGCGCTGAAGTAGCCCTATGCTCGTAACACGTGAGACTGATTACGCCGCGCGCTGCGCCCTCTACCTCGCGAAGTGCCGGGACCGGGTCGCGAGCGTGGCTGAAATATCGGATGCCATGCATATCCCGAAGACCTTTCTCGCGAAAATTCTTCAGCGGCTGGTGCGGGGCGGCATCGTGGAATCAATCCGCGGCGCACGGGGAGGATACCGCCTGATCAAGGGCCCGGCGGACATTTCGCTTCTTGACGTTTTCATCGCCATGCAGGGCCGGGCGCCGGTGAATTCCTGCGCCATCGACAAAAAGCTCTGCCGGATGAGTTCCACCTGCGCGGTCCACCCCATCTGGATGGACATTCGAAAGGAAGTGGAAAAAAGGCTGAAACACGTGACTTTTGAAATGCTGAGCAACGCCTGATTTTTTTGCCCATAATCAGGATGGTTTGTATCCTATTGGATGGGCGTCGGTCCCGTTCCCGGCAGCTCATGCGGTTTCACGGCGGAATCGCCGATTTTATATCACTCTGGGAGGGTATCTATGGACATGTCAGTTGTGGCAACAATCGGTTTTACGACAGTGGCGGCCGTCGGCATCGTCATGCTCGTCATTTCCACACGGAAAAAGCCGGGCACGGACGGAGACAAGTAACAAGGTCGCTTGCCAGCTCAGGGCGCGATGCAGGGGGAGGAGGGATGCCATGGAGCGAGTATAACTGCACACCGGGAAAGGCGCAATTTATTTTGCACTAATATAGGAACACTAGCATCCTAATTTAACAGCAAGGAGGTTTCTTAATGTCGGAGGCAACAGTGTATGAGTGGAAACCCGTCAAGGGTTTCGCCCTCTCCGGATTATTCTGGGGAGCGGTCTCCATTCTGATCGGCCTGTACATATCGATCCAGATGTGGATGCCGGAATTGAATTTCCCCCCCTATCTCACCTACGGGAGATTGCGGGCGGTGCACGTCAATGGTCTCGCCTTCGGGTTCGCCGTGGCCGAGATTTTCGCGCTGACCTACTACATCGTGCAGCGCCTGACGAAACAAACCCTGGTTTTTCCGAAGCTTGCCATGGCTCAGCTTTATATCTTCAATGTCGCCATTGTCGCGGCGGCGGTATCGCTTCTCATGGGATACACGCAGTCGAAGGAGTACGCCGAACTTGAATGGCCCCTCGACATCGGCGTCGTCATCCTCTGGGTGATGTTCGCCGTCAACGTCTTTGCTACCATCATCAAACGCAAGGTGGAACAGATGTACATTTCCCTCTGGTACATCATTGCGACGGTAATTGCCGTGGCGGTGCTGTATATCGTCAACAACCTGGCAATTCCGGTGAGCCTGTTCAAGTCTTATTCACTTTTTGCCGGGGTGAATGACGCAAACGTGGAATGGTGGTACGGCCACAATGCTGTCGGGTTTGTTTTCACCACGCCGATTCTGGCAATGTTCTATTATTTTCTTCCCAAAGCAACAGGACTTCCGATTTACAGCCACCGGTTGTCCATCGTCGCCTTCTGGTCCCTGGTATTCATGTATCTCTGGACGGGCGCCCATCACCTGGTGTATACGCCGCTGCCCGACTGGATCCAGACCGTCGGCATTGCGCTCACCATGTTCATGATCGCGCCGTCGTGGGGGTCCGTGGTAAACGGTTACTATACCATGGGCGGCAATTGGGACAAAATGAACACGAATTACCTCACTAAGTTTTTCATCCTCGGTATCACCTTCTACGGCCTCCAGACCATCCAGGGACCGACTCAGGGCCTCAGGGTCGTGAGCCAGCTCATCCACTTCACCGACTGGGTGCCCGGCCACGTGCACATGGGAACCATGGGTTGGGTCGCCATGACCGTCGGAGCTTCCATGTATTATACGATCACGAAGATCTACAAAACAGAGATTTACAGCATCAAACTTGCGAACGTCCATTTCTGGCTGGTGTTGATCGGGCAGCTGATCTTCTCCATCAGCATGTGGATCCTCGGCATCCAGCAGGGAGCTATGTGGAAGGCCATCACGCCAGAAGACGGCAGCCTCACCTACACCTTCATGGAGTCGGTCATCAACAATTATCCGTACTGGAAGATGCGTACCTTCGGCGGCGCGCTGTTCGTCGTCGGTATGGTGGTCTTTGCATACAACATCATCATGACGGTCGTCAAGGCGGGAAAATCCACTGAGACGGATGGCACACCTGCCGTCGCGACGGGAGGTAAGTAACCATGGCAGGGACATTGTATAAGAAACCGATTCTGTTCGCAATCGTGGTGACGCTCGCCATCCTCGCCGGCACCATCGTCATGATGGTGCTCCCCATGTTCAGCGAAAGCATGCATCCGAAACTAGCGAACCTGAAGCCCTATACGGCGTTGCAGCTTGCGGGGCGCGACGTGTACCAGGAGGACGGCTGTTTCTACTGCCACACCCAGACGGTCCGCCCGCTGAAGGCGGAAGTCATGCGCTACGGAGAGTATTCGAAGGCCGGGGAATTCGCTTATGACCAGCCCTTCCTCTGGGGTTCCAAACGCACCGGTCCGGACCTCGCGCGGGTCGGCGGCAAGTATACGGACAAATGGCATTACAAGCACTTCAACGACCCGCGGAAGATTTTCACGGGCTCGAATATGCCGTCCTACGGCTGGCTTGCCGACCATTCGCTCGATCCGAAGGATGCCGAAGCAAGGATGCTGGCCCTCGGCTTCCCCTACACCAAGGAAGAGATCGCCTCTCTTGCCGACAAGACGAAGCTTGACGCTCTTGTAGCCTATATGCAGACCCTCGGCTCGGCTGTTCCGAAAAAACCGAAGCAGCCGATGATCGCCAAGGGCGACAAGAATCCGCTGATCGGCAATACAACGGCGCTGGCGGAAGGCAAAAAGATATTCGAGATGAATTGCGCTGCCTGCCACGGCGTCGACGCCAAAGGCGACATCGGGCCCGATTTGACCGATAAGGAGTGGGTCTATATTCAGTCGCCTATCGGCGACGACACGGTATTCACCATCATCGCCGATGGAACGAAGAAAGATCAGGAATTCGAAAACCGGAAGGCCAAGGGCGGCATGCCGTCGTGGGGCGAATTTTTCGGCAAAAAGAGAATCTGGTCGCTGGTCACCTATATCAGATCGCTGGAAGAAAAGTAAGACAGAAAGGAGCTTCACATGGCTGAAGATACGGAGAGAATCGAAGACATGGAACGGCAAGATACAAAGGAGAAGCTGCCTCTCGGCTGGCTTTTGCTTCTTGCCGGTTTGATCCTCTGGGGAGTGTTCTATATCGTTAGCTACACCCCCCAGATAAGCGGTTGGACTCAGGAAGGCGCATACCTAGAGTCGTTAAAAAAGTAACAGCTTCTCCCCCTGTGGGTGGAGACGGAGAATTGTGTTCTGTCTCCACCCACTCCCCTTCTCTTTCGGGGAACATCGGCATTATTTGGGGCATATATTGTGAGACATTCCATCGGATGCAAACAATGTTGTAAGTGCGGGAACATCTTCGAAACAGACCTCCGCGGCGGGGCGAAGTGGTGTTTTTCCTGCAAAGCAGTTGTTCAGCGTGAATACCAGCGTGCCTATAAACGCAAGTCAAAAATCCACGAAGGACAAACCTATGCAGCCAGTTAGTCCGCGACTCACCATGAGGTCGCTGAGGTGGGTCACCGAGATCCTCCAGGCGATCCTGATCATTGTCCTTCCTTTTGTGCGGATCCACGGCGAGAGTGCTTTTCGCTTTGATCTTTCCACGCTGCGGCTGCATGTATTCGGCGCCAGCATCTGGATGCATGAATTCTTTATCGTATTAGTGGTGATGATCTTTCTCACCCTGTTTATTGTATTCGTGACCCTCCTCTTCGGGAGGGTGTGGTGCGGGTGGCTCTGTCCGCAGACCGTGCTCGTGGATTTTACTCCGTTTATGGATACAGCGCAAAAAAAAGGAGTTATCTACAAGGGAGCGGCCTACACGGCAACCTTCGCTGTTTCTGCTTTGGTTGCAGTATCCCTGATTTGGTATTTTGTTTCTCCCTACGAGTTTATTCCCGCGTTATTTCACGGGAACCTGGGGTCGACCGCATGGGGATTCTGGACTGTCTTTACCGCTATCATATTTCTTAACTACGCTTTTCTCCGACATAAGTGGTGCGCTACGGTATGCCCCTACGCTAAAATGCAAAGTGTGCTCTTCGACAAAAGTACGCTCATTATCGAACTCGATCCTAAACGCTCCGGCGAATGCATCAATTGTATGAGCTGTCTTCGGGTCTGTCCCACGGGGCTCGATATCCGGAAAGGAGCGGATGCAGCATGCATCAATTGCGCTGAGTGTGTTGATGCCTGCAACGGAGTTATGGCTAAATTTCAGAAGCCTGGCCTTATCCAGTATGCTTTCGGACCGGGTGGAGAGGGTAAAATCGTACGCCAGAATTTTTACATGGTAGGAGGTTTCCTGCTGCTGTTTTTTGCGCTCTCTATGCACCTCGCCTTTGCGCGTGTCGGCGTGGATGTGACCGTGCTGCCCCATATGATGGAACCGCGAATTACGAAAGACGGAAGAGTCATCAACGCCTATGTCCTTTCGGTGCAAAATACGCTGGAAGAACCGGTTGATCTCACCGTCACGGTGGATAAATTCGACGCGAGCATGATCCAATCCGTTACCGAGCCCATTCATATCAACGCGGGCACCCACGACCGGTTTCCCCTTTTTGTCAGAATCGCCCGGCCGGCCGGAGCGTCTGCAGGCACGCGGCGGATCAACGTATCGTTCGATAATGTTCAACAGAACATTCATCTGAAGAAGGAGGCGAATTTTTCGATTCCCGATGAATTATAAAACCTTGATCATAGGAGTCTTTTTTGGAGTGATGCTCATCGTAGGTGCTTCCATATATATCGGCATCTCGCTTCGCGACGTGGAAGTGGAAGAGAATGCCTACGAAGCGGGTCTCAAGTACGAAGCGGTCAACAAGCGGGAAGCTGAACTCGGCTGGCGCGTGGAATTGCCCCGGAGCGTCAAGTCTGGGGTCGAGGTCATGACCGTCAAGGTAGTAGACTCAAACGGGGCGCCGGTAACGGGCGCCGTTGTTCAACTCCGGTTGCACCGCATGGGGGATCATCGGATGCAATCATATCAATGCGCAAATGGCGAAGGACATTATACTGCCGCCGTTAACCTGGACTCGCCGGGCTACTGGGAGGCGATGGTGCGGGTGGACCGGCAGAACGATTCGCAGCAGTTCAACAACAGGATTTATGTTCAATAAAATATTAAGAACAAGGCAGGAGGTTTGACATGTCGGATCAGGGAGTGTCACGTCGAAAGTTTCTCATAGCAGGCCTCGGGGTCATCTCGGGAGCAATCGCGCTGGGCGTGGGAGGTGCGGCCGTAACTTCCATCGGCGCCCCGGCAATGACCAACAAACGCGAGGGAAAGTGGGTCGAAGCGTGCAACTGCACGGACCTGAAGGCCGGAGAGTTCAACCAGCTCAGCATCACCTATGATGCAAAGGACGCGTGGCTCGACGGCAAGATCAAACAGCTCGTCTATGTTAAAGTGGCCGGCGACGATATTCTCGCGTTGTCCGCCACCTGTGCCCACCTCGGGTGCAACGTCAATTATGACGAACAAACAGGCGGGTTTAAATGCCCGTGCCATTCCGGAGCGTACGACGCCACAGGCAAAAACATCAGCGGTCCGCCGCCGCGGCCCCTGACACGCCTGGCGGCGAAGATCGAGGACGGCAAGCTCAAAATCAATACCGCAACAAAGGAGGCGTAGCATGTTTGCACGAATAGTTGATGCACTTGACACTCGTTTCACCTTCAAGGAGAGTTTCCAGAAGAACGTCCTCGATCATCCGGTGCCGCCGCGGGTCAACTTCACGTTTTGCTTCGGCGGGATCACCTTTCTGCTTTATGTGCTGCTCGCGGTAACGGGAATTACAATGCTGTTTTATTATGTGCCGTCCGTAGATCACGCGTTCAATACCGTGGAATACATCACCTTCGACTTGCCGGCGGGCAACCTGGTCAGGGCGATCCATCACTGGTCCGCCAACCTGATGATCGTGTTCATCTTTGTTCACATGCTTCGCGTGTATGTTTACGGCGCTTATAAAAACCCGCGCGAGCTGAACTGGATCACCGGCGTTCTGCTCTTTGGCATCGTTCTCGGTTTCGGATTCACCGGATATCTGCTTCCCTGGGACCAGAAAGCCTACTGGGCGACAAAGGTGGGAGTGCTGATGCCCGAGAGCCTGCCAATCGTCGGCGGATTCGTGACGAAATTTCTGATGGGCGGCGACAATATCGGCGCTCTTACGCTGTCACGGTTCTTCGCACTTCACGTGGCGGTGCTGCCGATCATAACCGTTGTGTTTCTCGTGGGGCATTTCCTGATGATACGCAGACTGGGCATCGCACGGCCTTTGTAGAACAAACGCTAACCCTTTGAAGGAGGTCAAAAATGAGTACCCATGAAACGAATGAACAAGAAATGGTTTTTTTCCCGAACTTTTTATTTCGAGAGGCCATTGCGGCGCTCATCATTGTTGCGCTGATTGTCGGGCTTGCGCTTATGTACCCCATGAAAGTGGGAGATCCGGCGGACCCTTCGGATTCAGCATTTAAACCGCGTCCGGAATGGTATTTCATGGCTCCCTTTTATCTGTTAAAGATATTTCCACCGAGCCTTGAATTGGTCCCCACGGTGATCGGCCCGGCCTTGTTGTTCATCGGGCTCATGCTTTTCCCGTTCTTTGATAAGGATCCGGAGCGTAGGCCCCTGAAGAGGCCGATAGCCATGACCGTCATGGTCATCGGCGTTCTTGCCACGGTGGCTTTTACTATTTTAGGTATTCTCGCATGATTGTCACACCAGACGGTTATGGCAATCTCTTTATTTCACACTACTCAGGAGGAAAAGTCATGGTTAAGCGATTTGGTACGATGGTGGTAGTGCTGGCGCTGTCGGTCGCGGTTTCAGCGTCCGCAGCCGGCAAGAGCGACACGCAGGTAACGGCGAAGAAGGTTTCATCGGCCCCGGCGGATTTCGGCAGCCCGGAGTGGGGTCCGGCAAAAGAAGCGACACTGATCAACGACGGCGCAGCAGGCGGCCCCTTCGAGAAAAAGACGCTCGAAGTGAAGGTCAAGGCGGTGTACACCAAGGGCGGCAACATCAGCGTGCTCGTTTCCTGGCCGGATCCGGACAAGAGCGTGACCAAGGAAGCCTGGAAACTTGCGAACGGAAAGTGGGCGAAGCAGAAGGGCGACGAGGACAAGCTGGCATTTAACTGGGAGACCAAACGCATAAAGAACTTCGCCACCAAAGGCTGCGCCGTGGTCTGTCATTCCGAGGCAAAGAGCCAGGACGACTGGAAGTACCATTCCGAGACCGCGACGGAGCGCGGCGATATGTGGGTCTGGAGGGCATACACCTCTGATCCCATGGGCTACGCCGAAGACGGCTATGTAGACGACGATTCGCGTAAATCCGACTCCGGATCCGGCAAAGCCAAAAAGAATGAATTGTCCGACAAGAGCAAACCCAAGTACATGCAGGATTCTGCCAAGAAGCCAAGCGCCCCCGGGTTTCTGGTTGACGGCGAGACCGTGGAAATCAAAAACTACGCCTCGTTCAAAAGCGGAGATGTGGTGCCGGCATGGATTCTCTCAAAGTTTTCCGGAAGCATGGCTGACGTGAAGACAAAATCCAAATACGAGAACGGAAGATGGACAGTCATGCTTCAACGCAAACTCGAAACCGACGACAAGGAAAACGATGTCACCTTTGACACGAGGCGGGACTATACTTTCGGACTCGCGGTCTTTAATAATTCAAGCAGGCACAACAGCTATAACTCCGGCCCCACGAAACTGGTATTCGATTAAGATCCGGCGGCCCACGGGCTCTCTGCGATACCCGTGGGCCGTTGTGTATGAAGACATGCGAAGATATGGCAACCAAGGCAACAAATATGTTCCAAACACTTCAAAAAGGAGGTACCAATGTTCAACGGATGGATTTATATGATTATGAATGGAGCGCTGGTAATCACGCTCGCTGTTGTCATTGTGCACTACTACAAACCCAAAAAAAGGGAAGATCTTGAATTGGCCGAGCAGCCGAAATACCAGATGCTTGAGGACGATGACGAAGACTAATGTCGTGCGCAACGAGAAAAAAGTTTTTTTCTTTTTCGAAAATAGATTGTATCGGCCCGCGTCACTTCGCTCTCAACGTGTTGCTTGACAGGTAAGGCGGTGTATCGTGAAAGCGTCCATAATCAGTCTTCTTGCATGTTTTGTTTTTGTGATCGGCGCTCTGGCGGCTTCAGCGCAAAGCAATGGTAATAATGCCTCTGTAGACTGCCGAATCGATGCCGGAGCATGTATGCGGACGACCGGTTCCCTTTCCGGGTCCTTTAACATTACACCGAAGCCGGTAACGGCCATGCGTGAGGTAACGTTCACCGTGGAGCTGAAAGACCAGGGACGTCCTGTAACGGATGCGAGCCTTTTTGTCGACCTGGCAATGCCCGGTATGTTTATGGGCTCAAACCGTATTCATCTTTCACACCAAAAGGACGGCGTCTACGAAGGGCAAGGCATAATCATCCGATGCCCGAGTGGAAAAAAAATCTGGCAGGCTGAAGTCTCCATCATGCGAAAGAGCGCGAACATCGCCCTTAGTCACATGAGTTATATTTTTGAAGTTCATTGACCGTGGTTTAGGATTCTTTCTCCTCGTTGAAGGAATATCACTCTATGCTGCAATGTGATCACTGCCTCATTTCGTTCCCTGAACAAGGGGCGGTTTACGAAAAGATCAAGGACGCCCAAAAGGTCTTCTGTTGCCACGGATGCCTGGGGATATTCCGCCTTATTAACGACGAGGGGCTGGAATATTTCTACACGAGAAGAAACGAATGGGTTTCCGGTCCTGTGGATGAACGGCAGATCGATAGTGCCGCTTTTGCCGACGGCATAAGGTCCGTCGGCGATGAAGCCGAAACAGACCTTGTTCTCGACGGCATCCGGTGCGCCTCCTGTGTCTGGTTAAGCGAAAAGATCTTGATGAGGACCAAAGGAGTCAATTTCGCCCAGGTAAACTACGCCACTCACCGGGCCAGGGTCAGGTGGAATCCAGCCGAGACCGGCATTGAAACCATTTTGAAACGGATCTCGTCCATCGGCTACACCCCCAAACCCTATGCAATAAAAGCCTACGAAGAGGAACAGCAAAAAGCGTCACGAGACCTGCTCATACGTTTCGGGACAGCGTCCTTCTTCTCCATGCAGCTCATGATTTTCTCAATAGCGCTTTACGCAGGGTATTTCCAGGGGATCGACGAAAGAACTAAAGATATCTTTCACGGCATATCTCTCCTTCTCACCACCCCAGTACTGTTTTACTCGGGATGGCCGTTCCTCAAAGGGGCTGTGCGCGGACTGCGCCACCTTGCATTCAATATGGATGTGCTTATCGTGGCAGGCGCCGGATCGGCATATTTCTACAGCATCTATCAAATGTTCGTGGGAGGCGAGGTTTACTTCGATACGGCTACGATGATCATCACCTTGATCCTGATGGGGCGCTATATCGAATCCGGCGCCAAGCGCAAGGCCTCCGAAACCATCACCCGGCTTCTCTCGCTGGCGCCCCAGGAGGCGCGAAAGGTTCTTCTCGCAGAATGCGGCGATGAAACCAAGATCGCTTCAATAAAAAGGACAATGGTCCCCGTCTCATCCCTTGTCAAGGGCGACCTTCTCGAGGTGGTCCCGGGTGAAAAAATCCCCTTGGACGGCGTGGTCCGCGAAGGAACTTCGGAAGCAGACGAATCCATGCTTACCGGCGAGTCCCGTCCTGTTGCCAAAACCTCCGGGGCCGAAGTGTTCGGCGGTACCATGAACCTCTACGGAAGCTTTGTTTACGAGGTTTCCCGAGTTGGGAACGACACGGTCCTTGCCGGGATCATTAAGGCCGTGGAAGATGCCCAGGCAAGACGTGCGCCGGTACAGGCCCTGGTCGACCGGGTGGTGGGGATTTTTGTTCCCGCGGTGCTGTTGCTCAGCCTGGCTACCGGTCTGTATTGGCTTGTTGCTGGAGGTTCGGCATCCGTAGCCGTCATGAACGCCGTAGCCGTACTCGTTATTGCCTGTCCCTGCGCTCTCGGCCTGGCTACTCCCCTGGCCATCCTGATCGGGACGACCCATGGCGCTTCGCGCGGCATCCTCATCAAGGGCGGTGATGTAATCGAGAAATCAAAGCATATTGACGTCGTGGTCTTTGATAAAACCGGCACTATTACGGAAGGGAAACAGGCATTGTCCTTTTATCGAGGCTACGGCATGGCTGATGATGAGGCCCTTTGTCTCGCCGCTTCCCTTGAGCGCCTTTCTGAGCACTCCATCGGGAAAGCGATTATGACGGAAGCCAACGGCTGGGAACTTTTCCCGGTATCGCACTTCGAGGTACTTCCTGGCAAGGGAGTGCGGGGTGAGATCGATGGCAAGGAAACGCTCATCGGCAGCCATGTGTTTATAGTATCCGCTTGTATCGGCACGTCTCTGGAAAACGCGTTCCCTGCCGAGGTAAGGGAGGCGGCCGCTGCCGCGGAAAACTCGGGTGCGACGGTTGTGTACCTGTCGCAGGCTGGAAGGCCGGCAGGCGTATTCGTCGTTTCCGACTCCATTCGTCGTGAAGCAGCAGATGCGATAGAAATACTTGGGCGATCGGGAATCGAGACCGTGATGATCACCGGAGATGGGCACGAAACAGCACTGTCGGTTGCCGGTGCAGTCGGCATTAAAACGGTCATGGCCCAAAGGTCGCCGATCGAAAAGGCCGAAGGAATTAAACGGCTTCGTGATGCCGGAAGATGCGTCATCATGGTGGGCGACGGGATTAATGATGCGCCTGCCCTGGTCGAGGCTGAAGTCGGCATAGCCATGGGACGGTCCACGGACATTGCTCTCGAAAGTGCCGATATGGTGCTCATGCGCAGCGATCTCCGGCTGGTGGCTGAGGCGATACACTTGGCAAGGAAGACCTTCACCATCATCAAACAGAATTTATTCTGGGCTTTTTTCTATAATGCCGTGGCCATTCCGCTGGCCATTGCAGGCTTGCTCCATCCCATCGTTGCGGCGGGCGCTATGGCGCTGAGTTCACTGACCGTGGTGGGAAATTCTTTACGGGCGAGGTTGCGATAATGTCGAGCATGTACATGCTGATCTTCATCACCTTTGGCGTTGGTTTCGCCGCGTGGCTGCTGTTTCTCTGGACGGTGAAACACGGACAGTATGACGACGTGGAAGGACCGAAGTACCGGATGCTTGACGATGACGATGACGAGCAATGTCCCTGATGTACACCGAACCATGAAACGTCCTGCGAGAACATACCGGTTTATCACATAAATTCCCTTATAGTTGTATTTAAAAAAACAAATTGCCTAATAAGGAAAGCTTTCGTATTATTCGGCCATAATCATGACCCCTGCAGTCTTCTATAACTATAGTATTGTTCCTGCTGATGAACCACGGGCGAACGAGAAAGAATAATGACCTACTTTTCATGCTGAACATCTACGGGAATATATTTGTTTTCTTTGTTGCAGGACTGCTGTTTGTTTTCCTGACCATGGCGCTGGTGCGTATCGTGGCGCCCCGCAGGCCGAACCGCGAGAAAAATAAAACCTATGAGTGCGGGGAGGAGCCGGTGGGCTCGGGTTGGCTTAATTTCAACGCCCGCTTTTATTTGATTGCCATTCTTTTCATCATCTTTGATGTCGAGATCGTCCTCGTGTTTCCCGTGGTCGTGCGTTTCCGGTACCACCTTCTGCAGGGAAACGGCCTCACCGCTTTCATTGACCTGTTCGTTTTCGCCTCGGTCCTGTTCCTGGGCCTGGTGTATGCCTGGAAGAACGGTTATCTTGAATGGCTCCGGGGCGTGCGCAAGCAACTGCGTGTCGAGGGCCGGGTCACGCTGCTCAAAGACTGGATGGCCGAGCAATCCCGGCTGCAGGGAGATAAAAATGCTTGAGCGCTTCAACATGGTAAACCGGTTGTCTCCTGACGCGAACATGGTACTGACGACAGTGGACAAAGCCGTAAACCTGGCACGGGCAAATTCCCTCTGGTACCTCCTGATGGGCCTGGCCTGCTGCTCCATCGAACTGATGCAGACCGGCGGACCGAGGGCGGACATCGACCGCTTCGGGTCCCTCTTCCGGGCCACACCGCGCCAGTCGGACCTCATGATCGTGGCAGGCACGGTGACCCTCAAGATGGCGCCGCGCCTGCGCCTCCTCTACGACCAAATGGCCGAGCCCAAATACGTGATCGCCATGGGAAGCTGCGCAAACTGCGGAGGTCCCTTTGATCTGAGTTATTCCGTGCTTCGGGGCGTTGACAAGATCATCCCCGTGGACGTGTATCTGCCGGGCTGCCCTCCCCGTCCCGAGGCTCTGACCGAGGCTTTGATCAAGGTGCAGGAAAAGATCAAAAAGGAGAAGTACTTCCTGAAAAAGGAAGGGTAAGCAATGGATCCAGAAAAACTCATAACCATCTTAACGTCCCGTCTGGGGATCGCCGTCCAATCCATGGATGCAATGAAGAATGACGACCTCATGATTGTGGTTGATAAGAAACATCTGATCACGGCAGCGGGGACGTTAAAGAACGATCCCGCACTCGGCTTCTCGACGCTCATGAACCACCTTGGCGTTGATTACGGAGACAGCATGGCGGTGATCTATAACCTCTACTCGCCGGCACTGAAACAAAAAGTGACTGTCAAGGTATACCTGGACCGGGACAACCCCGAGGTCCCGAGCCTGGAACGGGCTTTCCGGGGGATCGACTGGTTCGAGCGGGAAACATACGACCTCTTCGGGATCCGGTTCATTGGTCACGGTAATTTAAAGCGGCTGCTGCTTCCCGAGGACTGGGATGGCCATCCGCTCAGAAAAGATTACGTCTATCCCGCACTGTACAACGGCATCGAGACGGCGCGTATCGACATGATGAATGAAACGGACGAGGCGGGAGAACCCCATGTCTAAGTATTCATCGCAGGAAATGGTCCTGAACATGGGCCCTCACCACCCGAGTACTCATGGCGTGCTGCGCTTTATCCTTCAAACTGACGGCGAGATGATGGTGAAGGCCGTGCCCGATGTCGGGTTTCTGCACCGGGGTATCGAAAAGATCGCCGAGAAACTGCCCTGGCAGGGATTCATGCCCTATACGGACCGTGTCGATTATGTGGCGTCGGTGAACTGCAACCTTGGCTACGCCGTGGCTGTTGAGAAGCTGGCTGACATCGCTGTTCCGGAGAAGGCCGAGTATCTCCGGGTCATCGCAGCGGAGCTTTCACGCATCGGCAGCCACTTTATCGGCTTCGGCGCCCTGCTTCTGGACCTTGGCGCGGTAACGCCCTTTGTCCACGCTCTCAGAGAGCGGGAAACCTTCAATGATCTCATGGAGATGCTCTGCGGAGCCCGGCTCACTCATAATTACGTCCGGATCGGCGGCGTGTCCCAGGACCTTCCCCAGGGATTTAAGACCAAGTGCCGCAACTTCGTGGACCATCTGGAACATGAGTTCATTGATGAGTTCAACGACCTGATCTCCTACAATACGATCCTGATCAACAGGTTGGCGAACGTGGGCGTGATTACGGCCGAAGAAGCAAACGAGTACACACTCACGGGACCGAATCTCCGGGGCTCAGGCGTGAAGTTCGATTTAAGAAAAGATGAGCCTTACGGCATCTATGACCGCTTTGATTTCGATGTCCCTGTAGGAACGGGAAAATATGGTGTGCCCGGCGATTGTTACGACCGGTACTGGATCAGGATCGAGGAAGTGGTGCAGTCCTGCAGGATCATCAGACAGGCCCTTTACGGTCTGCCCGGGAGCGGAGAGATCAGGACCAGGCTTGCAAAGCCTTTTACGGTCCCCGCGGGCGAAATTTACGTGAGGACCGAATCACCGAGAGGAGAACTGGGCTACTATCTGATCAGCGATGGAGGCAAAAATCCCTTTCGTCTGAAGATCAGGACCGGATCGTTCTCCTCCATGACGATCATCGAGCACCTGAGCCAGGGCGTCATGGTGGCGGATCTTGTTGCGATCATCGGGAGCCTCGACGTCGTGGCGCCGGAAATAGATAGATAAGGGTTATATATGTACAGTGCAGCGAACAAACTTTATGAAATCCTGAATCAGCACCTGGGCGCCTATGGCGTGCCGGAAACGGTCATCACGATCGCGGCCTATGTGGTCCCCTGCGTGCTCGTGCTCGGGCTCATCAGCACGATCGCGGGCATGCTGACCTATGCCGAACGAAAGATCTCGGCGGACATTCAAAATCGAGTCGGGCCGAACCGGGTGGGCCCCTTCGGTTTATTGCAGTTTCCCGTGGACGGCGTCAAACTGCTGTTCAAGGAAGATATCATTCCCGACGCCGCTGATAAAAAACTCTTCAAGCTTGCGCCTTATCTTGTGTTCACGGCCACAGTGCTTGCCTCCCTGGTCATCCCCTTCGGCGGCTCCTTCATCGTGGCGGACCTGAACATCGGGCTTATCTTCATCATCGTCGTGAGTTCCCTCCTCGTTGTCGGATTTCTCATGTCCGGCTGGGCCTCGAACAACAAGTGGGCGCTTTTGGGCGGCATCCGGTCGGCGGCCCAAATCATCAGCTATGAAATTCCCACGGCGCTGACGCTCCTGACCGTGGTCCTGATCACCGGGACCTTTTCGCTTCAGGAGATCGTCAAGGCCCAGGGACCTTACCCATGGCAGTGGTTCGTTTTCTACAACCCCTTCATGATGGTGGCGTTCATCATCTTCTTCATTTCGAGCCTGGCGGAGATGAACCGCACGCCCTTTGATTTTCCCGAAGCTGAATCTGAGCTTGTTTCGGGCTATAACGTGGAATACTCGGGCATGCGCTTCGCCCTGTTCTTCGCTGCCGAGTTTTCGAATATCTTCATCACCGCCTCGCTGGCAACCGCCGTGTTTCTCGGCGGCGGCAACATCGGCATGGACCCCTATTCCAGCGGCCTCGGGTTCCAGCTCCTGATGGTGGCCGTATTTTTCGCCAAGGCAATCCCGCTCTGTTTTGTCACCATCTGGGTGCGCTGGACCCTGCCCCGCTTGCGAATCGATCAGATGATGTCCATGTGCTGGAAATACTTCATCCCCATTTCCTTTGTCTGCCTGGTGCTGACAGCGGCCTGGATGCTCGCCTTTGACGGCAACGGAATCTTCTGGAGGATGCCGAAAACATGAACGCCGTAGCCGCGTATTTCAAGAATATCAAAGACGCTGTTTCGACGACGCTCACCGGGATGAGGATCACGCTCCGGTACTGGGTCAGGGAGCCGGCCATCACGGTGGAGTATCCCGACCGTCTCGGAAAAGGAAAAACGAAGGACGACATCGTTGCCGACCGGTTCCGGGGGTTTTTGAAGCTCGATTCGTTAAAATGCATCGGATGCATGCAGTGCATGCGGATCTGTCCCATCAACTGCATCAGGATCAACGTGGAAAAAGGACCGGTGGGAAGGATGCTGACACTGTTCGACATTAACCAGGCCAAATGCATGTACTGCGGCTTGTGCGTGGAAGAGTGTCCGTCCCAGGCGCTGACCTTCACCAAGCGGTTCGAGGGCGCATGTTTCGACGTAAGGGAGCTTCGCATCGCCCATATCCTGGCGCCAACGCCTGTTGCCAAACTCCGGAGGGACGGAAAGGGAGAATCGTCATGACCATCGGCATCAAGGAGCTTGTATTTATCTGTGTGGCGCTCTTGACCACCGTGCCCTGTCTGATCGTGGTGTTCTCACGGAATATCCTGTACTCGGCTTTTGCCCTGTTCTTCACGTTCCTGGGTACTTCGGGGCTCTACTTCTTTCTCGACGCTGAATTTCTGGGCATTACACAGGTCGTGGTGTACATCGGCGGCGTCTCGGTGCTGCTGCTCTTCGCGATCCTGCTCACAAAAAATATCAACGAGATCGGCAAAACCAATATGATGTCGGCCGGGAGAATGGCGCTGGTCTCCGTCGGTGCGCTGGCGCTCCTCGGGTCATTCGGATATGCCCTGAGCGGAACCGTCTGGTTCCATAAAGATGACGGCACCTATCCCGCGACAACCATCAACGGGCTTGGCGATCTTTTGCTCGGCAAGTATTTGCTGCCCTTCGAGGTTGTTTCCCTGCTGCTCCTGGCGGTGCTGGTCGGCAGCCTGGTCATCGCCCGGCGGTCGGTGAAGTAATGTTTAATATGGAATTAACCGGCATCACCAGCTATCTGATTGTCAGCTTCATTCTGTTCCTGGCAGGACTGCTTACCGTCGTATCAAAGCGGAACATCATCGGGATCTTCATGGGCATCGAGCTGATCCTGAATTCAGCGGCCCTGAACTTTGCGGCCTTCAGCAGGCTGACGGCCCATAATCTTGAGGGTCAGATGGTCTCGCTTTTTGTGATCGTCCTTGCCGCGGCGGAGGCGGCCATTGCGCTGGCCCTGCTCCTGGCCGTGTACAAGCGCTACCACGACATCAGCGCTGATAATCTTACGACACTCAGGCTCTAATTATGAACGGACTTGTCAAACAATTTGGATATTTGATCGTTCTCTTTCCCCTCCTCGGAGCAATGGTGAACGGTTTTTTCGGCCGCCGCATCCAGGCGAGGTTCGGCGAAAAGGCTGTGGGCTATCTGGCCGGCGGGGCTGTGCTGCTTTCGTTTCTCTTTTCCATTATTGCGTTCATTGCCATTGCCGATAATCAGGGACAGGCGCTGGTGAATCACGGGTATACCTGGATCGAGGCAGGGGGGCTCAGAGTTGACGCGGCCTTCCTTTTCGACCCCCTGAGCACGATCATGCTCCTCATCATCACGGGGACCGGCTTTCTCATCCACGTTTACTCCATGGCCTACATGACGGGGGACCCGGGCTTTCACCGCTATTTCGCCTACCTGAATCTCTTCGTCTTCTCCATGCTCGTGCTGGTGCTGGGCGAGAGCGCGCTGCTCATGTTCGTGGGATGGGAGGGCGTGGGTCTCTGTTCATATCTTTTGATCGGTTTCTGGTTTCATGAAAAGGCGAACGTCTATGCGGCGAACAAGGCGTTCATCGTGAACCGCGTGGGCGACTTCGGCTTTATCATCGGTCTGTTCCTGCTCTATTGGTCTCTCTCAAGCGCCGCAGCTCCCCTGGCCCAGGGCACATCTATTCTTAGTTTTTCCTATTTAGCGGAGCACGTACATCTCATAAGGGACAGTTCTTTTTTCAACGTGAGCCTCGTGACGATCATCTGCCTCTGCCTCTTTGTGGGAGCAACGGGCAAGTCTGCCCAGATCCCGCTCTACGTCTGGCTGCCTGATGCCATGGCAGGCCCGACGCCGGTGAGCGCCCTGATCCACGCGGCCACGATGGTGACCGCCGGCGTGTACATGATCGGCAGGCTTCATTTCCTCTTTGCCATGAGCGGGACAGCCATGGCCGTGATCGCAGTGATTGGCGCGGCAACAGCCCTTCTTGCGGCGACCATGGGGTGTGTCCAGAACGATATTAAAAAGGTCCTTGCCTATTCCACGGTAAGCCAGCTCGGCTACATGTTTCTGGCCATGGGTGTGGGCGCTTATTCGGCCGGTCTCTTCCACGTCATGACACACGCCTTTTTCAAGGCCTGCCTGTTCCTGGGCGCGGGAAGTGTGATCCTCGGAATGCACCACGAGCAGGACATCAGAAAAATGGGCGGTCTCAGGAAATACATGCCAAAGACCTTTGCGACCTTCGGCATTGCGACTATTGCGATCATGGGCATCCCGCCCTTTTCCGGGTTCTTCAGCAAGGACGAGATCCTCTGGCAAGCCTACAGCAGCGAGCATGGCCATCCCGCGCTGTGGTCCGTGGGAGTCCTTACCGCAGGCATCACGGCCTTCTACATGTCGAGACTGATGTTCCTTACGTTCTTCGGAGAAAACCGGAGACGCCAGGCAGTGCGTGAGGCACACCATCCTGAACATGAGACCCATGGGCATCACGATGCACACCGAATAAAGGAATCACCGCGGGCGATCACCCTGCCGCTCCAGATTCTGGCATTCTTCTCGATCATCGCCGGTTTTATCAACGTGCCCGCTGCTCTCGGCGGAGCGAACCGCTTTGCCGAATACCTCGGACCAATCTTCGGACATCATGCCGGACAGGTTGAGCATAATTCAATGGAATACATTCTCATGATGGCATCCATCGGCGCGGTGCTGCTCGGCAGCGGCTTAGCATATGTATTTTATATCAAAAAACCGGATTTGCCGCGCATCCTTGCGGAAAAATTGAAGCACCCCTATACACTCGTGTACAACAAGTATTACGTCGATGAAATCTACGCTTTCCTGTTTATATCCGGAACAATAGTTTTGTCGAAGGTACTTGCCTTTTTCGATAAGTATGCAGTCGATCTCATCGTGAATCTGAGCGGCCTCGCACTCAGGACCCAGTCGCGCATCACCGGATGGTTCGATGCGACGTTCGTCGACGGCACGGTGAACTTCGTGGCCGATTCCACGCTCGTCGTCGGCGACAATGTTCGAAAGATCCAGACAGGCAGGGTCCAGGTCTACATCCTGGTCCTGGTGCTGATCATGGCCCTGGGGATCGCCGTGAAAACTATTTTGGCTTAAACGGTCAGTTTAAAAGGAGGACGTTCCTTGATGGATTTCATCAGACAGCATATATTGACCTTGATCACCTTCACGCCGCTTTTGGGCGGGCTCCTTATCCTCGTCATGCCCCGGGACAGACATGCGCTCATCCGCTGGACAGCTTTGTTCTTTACCACGGTCCCGCTCCTGCTCGCGGTTCTGCTCTACGCCGGTTTCGATAATGCCGCATCGGGGTTCAACGCTTCCTCGGGACTCCAGTTCGTTGAAAAATATCCCTGGATCCAGGACTTCAACATCAGCTATTTCCTCGGCATCGATGGCTTGAGCATGCCCATGGTGCTGCTCTGCGCGCTCATTTGCCCGATTTGCGTACTCGCCTCCCGGGGCATCGAGAAAGGCGTAAAGGGGTATCATTTCCTTTTTCTGCTCCTCGAAACGGGCATGATGGGTGTGTTTGTGTCTCTCGACTTTTTCCTGTTTTTCGTCTTTTGGGAAGTGATGCTCCTGCCCATGTATTTCCTGATCGGCATCTGGGGGGGGCCGAGGAAGGAATACGCGGCCATCAAGTTCTTCATCTACACCCTTGTGGGCTCGGTCCTGATGCTCCTCGTGATCATGTACGCCTATCTCATCTCGACGCCCCACACCTTTGATTTGACGCAACTTGCAGCGAACAACAAAATTCTCGGCTATCGCACTGCCCTGTGGTGGCTGTTGTTTATCGGTTTTGCCATCAAGATCCCGCTCTTCCCTTTCCACACCTGGCTGCCCGACGCCCACGTGGAGGCGCCGACGGCCATCAGCGTGGTGCTGGCCGGCATTCTGCTCAAGATGGGGACCTACGGCATCCTCAGGATAAACTATTCCCTGTTGCCTGATGTGACCCTGTCCATGTCCCTGTTCATGGCCATCATCGGCACGGTGAACATCATCTACGGCGCGCTCTGCGCCATGGCGCAAAAAGACCTGAAAAAACTCGTGGCCTACTCCAGCATCAGCCATATGGGCTATGTCATGCTCGGCATGGCAAGCATGACGCCTGAGGGCCTGAACGGCGCGGTGCTCCAGATGTTCAACCACGGCGTGGTCACGGCCATGCTCTTCCTGCTCGTAGGCGTGATCTACGACCGGGCCCATCACCGTGAGATCGAAGGCTTCGGCGGCATTGCAACCGTGGTCCCCAGCTACTCCTTTGTCGCCTTCCTGGCCTTTTTCGCCGCCCTTGGACTGCCGGGCTTGAACAGCTTCATCAGCGAGGCGCTGGTGCTCCTCGGGGCATTCAAACAATTCCCGGTCATCACGGCCATAGCCGCCTCGGGCGTGATCATCACCGCGGCCTACTGCCTCTGGACCCTGCAGCGGGTATTCCTGGGAACGTTGAATAACAAGTATGCGCTCCTGCCCGATCTCTCGTCGCGCGAAATCCTGAGCCTTGCTCCCCTCGGCGCGCTTGTCGTGGCGCTCGGCGTGTATCCGAATCCGCTCTTGAACCTCATGAAAGCCACCCTCGGCGCCATGAACGCCCTGGTGCTCGCGGGATAAGGAGTCATTATGGGGAACCTGGAAAGTCTTGCTTACTTCGCTCCTGAAGGATTTTTGTCGCTCTTCATCATCGTTCTCCTTTTCGGCAGCCTTTTCTTAAAATCGGAACGGAACGTCCCGGCGCTCTATTATTCCCTGGGAATCGCCGGACTCCTGGTTACGATCGTCCTGGAGTTCATGCATCCGCCATTGACCTGCGGCGGCCTTGAACTCTTTTTAGGATTGATCAGGACCGATGATTTGGGCCATCTCTTCAAGCTGCTCTGCCTGGTCTCGGCCATTTTGTTCCTGATCCTTTCCCTCACAGCGCGTGAAACGGCAACGCGCTTTCATGATGCAATGGAGTACGTGGTGCTGGCCCTGACCCTCACCGTTGGGCTGATGCTTCTCGCTACCTCGAACAATATATTGATGCTTTATCTGTCCATGGAACTGGTGAGCTTCACTTCCTATCTTCTCACAGGCTTCGTGGACCGCGATGAGAAAACGACCGAGGCCGCGGTCAAGTATCTTCTCTACGGCGCCGTGGCCTCGGGTGTGATGATCTTTGGATTTTCGCTCCTCTATGGTTTAACAGGCTCCCTGGATCTTTCTCTCATCGGGCCGTTTCTGGTCCAGAACCATGTTTCCGGATCAATGCTCTTTATCTCCATCGCCTTTATCATGGCCGGATTGGGTTTTAAAATCGCCGTATTTCCTTTCCACCTCTGGAGCCCCGACGTATACGAGGGCGCACCCACGGCCTTCAGCGCCTTTCTCTCCGTCGGACCCAAAGCCGCAGGCTTTGCCATTTTGATCAGGGTCCTGTATCAGGTATTCGGGCCCGGTCCAGGGACAGCGATGCTGCCGCTTTCACATTTCGACTGGACCTTTGTCATTGCCGTCATCTCGGCACTTACGATGACCGTGGGCAACCTGGCGGCGCTGCCGCAGCGGAACGTCAAACGCCTGCTGGCGTACTCCAGCATCGCCCATGCGGGGTACCTTCTCATGGCAGTGGCAAGCCAGAGCGGGTTCGGCTTCACGGCCGTTTATTTTTACTTCGTCGTCTATCTTATCATGAACTTCAGCGCCTTCCTCGTCGTGATCCTGGTGGCGAACGAATACTATACCGAACGGCTCGATGGTTACGAGGGGCTGGGATGGAAAGGCGCCCAGGGCGCGTTCCTTGCTTCAGCAATGACCATCGCCCTCTTCTCTCTGGCAGGCATTCCTCCTTTTGGCGGCTTTGTGGGCAAGGTCTATCTTCTGCTGGCGATCCTCAAGAAAGGAAGCGGGCTGTACTGGCTTGCGGTGGTGGCCGTGATCAATACGGTCATATCCCTCGCCTACTACGCCCGGATCGTCAAGATGATGTTCCTGTCACGGAGGGTCAGAGGGGCCCAGCTTTCTCCCATGACCACGTTCCGGTACGTGCCCTATACCGTATTGGCCGGGCTTTCGGCACTTACCATTATTTTGGGAATCTACTGGACGCCCCTGGATAAACTCAGCAGGATGGCGGAAAACTTTTTGAATTAACACGTTGAACCTTGAGCGGTACACTTTTCTTTGGAGGTAGTTACCATGACTATGCGCGATATTTTGCGGGAAAAAGGCAGTGAAGTAATGACCGTGGACCTGGATACCAGCATTCCGGATATCGCCCGCGTCATGTTTGAAAAGAACATCGGCGCGCTTCTGATCGAGGACGACGGGAAGCTCTGCGGCATTGTGACGGAGCGCGACGTGGTCAAGATCCTGGGGAAAACGGGATGCGACCTCGACGGCCTGCGCGCGGCGGATATCATGGTCAAGAGCGAGAACCTGCTTGTAGCCGAGGCCGACGACCAGAACGACTACGTTATGGCCGTGATGGTACAGAAAAACTTTCGCCACATGCCGATCGTGGACGAAGGCGAGATCGTGGGACTCATCTCGATCCGTGATGTGGTTAAGGCCCATGTAAAAAAACTCCAGGCCCAGGTCCACTTCTTGTCGGAATATCTGAGGTAA
>Ga0315281_10003453_pt1 | contig 23124 bp, 26 predicted proteins | sample YL17G07_0_MG_FD_204540 | JGI IMG/M metagenome (GOLD analysis project Ga0315281, IMG submission 204540) | Sediment microbial communities from Yellowstone Lake, YNP, Wyoming, USA - YL17G07_0 | ecosystem: Environmental > Aquatic > Freshwater > Lake > Sediment | place: USA: Wyoming | collected... | reverse complement strand
ATACTTCCGGCAGGAGAAAATCGGGGTGATGCTTGCGTTCATCCTCTTCTACCGGCTGGGCGAGGCCATGCTGCTGAAGCTGGTCTCCCCTTTTCTGCTTGATAATGCAGGCGCGGGAGGACTGGGGCTTACGACCAAGGAGGTTGGCCTGGTCTACGGGACGGTGGGTGTTCTCTGCCTGGTCTTCGGCGGGCTACTCGGAGGGTGGCTTATCGCGCGGTTCGGGTTCAGGCGTTGCGTCTGGCCCATGGTTATTGCCATGCATCTGCCCGACCTGTTTTTTGTCTATTTGGCCTATGTGCGGCCCGGGATAGAGTTCGTGTATCCCCTCGTGGCCCTGGAGCAGTTCGGCTACGGCCTGGGTTTCACCGTGTTCACGATCTATCTTATGTACTCGGCGCAGGGGAAATACAAAACCTCACACTACGCGATTTCGACGGGCATCATGGCCCTCGGGATGATGCTGCCGGGCTTTGTAAGCGGCTGGCTGCAGCAGGCCGTAGGGTACAAGATGTTTTTCACGATCGTCTGCTTCCTGACGATCCCGGGAATGCTGACTATCCCGTTCATTCCCCAGGACAAGATGGAGAAGCAGGGTTGAACTGCACCGGGAAGTCTTTCCGCCCGCCAAAGCTCCGTTGTCGCGTAGAATAAAAAACAGCGGACAGGCATGTTCCTTCGTCGTCCTTGTCGTTGTCTGCGCGCGGGGTTACTGCTCTTTCCAGGACCCTGACAGCGCGTATCCTATGATGACGCCGACAATCGGCCCGATGGTTTCCCTGCCGATGACGTTCGTCACTCCGAGGGCAACGAGCAGCGGCAGGACCAGGACGATCGAAATGAACTGAATAGTCCTGGTCCCGATCACCGCGTTCTGCTTAATAATAAGATAGTAGATTCCCCCCAAACCTCCTGCCATGACAAGCACAGCAAGTAACGCGATCCATAACTGCATGATTATCCTCCTTGAGCGTTTACGTCGCAGCCGTCTTTGTACGGCGGTTTGCATTATAATGCAACGGCACTGGATTTGTCAAAAACAGAATTCTGCAAGAGGCACGCCGGGCAAAAAACATTCTCTGGCAACATGCTTCAAAAGCGGGTAAAATAAATCCAGGTTTATCGGGTTGCCCTTACGGGAATTGCTGGTATAATGTATTCAGGGGACGAATATCAACAAGGTTCTGTGAAAACGAGGTTTTGTATGAACGATAACCGCGATCATTCCCACAACCATGATGCGCACTGCGGTCATGACCATGCCGGCCATGAACAGGGCGAGCACGAACACGGCCTGGTCGACGTAACGATTCAGCTTGAGGACGAACATATCCCGGCACTGGACGAGGTGGCCGCGGAGCTTACGAATGAGCTGAAGCAACCCTGGGACCGCGGGGCGGTCGTGCGGCTTGCCCTGAGCGAATTTTTTTCGCGCAGGGGGATGATCACGTAACAGCAGAGGTTCTTATGGCCTATGCAATAGGGAGCAAACAGTTTCTCATCGACATCCATGTGCATGGCGCGGGTGATTACGATACCCGCACGAGGCGGCAGGATGATATTCTCCGGGTGGTGGAGATCCACGGCAACCGAGGTACTTCGGCGGTCCTTCCCACCATCTATCCAGGCCCCCTTGAGGTCATGCGCGAGAACATGGGAGCGGTACGGCGCGCAATGCAGGCCCAGAACGAAGGCGCCCGGATCCTCGGGGTGCATCTCGAAGGCCCGTTTTTGAATCCGGAGAGGGCGGGCTCGCTCGATGGGAAGAGCTTCATCGATCCCTCGGCGGAGGCGCTCTCGCGGCTCGTCGAGGACTTCGAGGACCTCATCAAGATCATCACCATCGCCCCGGAGCTGCCGGGAGCGCTCCGCCTGATCGAGCTCAGCAGGGAAAAGGGCTTTCTCGTGCAGATGGGCCACAGCGATGCGTCGTTCGAGCAGGCAGAGGCGGGCAAGAGCGCCGGCGCCACCGGCATCACGCATGTGTTCAACGCCATGCGAGGGTTCCACCACCGCGAGCCTGGCCTTGCAGGGTTCGGACTCATGGACGAGGACCTTTACGTAGAGGTCATCGCGGACATGGCCCACCTCCATCCGCAGAGCCTTAAAATGCTTTTCGACATGAAAGCTCCTGAAAAAATACTGCTTATCACCGATTCGGTCAAAGGTCCGAACTGGGGGACCGGCCCCATCCGGGGCGCGGGCGGCATTCTCGTGGGCGGCGGCATTGCGCTGGCCGACGCGGTAAAGAACCTGATCCTGCTCGGCGTGCCCCAGGAACGGGCGGTCCAGTTCGCATCGGATAATCCGAGGAAGTATCTTGGGGTAACGTCGTTATGATGCAAACGCTCACCACGTGCTTTCAGCATTGAATGTCTGTAAATAAAAATTATGGCCTATTCCATCCAGGACATCAAATCCGACCGTCTTTCCACTCTTCTTAAAGTAGGCATGCGGTTGTCCGCGGAGCGCAACCTTGACCGCCTGCTTACGATGATCATCGAGGAGACAACAGCGGTCATGAATGCGGAGCGGAGTTCGCTCTTTTTGATCGACGCGGAAAAGAACGAGATGTGGGCCAAGATCGCGCAGGGAGTGGAGGTCGTAGAGATCCGATTTCCCGTGGGCGTCGGCATTGCCGGGACCGTGGGCAAGACCGGCGAGATCATCAATATCCCTGACGCTTACCAGGACTCCCGCTTCAACCCGGAATTTGACAAAAAGACCGGGTTTCGCACCCGGAGCATTCTGTGTGTGCCGCTCAAAAACATTTTGGGAGATACGATCGGCGCGATCCAGGTGTTGAACAAGGCGTCCGGCGTCTTCGAGAAGGACGATGAGTCTTTACTTGCCGCGCTGGCGGCACAAGCGTCGGTTGCGATCGACAATGCCGATCTCTACAATAAACTCAACGAGCTGAACCATTCTCTTGAAAGCAAGGTAAGCGAGCGGACCTCCGAACTTGTCCGCGCCAATGAGCGGCTGTCCACGCTCAACAAGGAACTCGAGGAGCTCTCGATCACCGACAGCCTCACCCAGGCATTCAACCGCCAGTACTTCATGGACCGGATCAAGCAAGAGGTGAAGCGCGCGGGCCGCTACGGGACCCATGTTTCCCTCCTGATGCTTGACATTGACCACTTCAAAAAGGTGAACGACACCTGGGGTCATCAGGCGGGCGACACCGTTCTGGCCGGCACTGCGGGGTTGATCAAGGACGGCCTACGGGAAACGGACCTTTTTGCCAGATATGGCGGCGAGGAGTTTTGTCTGATCGCGATGGCCATGGAGCTTGCCGATGCGGTGATGCTTGCCGAGCGGCTGCGGCAGAAGGTCGCGCAGGCCGAGTTTTTCCACGGAGGGCATCGCATCAAGATCACCATCAGCATCGGGGTGAGCGCCTGGCAGCCGGAGATCAGGGAAAATTTCGAGGAGCTTGTCCGTCGGGCCGATGAGGCCCTCTACCGCGCCAAAGAACAGGGAAGAAACCGCGTTTGCATGTAATTTCTCCGCGACACCTCACCCACGTTTCCGCAAAAAATTTCTCTTTGCCGAGGGCAGGACTCATAATTTCGCCTTTACTATTTCAGCCTTATTGGTTAATATGAACGAGTCGAGAATGCGGCGTTTCGGACCTTCTGTCAGACTCCGAAAACGTGAGCCTTGAGGCCTGTCTTGGCAAATCTGATTTAAAGGAGTTTTCATGTCCCATCCTCATATGACCAGCCCGCCGGCGGGCTCCAGCCATCCCGGCGCTCCAAAAAAATATCTGCCGAGGCTCATTGCCTGGGAAGTGACCAGGAGTTGCGTTCTGAACTGCGTCCATTGCCGCGCGGCCGCCAAGTACGGCCCGTACCCGGGTGAGCTTTCGACCGAGGATGCGTTTAAATTTCTCGACGACGTAAAGTCGTTCAGCGACCCCATCATCATTCTCACGGGCGGCGAGCCCATGATGCGGGCGGACATCTATGATATCGCCAAGCACGGCACGAAGATCGGTTTGCGCATGGTCATGGCGCCTTGCGGGCTGCTCGTAACCGAAGAGCTTGCGCAGCAGATGAAAGACTCGGGCATCCAGCGCGTGTCGCTCTCCATCGACGGGTTGGACGCAAAGAGTCACAACAATTTCCGCCGGGTGGAAGGGGCCTTCGAGAGCGTGATGAAAGCCATCGAAAACTTCAAGAAGGTCGGCATGGAGTTCCAGGTGAACACGACCATCACGAAGCATAATGTGAAGGACCTGCCGAAGCTGCTCGAAATGGTGATCAAGCTCGGCGCGGTCGCCTACCATCCGTTCTTGCTCGTGCCCACGGGCCGCGGCAAGGAATTGGTCGACCAGGAGATCCCGCCGGCGGAGTACGAGAGCACGCTCAAATGGTTTTATGAAATGCGCGACAAGGCGCCGATCCAGTTCAAGCCAACCTGCGCGCCGCACTATTACCGCATCTTCCGCCAGGGCGAGAAGGAAAAGGGCAAGACGGTCACGCCGGAATCGCACGGGTTCGACGCCATGACCAAAGGGTGCATGGGCGGGCAGAGTTTCGCTTTCGTGTCCCATGTGGGCAAGGTGCAGATTTGCGGGTTTCTGGAAGAAGAAGCCGGGGACATCAAGAAGGAGCCGTTTTCGAAGATCTGGGCGGAATCCACGCTCTTCAAGGAAATGCGCGATCTCGACCACTACCACGGCAAGTGCGGTATCTGCGAGTACCGCCGAGTTTGCGGCGGCTGCCGCGCCCGGGCCTTCGCCATCTCCGGCGATTACCTGGCCGCCGAGCCGTTCTGCACCTATGAGCCGCTGAAGGCGCGCTAGGAGTTTTCTCGCTTCCCTCTTTTCTTTATGTTCACGGCTGCTGCGCGGAATGACGGCGAAAAATCGGAAAGGACCATATTGAAAAGCGGAATTGCTCTATTTTTTTTGTTTCTTCTTTTGCCTTGCGCGACGCATGCTGATGTTGACAAAATCGTGGGATCGCTTACCTGCGGTATTTACGACCAGAGGATGAACCCGCTCGTTCTGGGTGAACTTGATACTCAGAGCGCCGATCACAAGCGCTACGCCATGGAGACCATGACGAAGAGCGGGAAGCGGCTGACCGTTCTGGTAAAGAGCGTCGAGATTAAAATGGCCGGAGAGCGCGATCATGTCAGTGTGTTTCTTGACGGCAAGCCTTATGCGAAGACTAGCCATCAGGATGTGCCGATCTATCTTGAAGTGCATGTCGATGACGTGAAATACCGAATCATTTGCATGCGCCACGATGAAATTCAGTTCCCCGGGTTGTTGCCGGATGAAAGGCAGTCGAAGCAGTCGAGGCTTCCGCATTAACGGCATGATGTAAACATTGAAGATCGGAATCCCATCCTCCTTATTTTTTTTGTTCAGACCTTTTCCCGTTCAGACCTTGCCTTTTCCGGTGAATTATACTATCTTTAAAATAGATGAAACGCAGTGCGGAGTGGGGGGATAGTACCGCGCTGACTTCCTGGAGGACATATTATGAAGAAGATACTTATTGCAATCGATGATTCACCGAACACCTTTAAAGCCGTAGAGTATGTGGCGCATCAGTTCTCCGGGTCAGACGATCTCGAACTCGGCCTTGTGCATGTGCTGCCTAACCTGCCCGCCATATTCTGGGATGAAGGCCACATCCTGTCCGAAGAAGAGAAGAAGGACCGGAAAAAGGTTGTGGACAAGTGGGTCGCGGAACGGAAAGCCAGAATGGAGCCGGTGTTCAAGAAAGCGATCGATGCGCTGGCCGGCAAAGGGATCAAGCCCCAGCAGGTAAAGACGAAGTCAATCTCCGATTCCACGGATGTGGCAGCGAGTCTTCTGGAAGAGGCGAAGGACGGCGGTTTTCAAACGCTCGTGGTCGGCCGGCGCGGCGGTTCGGGAAAGAACCTGCTCATCGGCAGTGTTACAAGCAGGATCATTTCCCTCGGAAGTGGTGTTGCGATCACTATTGTTGAGTGATTGGTTGTACTGGCTGAAGATAACGCAGAATGAAATAAAGAAGTTCCTGCTCAGGAAAGCAAGGGTTATCTCACGAGAGGTAACCCTTTTTTATTGAAAAAAGTGAAACGCCCAAGTGCCTGGAATAGAAGTCATTTTTGCTCAGCCTGCAAGGCAGGATTGTGCTATCATCTAAGTAAGAGGGGCTCAAGACGAACCCACTGTTTGCGGAAGGAGGCTGCCATGAAGATCACCGTGAGTGTTATTAAAGCGGATATCGGGTCCGTGGGAGGCCATATTGCTCCCTCGGAAAAACTGCTCGAGACAGTACGGAAACATGTGGCGGAAAAGGGAAAGGGATTGTTGATCGACAGCTACGTGAGTTATACGGGCGACGATGTGGCGATCCTCATGACCCATGCACGGGGCGTTGGAAATGAAAAGGTCCACAAACTGGCATGGGAGGCTTTTCTCGCCGGGACCGCTGTTGCAAAGGCACAGGGGCTGTACGGCGCCGGTCAGGACCTTTTAAAGGACGCTTTTTCAGGCAATGTGCACGGCATGGGGCCCGCGGTCACGGAGATGGAATTCGACGAGCGCCCGGGCGAGCCATTCCTGTTCTTTGCCGCGGACAAGACTGATCCGGGCGCCTATAACCTTCCGCTCTATCTTGCTTTTGCCGATGCCATGAACACGCCGGGGCTTATGCTCTCGCCCAAGCTGGCCAAGGGCTTCAAATTCGTGATCATGGACGTGAACTACACCGAGGGCGACCGGATCATCGAGCTGAACGCGCCTGAGGACATGTATGACATTGCCACGCTGCTTCGCGATCCGGAACGGTATGTCGTGGAGTCCGTCTGGTCCCGCGCCGCGGGCACCCAGGCCGTGTCCGTGGCAACGTCGCGGCTCCATAATATCGCGGGTAAATATACGGGCAAGGACGACCCCGTCATGCTCGTCCGGAGCCAGATGGATTTTCCCGCAACAGGCGAGGTGTTGCAGCCCTTCTCCATCGGCCATTTTGTGGCAGGCTGCATGCGCGGGTCGCATAATATGCCGCTCATGCCGGTGAAACAGAATTCAACGATCAGCTGGTTCGACGGCCCGCCGGTGGTGAGCTGTGCCGCGTTCTCCATCCGCGATGGAAAACTGACCGAACCGCTTGATGCCTTCGCCCATCCCTTCTGGGACCGGGTGCGCGACCATGTGGCGGACAAGGCCATGGACATGCGCCGCCAGGGATTCTTCGGCGCTGCCATGCTGCCGATGAACGAGCTGGAATATACGGGCATCATGGAGAAACTGGCGGTGCTCGAAAAACGGTTCGCAGTCCGGCAACGGGCAATGGCTGCTTAGCAACGTAAATCCACGAGATGCACAAATGCGGTTGGCCGGGGAGCTTGTCTCTTCGGCCATCTGCTTTTGCGAGAGGCCGTTATTCAGTGAACTGTGAACTGTGAATTTTGAACGCTGAATTAGAAGTAGAATGCCCTCCAAAAAAATACCCCGATCATTCAGCCCTTTTTTGTTGTGTTCTCACGCGTTGTTATATATACTTTCAGCTAATTCATGCCCCCATCAGGTGCGACGATGCTGCGATTCCAAAGACCGCCGGATGCTGTGTTTCAGGCAATACTGCGCGATAGCTTGGACTTCTCAATTGACTTTATCGATATTCTGACTGAGAATAACGAGCATGACGAGCCGCGCGCGCGAGAAGAAATGAAGGCGGATTGTCCCGCCATGGCAAAAGTGTTTACCCCCTCCCTTGCCAGAAACACATTGTGGAATTTAAGAAAACGCCTCGATAGGCCAGAAATATATTCCCTCAACAACTACCATTATCTTCTCCTCTTTGATGTCATAGCGTATTATGCCGATATCCACAATGATACGGTTGCAATGTCGGAGACCGGGGAAGAGAGAACAGAGGCGATCTTTGTGGATCCGTTTTATATCGAATCAATAGACGTGGTCGGCCTTCTCGATCTGTATTTTTTCGACACGGATTTTTTGACCGACGCTGAAACGATGCTGAATATCCCGGACTGGTTTAGGCAGTCATATAGCCCGGAAACGTTTGGCTTGTCTCAAGGGATGCTGCCGCATGCCGAGGAATTGGAACTGAAAAGAGATAGCAGTGAGGATGGGGACGTGTATAAGGTGGCCCAGTCCGATTGCTTCGGCCCGAAATCAAAAGTGTATCCTGATTTTGATTATTACTATGACAAGCATCGCACTGACTAATGTATGAGCGACGCCGGGAACAATCTTCGGAATGTCGAAAAGCATTGCTAAAACAATGATGCCGCTGGTTGCGCTGTCCCAAAGCGCCGCAATTCCTCTTGTTATATATGTCAACTTTATTGTATACTTGCATTGAGTTGTGCCGCACGAATACCGTACAGGGGAGCGCCGAATGAAAAACATAATGGAAATAGGGAAGGTCCTTGAACGACACAAACCGCAGCTCTCGGACCGTTTCAAGGTCAAGGAAATAGGGGTGTTCGGATCGTATGCGCGAGGCCAGCAGAAGGAAGGCAGTGATATCGACATTCTCGTGGAGTTTTCCGAGCCTGTCGGGTTCTTTACTTTTCTAGATCTCGAAGAATATCTGGCCGGAGTGCTCGGCATCAAAGTAGACCTCGTTTCGAAAAAAGCCCTCAAACCCCGCATCGGCAAGCATATTCTTCATGAACTGGTGAGCGTATAACATCCATGAAGGAGTACGGCGACTATATTCAGGACATAATCGATTCCATCGCCGAGTCTGGCGGTTTTGTGCATGGCATGACCAAGTGAAAGGAGAATACCAGTGAAAAATGCCACATTAAAGGAAGTCGTCATTAAACTGCCGAAAGGGCTGGCAAATATAACCTCCGCTAAAGAGATTGTCGGCATGGTCATGGACAAGGCTGTTACCATGGCGGAGTATTATCGGAGCCGTTGCAAGGAGTTTGAACAGAAATACGGCACAAGTTTTGAAGCCTTCAAAAAAAAGGTTGAATCGGCAAAGACCGAGAATACGTCCGAATGGGATGACCTGCTGCTATGGGAAGGATTCGCGCTTGCTTATGTCGAGTGGAATAATAAAAGCAAGGAACTGCGGAAATGCGGGGCATAGTTTCGCTCTTAAAGCGGTCGAAGGTCTTCACGGACATTGATGTCCTTGAATTGGTGGATGAGGGCACGGTACAGCTTTTGAGAATCAGGGCGGTCCTCAAGGACGCGTCAGTTTTGTATATCACGGAACTTCATACAGCGGACTTTCAGAAGTATTCCTATCAGTGGCAAAAGAAGAACGGAGATACTCTTCTCCGGTGGGACAACGCGCCTCATCACAAGGCACTGAAGACATTCCCCCATCACAGGCATGAAGGCGACAAAGTATTGCCGTCGCACCGGATTACCGTTGATGAAGTCATTGAGGTGTTAAAGAACAAGCTTGATTGAGCAGGCCGTCAATCGCTTACCGCGGAAGCCTGAACTGTGAGCAATAAACTCTGACCCCCGACCCAGAACCCTGTAGTGCATGAGAAAGAACGAATGGTTTGCGAACTTATTCTCATTGAGATAGTAGGGTGAGCCGGTAAAAAGTGAAGGAATTCCTCTTTGACCGGCTTTTTTTATAAGCCTGTGGATGAGAGTATTGAAGAAGATAGTTCATGAGCGATCTGAATAAATATATCGGCGAAAGAAAAAGAAGGACAAGCACTTCGCCAAAGAGTATGAAGACGGTTACGATCAGTTCAAGGTCGGCGCGCTCCTCTCGCGAGGCGCGCGAATCCGCCGGACTGACCCAGGAAGAGCTTGCGCGGCGGTTGAAGCCGAAAAAGACCGCGATTTCACGGATCGAAAACCACGCGGAAGACATAAAGTTGTCGACGCTGGAGCGCGTTGCAGGGGCGCTTGGCAAACGGTTGCATGTCAGCATTGCTTGAGCGAAGTGCGGCATGGTCAGTATTTCACTGACTTTCACCTAATGAACGGAAAGCCTCAAAAAGCATGATCGTCCCCAAGTCGCCCAGAAGATGGAAAAGGCTAATTGCAACGAAAAAGACTTGACCCTAAGGGTCCCTAAGGGTCCCTGGGGCGTTGCAACCCGAGCAAACTTGAGATCGTATTCCGCAACTTTGGGTGCGTTCGATCCCAGAGTGTTTTGCCGGAACCAGAAAACCGAGTCTTACTTGAACGGTTGTCATTCGCCCACATGTTCGACCAATCCATTACCCTTGCATTTAACCCGCAATTATTGTACTGTTTCTCAACAACTGGCAAACCTACATTTTTTTACTCTCTATGTCCATCGAAAAAAAATTCGACATACCCTTCATCTCATCCCTTGCCCTGCGTGAAAAGCAGATACAGCAGAATTACCGGCCCATCATCGCCGTGCATAAGTGGTTTGCGCGGCGACCGGGAACGCTTTTCCGCGGGCTGCTGCTCTCGGAGTTTGTAGATAAACCGCTGCAGGACGCTTTCTACTCTTCCAATAATCTCTCGGGCCTTGTTGTCGTCGATCCGTTCATGGGCGGAGGCACGCCTATTGTTGAAGCAAACCGTGTCGGCTGCGACGTGATCGGTTATGACATCAACCCTATGTCGTACTGGATCGTGCGGCAGGAGATTGAGCACCTGGACTTGAAAGCCTATCGCAAAGCTGCGGATGAGCTTGTCACCGGATTGGAGCAGGAGCTCGGGAGTTTGTACCGAACAACTTGTCTTGAATGCGGATCGAGGGCAGCTCACGTTAAGTATTTTCTTTGGGTAAAGCAGCATACTTGCGGCGATTGCGGCAAAGCGAATGATCTTTTCCCTGGATACCTGCTTGCGGAGGACAAACGGCATCCGGAAAACATAATAGTCTGCGCGTCTTGCGGGGAATTGAACGGAGTAAAAGACCGGGAGCGGCTGGGCAAGTGCAAGTCCTGCGGCGACCGGCTTGCGGTCGAGGGTCCGGCAAAGAGAAGCAAATATACATGCAAACACTGCGGCAAGCCAAACTCGTACTCTTTTAGGCCTGAGCATCCGCCGATTCACCGGATGTACGCCATGGAGTATCATTGCAAAAAATGCAAACCAGGCCACGATGGCCGGTTCTTTAAGAAACCTTCGCGCACCGATCTGGCTAAATATGCAGAGGCCGGAAGCAGGTTGACCGGTATGAAGACTGCGTATGTGCCCGACGATGTCATATTAGGGGGCGATGAGACGGCCCGGCTTCATCGATGGGGGTACCAGAAATACCGGGAGATGTTCAATGCGCGCCAGCTCCTCGGGCTGGAGCTGAGCTGCCGTGTTATTGCGAAAATTTCAGACGAGCGCGTACGTAATGCGCTTGCGACCAACCTTTCCGACCTCCTCCGTTACCAGAACATGCTCTGTAGGTATGACTCCATGGCGCTCAAATCGCTCGATATCTTTTCCGTCCACGGTTTCCCGGTTGGGCTCGTTCAATGTGAATCGAACTTTCTCGGCATCATGAATGGCGGTAACATGAGCGTGGGGAGCGGCGGTTGGACGAATATCATAGAGAAATATTATAAAGCCAAGGCTTATTGCGATGAGCCCTTTGAAATACGGCACGAACAAGGACGCAAGGTCGTGGTCCCTATTCGTGGTGAATGGATTGGGGACCGGCTGAACGGGCCTTCTTCTCCAGTCACACGGCAGGTGCGGCTTCACAGTCAAAACTCCATGGAAGCGGAGCTTCAGCCTGGGTCCGTGGATGCGGTTTTTACCGATCCGCCTTATTACGGCAATGTGCAGTATGCCGAGCTGATGGATTTTTGCTATGTATGGCTGCGACGGCTCGTGGGGGCGGGCGAGCCCGCATTCGCGCGAGTGACGACGCGCGACAAGCAGGAGCTTACCGGCAACGTCAACATGGAGCGCGGTATCGATCATTTTACTGAAGGTTTGTCGCTCGTGTTCCGCAAAATGGCGCAGGCCTTAAAGCCCGGGCACCCGATGGTGTTTACCTATCATCACAACACGCTTGAAGCATACTATCCGATCGCTATTGCAATGCTTGATTCAGGCCTGGTCTGTTACGCATCGTTACCCTGCCCGGCAGAGATGGGGGCTTCGATCCATATCAGCGGAACAGGTTCATCCATTGTCGATACGGTCTTTGTCTGTCGATCTACCGGCTCCGTACCGGCCAGCTGGTTGGTGAATACTCCCGAAGCCATTGCGACACTGGTAAGGGCTGATGTAGAAAAACTTCGCCAGGCGGGCGTAAACGAAACACGCGGTGATGTTCGCTGCATTATCTATGGTCATTTTACACGGCTTGCCGTGTGGCATTTGCGGCATACCTGGGACAAAACTAGGCCGGTGCGGGAAAAAACAGCGGCTTTAGTCTCGAAGATCGGGGAGTTCGGCGGATTAGAGGCAGTTGAAGGACATGTAGGCGGGAAAAGGCCACGCCGTGCGATGGCAAACGCCTCCGCAGTAAGGGAAAAATCCAAACGATATGGAGCTGATGACAATGAAATTTCCTTTTGAAATAGCTTATAAGGACGTGGAAGCGGATTTGGACCAATACGTGACTGCGATATTCTCCTGTCTTGAGTCTGAATTTCTTATCATGCCCAAGGGTGATGGATTCGTCGAGTATCCTGTGTTTGAACAAGGCTACGAAGCGCTCAAGCAGGCCACAGGCGGATTCCGCAGCCTTTCGCCCGAGGTTGTCATGGATTGCGTGAAGGCCGTGCCCGTATCGGTCATTGTTATCCGTACCATTATGGGATTCACCCCGCCTGAGTGGGCTTATGTTGCGACACAGCATACAAAAATCGTGGTAACGCAGGGTTTTGTTCGTACCCTCGACCGTGATATCCGGCTTGCGCCGACAGCGCCTCTTAAGCTTACCAGCATGAGCGCGGAACGGCTGAATGCCCTGGTCGTGACAGCCTGTGCGTTTCTCAAAAAGAACGTCCCGAAAGTGAAGCCGGACAAGATACACCGGCTGGACAAGGCTGATACAAAGACGGGGCTGGACGGTATCAAATCGCTGGCTGATGTCGGCGCTCCTTATGCCATGCTCCTTTATGAGCGGTTCCTCGGAAGGCCGTTCGCGCGTTCGCGGGTCACCGGGATTCTGTAAGCGATCTTATCGGGGACAGCCTGGAATCGTCAATCGAGGATGTGCTGAGCAAAGCGGGAATTACGTACATCAAAACGAAAAGAGCGGAGAAGGTCCCCGGCTTCGATCAGTCGCCGGATTTCATCATACCGAGCCAGTTCAACCCTCAGATCATCATCGAGGCCAAAATTACCGAGGACGATGGCACGGCGCGTGATAAAGTCACCCGCATCCAGCATTTAGGCCAGCTGAGTATGGTCGGACAGCCAAAAGGAAAGCCGAAGTATGAAGTTATCGCCTGCATCGCGGGCCGTGGTTTCGGGGTCAGGCGGGAAGACATGAAAAAGATGCTGCTGGCAACGCGCGGGAAGGTGTTTACGCTTCAGAACCTGGACAAACTTGTGGAGTGTACGGGGCTCAAGAAGTTCAAGACGAAATAGCGATGACTCCATTGAAACTATCGAATGATGAGCTCCGCTCCCTTGCCGCGGATGTTACCCGGCTGTCAACGCTCCTTACCCGGGAGCGTGAGCGCCTGCCTACCGCCTACCTCGGCGAGGCACGGCTGCGCGAGGCCTACCTGGCCTATTTCCTTCCGTCGAACATCACCAAGATCCATGCCCCGCTCAGGGAGTTGGCGCGTCATCCGAAGAATCCGTTGCTCAAGGAAAAACTGAGGGTCCTTGACATCGGTTCGGGTCCTGGCTCCGCGTTGCTTGGCGTGATGGAGTTTTTTGAGCATCAGAAGCAGCGGCCATACCTTGAATTGACGGCCTTGGACCAGGTGGCGGAGAATTTGAAAGAAGCGGAAAAACTTTTTCTGGAGCTCCGGGAACGATCCAATCTTTCCGCGTCGTTCCGTGCGATCCAATCGGGCAGTATGGGCTTCGAAGGTCTTGTGCGCGGCTCTTTTGAGATTATCATCCTTTCGAACGTCCTGAACGAGCTTTATCATCACGACGAGAAGAGGATCTCCAGGCGGGTCGATATGTTGAAAAGCCTTATGGCCAGACACCTCGCTGACGACGGGAGCTGCATTGTCATAGAGCCCGCGCTCCGCGAGACGTCGCGCGAGATGCTTGAAGTCAGGGACGGTCTGCTGGAACAGGGTATTCACATCTACGCTCCCTGTCTTTTTGGAGGGAAGTGCCCTGCGCTCTTGAACCCCAAAGACTGGTGTCATGAAGATATCCCCTGGGACCCGCCCGCGCTGGTTGCGGAGCTCGATGCGCTCACCGGGCTCCGGAAGGACTCACTCAAATTCTCCTATCTCGTTCTCAGAAAAGATAACCTCTCGCTATCGGATGGCCCTCGTACGCATGCCTTCCGCGTCGTGAGCGAGCCGCTGGTTTCCAAGGGGAAACAGGAATACTTTCTCTGCGGTGAACAGGGGCGGCGGCTCGTGACAAGACAGGATAAGGACCATACTCAAGGGAATGAACGTTTCGCCACGCTGAAGCGGGGAGACCTTGTCCGCTTTCAGGGGCAGATCGATGAAAAGAAGCGGTTCAAAGTTGGAAAGGAAACGGCGGTGATTTTACAGAACAGCTGAATTACCACCGGTATCGCCTGCTACTGAGTAGGCTCATGCTCGTGCAAGATCATTTTCATGGCTGCTATGGAATAGCCTATTATTAAAAACAAACAGAGCACCATGAAGGTTTCCCAAATTGTTGTAGCGACGTGAGAATAAATATGTCCGGAAGCCACGTCAGTTGCAAGCCAGGCTATACCGCATAAACTTGATATGAAGGCGACAGAAATGCGTCCTACGAACCAGCCGGTCAACATGATTGGCAGCAAATAGAGAAATGCAATAAAAATCGGATTGCCCATAAGAACGTCAAGAATTCCCGCTGCAAGAGTGAGGAATGCTCCAAGAGCGAACAGCAGCAGCTTTGAATATTTGCCTCGGAAGTCTAAGATGGTCTTCGTACGCATGCAATTCCACCCCCACCTTGTCAGTTCGTTCCCGTTTTATTCATACTGTGCGGGATATGTTGCCATAGAATAAGGCGGGTGTTCACCCGCTCAATATTTACAACTGGGAAAAGCATATGCCAAAAATTGGTTTTTGAACGGTCGTACTCGCATAGTTATAATGGCGTTACTGCATGGGTGAAGAAAAGCCCCCGGGAAATCTCCCGGGGGCGGATTACTTTTGTCGAATGCTCCGCTCTTATAGACCGCTTGTGCTATGACAGCTGCCGCATCCGCTGGTATACGGAATCGGCATGGCATTGGTAGACGATATGCTCGATTTAAGAGTCACATCCAGGCGATGAGAGCTGATATCACCCTGATAGTAGTTTGTTCCTGATGCGCCGGTCATGCCGGGAGTCGGGCTGCCGGACCCTGACTTCGCTGTTTTCGTGGCATGGCACTCGATGCACTTCGTGGACGATCCCATGGAAGTCCCTGTTTTGGCCGTCATGTGCGCAACAACCACTACCGTCGTATGGCACGAGATGCACAGGCTGTTATCCGAGCTGCCGGAGAGCTGGTGTTTATCAGAGCCCGGAGCATGCACGTCATGACAGCTTGCGCAGGTTTTAAGCGCGGTGCCGTTACGGTATTTCTTGGTCTGGATAAAGTCCGTGGCCTGCTGATGGTGTTTTTGCGAATGCTTGCCATCGGCCCACAGGCCATCGCCGATTTTAGCGTCGTTACGCGAAGCCGAAGTATTATTTGCCAGGAAGTCCGCCCTGCTCGTGCCCGGCTTCATCTGTTTCAAGTTGGTGTCCAGAAGGGCCTCCACTGAACCGTGGGTGCCGGCTGTTCCCATGCTATCTCCGCGGGTGTGGCAGGCGGCGCAAAGCATGACTTCGCGCTCAGGGGACAGGTTTTTCGGCGTTACAATGAACTTGCCGTTACCACCGGCAGCGGAATGCTCGGAGCCCGGCCCGTGGCAGGACTCGCAACCGATGTTCATTTCCATCTTCGTGCCCGCAACAGGGTGCAGTTCTCCGTTCGCGTCAGCCACTGCTGTAGAAACGAATTCGCCGGAGGCATTCTCGGCCACGCTGTAGCCGGTGTAATGACAGCCTGCGCAGAAAACGTCGAAGCTTTTGTATTTCTTGGTAGTGGGCAGCGTGAACACGTTGTTCGCGGTGTCCCACCATCCAAGGCTCACGGTGTTGTATTCCACCCATACCGTGCGTCCGGCATCGGGGCTGCTGTCGCTGCCCTGGGGATTGTACTGGAGCGGGATGACGTAGATGCTGTTCCCGATTTTGGTCATATATCTCTGTTTGTGAAGACCGCCGCCGTAGGTCAAGGCCACATCATAGACCATGCCGCTGTTCGGGTCCGTGGGGGTCTTGATATTGTTGAATTGCGCTTTATATACACCGCCGACCTTTGAAAGAACCAGGGTGAAATATACCGTTACCGTGCCGGTCGGGGGGGTCGAGAGTGTTTTGAACGAGCCCGTGGTCGTGGTTACGCCGGTCGTGTAGTAATAAACCGTCGCCCCTGTCTCGAATTTGTTCAGGCCCGCATAAAAGTTCTCGTCATCAGTAGCACCCTGGAATTTCGAAACATCCTGCAGCGCGCTGGGCGATTTCGGGACCATGATGCCGAGTTTGTGCAGGGTCTTTTTTTCCGTGGCATACGAGGCATGGCAGCCGATACAGGCGCTGCTTCCGATGTACGTCGCACTGGCTGACTGGACGGTGGATATTTTGACCGCTGTCACCATGTTGGCCAGGGACGCGCCCGTGACCGCTGTCCGGCAGAGGCTTCCGCCCGGCAAATGGCCGGTGTCGCTCGCGGCGGGTTTTACGTAGAGAAAATACGTTGTAGAATTTGTCGGAAGGCTCGCGAGCGCGACTTTGCCGTCAACGCCGGTGACGCCGGACTGGTACGTCGCAACACCGCTGCCTGTCGGTGTGTAATTACCGTTGATCAAGTCTTCAAGGGGCTCATCCACTTTTTTAGCAGCGGCGGTATAAAGGCCCGTTGCTCCGTCCAGCGAAATCGGCTGGGTGGCGATTGCCGTGACGTCGGCGGAGGGGATGGCGTAGACCGTAGCGCCCGCGATAACCGCGCCCGAGGTGTCCTTCACCTGCACGGTCGGCGGAATCGAGGCGACCGGGGTACTGCTGCTACTGCTGCTGCAGCCGGCAAATGATATTGCAAGCATTGCTGCAAACACTGCATAGCTTGATACTTTGAAAATCTTATTCTTCATGATATGCTCTCCTTTTGTCGTTTTGTAGTTTGTTCGAGTAAATCGCCGTTCTGCACGTCTTATTCGCTGATGCCATCACCTCCTCGTCTCTGTTGTTTTAATCCGTGAGCAGCACATCATTCCGCATCCATCTTGGAAACTGGAACTCGTGAGTATTTCTTTGTTACCGTGCATGGAATGAGGAAAAGAGCCGTAAATGAAGAGTCTCTTTTCAAGTGTCCTATTATCAGACTGCGAGGCCCGAGCGTCAAGTAACATTAACTTCACATCCGGGGAATAAAGGTGAAGAAATATTCACATTGCGCGGAAGGCCGAATTGGCGTTTTGGGGAGCAATTCAGGTGGGGGTACTCAGGAGAAAGAGGTGAAATGAGGGAGGTTATGTAAGCGACGACAAGTGGGTTTCCAGAATCTTCAGGCAACTCATGGTCCGCTCTCCTTCCTTTGTGAGCGTGTACGAGCGCGCCTTGTCCTGCTCCACCATGCCCGCTTCACGCAGGATCTTCAGATGGAAGATCACTTTGGTATGGTCCTCAATATGGAGTTCCCGGGCGAGCTCCATGAGGCGCACGGTTTTCCGCGTCGCCATAAGGTGGAGGATGTTCCTCCTGATGGAGTTCGAGAGCGAGCTCAGAATGCAGTCGAAATCCTCTTTTACGCCGCAGGATTCGAAGCTTGCTTCCTGAAGGGCCTTTCGTATTCTCGCAAGAAGATCATCGATCTTGAACGGCTTTGAGAGGTAATCGCTCGCCCCGCGCTTGATGGCATCGACGGCGTTCTCGACCGTCGCGAACGCCGTGATCATGATGACGCGCGATCGGGGCGCGACTTTTCGCAGTTCCATAAGCACATCGGCGCCGCTCATCTTCGGCATCATGAAATCGAGGAGAATGAGGTCGTAATCCTCGTCAGTCGCCTTCTCCACGGCCTCGCCGCCCGAGGACGCCTCCTCGGTCCGATATCCCGCGCCTTTCAGAATATCGACAAGGTGGGTCCTGAGCTCTTTATCGTCGTCAACGACTAAAATGCGCTTCATGCTTGTTCTTCCCTCTCCGGGACCATGATCGTGACCGCTGTCCCCTTAGCAACAGTACTCGAAACGTCAATCGTTCCGTGGTGATCCTTGATGATGCCGTAACAGATGGAGAGCCCGAGCCCCGTTCCAGAGCCTGGTTCCTTTGTTGTAAAAAACGGATCGAAGACCCGGTTGAGATTTTTGTCCGAAATGCCCGGGCCCGTGTCCACGATGCTGACGCGAACACCCGCCTTTGAGCGCGACGTTGTGATGAAGATCGTTCCGCCCTGGGGCATTGCCTCCACGGCATTAGACAGGATGTTGATGATAACTTGCTCCAGTTTTCCCGCATCACCCATCACCTCCGGGACCTCGGCCAGTTCCTGCCTGACAAGGATATTCCTGAGTTTGTATTGCAGAAGTGTCATCGCCCCCCGAATGACGCCATTCATGCTCACGGGAGAGAATTCCGATTCCCGCTGGCGTGAGAACTGGAGAAGCTCGCGGGCGATCACGGATGCTTTGTCGATGTTTCGCTCCACGGCGTCGAGCTTTTCGACAAGTTCGCCCGCGCCGCACGCGGCGAATTTCAGCTTCAACGTCTGGAGCCCCAGCGAAGCGTTGGTCAGCGGATTATTGATTTCATGCGCGATCCCCGCCGCGAGCTGTCCGAGCGAGGTCAGTTTTTCCGTTTGAATAAGATGCCTCGTCTGCCATGCGATCCTCTCGCGCATCTCAATGTTGAAGATATTCAGCGCCCTGGTTATAAAGTAGGTGATGACAATGGCGGCGCCCCCCCGCAGGAGTTCGATCGGAAAAGGAAGGGCGATGATCGAGAACCGGGTGACGAAAACGCCGGCAAAGACACCGTAAAATATAAAGGCGGCCCCGGCGTACCATAAATGGCGCGAGACCGACCGGCTCAACACCTTTACCTCGTGTGAATACGCCATCAGCCCGTACGCGGTGAGCAGCGCTCCGCTCAAACAAAAGAGCAAGCGCGCGCTCGCCTCCGCTTGCCCCAGGAGCCGCATGGTCAGGGAAGAATCGTGCGTCGTTATAAAAGCAGCCCATGCAAGGACAAGCAGCGCTGGCATAACGTTGGGCCAGCGAGAGCGTTTATTGTGGGTACTGAGAGTCAGGACCAAACCGAATTGAAACAAAAATAAAAAGGACAGGACCAGCACGACCAGGGAAACAAGCTTCGCATTAAAGAGCGCCTGCATCGAGAGATGCGGCCCCTCGATCAACGGATACATCGCCAGCAGCTCGTGCAAGCCATGGGTAAGGCCGAACAGGCCGAGCAGCCAGAGACAGTCGGCGAGCTTTAAGTCGCTGCCCTTCATGTCTCTGATGAAAATGGAAAAGCTCAGGAAGAGGAACGCGGACCCGTAGAGGAAATAGATGAAATACTCTGCTGGGATATTTTCGAAAAAATTATGCATGAAGTTCTAACCAGGGCAATCGCACACGATTCAAGTCTTTCCGCGCAAGGCTTTGTGTCCTCACCATTGCCTGCTGAATAATATACCATTCGACGCTTCTGTCAAGAGAGGAGTTGCCGGATTGTCGATTCGCAATAGACTGTTGAGGTGCGCCGTCCCGGAGATGGGGAAGAGACAGTGTTCTTTTCCCTGCCCATGCGTAAGGTTATTGACAACGAGCGCTAAACATACTATAACGTCATGCAAGTCATCATTACCTATTCTCCTATGAGCAGATACCGACCTCCCCAAATACCGGGTTCCAAGTATATTACGCCAGAAGGCAAGAAGCGCCTGAGCGACGAGTTCGAGTTTCTCTGGCGAGGAAAGCGGCCTGAGGTGACCGCGGCGCTTGCGGCTGCCGCTGCCGAGGGAGACCGGTCCGAGAACGCCGAGTACATCTACCGGAAGAAACAGCTGCGCGAGATCGACAGCCGCATCCACCATCTCAAGAACCGCCTGGAGCATATCGTGGTCGTGGACAGCGCTCCAACCGATCCCTTGCGGGTATTTTTCGGCGCCTGGGTGCGGCTCGAGGACGAAGACGGGATCAGTGTTGAGTACCGCATTGTGGGCCCCGACGAATTCGATTCTGCGCAGAACCTGATCAGCATGGACGCGCCCATGGCCAAGGCACTGATGAAAAAGGGCGAAGGCGACGAAGTGGTGGTCAAACGGCCCAAGGGCGACAGGGTGTTTACGATCGTGAAGGTGCAGTACAAACCGTTTGAGTGATTCCTATGAACCTTATTCTTCTATTTCAAAACGATTTTATCGATAACACCGGTGTCGTGCGCCTTGAGGGACGCCGTCTGAAGCATGTCCTCGAAGTGCACTGCGCCTCGATTGGCGATGAGCTTTGTGTCGGTGTTCTGAACGGACAGATCGGCATCGGGAAGGTTGTGACCCTAAGCCAGTCAGTCCTTGAAATGGAAGTCCGGCTCGATCGCCTGCCGCCTGCCACGCTGCCGATGACGCTTGTCATCGCGCTGCCGAGACCCAAGGTGCTGAGAAGGGTGCTGCGGTCCGTCAGCGCCATGGGTGTGAAGCGGATCATTCTGCTTAATTGTTTTCGCGTGGAGAAGAGTTATTGGCAGAGTCCTTTTCTCAGTTCAGAGGCATTGAACGAACAATTAGTTCTTGGTCTCGAACAGGCGCGCGATACTGTTTTGCCCGAAGTCCAGCTGCGGCCGTTGTTCAAACCCTTTGTTGAGGATGAGCTTCCTGGGTTGCTTGCGGGAACCTATCCGCTTGTGGCCCATCCAATCACCGCTACTCCCTGTCCTCGCGGCATCGATCGTCCCGTGACACTTGCCATCGGCCCCGAAGGTGGTTTTCTTCCCTACGAGCTAGAAAAGCTTGTCGCAGCCGGATTTACGGTTGTGAACGCGGGAGAACGCATCCTGAACGTCGAAACAGCGGTGCCGGCGTTGATTTCGCGGCTGTTCTGACGAACGAAACCATGGATACGCTTGAGTCGCCGGCAAGAATAGTGTAAAGTATCGTTATGATAACTGTTACCAACACCATAGCTATAGACGAGAGCGAGATCCAGCTTCACTTTGTCCGCGCCTCGGGCCCCGGCGGCCAGAATGTGAACAAGGTTTCCACGGCCGTGCAGCTCCGGTTCGACGTGGGGAACACAACCTCACTCCCCGGTGATGTTCGCACCCGCCTGATTCGGCTGGCAGGCAAACGCGTTACCCAGGACGGTATTCTGCTCATCGAAGCGCGTCAGCACCGCACACAGGAGCGGAACCGCGAAGACGCCATCGCGAGGCTGGTCGAACTTATCAGGAAGGCAACGGAGAAGCCGAAGCCGAGGAAGAAAACAAGGCCGTCTTTGGCGTCGAAGGAGCGGCGGATCGAGAGCAAGAAGCAGAGGGGCAAGACCAAGCAGATGCGCAGGACTGCGCCGAATGTGGATTAAGGTTGAAATTTGATGTTTCTTGATGAGGGTAAATGTGGCCCAGCCGTGGCAAACCATAGATTCCGCAGGCACGCCTGATGGTGCTCTCGAACTGCGCAAGCGCGGAGAACGAGATTATCTGATTCTTATCAATAACCGCGTGCTCATGAACAGCAGCGCAAGCCGCTCCGAGGTTGTCCTTGGCGAGGTTGCCTGCCGGAAAGTTGCATTGCGCCTTCGGCTGCGGGTGCTCATCGGCGGTCTGGGCATGGGGTTCACCCTGCGGGCAGCGCTTGATTCCTTGCCAACTGCAGCGGAAGTTGTCGTGGCCGAGCTTAACCCGGTGATCGTTGCATGGTGCCGCGGTCCGCTGGCGGGACTCACGGACAGCGCCATCTACGATCCTCGGGTTCTGGTAGAGATCAATGACGTATCGGAAATGATCGCAGCGTCCGCTCCGGAACGGTTCGATGCCATTATCCTCGATCTCTATGAAGGGCCCCACGCGCGTACTGACGCAACACATGATCCGTTCTATGGGACCCGCGCCTTACGAAATACGGCCGCTGCTCTATCAGGCGAAGGTATTTTTGCCGTTTGGGGAGAGGCTTCTGATGCAGGGTTCGAGAAGCGCCTTACAGCAGCGGGATTTACGTTTGACCGTCAGCGGCCGGGGCGGGGCGGATTGCGTCATGTGGTCTATGTCGCGCAAAAGGGCGGCAAACAAAAATAGTGGGGCGAGCTATCTATTCGATTCGAGCAGTTCAGCAATGCGCGGAGAGCATCGCTTCCCCTTGCATGATCCGGTGCCCGCGCCGGTTGCATTTTTTAATTCCTCAACGGTCTGCAAACCTGCCTTGATATGGTCCAGAAAGACACTCTTTTTAACACCCTTGCACAGGCATATCGGTTTAAGGCCGTCAATAACTTGCTCTTCTTTTGTCATATGCTTTTATCAACAACAGTGTAACAGAAACAGGCTGTTTTGTAAAAAAATTTCCATGTCTCGTTGATACAACACTACAACAGCCTTTACGGAAATTACTGTTCCTCATCCCGCCGGATAATGCTATAATCCGCCCATGAAATTCATCGCCGACCTTCACATCCATTCAAAATATTCACGCGCCACGAGCCAGGACATGTGCCCCGAGGGCATCTGGAAAGGGGCGCAGCTCAAGGGCATCAACGTCATCGGCACGGGTGACTTTACCCATCCCGAGTGGATAAAAGAGCTGAAGGAAAAGCTGGAGCCGACAGGTCATGGTTTGTTCACCCTTAAGAAAAAATATTGGACCGACGATGTACCCGATTCCTGCAAAGCCGATGTCTACTTCATCCTCTCCGCAGAGATCAGCGGCATCTACAGCAAGAACGGCCGGACCCGGAAGGTCCATTCTATTATTCTCGCGCCTGACTTTGAGGCTGCCGAAGGACTGAACAGCGTCTTATCGAAGATCGGCAACCTGAAATCCGACG
>Ga0315281_10003452_pt1 | contig 23127 bp, 22 predicted proteins | sample YL17G07_0_MG_FD_204540 | JGI IMG/M metagenome (GOLD analysis project Ga0315281, IMG submission 204540) | Sediment microbial communities from Yellowstone Lake, YNP, Wyoming, USA - YL17G07_0 | ecosystem: Environmental > Aquatic > Freshwater > Lake > Sediment | place: USA: Wyoming | collected... | reverse complement strand
GGGTCGCCCGGCACGACGACGCGCCGGCCGGTCAATTCCGGCTGGCCGGTCAGGGTGGAAAGGCGCCCCTCGGGCCGACTCTCGACGGTAATCTCGGCGCCGAAGTGGCGCAGCATCAGTTCGGTATGGTCGCGCGTCGGTTCCGGTTCCAGCACCGAGGTGGCGCCCGGCGTGTTGAGCCCGGCCAGCAGCACCGCCGATTTGACCTGGGCCGAGGGCACCGGCAGGCGATAGACGATGGGCAGGGGTTGGGCGGCGCCGACGATGGCGGTCGGCAGGAGCCAGCCGTCGCGGGCCAGGAAGCGGGCGCCCATCCGGGTCAGCGGCTCGATCACGCGGCCCATCGGGCGCCGGCGCAGCGAGGCGTCGCCGGTCAGGAAGGCGGTCAACGGGTGCGTGGCCAGCAGGCCCATGACCAGCCGGGCACCGGTGCCGGCATTGCCCATATCCAGCACGTCCTCGGGCTCGGCCAGCCCGCCGATGCCGCGCCCGGCGATGCGCCAGAGGCCATCGGCCGCCCGCTCGATTCGGGCGCCAAGGGCCCGCATGGCGGCGGCGCTGCGCAGCACGTCCTCGCCCTCAAGCAGGCCCTCGACCGTCGTTTCGCCCACCGCCAGCGCGCCCAGCATCAAGGCCCGGTGCGATATGGACTTGTCGCCGGGCACGCGGGCCGTGCCTTTGAGCGGCCCGGAGGGGCTGGAAACAAGAGGCTGCACGGCTCCTCCGCCAAAACGGTACCCCGGCCTCGCCGGCGACGGTCCACCGGCCCCGCCGGGGGCGGTCTTCCAATACCCTTTGACAGGCGCGGGCGGAAGTGGCAATTGCCTGCCCCACTCGCGAGAGGGTGGCCAGCCCGGTCCGCCGGCCCGCGATAACGAAGCATTGTTTGGCAAGGAAGGATCGATATCCCGTGGGTAAGTTGGATCTGGGAACGAAGCGTATTTGCCATTCTTGCGGCGCCCGTTTCTACGACTTGAACCGCGACCCGATCGCCTGCCCGAAGTGCGGCACCACGCACGACCCGCAGGCGACCCTGAAGGCGCGGCGCAATCGTTCGCTGGCGGCGGAAAAGGCCAAGCAAGCGAAGAGCGTGCCGGTGCTGGTGCCCGACGAGGTCGAATTGGTGAAGGTCGGTGACGAGCCCGAAGAAGAAGCCGGGGTGATCGAGGATCCCGAGGAGCTTGGCCAGGACGACGAAGACGTGGCCGAGGTGATCGAAAAAGTCGAGGAGGAACGCTAACCGATTCCGCGGCCTTGCCCCGTGGCGCCGCTTGAACGGGCGCGCGGGCGGCTTTAAGTTTCGGGTTGACGAATGTCGCGGGCGGGCCAGGATCGGCCCCGGGCCCGCGGCGAATGGGGCCATAGCTCAGCTGGGAGAGCGCTACAATGGCATTGTAGAGGTCAGCGGTTCGATCCCGCTTGGCTCCACCAATTCAAACAAGGGCTTAGCTCGAAAGAGCTAAGCCCTTTTTCCGTTCAGCAATCACATAGCAATCACGCGACGTCGTTTCGCGGCATGTAGCGACCATGCCGGCGCGCGTGTCGTGTAGTCGTGTATGTGTAGTCGTGTACAGGTACAGGCTCGCTACTGCGCCAACCGCTGCCTCAGCGCGTCCATCAGCCGCGAGAGCAACAAACCTAGCCGCTCCGCAGTCACGCTACTCCCAGAGAGGCCCGCGCCGCGCCGCCTTAAGCGGCTCTACATCGTATATCTGTATTACTGCGGCGTGGAGAAGCACGACCACTGGCGGCCCAATCCACCACCAGCCGCCTTTGTATACGGCCGCCATGGGCGCACCGACGACCGCACCCCAGAGACCGACAGATAGCGCCAACTGAGCGACGTCCAGCGTCAACCTATTGGAAACGAGGTAGCTAGCCGCAGACATCACAGCTATGACCACGACGACCGCAACGAATTGCAATAGCCACGCGCCTACATCTGACTCGACAAGCCAGGCAAACAGCAAAGAGACAAGGTTAAGAACCGAATCCATGGTTACCGCCCCGGGGCATGAGTGCGCGGTAACGCGACAGTAGCCTTATTCATTCCAAGACAGAAGGCCGCCCAAAGGGCAGTTGATCCGGAGAGCGCCAACTTTTTTGCTCCCGGCAAAGGAAGAAGGTCTAGCGCCAGCACGATAGGCCGCTGGGGGGCCGGCCCCACCCGCCAGCCCAGCCGTATCGGGTGCCGCCAGCGGAGCGGGCGCCTAGCCGTGGCCCGCACCGCGCAACCCCCGACCCACGCCAGGATCGGCCAGCAAGCGACGCGGCGGATACCAGGAACATCACGCCGCCGCCAGTCAGATTGCCCCTTGACGTTAACCCCGTCTGTTTCTATTTCTCAAGAATCGAGTCGGATTTTCCACGATCTTTTCGGCTAACCCCCAAGCCATTCCATATCGAAATCATGCGACTTAAATGCCGCCACATCTGGTAGATCGGGGTCGGTTCCACAAGGGGCTTTTCTGCCGGGCCGGATGGGACTACCATCTGCCGGTTCAACATGCCCAATCGAACAACCATCGAAGCAGTGACCGCGCGGGCGCTCCGGTTGGTAGCGCCGGTGGTGGCGGCTGCGTTCCTTGCGGCTTGTTCCAGCACCTTTACCCCGCCGCCGGGTGAAGCCTTCGATGAGGCACGGATTGAGCGCGACCGCGCCGCCTGCGAAGCCGTCGCGGCGCAAGAGAACCCGCTTGCCGATACCGGGCTGAGCTTTCTTGGCGGCGCTGTCTGGGGTGCGGCGTCGGGTGCCAGCTTCGGGCTCATTCACGGTGGCGTCGGGACCGGCGAGGGTGCGGCGGTGGGAGCGGGCGTCGGTGCGGTCGCCGGCCTGATTTACGGCATTGCCGCCGGAAACCAGGATGTCGAGAACGCTATGAGCCACTGCATGACGGCGCGGGGCTATCGCTTTACCTTGTCCAGCCGACCCTAGGCGAGGGGTTCTCGATGGGCGCCCTCGCGAATGCGGCGCCGGGCGCCCGCCTCGGCGGCGGCGTCCCGCTCGGCCCCCGCCATTTCAACCATCCGCTCGCTGCGGAATCCCTCGACGTGCGGCTGGAGCTGGCCTTCCCGTCCTAGTGCGCGCATCCGCGCCGGATTCTCGATCTTGCGCGTTACGTGGTCGGCATGCTGGGCATCCAGCTCCTCAATCGAGAAGGGATCCAGGTGGATGGCGCCCGCCGCCGCGGCCGCGCCGACCAGCTCTTCCCCCCGCTTGGTCCGGGCGATGAACAGGTTTGCCCCCGGCGCCTCCTCATGGCTCGGCTTGCCGTCGACCATGACCCAGGAGTCGGGACAGGATATGTCGGCGAGCTCGCCTATGGCGTCGGGGCAGATCTTGCAGCGGAACTGTATGTCGTAACTCCAGGGGACGCCGGCGCTGTACCAGACCTTGTCGTAGCTGAGGTCGAAGACACGGCCGTGGCGGGTTTCCACATGAGTCGGACCGGGCCAGCCATTGCCCCGCCACCGGAACACGGAGACCTCCGCGGCTGGCACGCCGTGATATGCCGCGATCCTTTCGGCAGTCCGCAGCGTGGGGATTCCTCCGCAAAAAATGGTAACCAGATAGGGGATCTGCCCGTCGACCCGCGGATCGATCCTTGCTAGGTTGCGAATCGCCGCGATGTCGCAGGGCTTGGCGAACACGGCGAAGCGGATTCCCTCCTCTAAGAGTTGCTCGATATGGCGAAGCGGCGTGGCGGGACCGTAACGGGACTGCGCGCCGGAGCGTGCTTCGGCAGTGGTCCGGCTGACAAGAGCGTCGGTCTCCATTGGGTGCGTGGAGGACGCCCGGACATGCACGATCGCCTCTACCTTGCCGCTTTCCAGCAGGTAGCATGCAAGGCCGGTCATGGCGCCGCCGGCAGCAGCGTGGAAGCGGATCTCATCGTCCGTGGACCAGCCGCGGTGGAGGCTGCGGATCGGGCCCCAGATATCGTGCATTACACCCTTGTCGGCGACCTGTGCCGGGTCCGGACCAGTGACGGTGACCCCTGGGCAGACGGAGCGGATCTTCTCCAAGGTCCTGTCGTCGAGGGTCGAGCGCTGGTGCGGCCGCATACGGCCAGCCGAGGTGATCGCCATTTCGACGCGATCGCGTCCGGCGATGCTCTCGCAGAGGCCGCAGCCGGCACAGAGTCCTCGGCTAACGATCGTGTGGAGATCAGGTGCATCGGCCATGAGCGGAATGCCTTTGAGATGCGGCTGTCGCCTGGGTAGAAGGCGCCGGGCATGGGCGTTGGGTCATTCGCCACTGTAGCATTGCCCCGCTCGCTGCGTAGAACGATGCGCAGACAATTGCAAGGAGTCAACCTTGGGGGGACGACGCCAAGCGACACGCGCCGACCGTTCTCACCGAAGTAGCAAGGCGACGCCACTTAGCCAGCCCATGTCTTTATACGCTGTGGAGATGCGGGCGATTGGTGTCACCTAAACAGTGACCTCAGGCGTGGCTGTCTTTGTGCCGTTGCTTAAGATCAGAACGAGGTCGCCGGCGAGTACTGACAAACCGACCGAAGAGAGCCAGACCCACTCATACCTGGCGTAAATGTCCAACAAATAGCCACACCATTTCAAACAAGGGCCCGACCGGCAACGGTCGGGCCTTTTGATTCGATCGGCCCCAAAGGCTCAATTGCCCATGCCGGCCAACCAGGCCAGTTGGGGTTCAAACTCTCCGCGAGCCATCAGAACTTTTGAAACACGGTGTTCATTGCAATTGGCCAGCGGCATCAGCTTGACGCCGGGCAGATACTGAAGCGCCTGGGCGTCGTTGGCATCGCTGGCATGGGAGTCGCCGAAGACGCAACGAATCTCCGGGGTGACCGTGGCCGAACGCAACTGCGAATCCATGCGCTCAACCCAATAATGTCGTGCGGCGCTCCAAGACGAGGCGACGCGTGGCAAATCGATCATATTCTCTTTGTGGTTGGCGATACCGTTGAAACACAGGATGCGCGAACACGCAAGTTCAATGCCCGCGCAGATGGCGGGGAATCCTCCCATGCTGCTGCCCAAAGTGACCAAATGTTTTGCGCCCAAGCGCTCCTTGAGGCAGCGAACGAAGTCGAGCATCGAGCCATAGTCGGGCCCGAGGGTGTGAATGCCTGTGCGGAAAAAATTGCTGGTAGGATCGCGAAGATAAAGAGCGTGCATAGGCAACCGGCCGATCCATTGGTGAAGTAGGTTCACCGGCATACCAATTGCGCCGCCGTGGCCACAGTAGCCTATGAAGAGAGTGTCTGCGTCTGGATATGGTGCCCGAGAAAAAAAAGCGGTAGCCTCAGGCAAGGTGTGAAACTCGGGCATAGCCGTACTGCTCGGCAAGAGAAGCAGGAACGCGTGAAGGTTCTGGAGGGATTTATCGTCCGGAAAATTATTGACTAGGAGGGTGGACGTCCGCAGTACGACACTGAAATCACTGCTCCCATGAAGCCACTGGAGCGCTTGCGCCCAAGCAAGCGAAGACGACAGGGCCAAGTTGGGCGTGCGCTTGAGAGTATCGCTGGCCAGCAAATAGAGACCCCTGATGATCGGCCCTAGTGCATGCGGCCTGGTGGTGAGGACTATTTCGATTATGCCAAAAAGGCTCTCCGCCAGTTCCTGGTTCCGCAGATCGCTCTCGATCACCGGGCGTAGCATGCTGGCGACGGACTTATCCCGCAACGAACGCAGGGCGAACCCCAGCGCCCGTTCCGGCTTTCGGGCACGAATCAACTGACTAAAGAGGGCTATCCGCGAAGTGTCTTCCCGTGCCATGGCCTCGTCCGCCGAGGCAATCCTATGTCCGGAAGTTTGGGAGAGAAGCGCGGTGACCGCTTGTTCGGGAGAAAAGCCGTTCATTTTTGTATCATCATCGATGATGGGACGCTAAGAAGACTGTGTTCATACCCTAATCAAAATCATATTCTAGCATATTCCCGGCAGTGGGCGGATATCGATTTCGGCGAGAGGCGGCGCGCGGCGGTAGAATGGCCAAAAATGGCGAAGACACTGCCGGGGAATCGGCCGGTACGGATCGGCGGCTGGTGCCGATCGAGGTTGGCTGGCGCGCGCAAACCGATTTTCCGTTCGAGCGCCCCTACCAGTCGCTGTCGGCTGCGGCGCGACGCCAGCCGCCGTTTGCTCTGTTCCAAGCCTCAGCGGCCATGTACAGCGAACGGACGGCGGTCATCGGCCTCGACGGTCGACTTACTTTCGGCGAGTTGTTGCGGCGCAGCTTGGCGCTGGCGGCGCGTCTCCATGCCCTTCGTGGCGAGGCCACGCAACCCGTCGTCGGGCTGATTCCTCAGGGCGTGACACAGGCCGTTTGCGTACTGGCCTGCCTGCGCCTCGGGGCCCCGTATGTACCGCTCGATCCGCGCCACTCGGCGGTGCACCACCGCCGGATCGTGCTGGCAAGCGGTGCTGGCTTGGTGCTGTGCGACCGCGATACGTGCGCAGCGGCTGCGGTGTTGGGGCCGGTTGATTGCCTTGTGACCGGCGACGAGAATCCAGGGCTGGAGGAGAATAGTCTGCCGCCGCTGCCGGATGCCAGCGCGCTTGGTCTGCTAATCTTCACTTCGGGCTCGACCGGTCTGCCCAAGGGCGTCGTGCATACGCAGGCCTCGATGCTGTCGAGCGCGGCCACGGTTATCGACATGCTGCATCTTTCCGCCGGTGATCGCTTCGCGGTCGTGGCCAGTCCGTCGGTCATTACCTCAAGCACGCGAATCCTGGGGCCGCTGCTATGTGGCGCGACGGCGGTGCCATTGGCGAATGGGGCCCCGCTGCCGGATTTATTGCGAGCTTGCGCCGAGGCCGAGGTTACCGACCTCGGTTGTTATATCGGCTTGGCGCGCGCCCTGGCCCGGCATCCGGGGGCGGTCTCAGCCTTGCGGCGGCTACGGACCATGACCGTCTACGGCGACGTCGTCGGTTGGGACGACATCGAGTTGCTGCGGGCGGCCGTGTCGCCGACCCTGCCTATCGCCAACCTCTACGGCGCCACCGAATGCGATATGACCAGCGCTTGGTTTGCGCCCATAAACCGCACCCCGGACGCAATTCGCCCGTCTGCCGGGCTGGCCCTCCCCGATGCCGAATGCTGGCTTGATCTGACCGAACTGGGACAGGCCGATGAGGCAAGAGGCGAGCTTCTTGTCGCCGGCGGCCGGCTATCGACCGGCTATTGGCGTAACGACGCTCTGACCAAGGCCTGTTTCGAGGCGCACCCGACGGATCCGAACCGACGCATCTATCGGACGGGTGACATCTTTCGACGATTGCAAGATGGAACCTTGGAATTTCTCGGTCGCCGTGACAATCAGGTGAAATTGCACGGCTGGCGCATCGAACTCGAGGAGATCGAGGCGGCGGCGCGCCAGATCGTCGGTGTCGCCATGGCCGGGGTGGTGGCGCGTCGGGGCAGCTACGGCGTGGTCGAGTCGCTGGCGCTGTTCGTGACCACGGACGCGCCGGGCCAGCCGGCGGTAACGGTCGAACACGAGGTAATGACTCAACTGCGCTCAAGCCTGTCGCGATCCATGTGGCCGGCGGAAATTCACCTGCTAGCGGAGCTGCCCCGAACCCAGACCGGTAAGCTCGATCGCGTACGCCTGGGCGAGATCGACTTGCAGCTGCGCGAGCGCCGCCAAACCAATCAGGCTCCCACCAGGCCCGACGACTGGCCGGACGACCTGTCGCGGCGAATCGTTCAGGTATTGGCCAAGGAACTTGGCGGCGGCGCGCTTAAATCCGACGATCATTTTATTGATCTCGGCGGGGATTCATTCAGTGCCATCAATGTGGCTCTGGCCGTGGAGAAAATCTTTGGCATCGACATCGACCCATCCGATATATTGGACGACGCCTCGATCGGCGTTACGGTGGACAAGGTGCGACAACTGGTGGCACGGCGTTAGCCTGCGTTCGTCGGCGCCGCCACCCAATCGGGCCATTGCGCTGCCATGCGGGCGCGGCGCTCACGCTCCAGCCGCTCGAAGTCGCTCAACAGGCTCCGATACCAGGCAAGCCGGCCGGGCGTATGGCGGCCTAGCATGCGCTCGCGGCAAACATAGTCATGGGCGGCGATGGTGAGCCGCCGGCGCAAGGCGGCGTCGGCGAACAACCGGTCGAGCCCGTCGGCGAATTCGGCGCCAGTGCGATAGATTAGCCCGGTCCTATCGTCGGCGATGGTCCCCGCATAGACCACCGGGCTGGCCAGGACGGCGACGCCGTGCGCGGCGCATTCCAGGAATTTGAGATCGGTCTTGCAGCGGTTGAAGGGCGTATCCTGGAGTGGCAGCCAGGCGAGGTCGCAGCCGCCGAGAATCTCGCGATAGCGCGGGTAGTCGCACAGGGGGTAAAACTCCTTGTGCGGATGGTCGAGGGCCTTGAACAGGGCGCGATCATGCACGATGACCACTTTCACCGCCGCACCCTTGGCCCGCAACGTCGTCTGCAATGGCGACAGGTAGGGTGCCCAGTCGCTCTCGCGGTTGAGGGCGCCAAAAAACAATCGCAGCGGTTTGCCTTCACGCGCCGGCCCCAGCGGGGGCAGGCGATCAAGCTGGTTCGGGAAGACGGCGACGTTCGGATTCCAGGCCCGCACCCGCAGGGCCAGCGGCTCGTTGCTGACCTGCACGGCGTGGGGCGCCTTGAAGGTAAGGTAGTCGTTCTCGGCAATGCGCGGCCAGTGATCGGGGTCGTCGTCGAATTCAACCACCGTGAGCAGGCGCCGGTGCAACAATCGGTGATAGGTGTCGCGATTGCGCACGGGGTCGAGGATCGGGCGCTGCCACACCACCAGGTCGTCGGTTCCGGCCACCGGCGGCGGTGGCGCCAGCTTGTGCACGGCCACCGTTGCCGTGACACCCGGCAGGGCGGCCAAGGCTTCGAGCGGCAGCCCGACGCGCACGTCGTTGACGGCGCCGACCGGTTTCAAGGTCATGGCGGTAATCCGAAGCTTCTTATGCACCGGCGGCGAGGCGAGGGACCGGATGACGACCTGATAGGGCAGGGTTCCGGCCTCAAAACGCTTGCGGTCGAGGCCCAGCCCCTCGATCGCGGGGGCCATGGCCTGGAGAAAGGCTTGGCCTTGCTCGGGCCGGACGAAACGCTGCCGTCTGTCGATCGGCCGCCAGCCGCTGTCGCGGAACAACTGAATCGCGCTGTCGGGGGTGAAGAAGCGCAGATGTGTGCGGTCGAGCAAACCTTCATCGGTATAGCGCCATTGCCCGGCGAGCAACCCCTTGATGACGGACCAATGCGCCACATTGGGCAGGCAGGCAACCGCCGTCGTCCCCGCGTGGCTATAGGCCTTGAGCGCCGTCAGCAGGCGCCAGGGATCGCGCGTATGTTCCAGCACGTCGCCCATGACCAGGATATCGAAGGGCCCGGTCGGCAGCTTGGCGCGCGTCTCTTCATCCTCGATATCGCCCTCGATGACCAGATCGATATGCCGGCGGGCGGCGGCGGCGGCGGCGGGGTTGAGTTCGACGGCGGCGTAATAGACGCCGGGATTGTACTGGCGATAGGCGCCGGCAAAGGCCCCGGCGCCGCAGCCGATCTCCAGCACGCGCCCGGCATCCCGGGGTATCGCCTGTAGCAGCGTCGGGTTAACGAAGGCGAAGTAGGCCGACTCGGTGATAGGGTTCCGATCCTGGATTATGTTCTGTGGCATTAGTACTGCACGCGCCGGGTGAAGGCGCCGTCCACGACTAGGTTGGCGCCGGTGATGAAGCCGGCGCGCGGGCTCGCCAGATAGACGACGGCGTCGGCGATTTCCTCCGGCCGCGCCATCCGCCCCCACGGGTTCTGCGCCAGCGCCTGACGGAAAGCCTCGGGCTCGCTCCGCTCCACCTGCTGCCAAACCCCGCCGTCGAAATAGGTCGTGCCGGGCGAGACCGTGTTGACGCGGATATGCCTGGGCGCCAGCGCATAGGAAAGCCGCGCCGCGTAGTGGATGAGGGCTGCCTTGATGGTGCCATAGGCGGGGCTGGAATCGTCCACCTCCAGCGCCGAGATGCTGGAGATGACCACAATGGCGCCGGCGGATGAGCGTTCGAGCCAGGGCAGCGCCGCCTCGACCGTGCGCACGGTGTGCAGCAGATCAACCTCGAATTCGTTGCGCCAGCCGGCCTCGCCCGTATCCATGTCGAGGGCGCTGGCGTTGGCAACGACGATATCGAGACCGCCCAAAAATTCGGCCGACGACTTGACCCAGGCTTCGAGCGCCGCCTTGTCGCGCACGTCGAGGGCCTGGCCGTGGGCGCGCACGCCCCGGCGCTCCAGGTTTGCTACCGCCTCCATGAGCGGCCCGGCGCCGCGCGCGCAGAGGCCGACATCGCAGCCTTCCTCGGCCAGAAGTTCGGCCACGGCCCGGCCAATGCCCTTGCTGGCGCCGGTAACGATGGCCTTGCGGCCCTTGAGCTTCAAATCCATGTCATGGGCCCCCTTTTGGGTTCAGCCTAGCATCGCCAGCCCGCCGGCGGCAGACGGTTATCCAGGGGCGAGCGCGCCTTGAATGCGCGCCTCCCGCCTCCTACATGGAGAGTTGACCGTCGCCGGGGCCTGATGGGCTTGGCGGGGCGGCCCCTGTGTTATCGGGCCCGGTCACCTCGACCACCACGCTCGCTCATGCCAGAGGAGCTGCGACCATGACCCGCCTATCCTTGTTCAACAGTCCGCTGCTGCTCGGGTTCGACGAGATCGAACGCACCCTCGATGCCATCGCCAAGAGCGGCGGCGACGGCTACCCGCCCTATAACATCGAGCAGACCGGCGAAAGCTCGCTCCGGATCGCGCTGGCGGTGGCTGGGTTTGCCTCGAACCAGCTTGAAATCCAGTTGCAGGATAACCGCCTCACCATTCGCGGCCGTCAGGGCGAGGAGAACGGGCGCGCCTATCTCCATCGCGGCATTGCCGCCCGCCAGTTCCAGCGCAGCTTCGTCCTGGCCGAAGGCATCGAGGTCGCCAAGGCCACTCTCGACAACGGCCTTCTCAACGTTGATCTGGTTCGCCGGCCGGTCGAACGGCCGGTCCGCACCATTCCCATCACCAGCGCCGGCCCGTCACCGGGCTCGGCCCGAGCAACGTGAGGATGACATGAAGCCGAACGAAAGATCGCGCGTCCTAACGAGGTCGGACCTGACCTCGCTCGGGTTGCACGGCGTCGCCTATGCCAAGCCGGGCACGGTCGATGGGCAAAACGGCTTTACCATCCACGCCGCCGACGGCAGCGCCATCGGCTTTGCGCCGACGCTGGCCTTGGCCGCCGTCGCCACGCGCTACAACAATATGGAACTGGTCAGCTGGCACTGACCGGACTGGAACAAGTCAGCTGGCGCTGACCGGGCTGGAACAAGTCAGCTGGCGCTGACCGGGGCGAAAGACTTCAAGCCGCGCGACTGGTCGAGGCCTCGGTCAGCAGCGCGTAGAGGGCCTCGGGCTGGTTGGCGCCGCGCAGCTTTTCGCAGGTCGAGCGCTCGCGCAGCAGGCGCGAGACGCGAGCGAGCGCCTTCAAGTGGTCGGCGCCGGCCGTTTCCGGGGCCAGCAACAGGAAGATGAGATCGACCGGCTGGTCGTCGATGGCGTCGAAATCTATCGGCGTTTCCAAGCGCGCGAACAGGCCGCACAGACGATCGAGTCCCGACAGCTTGCCATGCGGAATGGCGATGCCGTTGCCGACACCCGTGGTGCCCAGGCGCTCGCGCTCCAGCAGCACCTCGAAAATGGCGCGCTCGTGCAGGCCGGTCGTTTCGGCCGCGCGTTTCGCCAGTTCCTGCAACGCCTGCTTCTTGCTGGCGACGCGCAAGGTGGCGATGACGTCCGCCGGCTTCAGCAGATCTTCGATTTCCATGTGTTCTCTCCTCATCCGGCGCCGCGGTTTACTCGGCCCAGGCCTAAGTGCCACGGTTGCCGGTCGGATCGACCCAGCCGATATTTCCGTCGGCGCGCCGGTAGATCATGTTGAAACCGCTATGTGCGCGGTTGCGGAACAACATCGCGGTTTCCTCCGCCAGCTCAAGGCGCATGATGGCCTCGCTGACGGTAAGGGTCGGTACCTCGGTCGCCATTTCGGCCACCACCACGGGCGGTCCATCGCTGCTTTCGTTGCTCTCGTCCTCGCCCTCGGCCAGGACGTAGCTTTGCGCCGGTTCGGCCACGACCTCGCGGCGATGGTGATCGCGCAGGCGGCGCTTGTAGCGGCGCAGGCGCTTGCCGAGTCGCTCCGCCGCCACATCGAAGGCCGCGTACGGTGCCTCGGCCTCGCCGCGACTTTCCAGGCGAATGCCGCGACCGACATGAACCGTGATCTGGCTGCGGTAAAGATGCGCTTCGCGCGTCAGCAGTACGGAGGCGTCAAGCGCGTCGCCGAAATACTTGCCGAAGATGCCGGCGAGACTCGTGTCCATGTGCTGGCGCAAAGCGTCGCCGACGTCGAGCTGTTTACCTTTGACGGTAAGATGCATGTGAATATGAACTAGAGTGTGATGACGCCCAGAGCGCCAGGGCCGAAACCCTCGCTCGGCCAGCGGAAGGCCGGGACCATAGTGGGCCGTTTCTCGATAGTCAACATCCGCGCCCTGGACCCCGTGTTTCCATAGTTCCTATAGTTCCTTAAGTTGGCTCGCCCGCCCGCTTTCACAAGGACTTCTCTCGCCGACGCTGGGTCGATGACGAAATCTTCATGGATTCCCGATACTTGGCAACAGTTCGCCGGGCAATCTCGATGCCCTCTCGGCGCAGCAGGGTGACCAGGGTGTCGTCGGAGAGCACGGCCCCGGGAGCCTCCGCCTCAATGAGCGCGCGCAGGCGCGAGCGCACGGCCTCGGCGGCGTGCGTGTCGCCCCCCGTGGTATCGGCGAGACCGGCGCCGAAAAAATAGCGCAGCTCGAAAATCCCGCGCGGGGTGGCCATGAACTTGCCGGTCGCGGCGCGGCTGACGGTGCTTTCATGCAACTCCACCGTGGCGGCGATCTCGCGTCGCACCAACGGTTTCAGATGCGCGACGCCATGTTGCAGAAAGGCGTCCTGCCGCCGCACGATCTCGGTGGCGACCCTAAGGATCGTGGTCGCGCGCTGGTGCAGCGATTTCACCAGCCAACTGGCGGCGCGGTAGCGCTCGGTCATATAGTCGCGATCGCTTTTGTCCTTGGCGGCGTGGCTTACATGCGTGAAATAGGCGCGGTCAACCAACACGCGCGGCAGGGTCTCGGCATTCAACTCGACGATCCAACCGCCGTCGGGATGCCGATGCAACAGAATGTCGGGCGTTATCGGCACCGCCGCCGAGCGGTCGAAGGCCGAGGCCGGCTTGGGATTGAGGGCGCGAATCTCGGCCGTCATCTGGGCCAGGTCCTCGGCATCGACGCCGCAGATCTTCATCAGGCTTGCGCGGTCGCGCCCGGCCAACAGGTGCAGGTGATCGAGCAGGGTCTGCATGGCCGGATCGAGCCGGTCGCGGTCGCGCAGTTGAATCGCCAAACATTCCTTCAGATCGCGGGCGAATATGCCCGGCGGATCGAATTGCTGTAGCTTGGCGAGCGTGGCCTCGACCTGCGCCAGCGGGCAGCCGAGCCGCTCGGCCACCAGGCCCAAATCCTCGGCCAGGTAACCGGAATCATCGAGCGCCTCGATCAACTGCAAGCCGATCAAGTGTTCGGTTGGATCGACCAAGTCGGCCCCGACCTGCGTCGTCAGGTGGCGGCGCAGGTCGATTTCCTCCGCCACCGTATCCTCGGAACTACGGTCGTCGTCGAAATTATCCCGCCCGCGCCCAAGCGAGCGGCCGCCGGCGGACGAGCCCGCGCCAAGGCCCGAGGCTGTCCACGGGTCGGCCCCGGCCGGCGCCGTCGGTTCGGGGACCACGGTAACGCGCTCCTCCGAGACCAGCGATTCGCCCGCGCCGTCCGCGCTTTCCAGCATCGGGTTGGCCTCGAGTTCCTGCTCGACGAATTCGCGCAGTTCGAGGTTGGTGAGGGTCAGGAGCTTGATCGCCTGCTGTAGCTGCGGCGTCATGGCCAGGGTCTGGCCCTGGCGTAACTCCATGCGCTGGGTCAACGCCATGGACGACCCTTTAGAGTGTAAACCTTTCGCCCAGGTAAACGCGGCGCACGGCCTCGTCCAGCACGATTTCGGCCGGGCTGCCCTCGCGCAGCACGGCGCCGTCGTGCAGGATATAGGCCCGATCCACGATATCCAGGGTTTCGCGTACGTTGTGGTCGGTAATAAGGACGCCGATGCCCCGGTCTTTCAGGTGGATAACCAGGTCGCGCACGTCGTTGAGCGCGATCGGGTCGATGCTGGCGAAGGGCTCGTCGAGCAGGATATAGCGCGGCTGGGTGGCGATGGCGCGGGCGATCTCGACCCGCCGCCGCTCGCCGCCCGAAAGGGCAATGCCGGGCGCGTGGGCCAAGTGGTCGATGGCGAACTCCAACATCAGCTCCCGGGCGTGTTCCCGACGGCGCGCCTCGTCCGGCTCGACCATTTCAAGAACGCTCAACAAGTTCTGCTCGACCGTCAGGCCGCGGAAAATGGATGCTTCCTGGGGCAGGTAACCGATTCCCATCCGCGCCCGCCGATACATGGGCAAGCCGGTCACCGCTTGCCCGTCGAGGTGGATGCTGCCCAAGTCGGCGGCGATCAATCCGGTGATGATATAAAAGCAGGTGGTCTTGCCGGCGCCGTTGGGGCCGAGCAGACCGACGACCTCGCCGCGTTTCAACGACAGCGATACCCCCCGCAACACCGGCCGCTTCCTATACTGCTTGCACAGGTCGCGGGCAAACAGCCCCTCCTCGGCGACCTGGACCGGCGTCGGACCCGCGCCGCTCGCGCCGGGCTGGCCTCTCTCGATGGCAATGGTCATTGAACCTTGAGCGCCGGTTCCTGGCGCGGAATAAACAGCGTGCGCACGCGCGACGTGCCGGTGCCGGTCAAGCGGCTGATGCCGGTCCGCAGGTTGACCTCGGCGCGTTCTCCGTTCAGTTGCGCCTGACCGACCGAAATCCGGACCTTGCCGCTGAGCGTGGCGACGCCCGCGTCGAGGTTGTAGATCGCCTTGGCGCCTTGGGCCACGGTATTCTTGCCGGTCAGGCGCACATGGCCCGTCGCCTCGACCTGATAGAGCCCGACGACGCCGTCGCTGCCCTTCTTGAAATAGGCGGTCATCTGGTCGGCCTCGATCTGGCGCTTGCCGTCCACGGCCCGGGCATCGCCGCGCGCGACCAGGACGCGGCGTTTGGTCCAGTATTCGAGCGACTCGCTGGCACTCACGGTCTGCTTCGGGGTCTCAATGCGCAGCTCGCCGCCGGAAAAAACGATAACATCCTGCTCAAGGTCGTAAACGGCCTGGTCGGCGAAGACCGTTTCGTCGCCTCGGCTAAGGCGCACGCCGCCCGCTGCCTCAAGGCGGTAAATGTTGGCGCCCGAGTCCCGGTCCCGATAGCGGGCGGTGAGCGATCCGGCCTGGATCGACACGCCGCCGCGCGTTACGCGCACGCCCCCCATGGCGATGTACGAGAGTTCGTCGCGCCGCCATTCGATGCCGCCGCCGGCCTCGATGTCGATCGTCCCGCCGCCGGCGCTCCCGACGCTGGCGGTCGCCTGGGCCCACGCCGGTGCCCCCATCGGCGCCCCCACCGCGCTCCAGGTGAAAAGCGCCAACGCCGCGCACAGCCAGCGTCTTGACCGCCCCAGGCTCACTTGCTCGCGTCTTGCTTGCTTGCGTCTCACTCGCCCAAGACCCCCTGGCCGGCTCCCGATGGCAGGATCAGCCGGCTATGGCCGAAAAACTCAACCCGATCGCCGCTGTCGCTGAGCCGAATACCCTCGGCCTCAAGCGACCCGGCCGGCCCCTGCACCGTCACCGGGTCGTAGGATACGATGGTCCGTCGTTCCAGGTCTATCCTGAGAGTCGTGGTCTTGAAATTGTAGCCCCGGTCGTGAAACAGATCGATATGGCCGGACAGATCGAGGAGTTTGCTCTGCTGGCGGTAGTAGCCACGGTCGGCGCTGATGGCGATCCATTTGCCGTTGGCAAGAGTGATGTCGGCCTTGATCTCGCGCAGATCCACCAGATTGGTCTTGTCGTCTATCTCGGTCGCTTCGGCGGCGGTGATGCTGAAGGGGCGGTTCTTGCCGTCCACGCCCTCGATACGGGCATTAACAAAGCCAAACCTGTCGCTGGCCGTGGCGTCCAGTTCGGTCACGCCCATGCGGAACCGCTCGCCGAGATTGAGGTCGGTCAGCAGCACAATGGCTACCATCAGGGCCAGCGCGCCCAGCGGCAGGCCGATCTTGAGCCAGGTCAGGCCGCGAAGCTGCCAGCGCCCATGGCGCCGCGCGGCAAAGCGCGTGCCGCCCAGGAAATCAAGCCCCAGCGCCAGCGGGGAAACGACGCGCGTCGCCGCCCGCGCGGGCGGTCTGGCGGTCGGTCGCTGGGTATCGCCGTCGGCCATGACCATCGCTCGTGTCTAGACCACGCCGGCGCGAAGGCAGTCGTGAACGTGCAGGATGCCGATCGGCCGGCCGTCCTGCGCCACGAACAGGCTGGTGATCGGGCGCCGTCCGTCGCGGCCGTTCATTTCCGCCAGCGCCTCGGCGGCAAGCGCGTCCGCCCCGATGGTCCGGGGCAACGCCGACATAACCACATCGACCAACAGGGTCGGCAGATCGGGCACCATATGGCGGCGCAGATCGCCATCGGTGACGATGCCGATCAATTGGCCGCGGCCATCCGTAATGCCGACGCAGCCAAAACTCTTGGCCGACATGATGACGATAGCCTCACTCATGCGGGTGCCGAGCGGCGCCAAGGGCACGGCCTCATCACGGTGCATGACGTCGGCGACCTTGAGCAGGCGCCGGCCCAGGTTGCCGCCCGGATGCAACTGGCGGAAGTCGGAGGTGGTAAAGCCGCGCCGCTCCAACAGCGCTATGGCCATGGCGTCGCCTAGCGCCAACATCATGGCCGTCGAGGTCGTGGGCGCCAGGCCCATGGGGCAGGCTTCGGGCGCCGGCGGCAACAAGATGGCGTGATCGGCCGCCCGCGCCAGCGCGCTCTCGCCGCTCGCCGTTATGGCTACCAGCGGGATGCCGAAGCGGCGGGAATAGGTGACGATGTCGGCTAGTTCGGCCGTGTTGCCGGAATAGGACAGGGCGATGATGCCATCGCCCGGCGCGATCATGCCCAGATCGCCGTGGCTGGCCTCGGCCGGATGGACGAACAGGGCGGGCGTGCCGGTCGAGGCCAGCGTCGCCGCGATCTTGCGCGCCACATGCCCGCTCTTGCCCATGCCGGTGACGATGATGCGTCCCTTGACCGCCGCCAGGGTATCGAGCGCCGGCAGCACGGCATCGATGCTCTCGCTCAGCATGGCGATGCCCTGCGCCTCCTGGGCCAGCACCCGGCGCAGGCAGTCGCGCCCGCCGGCGGCATTGGCGGCGGCGGCCGGGGTGTCGTCCAACGGTCTCAACGGGTTCGCCTTCGCCGACATACGCTGTCGTCTCTCCTGGATTCCATTGCCGCCACGGCCTCTATGTTCGCGCCCGGACCACCGCTACCGGCGCGCCGGCGACCGTTACAGGCCTGTCGGAAATCTTATACCCCGACCGTCAAGCCGCCGGGGAAACGCGCAAATAATCTTTTAATATCCAACACTTACGGCGCGGCCCTGCCACGCGCGGCGGGCCCTTGGCGCAAGTATGCCCGCCGCTCCCCGGCCGGGTCAATGCGCGAAGATGTCGATATCGCTCCAGCCCGCCAGGTCCAAGGCGGCCCTGGCCGGCAGAAAATCGAAGCAGGCGGCGGCCAATTCCGCGCGGCCTTCCCGGGCCAGCATCTCGTCGAGCCGGGCCTTGAGCGCATGTAAATGGAGCACGTCCGAGGCGGCATAGCGAAGCTGTTCCTGGGTCAACTCGGCGGCGCCCCAATCCGAGGATTGCTGCTGCTTTGAGAGTTCGACCCCCAGCACGTCCTTGCATAGATCCTTGAGGCCGTGGCGGTCGGTGAAGGTGCGCACCAGGCGCGAGGCGATCTTGGTGCAGTAAATCGGCCGGCAATCGATGCCCAGATGTTGGCGCAGCGCCGCCAGGTCGAAGCGGGCGAAATGGAACAGCTTGATGACGCCAGGATCGGTCAGCAGCCGGGCGAGGTTCGGCGCCGCGTGGCGCCGGCCTGGCGTGGGTGCCGGGATCTGGACCACATGGCTGCTGCCGTCGCCGGCGGAAAGCTGGATCAGGCACAGCCGGTCGCGCCACGGGTTGAGACCCATGGTTTCGGTATCCACCGCCACGATGGCGCCGAACGACACCCCCGCCGGTAAATCGCCTTGATGGAGGGTGATGCTCATAACCGTCGTGTCCGATCACGCCGCAATAATGGTGCCCAGGAGAAGACTCGAACTTCCAAGGCCTTTCGGCCACAGGTACCTGAAACCTGCGCGTCTACCAATTCCGCCACCTGGGCTGGTGTTGGATCAAGGGGGGTTTTTGTCTGGCTGCGTCCCTTTGTCAACCGACTTGTGTGCGCTGTTCCCCCGAAACGGTCTATTATACCCTGCCGGCGGCTCGGGAACCGGTATCGACAGCGGGGCGGACAGGGCATGGCGCGGCAGGTCACGGTCATCGGCGGGTCTGGGTTCATCGGCCGCCATGTGGTGCGGCTCCTGGCGCGGCAGGGCTGGGTCATCCGGGTAGCGGTGCGCCGACCGGACGAGGCCCTCTATCTCAAGACCATGGGCGATGTCGGGCAGATCGTGCCCGTCGCCGCCAACCTGCGCGACGAGGCCTCGCTCGCCGCCGCCGTGGCCGGGGTCTCGGCCGTGGTCAATCTGGTCGGCATCCTCCACGAAAGCGGGGCCCAGGGCTTCGCCGCCATTCATGCCGAGGGCGCCGGCCGCGCCGCCCGCCTGGCCAAGGCCGCCGGCGCCGAGCACTTCGTTCACCTCTCGGCCATCGGCGCCGACCCCGCCAGCCCGTCGGCCTATGCCCGCTCCAAGGCCGCTGGCGAAGCGGCGGTGCGCGCCGCCTTCCCCGATGCGGTCATCTTAAGGCCCAGCGTCGTCTTCGGGCCGGAGGACGATTTCTTCAATCGCTTTGCCACCCTGGCGCGCTATCTGCCGGCGCTGCCGCTCATTGGCGGCGGCAAGACCCGTTTCCAGCCGGTCTATGTCGGCGACGTGGCGGCGGCGGTCGCCGCTGTTCTGGCGGCCGAGGCTGGCCCCGGGCTGCGCAAGGGCCGCGTCTTCGAACTCGCCGGGCCCCGGGTCTACAGCTTCCGCGAACTCATGCACCTGGTGCTGCGCCAGACCGGCCGCTGCCGCGCGCTAGTGCCCGTTCCCTTCGCGCTGGCCGAATGGCAGGGCCGGCTGCTGGGCCTTCTGCCACGGCCGCCCTTGACGCACGATCAGGTGCTGTTGCTGAAGGGCGACAACGTGGCCGGGCCTGGGGTGCCGGGGCTGGTCGATCTCGGCATCGTGCCGACGGCGGTCGAGGCCGTGCTGCCGACCTATCTCAAGCGCTATCGACGGGGCGGTTGATTCAGTAACCGAGCCCGTAAACCAGATAGAGCAATACGGCGCCCAGCCCCAGCCGATAGATCACGAAGGGCATGAAGCCGAACCGACGCAGCCAGCGCATCAGCACGGCAATGGCGAGCAGGCCGGTCAGCGCCGACAGAACCAGGGTTATCGTGGCCGCCTCGATGGTGGCGGTATCGGCGACGCCGACAAGCTGATAGCCCTTCCACAAGCCGGCGGCGGCAATGGCCGGAACCGAGAGCAGGAACGAAAATCGCGCCGCCTCGGTGCGCTCGTAACCCAACAGTCGCGCCGCCACCATGGTGATGCCGGATCGGCTGGTGCCGGGCACGAAGGCCAAGGTCTGGGCGATGCCGATGATCAGCGCCTCGCCGAAACGCATACGCTCGATCCGGCGCAGTTTCAGGCCGAAATGGTCGGCCGCCCACAGGACCACGGCGAAGACGATCATGGTCCAGGCGACGATTTCCATGTGCCGCAGGTCGGCCACCAGGTACTTGTCCACCAGATAACCGACCACCAGCGCCGGGCCCGTGCCGACCAGCAGCAACAGCGCCAGGCGCCCACCGCCCCTGACCCGCCCCCGGGCGAGGTCGCCGACGCCCGCCAGCATCGCCAGCATGTCGCGCCAGAAATAGGCGACCACCGCCAGCAGCGTGCCGACATGCGAGGCGACGTCGATCGCCAGCCCCTGGTCGGGCCAACCGGTCAGCGCCGGCACCAGGATCAGGTGGCCCGATGAGCTGACCGGCAAGAACTCGGTCAACCCTTGGACGATGGCGAGGACGGCAATTTGCAGGAAGGACATCTCGGGGGGCCGTTCCGGGGCCGTGAAAACGACTGCCGCCAGCTTATATCATCGCGACGGCTGGCCCGACAACACTCTGGCCTTTCCCGCCCCGCCTGCTTATGAGTCGGCACACCAGCAAGCGAGTGCGGGGACGGGCCACGATGACCACGGCGATGCTGCGTTTTGTCTCGGTTCCAGCGGCCGCGCCGATGAAGCGCGCCGGCGCTGCCCGCCGTGCGGACTTCGCGGAAATCTACGCCGCTTACGAGCCGGCGACGGCGGCCGAGCAGGCGGCCCGGTGTTCGCAGTGCGGCGTGCCGTTCTGCCAAGTGCATTGCCCGCTCTCGAACAACATTCCCGATTGGCTGCGACTGGCGGCCGAGGGTCGGCTCGAGGAAGCCTACGCGCTGTCGGCGGCCACCAATGCCTTTCCCGAGATTTGCGGCCGCATTTGTCCGCAGGATCGCTTGTGCGAAGGCTCCTGCGTCATCGAGCGGGCCGGCCACGGCACCGTTACCATCGGCGCCATCGAGCGCTTCATCACCGATACCGCCTTCGCGCGGGGCTGGGTCAAGCCGGCCCTGCCGCGACGCGAGCGTGGCCAATCGGTTGGCATCGTCGGTGCCGGACCGGCGGGCTTGACGGCCGCCGGGGATTTGCGTCGGCGCGGCTATACCGTGGAGGTCTATGATCGGCACGACCGCATGGGCGGCCTGCTGATGTACGGAATTCCCAATTTCAAGCTCGACAAGGCAATCGTCGCGCGACGGGTGAAGCTGCTCCAAGACGCCGGCGTGCGCTTTCATGCCGGGGTCGAGCTTGGCCGCGATCTCGACCTGGCGGCGCTGCGCTCCCGGCACGACGCCGTCTTGCTGGCCTGTGGCGTCTATCGGGCCCGCGAAATGATGGCCCCGGGTATCGGCCTGCCCGGTATCGTGCCGGCGCTCGACTATCTGATCGCCAGCAATCGACGGGGCCTGGGCGATGCCGTGACTGGTCAATCCGGGGCCGATCTCGATGCGGGGGGCAAGCGGGTCGTGGTCATCGGCGGCGGCGATACGGCCATGGATTGCGTGCGTACCGCCGTGCGCCAGGGGGCCAAGGCCGTGACCTGTCTCTATCGCCGCGATCGCGCCAACATGCCGGGCTCGCGCCGCGAGGTCGCTCATGCCGAGGAGGAGGGCGTTGAATTCGCCTGGTTGGCGCAGCCGGAGGCTTTCCTCGGCGAGACGCGGGTGACGGGCGTGCGCGTCCAGGCGATCCATCTGGGCCTGCCCGATGCCGGCGGGCGCCAGACGCCGCGCTTGGTGGAGGGCGCGCATTCCATCCTGCCGGCCGAGATGGTGGTGCAGGCGCTGGGTTTCCTGCCCGAGGATATTCCGGGCCGCTGCGGCGCGCCTGATTTGACGACGCTCGACGTGACGACGCCCCGCTTGGCGATAACCGGCGAGGGCAGGCTCGACGTCGATCCGCGCAGCTTGATGACGACTATCCCCGGCGTCTTTGCCGCCGGCGATGTCGTGCGCGGCGCCTCGCTGGTGGTCTGGGCCATTCGCGACGGTGGCGACGCGGCCGCCGGTATTCACGCCTATCTCGCCTCGCGCCTGGCCGACCGTCGTCAAGACGGGCGCGCCGCGGCGGAATAGGGGGAGCGATGCCGCGTCTTTACGATTTCCTGCCCTCGGGCAACGGTTACAAGGTGCGATTGTTGCTGCGCCAACTGGGCCTGCCCTTCGAACTGGTCGAACTCGACACCACCAAGGGCGAGACCCGCACGCCCGCCTATCTAGCCAAGAATCCGAACGGGCGCATCCCGGTCCTCGAACTCGACGACGGCACCTGCCTCGCCGAATCGGGCGCTATCCTTTACTATCTCGCCGAGGGCACACGGTTCTGGCCCGCCGATCGGTTGCAGCGCGCCCGCACGCTGCAATGGATGTTCTTCGAGCAGTACAGCCACGAGCCCTATATCGCCGTGGTTCGTTTCTGGCGGCATGCCGGGCGCCTGACGCCACGGCAGGAAAGCGAATTGCCGGGCCGCGTGGCGGGCGGCTATCAGGCGCTCGGGGTGATGGAGCGGCATTTGACCGGCCGCTCCTTCTTCGTCGCCGACCGCTACGGCCTCGCCGACATCGCCCTCTACGCCTATACCCATGTAGCAAACGAGGGCGGCTTCGATCTCGGGCCCTATCCGGCCATCGGCGCCTGGCTCAAGCGGGTCGCGGCCGAACCGGGGCATGTGCCCATCACCTGGCGGCCGGGGGCGACATGACCCAGCGGGGCGATCATTGGCGGGCCGCCTACGAGGCGTCGGCAGCGCATCTCACCGCGCATGGCCTCTACGATCCGGCCGACGAGCACGACGCTTGCGGCGTCGGCCTGATCGCGGCCGTGGATGGCAAGCCGCGCCGGCAGGTGGTCGAGGCGGCGATCGAGGCCCTGAAGTCGGTCTGGCATCGCGGTGCGGTGGACGCCGACGGCAAGACCGGCGACGGCGCCGGCATCCACGTCCAGATCCCGCAGGATTTCTTCAAGGATCATATCCGCCGCGTCGGCCAGCTCGTCGGCCCGGCGCGGCTCGCCATCGGCATGGTCTTCCTGCCGCGCACCGATCTGGGCGCGCAGGAGCGTTGCCGAGTCATGGTCGAGCGCGAAATCCTGGGCCGGGGCTACACCATCTTTGGTTGGCGCCAGGTGCCGGTGAACGTCGAGGTCATCGGCGAGAAGGCCAACGCCACCCGGCCCGAGATCGAGCAGATCATGGTCTGCAACAATCGCGGCCTGCCGGAGGAGAGCTTCGAGAACGAT
>Ga0315281_10003451_pt1 | contig 23128 bp, 20 predicted proteins | sample YL17G07_0_MG_FD_204540 | JGI IMG/M metagenome (GOLD analysis project Ga0315281, IMG submission 204540) | Sediment microbial communities from Yellowstone Lake, YNP, Wyoming, USA - YL17G07_0 | ecosystem: Environmental > Aquatic > Freshwater > Lake > Sediment | place: USA: Wyoming | collected... | reverse complement strand
TGCACTACGGCGTCTATCTGGACGGCGTCGCCGTTCTGCCGGTGGAGTGGTGGGACCAGAAGTGGATCGCGGACAACATCGAGCCGAAGCTCGAAGGCCAGAGCGGCGCAGCGATCGCCGAAGCGCAGCAGCCGAGAGCCAGGCAGCCGAAAGCGCCGCGCAAGGGCGCGCACAAGCGACGCCGCTAGCGCAAATTCGCCCGCCTGCGGACACCTGTGAAATTACCTCTTTACCAAGTAGACGCCTTCACGAACCGCCTGTTCGGCGGAAACCCGGCCGCGGTGGTTCTGCTCGACGCATGGCTGCCGGACAGCGTGCTCGCGGCCATCGCCGCGGAGAACAATCTTGCCGAGACGGCGTTCGTGATTCCGCGAGCGGACGTTTCCCCGCTGCGCTGGTTCACGCCGACGGTCGAAGTGGATCTCTGCGGCCACGCGACGCTTGCGGCGACGGATGTGGTCTTCAGGTACCGGTTTCCGTCGCTGGCCCGGCTCGCTTTCAGTACGAAGAGCGGCGAACTGGTCGTGACGCGCGACGGCGCGCTGCTGAAAATGGATTTTCCCGCCCGCCCCGGCAAGAAGGTCGCGGTGACTGATGCGCTGATTGCGGCCCTCGGTGCGCGGCCGCGCGAGGTGTATCTGGCGCGCGATCTGCTGGTGATCTTCGACGCCGAGTCCGAGGTCCGTTCCCTGCGCCCGGATTTTGCGCGCGTTGCGGCGCTCGAAGCGTTCGCCGTCATCGTTTCCGCGCCCGGCGACACGGTGGACTTCGTGTCGCGCTTCTTCGCTCCCGGCGCCGGAGTTCCCGAGGATCCGGTCACGGGTTCTTCGCATTGCACCCTCACGCCCTACTGGGCTGGGCGGCTCTCGAAGAACAAACTGACCGCGAAGCAAGTGTCTCCCCGCGGCGGCGATCTGCTGTGCGAGCTCAAAGGCGAGCGCGTAGTGATCGCGGGGCAGGTGGTCGAATATTTGCGCGGGGAAATCGAAATCGAAGGGCTGGCGAACTAAGCTCGAAATCCGGAAGGACGCTCTACCCGGCGGCAGCTGCGACACTAAGGGACCGGAGTCGAATCTTCTTTAGGGTAGCGGAGCTGGCCGGGATGCGCCTTCGCATACCCGTACACGCCGGGCACATTCGCGGCCCGCCGAACGGCTGGCTGCCTGCGCAAGATTCAGTTGAATCGGCCCATCACTTTTGCCCCTTGCGCTAAGCAGCCACGTCGATAATCGCATCACAAATATTTCTTCGCATTTCGAAGCAGACACATAGCTCATTTTGTTAAAGTTTTTGAGCAAGAAGTGGCAATAATAAATTTTCACCCTATTTGCGTTAACGCAACACCACCTTGCCTCCGGTGTGGAAACTTCATACCACAGACGATGTCAAATAGTTTGTTACGAGTATGCGAGGTTCGATATGGCGAATTGCATAGGCGTTACCGGAGAATCCGGCGATCTGTTTGGCGAGATGCCGATGCCGCGGCGGGATGAAGTGAAGAAGCGCAGCTTCGCGCCTGCGCTGACGACGGCGCGCGTGCTCTGTCGTCAGCTGCGGCACAAAAGGGCGCGCCCCGACAAGCAGAAAATCGCGCATTTAATCTGCCTGAATCTCCTGTCGATGCTGAAGCACAGTTCGCGGCGAGCGCAGGTCTAGAGCGAACGTTAAGAAGTCGGAGTCGTATTGCCGGCGACGGCCGATCGGCTGTCGCGCCTGAGCGTGTCCTCGATCGATCGACGCGCACGCTGCCCGAAGAAATCCCCGTTTCAAGACACGACAACGGATCGCCGCTGAGGTAGCGAAGAGCGGCGCGAGGATCGGACCTTTGCGCGGCATGCCGCGCGGCACCAAGTCCGACTTGATAGACGCCCGACCCTATAGTATTGTCGGCGCCGATAACAACAACATTCCGGAGGAGGATCCCCTGTGGCCGTTGGTCTTCGCGCCATGACCGTCTCCGCTTCATTGAGTCACCAATAACATGGCGCGCGCGCATCTGCTCGACCGCCTCATAGGCGAAGACTGGCCGGATCTCGGCACCGAGGCCGCACTGCGGGCGTTCGAATCCGTGCCCTATGCCGAGCGCATCGCGGCACAGAGCACCTATGCAGCGCTGCAGCTGGGCGCAGCGCATGACCCTGCCGCCGCGGCGCTGCAGTTCCTGTCCGGGGCCGACGCTGCCGAAACTCCGCTGACGATAAGCTATGCGCAGCTCCTCGCGCGGGTGACACAAACCGCCAACATGCTGGCCGATCTCGGCGTCGGCCCGAATGACGTGGTGAGTTTCCTGCTGCCGCTGCTGCCGCAGAGTTTTTTTGTGCTGTTCGGGGCGGAAGCGGTCGGCATCGCCAATCCGGTGAACCCGCTGCTCGAACCTGGCCAGATCGCCGAGATCCTGCGCGCGGCGGGTACGCGGGTGCTGGTCACGCTCGGGCCGGCGGCGGGCTCCGACATCTGGGAAAAGGTGCAGCGCATTCGCGGCGAGCTGCCGAATCTCAGGGCGGTCATCGCCGTGCATGCCGGCGGTGGCGCGCCTGATGGCGCCCACGATTTCGACACCCTCGCGAACCAGTATCCGGCGGATCGCCTGAGCGGCCATCGACGCATCGCGGCTGCCGACACCGCCGCCTATTTTCATACCGGCGGCACCACTGGCACGCCCAAACTCGTGCGTCACACCCATGGCAACCAGGTGTACCAGGCCTGGGTGGTGGGCCTGATGCTGCGCTCGGTCCCGGGGCGGTGTCTGTTATTCGGCCTGCCGCTGTTTCATGTTGGCGGCGCGCTCACCCAGGGCCTGGCCACATTCGCCGCGGGTGGCACCGTGGTGGTGCTGAGCCCCAGCGGCTGGCGCAACGCCAACGCCGTGCGCAATGTGTGGCGCCTGGTCGCGTGCTATAAGCCGGAAGTGCTGGGCGCCGTGCCGACCGTGCTCGCCGCCGCGCTGGGCGTGCCGGCGGCGGACGCAGATGTGTCGTGCATACGCCGCGTGTCCGGCGGCGGCTCGGCGATTCCGGTCGCGGTATGCAAAGCCTATGTGGAGAGGTTCAAGGTTCCGGTGCTCGAGGTCTACGGCATGACCGAGACCGCGAGCGTGCACAGCATCAGCTACCTCGAGCGCGAGTTGCGCCTGGGCTCGGTCGGGCACGCAGTGCCCTACAGCCATGTGCGCGTGGTGAAGGTCGATGCCGACGGCCGCTTCGAGCGCGATTGCGCGGTCAACGAAATCGGCGTGGTGGCGATGTCCGGGCCCGGGGTGTTCTCGGGTTACGTGAGCGAAAAGCACAACCGCGGCGCATTCGTCGAACCGGGCTGGGTCAATTCGGGCGACCTGGCCAGACTCGACGAGGAGGGCTACCTTTGGATCACCGGCCGCGCCAAGGACCTGATCATACGCGGCGGGCACAACATCGATCCGATGGCGATCGAGGAGGTGTTCTTTCGCCATGCGGACGTTGCATTGGCGGCGGTCGTCGGGCAGCCCGATGCCTACGCCGGCGAGCTGCCGGTGGCGTACGTGCAGCTGAAACCGGGCGCGAACATCGACGCCGCCGAACTCATCCGCTACGCGCGCGAGCACACGCCCGAACGCGCCGCGGTGCCGGTCAACGTGTACCTGATCGACGCGATCCCGCTCACGGCGGTGGGGAAGGTGTTCAAACCGGCGCTGCGCTGGGACGCGGCGCAGCGCGCGGTGACGCAAATGCTCGCGGACCTGCGACAACCGGATCTGCAGATCGCGATCGAGGTGGGCCCCCATGCGAGCCACGGCAGCCTGATCACAGTGGTGTTGAAAGGTTTGTCAGTGGGCGCGCGCGCACAGATCGAGGGGCAGGTGCACGAACGCCTGAATCCGCTGGTGATGCGTCACGAAATTGTCTGGCGCTAGGTTTTGCGCCGGCGATCACCAAGCGCTCGAACTCGGGTCCGGGGGCTTGCCGTCGGCGCTGATGTTTGCGATGCTCGTGCTGTACGCGATCGTCATTAGCCTGCTCCACGCATGGCTGACGGCGCCGCCGCGCAATAGAATTTCACCCAAGGAGCCATGAACCATGATCCACGTGGTCGCCGTCATCACCGCCAAGCCTGGCATGCGCGAGGCCATTTTGCAGGCATTCCGTGCCAACGTTCCCGCGGTCAAGGCCGAACAAGGCTGCATCGAGTACGGCGCCGCCGTCGATGCCGAGCCCGCCCTGAAATTTCAGACGCAGTACGGCCCGGACACCCTTCTGGTGATCGAGAAATGGGAAAGCGTGGACGCGTTGAAGGCGCATGCGGCCGCGCCGCATATGGCGGCGTATGGGGCGAAGACGAAGGACATGATTGCGAGCCGGCTGATCCACATCCTCTCGCCGGCGTAGGTGGGGGCGGTTCAAGCTTCATCTTTCCGGAGGGACGGCGCATGATGGCGGCTGTTCTGGCTGAAGGGGACATGCCGTGATTTCCCGCTTGCGCGCGGCGGCGCTTGCCGCCATTGCGACCTTGCTGTTTCACCCCGGTCCGGCGCCTGCGCAGGCGGTAGCGGGATTCCCGTCGAAGCCCATCCTGTTCGTCGTTACCTCCCCTCCGGGCGGTTCGAATGACCTGTTCGCGCGCGCCATCGGCAAGCGTCTTGCCGAGGCGCTGGGCAAACCCGTCGTCGTCGAGAACCGTCCCGGGGCCACTGGATCGATCGGCGAGGCCTTCGTGGCCAAGGCGCCGCCCGACGGTTACACCATCGTGATGATCTCCTCCTCCTTCACCACCAAGGCGGCGATCCATGCCAACCTGCCCTACGATCCGGTGACGGGCTTCGTCCCGGTGGCGATGATAGGCAAAGGCCCGCTGATCCTCGCCCTGTCTGCGTCGGTTCCGGCGAATACGGCCGCCGAGTTCTTCGCCCTCGCCAAATCTGCGCCGGGCAAGCTGAACTACGCGACATCCGGACCCGGCAGCATCAATCACTTTGCGACGGAACTTCTCAAGGACGCAGCGGGCATCGACCTGACGCACGTTCCCTACAAAGGCATGGGTCCGGCCACCAGCGACCTGATCGGCGGCCACGTCGACGTCCTGGTCGCCAGCGTCCCTTCGCTGATGCAGCAGGTCAGATCCGGCAAGGCGAAAGGCATCGGCGTCACGACACTCAAGGCTTCGCCCGTCGCGCCCGGTCTGCCGCCGCTGGCGGGCGCCGGCGCGAAGGGCTACGAAGTGGAGCTGTGGTGGGGCGTGCTGGCGCCTGCGGGCACACCGCGGGGTATCGTGGCGCAGCTCAATGCCGAGATCAACAGGATCTTGGCGAGTCCGGAAACCAGGGATTTCCTCTTGCGCGAGGGCGCGGAGCCCGCGCCGATGTCGCCGGATGCTTTCGGCGCACTGCTCCGGGCCGACATCGAGCGCTGGAAAAAGGTGGCGAAGGCCGCCGACATTCGCGCGGAGTGAAAGGCGACTGAGCGGACTGCGCGGACTGCGCGGACTGTGCGCTCGGCGGCGCTCTAGGCGCAGTTTTTCGGCGCCAGGCCTTCAATCAGGCGGTAATGTAGCCTGTGGCGCGCGCAGCCTTAAGCCGGCACTGTCTCGCCCAGCGCCACCGGCACGAAATCGACCCGCGAGGGGACGTCCGGCGCGATATGCATCACGCGCTCGCCCAGGTCCATCACCACCGAGGCGACGGTTTCGATGCAGGCTTCGGGTGCAAACGCGGGGTCCGGCCGGCGGCAGATCGACAGGTAACCGTCGGACTCGTCGCGCAGCATGCGCTGCAGGTCGGCAGGCGAGAATTTGCCTTTGTGCGCGTCGGTGAGCGCGGTGATGCGTTCCAGCCGCGGCAGCGTCGACAGGCTGGGCGCGAGCGCGGCCTGGTGCCTGGCCGAGGCAGGGGCGAGGAAATGGTTGGTATGGCACAGCGTTGCACCCGCGCCGCGCACCACCTCCAGCCCGCGCGGCGAAAATTCCAGCGCCGCGGTGTCGCCCGATGCATCGGCGCAGAGCACGTTGGACGAGGCGCCGAAGCTCAGTCTGGATGCGAACGCCACCGCGTCGGCCACGCTGTCGCGCGCCAGCAGCGCGCGCAGCAGCACGTGCACCGGCACGCCCGGATGGCTGCCGTCGTCGGAGGAGCGCAGGATGTTGAGGCAGACGCCGAAGCCGCGGTTGTTGAGACCGATCTTGGCCAGCATGCCGGCCTCGGTCAGCGTGAGGCAGGTCACGCCGCGGTCGTCGCGCACGCGCAGCAGCACCAGCGCGGCGCGTTGCGCGCCGAGCCAGTCCCAGTTCTGCGCCAGCAGCGTGGCGCCGGTCGCGCTTTGCGCCGGTTGCACCGCCACCGAAGTGCATTCGCCCCAGTCCGGCACGCCGCTGTTGAGGTTGGCGGCTGCAATGCTGCTTCGATCCGGATGCGGCTCGCCGGGATAGCTCGGCGGCAGTATCTCGGTGCGCGCATTGAGCGCGAGGATCTCGTCGAGCTTGCGGCCGGCGCCCGAGGCGATGCCTTCGATCTCGGCCAGCAGCGCCGGATCCAGGTCGCCGATCACGTCGCGATAGCCCGCGCCGAAGCGCTGCGCGCCGTGCCAGTCGATGCCGCAGTAGGCGAACAGGCGCGCATAGGTGGCGATCGAGCGCGCGATGCGCGCCTTCGCCTGCAAGCCATGCCGCTGCCCGCGCTCGCGCGCGGAACCGGAAACGTCGATCAGCGGAAACATGAGGCAGCCTCTTGTAATCGATTAGCGTAAATAATACCCTGTTCCCGCTTTCGCATGCCGGGAAAGCGGGAATCTGCGTCGGCAACCATACACGGGGGAATTGCGATGATTGGATATGTGACCTTGGGAACTAAGGACTTGCCGCGCGCGGCCAAATTCTATGATGCGCTGCTTGCCGATCTTGGCGGGAAGCGAATGATGGAAGGCGACACCTTCATCGCCTGGGGCGTCGGCGCCGACGGGGCTGGATTGGGCATCACCAAACCCTTCGACGGCAAGCCGGCCACCATCGGCAACGGGGTGATGGTCGCGCTGTCGGCGAAGAATCCGCAGCAGGTCGACGCGCTGTACAAGAAGGCAATGGAGCTTGGCGCAAGCGACGAGGGCCCGCCGGGACTCCGCGGCGGCACCTTCTACGCCGCCTATTTCCGCGATCTCGACGGCAACAAGCTCAATTTCTTCTGCATGTGATCAGGGCGAAGCCGCCCGGCGAACAGGCCCTGAGGTTCAGGCCGGTTCCATTCCCTTCTTTCTGGCCACCGGGGCCGAGGCGGGCGAGCTTAAAAATTGAATCAGCGCCTTGGCCGCGGCGGGCTCCTTTGCGCCGGCGTGAACGCCAGCCGAGAACACGGTGACTTTCCCTTCAATTATTCGCCGGCGTGTCCGCCCGGGGTTCTTGGAACCGCTCCCGGAGCGCGTGTATATTTGCGCGTCAGGATGCATCTCTTCCCTGCCGGCGGCAAGACCGGGCAGTATCGCCGTGCTCGCGCCGGATGCCTTCCTGCGTGGCGCACCCGGTGCGTCGCCGGGCTGAACCCGGGAACCCGGCGTCAGTCGGGCGTCTTCAGCCACTTCGACCTAAAAACCGGCAACGTGGCAAAATCGCGCTCTTATGTCGGACACGAAACCCTGGGCTTTTGACGAATCCCTGCAGCCGCGCGAGCAGGAGGTCGGCTTCGATCTCGCGCGGGTGTTGGACGCCGTGGTGCTGCTGCGCGCCGAAATACCCGAGGACGCGTTCACCGGCGGGATACTCGGCACGGAGCGCACAGGTTACGGCGTGATGATCCGCGACGACGGGCTGGTGCTCACCATCGGCTACCTGATCACCGAAGCCGAGACCATCTGGCTCACGACCAATGCCGGCACGGTCGTCGCCGGCCATGCCCTTGCCTACGACCAGGCCAGCGGCTTCGGGCTGGTGCAGCCGCTGGGCAATCTCGGCGCGCCGTCCCTGGAACTCGGTTCCTCCGCCGCGGTGGCCGCCGGCGACGCCGTGTATGTCATCGGCCACGGCGGGCGCTCGCATGCGCTCAAGGCCAAGGTGATCGCCAAGCGCGAGTTCGCCGGCTATTGGGAATATCTGATCGACGACGCGCTGTTCACCGCGCCGGCGCATCCGCAATGGGGCGGCGCGGCGCTGGTCAATGCAGGTGGACAACTGGTGGGCATCGGCTCGCTGTTGTTGCAGGAGGCCGTGGGCGAGAAGTCGGAGCAGGGCAATATGTTCGTTCCCATCGGACTGCTCGAACCCATCCTCCAGGATCTGCTCGCGCATGGGCGCGCGGCGCGCCCGCCGCGCCCGTGGCTGGGCATGTACACGCAGGAGGACGAGGGCCGCCTGATCGTGGGCGGCTTGGCCCCGGGTAGCCCGGCGGAGCGTGCCGGAGTGCAGGCGGGCGATCTGGTGCTCGGGGTCGCGGGCGAGCGCACCACCAGCCTTGCCGACTTCCTGCGCCGGGTCTGGCGCTTGGGCGGCCCGGGGGTCGAGGTTCCCTTGATGCTGGCGCGCCAGGGGGACGTGCTGCGCCTCAACCTGCGCTCCGCCGACCGCAACGATTTTCTGAAGAAGCCGCGCTTGCACTGATCAGGAGTAGGTAATCGCCTCGCGCCGATTGCCATGTTCCAGGTGCGGCACGCAATTGAAGCTGATCAGGCGCATCGAGCGCGGGCTGAAGAAAATCTCGCAGAAACCCGAGTTGCGAAATTGCAGGTTCAGCTCTATCGCGGTCTGCGCGGGCGCCTGCAGCAGGTCGGCGATCCCGCGTCCGATGGCGCCGCCTGAAGTCGCGGCGAGCACATTGGCATCGTCGGGCAGGCCGGTGCAGGCAGCTTGCATCGCCGCGGTGATGCGTTCGCCGAAACCGCGCCAAGACTCGGGCAGGGGCCCCGGCAGCCTGTCTTCCGACCAGGCCGCGAGCGCTGCCTTGATGGTGCGGTAGACCGAGCGCACGTCGCCTTTGGCGCGCGCATTCGCCCATTCGTCGCCCAGGTAGGCCTTGTACAGCGCTTCGCCGGAATACTCGTTCCAGCCTGAATGCTCGGCGGCCGTGAGCGCCGACCCCATGGTTTCCAGAATCGCGCGCGCCGTCTCGCGCTGGCGCTCGAGGGTACCGCAGACCGCGCGCGCGAATTCGATGCCGCGCTCGGCGAAATATTCGCCGAGCCAGACCGACTGCCGCTGTCCGAGCTCGCTCAGGCGGTCATAGTTCTCCGCGGCGAAGGACGCCTGGCCGTGGCGCACGAGATAAAGGGTGGCCATGGTGCCTACGCTCCGCTGCCGCTCATCTGCCGCGCGATGATCATCTTCATGATCTGCGCCGTGCCGTCGCCTATCTGCAGGCCGAGCACGTCGCGCAGGCGTTGTTCGAACGGGAGCAGGCTCGAATAACCGCCGTGGCCGTGGGTGAGCAGGCATTGCTGCACGATTTCGGCGGCGAGTTTGGGCGCCCACCATTTGCACATGGCCGCTTCGGCCGAGTGCGGCAGCCCGCGATCGCGCAGCCACAGCGTGCGCAGGCACAGCCAGCGCGCCGCCTGGTACTGGGTTTCGCACTCGGCCAGCGGGAAAGTCACGCCTTGGAACGCGGTTAGCGGCTTGCCGAAGGCATTGCGCTCCGCGCAATAGGGCCAGGTTTCGTCGAGCGACACCCGCGCAAGGGCCAGGCATTGCAAGCCGATCAGTGCGCGGCTGTAGTCGAATCCCTGCATCACCTGGACGAAACCGCCGTTGTGCCGGCCGAGGAGGTCGCGCCGCGGCACGCGCACGCCGTCGAAAAAAATGGAGCCGCGCCCGACCGCACGCGTGCCCAGGTCGTCGAAAGCGGTGCGCGTGATCCCGGCCGCGTTCAAATCGACCACGAAGGCGCTGATACCCTTGGCGCCGTCGGCCTCGCTTCCGGTGCGGGCGAACACGACGGCGACGTCGGCCTGGGTCGCGAGCGAAATCGAGGTCTTCTCTCCGTCGAGCACGTAGCCGTCGCCATCGGCGCGGGCGTTGAGTTTCAGCCGCGCGGCATCGGAGCCGGCATGGGGTTCGGTCAGCGCCAGAGCGGGCAGCGCCGTGCCGGCGATGATGCGCGGCAGCCAGGCATGCGCCGTCTCCAGGGTCGCGTGCTCGGCGATGATCTGACCGCAAAGCGATACCAGTAGGTTGACGTAGGCGACATTGAAATCGCCCGCGGAAAGCGTCTCCAGCAGCAGTCCGCTGGTGACGCAGTCCGCGCCGAGGCCGCCCTGCGCCTGCGGCAGCTCCGCGCCGAGGAATCCCAACGCGCCCATTTCCTGCACCAGCTCGCGCTCGATGCGGCCGGCGGATTCGCGTGCCCGGTATCCCGGTTTGAGTTTTTGCTGCGCGAAGCGCCGGGCAGTATCCACCATGGCCTGCTGCTCTTGTGTCAGGGAAAAATCCATATTGCATCCTGTACCGATAGCCTGAACGCAGTGTAAGAATGACCCCGATCGAGGTCAATTCATATTTGTTCATGCGGCGCGCGTCATTCCGGCTGTGCCAGAACAAAGGATAGGACGGCAGGGCGGGAACGATTGTTGTCTTTGCCGGTTTGCCGCCGTACAATCATCGGCACAGAGTGTGCAGTGTCGTATTAGTCGCCGCCGCCTTTCCTTCCCGGTTTCGCGGCAACCGAAAAAAAGGAGGATCCACCATGTTTCGGATTTCGAAGACCGTCATTGCGCTTGCCGCGCTCACTTGCGCCGCCGGCAGCTTGCCCGCGCTGGCGCAGAGCAACACCCAGTTCATTCCTATCGTCGGTTACCGTATCGGTCAGTTCGCGTCAGTCGGTTCCGGCTTCTACGGTGGCATGGTCGATTATTTCAACATGATCAACGAGCGCGACGGCGGCGTGAACAAGGTCAAGCTCACCTGGGAAGAGTGCGAGACCGAGTACAACCCTGCGCGCGGCGTCGAGTGCTACGAGCGGCTGAAGAACGGTGGGCCGACCGGCGCCACGCTGGTCCAGCCGATGTCCACCGGCATCACCTATTCGATCCTCGATCGCTCCGTCGTCGACAAGATACCGCTGGTCACGATCGGCTACGGCCGTACCGACACCAGCGACGGCCGCGTGTTTCCCTATGCCTTCCCGATGATCACCAATTACTGGAATCAGACCACGGTGATCATCAAGTTCATGGGCCAGAAGCTGGGCGGCATGGACAAGCTGCGGGGCAAGAAAATCGCGCATGTGTATCACGATTCGGCCTTTGGCAAGGAGCCGATCCCGGTATTGGAGGACCTGGCGAAGAAATACGGCTTCGAGCTGCTGCTGGTGCCGGTGCCCCCACCCGGGATGGACCAGCAGGCTCAGTGGTTGCGCGTGCGTCAGGACAAGCCGGACTTCGTCCTGCTGTGGGCCGCCGGCGTGATGGTGCCCGCGGCGATCAAGACCGCCGCGAAGGTGGGCTATCCGCGCGACAAGGTGATCGGCATCCATTGGTCGGGATCGGAGGAGGACGTCATACCCGCCGGCGACGCCGCCAAGAATTACATCTCCGCCAGCTTCTCCGCCACAGGCAGCAACTTCCCGATCGTGCAGGAGGTAGTCAAGCATGTATACAGGAAAAACAAGGGTAACCTCGACGACAAGTCGCGCATCGGTACCATCTACTGGAATCGCGGCCTGATCGGCGGCATGGTCACGGTCGAGGCGATCCGGATCGCGCAGGAAAAATACGGCAAGGGCAAGCCGGTGACCGGCGAGCAGGTGCGCTGGGCGCTGGAGCACATCAAACTCGATAATGCGCGCCTGAAGCAACTCGGCGCCGAAGGCTTCATGCCACCGACCGTGATCAGCTGTGCCGACCACGAAGGCTCGGGCATGATCAAGTTCCAGCAGTGGGACGGCAAGCAGTGGAAACCGATCTCCGACTGGATCGCCCCGGAGAAGGAACTGGTGCGCGCGAAGGTCGAGGCTTCCTCGACAGCTTACGCCAAGGAAAAGGGCATCCCTCTGAGGGATTGCTCCAAGGAAAGCTGAATTTCGGCGTCGCCGCGGCTGTATGACACGGCTGCCGCGGCAGCCGCTCAGATACCGTAACGCTGCAGCCCCTTCAGGTCGAGTACGGTGACTAAGCCATAATCGACCTTGATCAGGCCTGCGCCGGCGAGCACCTGCAGCGCGCGGTTGACCCTCTGGCGCGAGGCGCCGGCGAGGTAGCCGAGTTCTTCCTGCGAAATCTGGATGTGCGGCTGGGTGTCGGGGTACAGGTGCGGGTTGAACAGCGCCGCGAGCGTGCGCGCCACGCGCGCGTCCGGTTCGAGCAGACGATCATGCTCGACCATGCCGATGAATTGCCCCAGGCGCTCGTTCAGCTGAGTCAGCAGGAAACGGTTGAACGGAATGCTGGTGTCCAGCAGCCAGCGGAACGTGGCCTCGGGCATGAGCGCGATGCGCGAGTCGCGCAGCGCCACGATGTCGTACTTGAGCGGCTCCCCCTTGAGCACCGATCCTTCGCCGAACCAGCCGCCTGCGGGGATGCCGGCGAATGTGACCGACTTGCCCGAGCGCGACAGGCTGTGGAGTTTGACCAGGCCGTCGATCACCCCGACCCAGGCGCTCGCCGGATCGCCCTTGCGGCAAACGGCGCTGCCGGCAGCGAAATCGCGCACGATGATGGCGGCACGGACCCGGCCCAGATGCTCCGCGGGCAATTCACGCGTCCAGGGACTCAAGGCCAGCATGTCCTCCAGCGATCGCACCGTTTGCCCGCCTCATCAAATGTCAACCAAATGACATTTTGCACGAACTTTGTCCCGTATAGTTGTCGGCCCGCGAGGGGGTGGTGCGCGGGCGCGGGCGCCCGGATTCAGGCGGGAAAAACCGTTTAGGCTACAATGAGGCAGAACGCTCCCGGAAGTGGAGCGTCAGGGTACGGAGGAGGGTCGAATGTCGCTAAGGTCTCCGGATACGTTTCCGCTGCTGCTGCTGCATCAGGCAGCCGTCCGCGGCGATCAGCCGTCGGTGCGCGAGAAAGACCTCGGCATCTGGCAGACCTGGACCTGGGGCCAGGTCGCGGAAGAAGTGCGCGCGCTCGCCTGCGGCCTGGCCGAGCTCGGCTTCAAGCGCGGCGACAACCTCGCGATCATCGGCGACAACCGGCCGCGCCTGTACTGGGCGATGGCCGCGGCGCAGTGCCTCGGCGGCGTACCCGTGCCGATGTACCAGGACGCGGTGGCGCAGGAGATGCTGTTCGTACTGCAGGACGCCGAGATCAAGTTCGCCATCGTCGAGGACCAGGAGCAGGTGGACAAGCTGCTCGAGGTCAAGGAACACTGCCCGCAGCTTGCGCACATCGTCTTTGACGAGCCGCGCGGGATGCGGCATTACAAGCAGCCGTTCATGCATGGCCTGGACCAGGTACAGGAGACGGGCCGCACCCGCATGCGCGACCATCCGGAATTCATCGACGCCGAAATCGGCAAGGGCAGTCCCGACGATGTAGCGATCATGCTCTATACCTCGGGCACCACGGGCAAACCCAAGGGCGTGTGCCTCACCCACGCCGGCTTCATCGTCGCCGCGAGGAGCGGCGTCGATTTCGACCATCTCAACGCCAACGACAATATCCTCTCCTACCTGCCGATGGCCTGGGTCGGCGATCACCTTTTCTCCTACGGCCAGGCGCTGGTTGCCGGGTTCACCATCAACTGCCCGGAATCGGGCGACACGGTGATGACCGACCTGCGCGAGATCGGGCCCACCTACTATTTCGCTCCGCCACGGGTGTTCGAGAACCTGCTGACGCAGGTAATGATCCGCATGGAGGATGCGAGCGCGATCAAACGCGGGATGTTCCACTACTTCATGGAAGTGGCGCGCCGCTGCGGCGCGGAAATCCTCGATCGCAAAGCGGGCGTATCCACAGGCGACCGGCTGCTCTATGCGCTCGGTAACCTGTTCGTCTATGCGCCGCTGCGTAACGTCCTCGGCTTGAGCCGCATCCGCGTTGCCTACACCGCCGGCGCGGCGATCGGCCCCGACCTGTTCCGTTTCTACCGCTCGATCGGCGTCAACCTGAAGCAGTTGTACGGCTCGACCGAGACCTGCGCCGCGGTGTGCCTGCAGCCTGATGGCGAGATCAAGTTCGACAGCGTGGGCAAGCCGATACCCGGCGTGGAAGTCAAGATCTCCGACACGCGCGAGGTGCTCGTAAGAAGCGCGGGCATGCTCCAGGGCTACTACAAGCGCCCGGACGCCACCGCGGAGTCGATCGACGCCGAGGGCTACTTCCATACGGGGGATGCCGGTTTTTTCGACGAGGACGGCCATCTGAAGATCATCGACCGCGCCAAGGATGTCGGCAAGACGGCGAGCGGCGCAATCTACGCGCCCAATTACATCGAGAACAAGCTCAAGTTCTTCTCCCACATCAAGGAGGCGGTGGCCTTCGGCGACGGCCGCGAGATGGTGTGCGCCTTCATCAATATCGACATGGGCTCGGTCGGCAACTGGGCCGAGCGGCGCAACATCGCCTACTCCGGCTACACCGACCTGGCCCAGAAGGCCGAGGTGTACGATCTGATCTGCGAGTGCGTGGAAAAAGCCAACGCCGAATTGTCGCACGACACCATGCTGTGCGACTCCCAGGTGCACCGCTTCCTCATCCTGCACAAGGAACTCGACCCGGACGACGACGAGCTGACGCGCACGCGCAAGGTGCGCCGCGGCTTCATCGCGGAGAAATATCAGGTGCTGATCGACGCGCTCTACTCGGGCAAGGCGTCGCAGTTCATCGAGACCCTGGTCAAGTTCGAAGACGGGCGCCGGAGCAAGGTGGCCGCCGACCTGCAAATCCGCGATGCCAGGACGTTCCCGGCAAGCGTCAAGAAGGCGGCGTAATCAAGGGCCCGGCAACACGGCGAAGAACTCATGCAAGATCGAAGCACATCGCAACGCTTAAGCTTCCACGGCGCCCTGGAGACCTTCGAGGTGGATTTCTCCGGCCTCACGTTCTCCGCCGCGGCCGAGGTCGATGCCTTCTATGACGAGATCGACCGGCAGTTGGCGGCGAGCGGCCGGCGCTGGTATTTCCTGGTGGTCTATACCGATTGCATCATCGCGCCGGAAGCCTGGGACAGTTTTGCCGCGCGCGGCAAGAGCTGCAACGTCAATCACAGCCTCGGCTCGGTGCGCGTCGGCGCCAGCGCGCAGACGCGGGAGTCGATCCGGCAGGACGCCGGGCGCGGATCGTTCCGCGCCAACATGTACGATACGCGCGAACAGGCGATGCAGGCGATCGCGGAGCTGCGCCGGCAGCGGCCGGGTCCGGCCGCTGCAGCCGACGATACCTTCCTGCGCGTCGACAACGTCAGCCTGCGCTTCGGCGGCGTCAAGGCGATCACCGGCGTCAGCTTCGAGATCAAGCGCGGGGAAATTTCGTCGATCATCGGCCCCAACGGCGCCGGCAAGAGTTCCATGCTGAACGTCATCAACGGCGTCTATCACCCGCAGGAAGGCACCATCACCTTCCTCGGCAGGAAGCGCCACGACATGGACACGCACGAAGCGGCGGCGCAGGGCATCGCGCGCACCTTCCAGAACATCGCCCTGTTCAAGGGCATGAGCGTGCTCGACAATCTGATGACCGGGCGCAACCTCAAGATGCATTGCAACTTCCTGCAGCAGGCGCTTTACTTGGGGCCGGCGCGGCGCGAGGAACTGGAGCACCGCAGGAAGATCGAGGAAGTCATCGACTTTCTCGAGATCGAGCACATACGCAAGACCCCGGTCGGGCGCTTGCCCTACGGGCTGCAAAAACGCGTCGAACTCGGTCGGGCGCTGGCCGCCGAGCCCACGCTGCTGCTGCTCGACGAGCCGATGGCCGGGATGAACGTGGAGGAGAAGCAGGACATGTGCCGCTTCATCCTCGACGTCAACGACCAGTTCGGCACCACCATTCTTCTGATCGAGCACGACATGGGCGTGGTCATGGACATTTCCACCTATGTCGTGGTGCTCGACTACGGCAAGAAGATTGGCGAAGGGACGCCCGATGACGTGCGTTCCGACCCGGTTGTCATCAGTGCCTATCTGGGCGCCACCCACTGAACCCTCGAACAAGGAAAAAGCGACATGCAATTCTTCTTCGAAGTTCTCATCGGCGGGCTGCTCGCAGGCGTGATGTACTCGCTGGTGGCGCTCGGTTTCGTGCTGATCTACAAGGCTTCCGGCGTGTTCAATTTCGCCCAGGGGGCGATGGTTTTTTTCGCCGCGCTCACTTTCGTCTCGCTGGTGGAGCGCGGCTTCAGTATCTGGGTCGCTTTCCTGATCACCTTCGCCGCCATGGTCGTGATCGCTATCGCCACCGAGCGCGTGGTGCTGCGGCCATTGGTGAACCAGGCGCAGATCACACTGTTCATGGCGACCATCGGCCTCACCTTCGTGCTCGAAGGGCTGTCGCAGTTGTTTTGGGGCTCGCAGCCGCACGGACTGGAGCTTGGCATCGAGGACATGCCGCTCGAGTGGCTTTCCGCGAACACCGGCATTAACGTCAGCCAGTTCGACCTGTTCGCGGCACTGGTGGCTGGGATCCTGGTTGCCGGGCTGGCGCTGTTTTTCCAGAAGACGCGCATCGGCCGGGCGCTGCGCGCAGTGGCCGACGACCACCAGGCGGCGCTGGCGGTGGGCATCCCGCTGCAGCAGATCTGGGCGATCGTGTGGACGGTGGCCGGCTTTGTCGCGCTGGTGTCGGGCCTCTTATGGGGCGCGCGCAACGGCGTGCAGTTTGCGCTCACCTTTACCGCGCTCAAGGCGCTGCCGGTGCTGATCCTCGGCGGCTTCGAGTCGGTCGCGGGCGCGATCATCGGCGGGCTCATCATCGGCGCCTCGGAAAAACTGGCGGAGATTTACATTCCGCAGTTCCTGAACGCACCGCTTTCCGAAGCCTGGGGCGTCAGCGTCAATCTCGCCGGCCTGGAAATCTGGTTCCCGTACGCGCTCGCACTGGCTTTCCTGCTGATCCGGCCTGAGGGACTGTTCGGCGAGAAGCATATCGACCGGGTATGACGATGGCTATTTTTTGCTTACTCATTGGCGCCCACTGATATGCTCTACCGCGACGCCGGACAGTTCAAGGATACCTATTCCGCCGACCAGCAGATCTTTCCGATCCGCCAGGATCGCATCGGCGTCACGCTGCTCGTGTTGTTCGCTTTTCTGGTCGTGCCGGTCATCGGCAACCAGTACTGGCTCTCCGCCATCCTGATCCCGTTTCTGGTTTTCGCGCTGGCGGCGCTGGGTCTCAACATCCTCACCGGTTATGCCGGGCAGCTTTCGCTCGGCACGGCGGCATTCATGGCGGTGGGGGGGTTCGCCGCGTACAATTTCGTGTTGCGTGTTCCAGGCATGCCGATCCTGGTGAGTTTCGCGCTCGCGGGCGTCATGGCGGCGCTGGTGGGTATCGTGTTCGGCCTGCCGAGCCTGCGCATCAAGGGCTTCTACCTCGCGGTGGCGACCCTCGCGGCGCAATTCTTCGTGGTGTGGGCGCTGACCAAGTTCGGCTGGTTCTCCAACTTCAGTTCGTCGGGCGTCATTTCGGCGCAGACAGTGGTCATCCTCGGCTATCCGTTCGATACGCCGGTGAGGAAATACCTGCTGGTGCTGGCCATCGTCGCTCTGATGGCGCTCGCAGCCAAGAACATGGTGCGCAGCTCGGTCGGTCGCGCCTGGATGGCGGTGCGCGATATGGACGTCGCCGCCGGCGTCATCGGCATCCGCCTGATGCACACCAAGCTGCTCGCTTTCGCCGTGAGCTCGTTTTATTGCGGCGTGGCCGGGGCCCTGTATACCTACTGCTATATCGGCACGGTCGAACCCGAGGCGTTCAATATCGAACTTTCCTTCCGCGTACTGTTCATGATCATCATCGGTGGCGTAGGCAGCATCCTCGGTTCCTTCCTCGGCGCGGCTTTCATCACGCTGCTGCCGATTTTCCTCAATACCTACGCCGAGCCGCTGGCGCACGCGCTCGGACTGCAATTGCCGCCGGGTATTGTATCGAACCTTGAACTCATCATTTTCGGAGCGCTGATCATTTTCTTCCTGATCGTCGAGCCGCTCGGCCTCGCCCGGATGTGGCAGATCACGAAGGAAAAGATGCGACTTTGGCCGTTCCCGCATTGACGTGGAGGGCGCTGGATTGACCCACCCGGGCGCGGCGGGGTGGTGGTGAGGGCTGTGCCGGAGCGGCGGTATTGCAAAATGCCGAACTGGCGTATATTGAGAAACGCTTGCGTATTTAAGAAATTGTCTTCAATCAACCGGAACATCCTGCAGTGCGGGTAGGCAGTCAATTACTTGAGGAGATATTTATCATGATCATCAAACGAATTCTGAATCGGGCGGCGCGGCCGCTTGCCTTGGGTACCGCGGCCGCGGTGCTGACGCTCGCCGCCGGCGGGGTCTTGGCGCAGGCCAACGAGCAGTTCGTTCCGGCGAACGGTTACTGGGTAGGGCCGTACGCGCCGGGCGGATCGGGTTTTTTCGGCGGGATAATCGACTACTTCAAACTGCTGAACACGCGCGACGGCGGCATCAATGGCGTCAAGCTGACCTGGGAGAAGTGCGAAACGGAATATAACAATGCGCGGGGCGTCGAATGCTACGAACGCAGCAAGAAGCATCCCCCGACCGGCGCCACCGTCATTCACCCGCTATCCACCGGCATCACCTATTCGCTGGTCGAGAAGGGCACCGCGGACAAGATCCCGATCGTCTCCATGGGTTACGGCCGCGCCGACGCCTCCGACGGGCGTGTTTTCCCGTATGTGTTCCCGCTGGTCACGAACTACTGGTCGCAGAACACCGTCAAGATCAAGTTCATCGGCATGAAGGAAGGCGGGATGGAGAAGCTGAAGGGCAAGAAGATCGTGAACATCTATCACGATTCTGCCTATGGCAAGGAAACCATTCCGGTGCTCGATGCGCAGTCCAAAAAGTACGGCTTCCAGATCACCCATATAGCCGTGCCTCATCCTGGCAACGAGCAGCAGGCGCAATGGCTGCAGGTGCGCCAGATCAAGCCCGACTGGGTGATCCTGCGCGGCTGGGGCGTGATGAACCCGGTGGCGCTGAAAGCCGCCGCCAAGATCGGTTTCCCGCGCGACAAGATCGTCGGCGTGTGGTGGTCCGGAGCGGAGGAAGACGTGATTCCTGCGGGTGATGCGGCGAAAGGCTATATTGCCGCCGCGTTCAACCTGCCTGGCACCAGCTTCCCGGTGATGAAGGAAATTCTGAAGAACGTCTATGACAAGGGCCAGGGCGAGATGGACGACAAGGCCCGCATCGGCTCGATCTATCACACCCGCGGGGTCGTCGCCGGGATCATCACCGCCGAGGCGATCCGCAATGCGCAGGAGCACTTCGCCAAAGGCAAGCCGATTACCGGCGAGCAGATGCAATGGGGCATCGAGCACCTGAACATCAGCGACGCAAAACTGAAACAGCTCGGGGCAACCGGCCTGATGCAGGCGCTGAAGGTCTCCTGTTTCGACCATGAAGGCGGCGGCGCGGTCAAATTCATCCAGTGGGATGGAAAAACGTGGAAGGTGATCAGCGACTGGATTGCCTCCGACCAGTCGATCGTGCGTCCGATGATCGAGGAATCTGCGGCGAAGTATGCCAAGGAGACAAAGATCACCCCGCGCGACTGCAAGAAAGAGAGCTGATTCCCGTCGTACCGTCGGGCGCATCGGCGCTGGTGACCTTTGCGCCGCGACCGCGCTGTGAGAGCCTTGACCAAGCCGCTTCGTTGAGCCGGCTTGTGCGCAGGCCCTTCCTGAAACCCTGAATCCGCGCACTTAACGCTCATGAGCCAACAAGCCGCCGTCCTGAAACCGCAAGCCGAGGCCAAGGCCTACCTGTCGGTCAACAACGTCGAGGTCATTTACGACCACGTCATCCTGGTGTTGAAGGGCGTGTCACTCGAGGTGCCGCGCGGCAAGATCGTCGCGCTGCTTGGCGCGAACGGCGCGGGCAAGACCACCACGCTCAAGGCGATATCAAATCTGCTGCGCGCCGAACGTGGCGATGTGACCAAGGGCAGCATCGAATTCGACGGTGAGCGCGTCGACCGGCTCACGCCGGCGGAACTGGTGCGCCGCGGCGTCTGCCAGGTGATGGAGGGGCGCCACTGCTTCCAGCACCTCACGATCGAAGAGAACCTGCTCACCGGAGCGTTCAGCCGCAAGGTGGGCCGCGCCGAGCTCAAGGCCGACCTGGAGAAGGTTTACACGTATTTTCCGCGCCTGAAAGACCGCCGAGGCAGCCAGTCGGGCTACACCTCTGGCGGTGAGCAGCAGATGACCGCTGTCGGCCGCGCGCTGATGGCGCAGCCAAAAATGATTCTGCTCGACGAACCTTCGATGGGCCTTGCACCGCAGATCGTCGAGGAGATTTTCGAGATTGTGAAAAGCCTCAATCAAAAGGAAGGCGTGAGCTTTCTCCTTGCCGAGCAGAACACGATGGTTGCGCTGCGCTACAGCGATTACGGCTACATACTTGAGAACGGCCGCGTGGTGATGGACGGGATCGCCTCCGACCTTGCCACCAACGAGGACGTGAAGGAGTTCTACCTCGGCCTGTCGAGCAGCGGGCGCAAGAGTTTCCGCGACTCAAAGCATTATCGCCGGCGCAAGCGCTGGCTGGCGTAGTCTCAATTCACCGCCCGGGGCGGTAACGCAAGTCTTCCCATGCCCGAATATTACGATTCCCTCGAAACGCGCGATCCTGCCGAGCGCGAACAGGCACTCCTGGCCGCGCTGCCGGCCCAGATCGCGCATGCCAAGATGCATGCGTCCGGTTTCTCCAGCATTCTCGCCGATGTCGATCCGAAGTTGGTCAGCTCGCGCGCGGCGCTGGCCCGGCTACCGGTCACGCGCAAGTCCGATCTGGCGGAGTTGCAGAAGCAGCAACCCCCGCTGGGCGGGCTGAACGCGACGCCATTGAACAAACTGGCGAAAATTTTCGTTTCGCCCGGACCGGTTTACGAACCGCAAGGCACGTCGCCGAACTGGTGGCGTTCGGCGCGGGCCTTGTTTGCCGCCGGTTTGCGCTCCGGCGATCTGGTGATCAACACCTTTGCCTATCACTTCACGCCCGCCGGTTCGATGATGGAGTCGGGCGCGCTCGCGCTCGGCTGCACCGTGGTGCCTACGGGAATCGGCCAGACCGAAATGCAGGTCTCGACCATTGCCGATCTGCGCATCAGCGCTTTCGTCGGCACGCCGTCGTTTCTAAAATTGATCGTCGACAAATCCGACGAACTGAAAGCGGATATCAGCTGCCTGAAAAGAGCCATGGTCGGAGGCGAATATCTGCCGCCGGCGCTGCGCAAATCCCTGGGCGAGCGCGGCATCCGGGTAATGCAGTCCTACGCCACCGCCGACCTCGGCCTGCTCGCCTACGAATCGGCGCTGCCGGACGGTTCGATCAACGAGGGCATGATCCTGGACGAAGACCTGCTGCTCGAAATCGTGCGTCCGGGCACCGGAGATCCGGTCGGCGCGGGCGAGGTGGGCGAAGTGGTGATCACCAGCTTCAATGCCGACTATCCCCTGATCCGTTTCGGCACCGGAGATCTGTCTGCGCTCCTGCCGGGGGCGAGCCCCTGCGGCCGCAGCAATGTGCGCATCAAAGGCTGGATGGGGCGCGCCGATCAGACCACCAAGGTGCGCGGCATGTTCGTCACGCCGAAGCAGGTGAACGAGATCGTGCGGCGGCATCCCGGGATAATCAGGGCGCGGCTGGTGATCGCCGGCGCAACCGGCAATGACAGCATGACGCTCAGGTGCGAGGTAAAGAACGAGGGCGGCGAGCTGAATGCGGCGCTCGTCGCCTCGATCCGCGACGTGACCAAGCTGCGCGGCGATATCGAGTTCGTGCCTGCAGGCAGCCTGCCCAACGACGGCAAAGTCATCGACGATACGCGCAAGTACGATTAGCGAATGACGCCGGCGCAATTGCCGTTTGCCCGAGACCGCAATGAGCTGCAAGACGCTGCTGTACGAAAAGAAAAGCGCGTAGCACGCATGCGGCTGCGCTTGCCGGTTGCTGTCGCGCTGTCCGTGCTGCTGGCCGCCGCGGCGCATGCCCAGTCCCCCCTGGGGGAAGAAGTCCCCTACATCCGCACGCCGCAGCTTGTGGTCGACAAAATGCTCGACCTGGCCGAGGTCGGTCCGGACGATTTTCTGATCGATCTTGGTTCGGGTGACGGGCGCATCGTCATCACGGCCGCGCAAAAACGCGGTGCACGCGGCTTCGGGGTGGAGATTGACACCAGTCTGGTCGAGGCCAGCAACGAGGCGGCGCGCAAGGCCGGCGTCGCTGAACGCGCGCATTTTTTTGCGCGCGACCTGTTCGACACCGACATCCGCGAGGCCTCGGTGCTCACCCTGTATCTGCTGCCCGAGGTAAACCTGCAGTTGCGGCCGCGCCTGCTTGCGCAACTCAAGCCCGGTACCCGCGTGGTCTCGCACGATTGGGACATGGGCGAGTGGCGGCCCGATGCCAGGATCGCGCTGGAAGGATTGACGAAGCCGGTCATGCCGATACAGACGAGCACCGTCTATCTCTGGATCGTGCCTGCCAGAGTGGCCGGATCCTGGCGCTTGCAGATCGAGCGCGCGGGCGCAGAGGAGACGATGGAGCTCGACTTCACCCAGCGCTTTCAGGAGATTTCCGGCGTCGCCCGGCGCGGGCGCGGGCGCACCATGCTGCAAAGCGCCCATCTGCGCGGGCCCGAGATCCGGTTTGCCGTGATCGACGAGACCCGCCGTCCGTCCGAACCCTTGCACTTCTTCGGCCGGGTGTACGGCGACGCGATGGAAGGCACCACCGGAGCCGGCCGGCGCTGGCGCGCTCAAAGAAAAGCAGATTAAACTTTCCTCAGAGCACCTGATTTACCAATCGATCCATGCGTACGCGCGTCAGTCGCCTGAGCAAGCGCTGGACCGGCGCAGGATAGCTTTCGATGGATTCGAGAGAGCCGTAGTGGTCCAGGCGCTGGGTGTGCGCCAGGACCCGCTCCAGTTCGGCCCGGTGCTGGTCCCGCAATTTTTTGTGCGGATCGTGGAGGAGCAGGCCGTTTTCCAGATCCAGGTTCCAGGCCCGGGGGTTGATGTTGTTGCCCGTGAGGAATGCGTAATCGTCGTC
>Ga0315281_10003450_pt1 | contig 23130 bp, 19 predicted proteins | sample YL17G07_0_MG_FD_204540 | JGI IMG/M metagenome (GOLD analysis project Ga0315281, IMG submission 204540) | Sediment microbial communities from Yellowstone Lake, YNP, Wyoming, USA - YL17G07_0 | ecosystem: Environmental > Aquatic > Freshwater > Lake > Sediment | place: USA: Wyoming | collected... | reverse complement strand
CAGGATCGGATGAGCTGCAGCTTGCGCTGTACGACGCGTCCAATGTCAAGCGCATGGAGTTCAAGATAGATTATCTCAGTGCCAAAAGTTCGGCGCCGTCCGGTTACGGCAGCCTCGGGGTAAGCGGGGGTGATGGCAAGATGATCCTCGGGAATAAGGCGGACGTTGTCAGCGCAGTGACGTCACTGGACGACAACTTCAACGACTTCGGTTACGTCCTGAAGGTGGATTCCCCGACGACGGATAGCAGCTATACACCGAATCCTGCATATCCGGATTGGATTTATGATGTATGGTACCAGGTGACGGTGAAGCCCGGGCCTTTTGTGGCCGGAGGCGGATTCGGAGAGCCTCACATCACGGGCATTAATGAGAGCCCGAGCAAAGTGGGATCTAACACGTGCCCTGTTGTGGAGATCCTGTGCCCGCCACTATGATGGCTGGGTCTTTCTCTGAGACAGCGACGTTCGGTTCCGGCGAGGCAAACGAGACGACGCTCACTTCAGTTGAGAGATGGGATATTTTCATTGCGAAATATTATCAGGGCGGGCCTGTGTCGATTCCGACCGTCACGCCCCCCATCACCGCCACTCCCACCGTAATAAATCCCCCCACAATAACGCCAACTTCTTAACGATTTGTCCGCGCGTATCCCTGCCCGCCGGCAGGCAGGCGCGTTCATCCGCGGCGAAACTCTTTAATCTGAGGTTATAAACATTTTATGGAGAACGCAGATGTGCGCAGATATGAAAAACGGTTATGCGTTCCTGTAATAAATCTGCGTTTGTCTGCGCCAATCTGCGTCCAACATCCGCGGCGAAAATGAGCCATTACTACTCCCGCGGCTTTCGTCTTGCAGCCATTGAGAGAGTTGTGTTACGCTATGCGCACTCACTATCCTCAGGTGCATATGCGCGCGAACTTAGACATCTCAACTGAAGAGGGTTTGGAAACATACCGCCACTCGACCTCGCACGTCATGGCCCAGGCGGTGAAACGCCTCTTCTCGCGGGCGCGGCTCGCCATAGGTCCGGCGATCGCGGATGGTTTTTACTACGATTTCGACCTCGACGAGCATCTCACTCCGGAGCATCTTAGAAAGATCGAAGAGGAGATGAAGACCATTGTAAAAGAGAACCACCCTTTCCAGAGGGAGGAGATTGAGAAGGGAAAGGCCATCGCGCTTTTTCGCGAGAAGGGCGAGAAGTACAAGGTTGAGATCATCGAGGAGATCCCTGACAGGGTGGTGAGCCTCTACCGCGACGGTGAATTTGTCGATCTCTGTCGCGGCCCGCACGTGAATCGCACGGGCGAAATCAAGGCGTTCAAACTCCTGAGCGTTGCCGGGGCATACTGGCGCGGCGACGAGAAGAATGTGATGCTCCAGCGAATCTACGGCACCGCCTGGGGGAGTGAGAGGGAGCTTGAGGATCACCTCGCCCGCCTGGAAGAGGCAAAACAGAGAGACCACCGGCACCTCGGGAGGGAGCTCGATCTGTTTAACTTCTACGAAGAGGCGGGCGCGGGGCTGGTGTACTGGCATCCGAGGGGGGTGATGCTCAGGAGGGTGATTCAGGGATACTGGGAAGAGATGCACCTGAAGCGCGGTTACCAGCTCATCTCCATCCCGCATATCGCCCACGCGCAGCTCTGGAGGAAGTCGGGCCATTTCCAATTCTATCGCCAGCATATGTACACGCTCAAGGTTGAGGATGAGGAGTATGTGCTGAAGCCGATGAACTGCCCCGGGCACATTCTCATTTACAAATCAGCGACGCACAGCTATCGAGATCTGCCTATCCGGTACGCCGAGATGGGGACTGTGTATCGCTACGAGCGTTCGGGGGTGCTGCACGGCATATTGCGCGTGAGGGGCTTCACCCAGGACGACGCTCATATTTTCTGCACGCCGGAGCAGCTTCCTGGGGAGATCACGTCGGTCATGGATCTCGTCCTTGAGATCTTAAGCAGATTCGGCTTCAGGGAATACGAGGTGGACCTGAGCGTTCGAGACCCCAGAAAGCCTCAGGACTACGCAGGCTCCCCCGAGTCGTGGGAGAGGGCCGAGGAGGTCCTCATCCAGGTGCTGGAGGCAAGGGGGCTGCCGTACAAGAGAATTGAAGGAGAGGCTGTTTTCTACGGCCCTAAAATAGATATCAAGCTGCTCGACGCCCTCGGGCGCAGATGGCAGTGCTCCACCGTCCAGTTTGATTTCAACCTCCCGGGCCGCTTCGGCGCCACGTACATAGGGCCGGACAACAAGAAGCACGAAGTGGTCATGGTGCACAGGGCGCTCTTCGGCTCGCTCGAAAGGTTTATCGGCACGCTCATAGAACACTACAAGGGGGCGTTCCCTCTCTGGCTCGCCCCTGTCCAGGCGATGGTCATACCCGTCTCAGAGAAATTCATGGACTACGCGGAGAAGGTCTATGAGGCGCTGGGGGAACGGGGCATCCGAGTCGAGTGTGACAGGCGGAATGAGAAGATGGGGCTGAAAATCAGGGAAGCGCAGCTCCAGAAAATCCCCTACATGCTCATCGTCGGCGCGAGGGAGCAGGATGCGGGGACAGTGGCCGTCCGCTCCCGCGAATCAGGAGACCTCGGCCCCAAGCCGCTCGCCGACTTCATCTGCCATCTTGAGTCCGAACTCAAGAACAAATCCTGATTAAAAAAGGGGACAGGCTACTTTTTATTCTGTATTCAATTTGCCCCGAAGTAGTTATGCAGAGGGTAATGCAAAAATGCGGTTATTTTATAATCAACTGAGCGAAGTGCTACCGTTTTGTCTGAAATACTGCAGCACTGCAGCCTTGCCGGCGCGGATGCGCGAAGGCGCGGGCGTTCGCACCTTATCGCGTCCCGCTCAGCGGGATCGCCGCTCAATTCCGATGTTAGCACTCTGGAAACATACCCCCCCTGACCCATTGCATTTTCGGCTTGTGCGGCATGGGTCGGGTTGTTATAATTTTGCAATAATCAAAGAAAATGTGGTTCGGGCTTGATAGCTGCCCGGCTTCAGACGGGAATCAAGCCCTTACAATCCTCATTCAGAACAGGGAGGTGATGCGCATTCAGTCATTCATAAGGATCAACGGGCAAATCAGGGCCAAGCTGGTTCGGACCATTGATAAAGACGGCACCCAGGCGGGGGTGTTGCCTATCGATAACGCACTGGCGCTCGCGAGAGCGAGCGGGCTGGACCTCGTGGAGGTTGCTCCAAATATTGACCCGCCCGTCTGCAAGGTTATGGATTTCGGCAAGTACCAGTACCAGCAGATGAAGAAGGACCGGGTGGCCAGAAAGAAGCAGGTGGGGGGAAGGCTCAAAGAGATAAAATTGCGCCCCCGGATCGAGGTCCACGATTACAACGTCAAGCTCAGGCAAAGCAGGGAGTTTCTCAGCAAAGGCTGTAAGGTCAGGATCCGGCTCGTGTACCGGGGCAGAGAGCTCGCTCACGTGGAACTGGGTAATAACCTCCTCAAGCGCCTCGGGGAGGATTTGAAGGATGTCGGCCACGTTGAGGTGCCCGCCAAGAATTTCGGAAAGAACGTGGTGATGATGTTCGGACCGCATAAGGGGGGAAAGGCACACCCCACGGTTGAACAGAAGAAAGGCATTGGAGATGCCAAAGCTGAAGACAAGCCGCTCGGCAGCGAAGCGGTTCAAGATAACAAAGAGCGGAAAGGTTAAGAAGAAACAGGCGGGCGTCAGCCATATCCTCACGAAAAAGAGCCGCGATCGAAAGAGGAGGCTCAGGGGCACGAATGTCCTGAGCGCTACGGAAACGAGGATGGTGAAGAGAGTCCTGCCGTACGGCTGAGCTCGGGTTATCCGTCAGGGCGGCGGCGCGGGTTCGACCATCAGGGGTGGCTCAGCGCACGTTTCACCAAACCCGGTGCGTGGGCATATGGCCCCGCAATGAGCCGCCATGAGGAAGTGCGAGGTTGAGTAATAGTTCAAGATGGCATTTTATGAGAGGAGGACCAATTGGTTAGGGTAGCTAAGGCCCCGGCATCACGGGAGAGGAGAAGGAGGATTCTCAAGCGGGCGAAGGGATACCGGAGCGCGCGCGGGAGTCTGATCCGTCTGGCGACGGAAGCCGTGGAGCGGGGGCTCGCATATTCATACCGTGACCGCAAGGTGAGGAAGAGGGATTTTCGGAACCTGTGGATTACACGCATAGGAGCCGCGTGTAAGGCCGAGGGGTTTTCCTATTCACGGTTTATTGATGGATTGAAAAAGGCCAAGGTCAGCCTCAACAGGAAAATCCTTGCCGACCTCGCGGTGCGCGACAGAGCGGTATTCCAGGAACTGGTGAAAGTAGCTAAACAGCAGGGATAAGAGATAAGGGATACGGTTGGAGATAAGAGTGGCATCAGGGCACTAGAGTGAATACGATGGAGAGGATTTGCTCCGTTTCTTATAGAGGTCAGTCTGCTGCGCGCGCGTCTGGCGGTGTGTGTAGAGACAGGTTGCCTGATTAGCTTCATGCCGGCCGCTTCTTCGGCCCCTTCTGCCCTCAGCCATTATCTCTCACGTCTTGTACCTGCCCTGGTGCACTTATTACCCGGAGCACATAATAGGTTGCTTTGCAGCGTATGGTCATTGCGAGCGAAGCGAATTATTCTCATGCAGCGCAACGAGTTGAGATTGCTTCGTCGCCACGCTCCTCGCAATGCAACCTATTTAATGCTCCCCATAATAAAGCGGTTACGAGCTTCTAGTTGCTCGTTTCCGGAAATTTGTCTTTCGTAACTATCAATGCGAAGGGGAGGCGCACGACCCCGCATGAGAGATAACATAGAGTCTCTGCGCACTGAGGCACATGGCCTGATCGAGGAATGCTCCTCGCTCGAACTTCTTGACACATTGCGGGTGAGGTTTCTCGGGCGGAAGGGTGAGCTCACCGCCATGCTCCGCGGCCTGGTGGCGCTCCCGTCCGAGCAGCGCCCGGTGATCGGCCAGACAATTAACAACCTCAAGGCCGACATCCAGGCCAGGATTGATGCCCGCCGCATCTTCCTCCATCGGAAAGAAGAACAGCAGGAGTTTGCGAGAGAAACCATTGATGTGACGCTCCCCGGCGTCCCGCACATTCGCGGCGCGAGGCATCCGATCTCTCTGGTGATGTCCCGCCTGACGGATATATTCACCGGACTGGGATTTGTAGTGGAAGAAGGGCCCGAAGCAGAGACGGATTATTACAATTTCGGCGCCCTCAATTTTCCATCGGAGCACCCCGCGAAGGACATGCAGGCCACGCTCTATATCACGGATGAGCTCCTCATGCGCACGCACACCTCTCCCGTTCAGATCAGGGTCATGCAGCGCCAAAAACCGCCACTCCGCTGTGTCATGCCGGGGCGCGTGTACCGCTGTGACAGCGATGTGTCTCATTCTCCCGTGTTCCACCAGGTTGAGGGATTGCTCGTCGGCGAGGGCGTGACCTTTGGCGAGCTCAAGGGTGTTCTGGCCTTCTTTGTGCAGAAGATGTTTGGAGGGGGAACGAGGATACGCTTTCGACCGAGCTTCTTCCCGTTCACGGAACCAAGCGCGGAGATTGATATATCCTGTGTCATCTGCTCCGGGAAGGGCTGCAGGGTGTGCAAAGAAACCGGGTGGGTGGAGATTCTCGGGGCTGGCATGGTTCACCCTGCGGTCTTTGAAGCCGTCGGGTATGATCCCGAGCGCTACACCGGTTACGCATTCGGCATGGGGGTCGAGCGGATTGCCATGCTCAAGTACCGGATCGACGATATCCGGTTGTTTTTCGAAAACGACATCAGATTTTTGCGGCAATTCGAGTGAATGAGCACCTGATTAACCCGATTGTTCTGATCAAGAACAAGAACGCTAAAGGAAAGATCAGGTAGATCAGAAAAATCAGGTTCAGGAAGCTACCGTTGCCTATGAAAATATCTTTCAACTGGCTCAAGGAATATGTGGACTGCCCCCTCAGTCCGGAAGATCTGGCCGACCGGCTGACCATGAGCGGCCTCGAGGTGGAGGCGGTCACGAGACTCGCGCCCGTACTCAAGGGCATTGTCGTGGGAAGGGTCCTCAGAGTCGAGCCTCACCCCAGCGCGGATCGGCTCTCGGTCTGCCGGGTGAGCGATGGGACGAGAGAGCTCGGAATCGTGTGCGGGGCAAAAAATGTGAAAGCGGGAGATGTCGCTCCCCTCGCGCGCGTGGGGGCTGAGCTGCCCAACGGAACAACCGTACGCCGGGCCACACTCCGGGGGATCGTTTCGGAGGGGATGCTCTGCTCTGAGAGAGAACTCGAGCTGGGCGAAGACGCTCAAGGGATCATGATCCTGCCCTCCCATTCAACGCCTGGCCGGGAGCTCGCTGAAGCGCTCCAGCTCAATGAGTGCATCCTCGATCTCAATGTGAGCCCGAACCGTCCTGACTGCCTCAGTGTGATCGGTGTGGCGCGTGAGACCGCGGCGATCCTGAAAAAACCGCTCGTGCTGCCGCGCTACCGGGTGAAAGAGAAGGGAGCGCGATCTGCTTCTCACGTGCGCGTGAGCATCGAGGACGGGGAACTCTGCCCGCGCTACTGCGTCCGCGTCGTCAAAAATGTCACTGTCGGGCCTTCTCCCTTCTGGCTGCGAAACAGGCTTGGGGCGGTGGGAGTGAGAACGATCAATATGATTGTGGACGTGACAAACTACGTGCTCATGGAATGCGGACAGCCGCTGCACGCGTTTGACCTCCAGAAAATCCAGGGGGGTTGCATCGTCGTGCGGCAGGCGCGGCGGGGAGAGAAGATTACCACGATTGACGGCAGGGAGCGCCAGCTCGACGAGGGAATGCTCGTCATCGCCGATTCGAAGGCCCCCCTTGCGGTAGCGGGTATCATGGGAGGTCTCCACAGCGAGGTCGGCAAAGAGACACGAGAGATCCTCCTCGAGAGCGCGTACTTCAAACCGCAATCCGTACGGCGCACCTCCCAGAGCCTCAACTGCTCGAGCGAGTCGTCCTACAGGTTCGAGAGGGGGGTGGATTACCACGGCCTCCTTCCGGCGTTGAACAGGGCCGCACACCTCATCTCTGCACTGGGCGCCGGTGAGCCCTGCACGGGCGTCATCGATCGCCGATCGGCAGCCTGGCGCGCGAAGAAAGTTGCGCTCCGCATCCCGAGGTTGAACGCCGTCCTCGGCACGAGGTTGTCGAGGCGGAGGGTGAAGGCCCATCTCGAGCGCCTGGGCATGGCAGTGAGGGAACGGGGAAAAGAGGTGGCGGAGGTCTCGCCTCCCTCGCGCCGGGTTGACCTGCGCAGGGAGATTGACATGATCGAGGAAGTAGCCCGCATGGAAGGGTATGACCGGATCAGCGCGGTGCCGCCGGTCGGCGTTGTGCCAGCGGGCGCGGGTGACCCCCGCGCCACGGGGAGGGAAAAGGTGAGAGGGGTGCTCTGCGCACTCGGTTTCTCCGAGGCGATCTGCCTCAGCTTTATGGGGCTCGCTGAGATGGATCGACTCATGTGGCCCAAGGATGAACCGCTGCGGCATGGTGTGAGGCTCAGGAATCCGGTGAGCGAGGAGTTCGCCTATTTGAGAACCGGCATGCTCCCGCCGGTCATGCGGTGCCTGTCGCTCAACGCAAGTCGCGGGAATAGCGATGTGCGGCTGTTCGAACTGGGCACGGTTTTTTCCCCTCGCGCGGATGGAGGTCCCCCTGTCGAGGGGGAGAAGCTCGCCCTCGCGGTGATGGGGCTGAGCGGAATCCGATCCTGGTGCGCTCGGGTGCCCGAGGCGGATTTCTTCCAGCTCAAGGGTGTCCTGGAAAATATGCTCGCGGGATCGGACGCGGAGATCTCCGCAGCGCGCGCGCCGTTGCCGAGCTGCCATCCGGGCAGGTCGGCGGTGCTCCTTCGGAATGGCCTGCCATGGGGCTGGATAGGCGAGATCCATCCACGTGTGGCGGAGGCGTACGGCATCAAAGCCCCTGTCATCTTCGCAGAGGTTGATCCGGCGCCCCTCTACACAGCTCTGCTCGGGGAGAGGCAGTACCATCCCCTGCCGCGATTCCCCGCCGTGAAAAGGGATATCGCACTCACCGCGGATGAACACGTGGAGGCAGCGCGGGTGATCGCGACCGTTCGCCGCGCTGAACCCGAACTCATCGAAGCCGTTGAGCTCTTCGATCTGTTCAGGGGGCATCAGATCCCCCCGGGCAAGAAGGGGCTTGCCATCTCCATCACGCTGCGCGCGCAGGAGTCAACGCTGCGGGAGGAAGAGATTGAAGCAGCGATGAAAAAAATCCGCGAGGCGCTGAGCAGGGCGGGGTGCGAGATGAGGTAACGGCGGTTTAAAATGTAAGGTGTAACGTCTAACGTATAAGGTGCAGCAGATGGATTTGTTTGATAATGCGGCACAGGAGACGGCGGCCGCGGACATTCCGCTCGCGGCGAGGATGCGCCCGAGAACGCTCGAGGAGTTTGAGGGGCAGAAGCACATCCTCGGCAGGGGGAAGCTCCTCTCCCGGGCGATCGAATCAGACCGTATCGGTTCCATCATCCTCTGGGGGCCGCCCGGCACAGGGAAAACCACGCTCGCGGAGGTCATTGCCAACGCGACACACAGTCATTTTGAAAGGATGAGCGCAGTCATGGCGAACGTGGACATCCTGCGCAGGGCCATCTACAGCGCGGAGAACCGCCTTCGGGAGCGGGGTGAGAAGACCATCATTTTCATAGACGAGATTCACCGCTTCAACAAGGCGCAACAGGACGTGCTCCTGCCGCACGTCGAGAGGGCGACCATCTCGCTGATCGGTGCAACGACGCACAACCCGTGCTTCTATGTCAATGCCCCCCTGCTCTCGCGCTCGCTCCTCTTCGAGCTGCGCCCCCTGGGGAGGGAAGAGCTGCGCGCGATCATCGCGCGCGCCCTTGCTGACCCCGAACGGGGGTTGGGGAAGGCATCGGTGATTGTTGATGCGCGCGCCATGGAGCACATCCTCGCGATGTGCGACGGCGACGCGCGCCGGGCGCTCAATGCGATTGAGCGGGCGGCCCTCACCACCCTGCCGGAAAAGGACGGTTCCGTCCACGTTACCCTGGGGGTGGCCGAGGATTCTGCCCAGAGCAAGGCGGTCGTCTATGACAGGGACGAGGACGGACACTACGATACGATATCGGCGTTCATCAAGAGCATGCGCGGGTGCGACCCGGACGCAGCCCTCTACTGGATGGCGAAGATGATCTACGCGGGGGAGGACCCGCGTTTCATCGCCAGGAGGATCATCATCTGCGCTGCTGAGGACGTGGGGAATGCCGACCCCCACGCCCTCCTCGTGGCGACGGCTGCGATGCAGGCAGTCGAGTTTGTCGGGATGCCTGAGGCGAGGATACCGCTCGCGCAAGCTGCCATCTACGTTGCCTGTGCTCCCAAGAGCAACGCCTCGTACAGCGGCATCGAGAAGGCTCTGGAGGAGGTCCGCACCCGCCCGACGATGGAGGTGCCCGACGCCGTCAAGGGAACGGGCTATGCGGGCGCCGCGCGGCTCGGGCGCGGGAAGGGTTACACGTATGCACACGGGCCCCAGAGTGTTACGGGCGCGCCGGACCTCACACCTGAGCCCGTCTGCTTTTACAAGCCGTGGGCGAGCGGATACGAGAGGGTGATCAAAAGGAGATTGGAGTTGTGGCGTAGGAAAGAAAAGGGGAGCGCTGAGGCCGAGACGAATGCAGCAGGGAAGAGGCATTGATGAAAAGGGCCGGCTCCGGGCGGAGTTGCTGAAGAAGAGAAACAGCCTTCCGCCGGACGAGCGCCGACATCTCAGCGAGCGGATCGCGAATGCGCTGAGGGGTCTAGACGAGTTTCGGAAGGCGCGGCGGATTATGTTTTATGTGGCGGTTAAAGGAGAGGTGGGAACGGAAGATCTGATACGGGAATGTCTTGCGGGGGGGAAGCTGGTGAGCGTACCCTGCTGTGACCCTGCGAGCGGGCGCATCAGCGCGGCCGGTATCAGGGATTTTGACCGGGACCTGGCGCAGGGATGCTATGGAATCCCTGAGCCCATCGGAGAAAGGAGAGAGACAGTCGCCGCAGCGGACATCGACCTCTTCATCGTCCCCGGCGTCGGATTCGATTGGACGGGAGTGCGGCTGGGGTGGGGGAAAGGCTACTACGATTCTTTTCTCGCCGCAGCCGCTGCGCGCGCGGTGAAAATCGGGCTCGCATACGAAGCACAGGTGTTGCCGCTCATCGAACCGGGCGGCCACGACGTCGCCATGGACAAGATTATCACTGAGGAGAGAGTGATCGATTGCAGGAAGATACGGAGCAGCATAAAACAGCCATAAGGATTAAGCCCTAAGTAATAAGCCCTTATGGGCTCACTACTTAGTGCGCACCGCTTAATCCTTTATAAATACGGGAGGATAGAAAATATGATCGCGTTTCTGAAGGAGCAATTCCTCGCCCTGACCATCCTCGCTGCCGCGGTCGGAGCATGTGCCGGCTACTTTGCCAGGCGCGTCATGGCTGACAGGAAGCTCTCAGACGCCGGCGCCCAGGCTAAGAAAATTCTTGATGACGCGGAGCGCGAAGCGAATAACAAGCGGCGGGAAGCGGAGATATACGCGAAGGACGAGCTGCACAAATCACGCGCCGAGTTTGATCGGGAAACCAAGAACAGACGCAAAGAGCTGACCGGCCTTGAGGCACGCGTCGTGCAAAAAGAGGAGAACCTCGAGCGCAAGGTTGCCCTGCTGGAAAAGAAAGAGCAGACGTTAGCCAGGCTGGAGCGTGAGCGAGAGGCCCACGCGCAGGCCCTTGAGCAAAAACAGAAGGAGCTCGACGTCATTCTGGAGGAGGAGCGGAAGCGATTGCAGAAAGTGGCGGGACTGAGCCGCGACGAGGCGAAGCAGCTGTTGCTCAACAAGCTCGAAGACGAAATCAGACGCGACGCGGCGGCGATGGCGCGCCGCATCGAGGAGGAGGCAAAAGAGACCGCAGACAAGCAGGCGAAAAAGATCATCTCGCTGGCAATCCAGCGGTACGCGGCAGACTACGTTTCGGAGACGACCGTGACGAGCGTCCCCCTCCCCAACGATGAGATGAAGGGCCGGATCATCGGGCGTGAGGGGCGGAACATCCGCGCCATCGAGGCGGCCACCGGGGTTGATGTCATCATTGATGACACGCCGGGTGCGGTTGCGCTCTCCAGCTTTGACCCGATACGCAAAGAGATCGCGCGGATCACGCTGGAGCGGCTGATCGCGGACGGCCGGATCCACCCCGCGCGGATAGAGGAGATCGTGGAGAAGGTGAAAAAGGAGGTGGATGCCACCATCCGGGAAACCGGCAAGCAGGCCGCATTTGATCTGGGCATCCACGATTTGCACCCCGAGCTCATCAGGTTGCTCGGGCGGCTCAAGTTCCGCAGCAGCTACGGCCAGAACGTGCTCCAGCATTCCAAAGAGGTGGCGTGCGTGATGGGGATCATGGCCGCCGAGCTCCAGCATGATATCCAGGTCGCAAAGCGGATCGGGCTCCTCCATGATATCGGCAAGGCGGTTGACCACGAGGTGGAAGGGGCGCACGCGGTGATCGGGGCTGATATTGCGAAGAAACACGGTGAGTCGCCCGAAATCGTCCATGCGATCGCGGCGCACCATAATGATGTGGAGCCCAGTTCGATCTTCGCGGTGCTCGCCTCCGCGGGCGATGCGATATCCGCCGCCAGGCCGGGGGCGCGGTCGGAAACGCTCGAGGCGTACATCAAGCGGCTTGAGAACCTTGAGAAGCTCGCGATGGCGTTTCGAGGCGTCCATCACGCCTATGCCATCCAGGCGGGGCGTGAGATCCGGGTCATGGTCGAGCCGGATAAGATCGACGACAACCAGGCCTTGCAGATTGCGCGTGATATCACCAAAAAGATCCAGGATGAGCTTGAGTATCCTGGCCAGGTCAAGGTGGTGGTCGTCAGGGAAACGCGGGCCGTGGAATACGCCAAATAAAGCTGTAAGCTGTAAGCTTTAAGCTATAAGCTAAATAGGTTTTGAATCTTATAGCTTACTGCTTACAGCTTAGGGCTAATTATATGATTACTATCCTGATGTGCGGCGATATTGTCGGGAAGCCGGGGAGAACAGCGGTGAGAGAACTGCTCCCCGTCCTGAAGAAACGATTTTCAGTTGACTGTGTCATCGCCAACGCCGAAAATGCGGCTGGCGGGTCCGGCCTGACCCCCGACACGGTGAGCGAACTCATCTCCTCAGGGGTACAGGTGCTCACCTCGGGCGACCATATCTGGAAGAATAAGGCCGTGCACGAGATCATCGGGAGAGAGGAGCGGCTCCTGCGCCCCGCGAACTATCCCGTGCAGGTGCCGGGACGCGGGAGCGTGGTGCTCACCGTCGGGAGCGGGGTGAGGGTAGGGGTGATCAACCTGCTCGGCCGTGTGTTCATGAAGCCGGCTGAGTGCCCCTTCGCCGCCGCGATGAGGGAGCATGACGCGATTCGAGCGGAGACCCCCGTCATCGTGGTTGATATCCACGCCGAGGCGACATCGGAGAAGATCGCCATGGGGCGCTATCTCGACGGGAAGGTGACCGCGGTGGTCGGCACGCACACGCACGTGCAGACCGCCGACGAGCAGATATTCCCCGGCGGGACCGCGTACATCACCGACGTGGGAATGACCGGCCCCACTGTATCAATCCTGGGGAGGGAGATCGAACCGGTGGTCAGTCACTTTCTCACGCAGATGCCCGAGCGATTTAATGTGGCGAGCGAGGGAGTCGAGTTCCAGGGCGTGCTCATACGGGCGGACGAGCATACCGGCAAAGCGGCGGGGATTGAGCGGATACGGGAGAAATTAAATCCCAAATCCCAAATCCCAAATCCCAACCAATAGACACCACTTGTCATTTGGTATTTGTCATTTGCATTTTGTCATTGGTCCACTTTGTCATTTGGTATTTGTCATTTGTCATTTTTGAGTAGGGGGTGTGCAGTGCCTCAGCCGGCGGGTAAGAAAATCTACAGCGTCAGCGAGATCACCCGTGAGATCAAGGTGCTGCTGGAGGGGCGATTCCCCGGCGTGTGGGTTGAGGGAGAGATCTCGAACACCCGCACACCGGGCTCGGGCCACATCTACTTTACGCTCAAGGATGAGGGGAGCCAGCTCCAGGCGGTGCTATACCGCTCCCAGCTCACGCGGAACAGATTTGACCTGAGAGACGGATTGCAGGTGATCGCATTCGGCGACGTATCCGTCTATGCGAAGGGGGGGCGCTACCAGCTCACCGTTGCCGCGATCGAGCCCAGGGGGCTCGGGGCGCTCCAGCTCGCCTTCGAACAGCTCAAGCAGCGCCTGGCCCAGGAGGGCCTTTTCGCCCCGGAGAGGAAAAAGCCGATTCCCCTCCTGCCGCAGCGGATAGGAATTGTCACCTCTCCCACCGGCGCCGCCATACGAGATATCCTTACGGTGATACAGCGCCGTTTCGCCAACGTGCGTATTCTCATCAGCCCGGTGCGCGTGCAGGGGGAAACGGCCGCGGGAGAGGTCGCAGAGGCGATTGATGGATTCAACGCGCGCGCTGACGTGGACGTGATCATCGTCACGCGGGGGGGCGGCTCCCTGGAAGACCTCTGGGCATTCAACGAGGAGGCGGTCGCGCGGGCCATCGCCCGTTCGCGCATACCGGTGATCTCCGCCGTCGGACACGAGATAGATTTCACCATTTCCGATTTTGTCGCTGATCTCCGGGTGCCGACCCCCTCGGCCGCCGCCGAACTTGTGATCGCCGCGAAGTCCGAATTGCAGGGAACGATAGAGACGCTCTCTTCGAAACTCTCATCGGCCATCAGCGAGAGGATCTCCTCCCTGCGCAACCGATTGCGCCTCTGCGAGAAGAGCTATGTATTTCAAGCCCCGCGTAACATGGTGCGCCAGCACCAGCAGCTGCTGGATGAACTCGAAAGCAGGCTCCAGAGGTCATTTCAGCATAGGATTGAGCTCATCCGCAACCGCCTGGGTGCGGTCGCGGGGAAGCTGGAGAGCCTCAGCCCGCTCGCGATACTTGCGCGGGGGTACAGCGTGATCATGCGCGAGAGGGACGGTGCGGTCGTGAGCGCTGCCGCTCAGGTGATCCACGGCGATATCGTGCGCGCCCGCCTTCACCGCGGAGGATTCACCGCCTCGGTGAGAGAAATAGTAGATACTGCCGACAGTTTAAGGCAAAAAGCCTAAAGAGATGGATGCCACAGCCGAAAGCTTAAAGCCGAAAGCCTAAAGAGATGAGGTCACAATAAACGTTCGGTTTTACACTTTCAACTTTACACCTAAAACTTTCAACTGCAGTCGAGGTGCCTATGCCGAAGGACAAAAAGCCCACATTCGAGGACGCGCTCAAGCGACTGGAAGAGATCGTCGCCTTGATGGAGGATGAACATACCCCGCTGGAAGAGGCGCTCCAGCGCTACGAGGAGGGGATCAAACTCGCCAGGTTCTGCGCGCACACGCTGGATGCCGCGGAGAAAAAGATAGAGATCCTGAGCAAGGGAGCTGATGGCGAGATCGCTGCGATGCCGTTCTCTGGCGCAGACGCCGGTGAAGCTTCTGATGAGCGTTTGGCCCCTCCCCCGAAGCGGCGCTCCTCAGCCCCCCACGCAGAGGAGCGTGAGGAGGGAGAGCAATTCCTCCTTTAGGCAAGGGAATGGTATTCGCTCTTCCCCCTGACATCTTGCTGCCGGGATACACTATACATTGTATTTCATCGGAACATATACAGTAGCAGAATGGAAGGCGAGAAATATGTGGACTTTCCCCATTTTTCGCTGCGAACCTTCAATGTTTCACCACGGAGGACACGGAGAAGCACGGAGAACACTGAGGATGAGTATTTATAACCTTTTGGCCTTCTCTATGATACACAATCTCCGTGCCCTCCGTGCTCTCCGTGGTGGAAAATTGATTTTTAAGTAATGGATTTGGGAATTGATTGGGGAGCCACGTGCGGTAATGGAACGTTATCTGGAGCTGATCGAATCGCCGGAAGACCTTAAATCCTTGAGCCCCGGCGAGCTTGAGTCTCTCGCGCAGGAGATCCGTGAGAGGCTCATCAGCGTGGTATCGGTCACCGGCGGGCACCTCGCCTCGAGCCTGGGCGCCGTTGAGCTCGCGATCGCCCTCCACTACGTATTCGATTGCCCCCGCGATAAAATTGTCTGGGATGTGGGCCATCAGGCCTACGCGCACAAGATTCTGACGGGGAGGAACGGGGCATTCCCGTCTTTGCGCAGGGCGGGGGGGCTTTGCGGCTTCCCCCGGCGCGCTGAGAGCGAGTACGACTCTTTTGGCGCGGGCCATGCGAGCACCGCTGTCTCTGCCGCGATGGGCATGGTCGCCGCGCGCGATGCCCGCGGCGGGGATGAGAAGATCATCGCCGTCATCGGCGATGGCTCGCTCACGGGGGGGCTCTGCTACGAGGCCTTCAACAACTCGGGGCAGCGGGCGTCGAACCTCATTGTCATTCTCAATGACAATGAGATGTCCATATCGAGGAACGTGGGTGCGATCTCGGCCTATTTGAATAAGATCATTACCTCTCCCGCGTATAACCGGGTGAAGAGCGATATGCAGACGATCGTGAAGAGCATCCCCGCGATCGGCCAGCGGATGTTTGAGACGGCGCGCCGGCTCGAAGAGAGCCTCAAGAACCTCGTCGCGCCGGGCATCATTTTTGAGGAGCTGGGATTCCGCTATTTCGGCCCGATTGACGGGCACGATATCCCGAAGCTGGTTGCAATATTGAATCGCCTGGCGGAGATCGATCAGCCGGTCATCCTGCACGTCCTCACCCGGAAGGGGAAAGGGTATGTGCACGCCGAGCGGCACCCTGAATATTTTCACGGGACGAGCCCCTTTGACATCGGCACGGGCAGACCCAAAAAAGAGAGCGCGGGTCCGACCTACTCTGAGCTATTTGGGAGCACGCTGGTCGAACTGGCCCGTAAGGATCCTGCAATCTTTGCCGTCACCGCCGCAATGTCATCCGGGACAGGCCTCGACCGGTTCGCGGAAGAGTTCCCGGACCGCTTCTTTGACGTGGGCATCGCCGAGGAGCACGCGGTGGTGTTCGCGGCGGGATTGGCCGCGAGCGGCTGCAAGCCCGTGGTCGCCGTTTACGCAACCTTTCTGCAGCGCGCCTATGATCAGATCGTCCATGATGTCTGCCTGCAGCAGCTCCCCGTGGTGTTTGCCGTTGACCGCGGGGGTGTCGTGGGTCCCGACGGCCCGACGCATTCAGGCCAGTTCGCGCTATCATACCTGAGGCATATCCCGAATCTTGTGCTTATGGAGCCCGCTGATGCGGGCGAACTGGAGGGGATGCTCAGGGGAGCGATCGAGTGGGGGAAGCCCGCTGCGATTGTGTACCCGAAGGCCGGTAGCGGCCGTCATCCCGAACATGTCGCGGGAGAGACCATTACATTTGGTAAGGCGCGCGTGGTGAGCGAGGGGGATGACATCGCGCTCATGGCAGTCGGCCCCATGGTGCGGACTGCGGGGGATGTAGCAGCCAGGATCGCGAAGCAGGGGATACGCGCCACCGTCATCAATGCGAGGTTTATCAAGCCCCTTGATGCCGAGGCGATCGTCGCTGTGGCAACGCGCACCGGCCGCCTGGTCACGCTCGAGGAAAACGCGATCCAGGGGGGCTTCGGGAGTGCGGTGCTCGAACTCACGGCGGAGAGGGGACTCTCGCAGGTCGACATTCTGTGCATCGGCATCGAGGATCGTTACGTGGAGCAGGGGGGGCGGGAAGAAATAATGGCGGCGCTCGGCCTTGACGCGGATTCAATTGCGCGCAGGGTCAGAGAGTGGTACAAGCGGTTGAGGGTTAATCGAACCGTAGGGGCTTGATTCATCAAGCCCGCGTTTAACTCGGGTTCGATAAATCGAACCCCTACAATAATGAGATGAATAAGTCAGTCTTGGTGAACAAAGTCAGACTCGACAGGCTTCTCGTGGAGCGGGGCTTCTTCCCCAGCGGGGAAAAAGCCCGCCGCGCGGTCATGGCGGGGGAGATCAGGGTTGACGGCCGGCCTGAGGATAAGCCGGGGAAAGCGGTGAAGTCCGATAGCCTGCTGGCGGTACTGAGCAGGTATCAGTACGTAGGGAGGGGAGGGGAGAAGCTCGCCGCGGCGCTGCAAACATTCGGCATCTCCGTATCCAGGAAGAAATGCCTGGACATAGGAGCTTCAACCGGGGGGTTTACCGACTGCCTGTTGCAGGCGGGCGCCGCCGCGGTGGTTGCCGTTGATGTCGGCCATGGTCAGATGGCGCAGCGTGTGCGCGAGGATCCCCGCGTCACGCTTCTCAATCGAACAAACGCCCGATATCTCAAGAGGAGCCATCTGCCATACGAGCCGGAACTGGCGACGATCGATGTGTCCTTCATATCGCTCGATAAAATCATTCCCGCGGTGGTAGAGATTATCGGCCCGGGGGCGGAACTGGTGGCGCTCATCAAGCCGCAGTTTGAGGCGGGGAGGAAGGATGTGGGGCGCGGGGGCGTGGTCAGAGACGGGCGCGTGCACGCGAGCGTGATCTGGAATGTGTGCGAGATGTGCGAAGCGAACAGCCTGACGGTCCGCGGTCTGATGGAATCCCCGCTCCGGGGCCCCGCGGGAAACAAGGAGTTCTTCATCTACGCAATAAAAGAGCGCACGGGAGACAACAGCCGGTATCCGGGGAAATGAAAACAGTGGCTCTTGTGGTAAATGTCCTGAAAAAAGATGCGCGCGCCGCGCTCGGCGAGCTCGTCCCCTTTTTAAAGGGGAGAGGGATTGCGGTGATCGCCGATCGAGAAACGGCAGAGCTCATCGGGGATACGACGATCGGGAGGGAGGCGGAGGCCCTGAGGTCAGAGGCTGAATTGTTGGTGGCGGTGGGTGGCGATGGGACGGTGCTTAAAGCGGCGCGCATGCTCGAGGGGGTCCATATCCCCCTCATGGGAATCAACCTTGGCGGGCTCGGTTTTCTCACCGCCGCTACCCTTGACGGAGCCAGGGAGCTTCTGGAAAGGGTCATACGTGGCGATTACAGATCCGAAGAGAGGTTGCTCCTCGAGGTGGCGCTCAGGAGGAACGGGCGTGAGCTCTTCAGCCATGTGGTGCTCAATGACGCGGTTATTGCCAGGGGGACGCTATCGAGGCTGATCGCGCTTGACACGTTTATCAATGACGAGTACCTCGTCACGTATAGTTCAGACGGTCTGATCGTATCAAGCCCCACAGGTTCGACGGCATATTCCCTGTCGGCCGGCGGGCCACTTGTATCCCCTGATACAGATGCTATAATTATTGCGCCTATATGTCCTCACATGCTCACCAACAGGCCCCTCATCGTCCCGGACAGCAAGAGGGTGCGGATTGTGGTATCGGCGAGGGCAGGGGACGGCACGCTGACCCTCGATGGCCAGGTCAGGGAAATGCTCCAGGGAGGCGATGAGGTTGTCGTCGAGGGATGCGGCACAAAACTGAGGCTGGTAGTTTCTGCCGAGAAGAGCTACTTCCAGCTCCTCAGGGAGAAGTTGCACTGGGGAGGCCGTGCGCTCCATGGCTAAGGTCACCATAGAAAGGCAGCGATGCAAGGGCTGCGGGCTCTGTGTCGAGGCATGCCCGCAGGGTGTCATCGTGATGTCAAAATCCCTCAACGAAAAGGGCGTGCATTTTGCCCAGCCCGCGCGGCTCGAGGACTGCACGGGGTGCGCGCTCTGCGCGACTATGTGTCCCGAGGTGGTCATAGAAGTGGAGAAATAAAGAAGCAGTAAGCTCTAAGCTGTAAGTCGTAAGATAATATCGAAGGGAATAATGGCGTATACATTCAGGGATATAAAAGTTTGGCAAAAGGCGCATAGATTTGTGTTAGAGGTATATAAAATCAGTGAGAAATTCCCCAGTTCAGAAAGATATGGGTTAACAGCGCAGATTAGGAGATCGGCAATCTCTATCCCTACTAATATAGCTGAGGGATACAAGAGAAGAAGTGATAAGGATTTTGCCCATTTCCTTAATATGGCTGATAGTTCTTTAGAGGAAACCAAGTATCATTTATTATTGGCGAGTGATCTCGGCTATCTGACTAATAGCGACTATAGCAGGTTTTCTGAATTAGCGGACGAAATTGGGCGAATGTTATCAGGTTTTCAGAAGAAGCTTACGACTTAGGGCTTATAGCTTATGGCTGGTATGAAATTGATGTGCGGGAACGAGGCGCTCTCAGAAGCTGCAATCATGGCGGGGTGCCGCTGCTACTTCGGCTACCCGATCACCCCCCAGAATGAAGTCACCGGCTACATGTCCCGCCGCATGCCTGAGGTGGGGGGGCAGTTTGTCCAGAGCGAGAGCGAGGTGGCAGCCATCAACATGGTATTCGGGGCGGCGGTGGTGGGAGCGCGCGCGATCACCTCTTCCTCGAGCCCCGGGATCAGCCTCATGCAGGAGGGGATCTCCTACCTCGCAGGCAACGAGCTGCCGGCGGTCGTTGTGAATATCATGCGTGGCGGACCGGGCCTCGGCAATATCGGCCCGAGCCAGGCCGACTATTTCCAGGCGACTCGCGGGGGGGGACATGGCGACTACCACACCCTCGTGCTCGCCCCCGCGAGCGTTCAGGAGCTGGTGGACCATGTCTTCCTGGCATTTGACATCGCCGACAGGTACCGTAATCCGGTGATCATTCTGGGAGACGGCGTGCTCGGCCAGATCGTCGAGCCCGTGGAGATCGGGCCGCGGGAGAAGAGCGATCTCCCGAACAAAGACTGGGCGCTCACCGGCTGTCGCGGCCGCAGCGCGAAAAAGATCAGATCGCTCGTGCTCGGCGAGAATGAGCTCCTCACGCACAACCGTGCGCTCCAGGCGAAATACCGGATGATCGAACAGAATGAGATCAGGTACGAAACAGTGGAGACGGCGGGCGCGGAGATGCTCCTGGTGGCGTACGGGACACCGTCGCGCACCTGTCGTGCGGTTTTGAAAAAGTGCCGGAATGAGGGTTACCGGATAGGATTTTTCAGGCCGATCACCCTCTGGCCGTTCCCATACGAGGCGCTGGCGGAAGCCGCCCGCGACGCGCGCGCGGTGCTGGTGGTTGAGATGAGCGCCGGTCAGTTGGTCCAGGATGTGCGGCTCGCCATCCACGACGACCAGAAAGTCGTGCTGCTCGGCAAACCGGGCGGCGAGGTGATCCAGACTTCGGAGGTTGAAACAGAGGTCGAGAAGCTGATCGCGCTGCACCATCTGAAGAGGCGGTAGGGAAGAGCGATAGAGAGATCAAGCTATCGAGCTATCGAGTAACTATGAAGAAGATATTCTCCAGGCCGAACAGTTTGAAAAATGTCGAGACGCACTACTGCGGCGGCTGCGGCCACGGCATTGTGCACCGCTTGATCGCCGAGGCGGTGGATGAGCTGGGAATCCGGGAGAGGATTGTGGGCATCGCTCCTGTGGGATGCGCGGTGCTCGCCTACGACTATTTCAATTTTGACGTGACCGAGGCGGCGCACGGGCGGGCGCCCGCGGTCGCCACGGGGATGAAGAGGGCCCGGCCCGACCTCATCGTCTTTACGTACCAGGGAGACGGAGATCTGGCCGCGATAGGCATGGCGGAGATCATCCACGCCGCGAACAGGGGAGAGAATATCACGGTCTTTTTCGTGAATAACGGGGTGTACGGAATGACCGGTGGACAGATGGCTCCCACGACGATGATCGGGCAGAAGACGGAGACGTCGCCACGCGGGCGATCGATCCAGGGGGAGGGGAGCCCGATCAAGGTTGCAGAGCTGCTCGCGCAGTTTGACAGCGTGAAATTCATAGAACGGTGCACCATAAACAAACCAAAAAACGTCAACAGGGCGAGAGCCGCGATTAAAACCGCGCTCCAGATGCAGGTCGAGGGAAAAGGGTTTGGCTTCGTGGAGATCCTCTCACCCTGCCCCACGTACTGGGGATTGGAGCCGCGCGTGGCCATGAAGATGATCGATGAGCGGATGACAGAGGTCTTCCCCCTTGGAGAACTCAAGCGTGTCTCGCAGGATGTGAGGCCATAGTCATGGGTGATAAAAAGCCAGAGGAGGAACGGGTCATCATCGCCGGCTTTGGCGGCCAGGGCATCATGTTCATGGGCAAGCTCCTCTGTTATGCCGGTATGATGGAGAAGAAGCATGTGACCTACATGCCCTCATACGGCGCGGAGGTGCGCGGCGGGACCGCCTATTGCAACGTCATCATATCCTCCGAGGAAATCCCCTCGCCTGTCGTGTCAGAACCCACCACCGCGATCATTATGAACAGCCCCTCGCTGGTCAAGTTTGAACCGATCGTGTCAAAAAAAGGATTGCTGATCGTCAACACGTCGCTGGTGACGCGGCTCGTCAAGCGCAAGGATATCGGGGTGATTCAAGTCGCGGCGACGAACATCGCGGACCGTCTGGGCAACACTCGAGTGGCAAATATGGTCGCCCTCGGTGCATTCCTGGCCACGCGCAGTGTGGTGGAACTGTCAACGGTCATGGCTGCCGTCCAAGAGGTGCTGCCCAGCTACCGCCAGCACCTCGTTGAGATAAATCGCCAGGCGCTCCTCGAGGGGAAGCGCTATGTCGATTCCCATAGCTCGGCTGCGATATGGAGCCGGATCACGCGCGGCTTCGGCTTTGGATGATTATTTTAAGCCGCGGATTTACGCGGATGGGAACGGATTTTAAAAGCCGTGTGGTTCTTCTTTTTCAATTGGGTTCAATACATCAGCGTGAATCCGCGATTATCCGCGGCGGGCTTCAAACATTCTGTGTTCATCTGTGGTTTCTCTTTTACGATTTCCCCCTTTTTGAGAGCTGACGATGTATTCGGCAAGATCAAGTGAGTCTCCAGTCCGAGTGCGTTTCGCGCCGAGCCCGACCGGTTACCTCCACATCGGCGGAGCAAGGACCGCCCTTTTCAACTGGCTCTTCGCGAGGCATTCCGGGGGCGTCTTCATCCTCCGCATCGAGGATACCGACATCCAGCGCTCTACCCGGGAATCGATCGACGCGATCATTGAGAGCATCCGGTGGCTCGGCCTGGACTGGGACGAGGGGCCGATCCTCCAGTCGCAGCGGGCGCGTGTGCACGCTGAGTACGCAGACCGCCTCGTCCGGGAGGGGAGGGCGCACCTCTCCGACGAGAAGAGGGGCGCGCGTCCCGCGGTCATCCTCAAGGCCCCCACGGAGCGGATTGTCGTTGATGACCTCGTTCACGGCACTGTTGAATTCGCTCCCGAAGTCGTTGGCGATCTCGTGCTCATCAAATCAGACGGGACCCCGACGTATAATTTCGCGTGCGTCATTGATGATTCGGAGATGGGCATCACGCACATTATCCGGGGTGACGACCACCTGAGCAATACCCCGAAGCAGCTCGTGCTCTATAGATCCCTTGGATTGTCGGCACCCCTCTTCGCCCACGTCCCCCTCATCATGGGCCCCGATGGTTCCCGATTGAGCAAGAGGCATGGCGCGACCTCCGTGGGCCAATTCCGCGCTGAGGGTATTGTGCCGGAGGCGCTGGTCAATTTCCTCGCGCTCCTCGGCTGGTCCCCCGGGGACGACCGCGAGATGATGTCGCTCGAGCAGCTCATCGCCGCCTTCTCTCTCGATCGGGTGAGCAAAAAGAGCGCGGTGTTCGACACGAAGAAGCTCGCCTGGCTCAATATGCAATATTTCAAGCTCAGGCCGCCGGCTGAGATCGCGCGGATGGCGCTCCCGTATTTCAAGGAATTCGGCGTGCCGCCAGAAGCGGTCGCCCTGCCGCGGCTGGAAGCCGTCGTCCGGCTTCTGGGGGAAAGGTTCAGGACCCTCCGCGAGCTTGCGGAAAAGTCGCACTATTTCTTCACGCGAACCGTGCATATCAACGACAAGGCGTTCGAAAAGCACCTGCGAAAAGAAGGCGCTGCGACGGCGATCAGGGGGATCGTCGCCTGCCTGGCAGCGCTCAAGGAATTCACGCCGGAGACCATCGAACACGAGATGCGCGCGATCATCGCAGCGCGCGGCGTCAAGCCCGGCGAACTGATCCAACCGGTGCGGGTCGCGGTCACAGGGCGCACGGAGACCGCAGGCATTTTCGAAAC
>Ga0315281_10003448_pt1 | contig 23136 bp, 15 predicted proteins | sample YL17G07_0_MG_FD_204540 | JGI IMG/M metagenome (GOLD analysis project Ga0315281, IMG submission 204540) | Sediment microbial communities from Yellowstone Lake, YNP, Wyoming, USA - YL17G07_0 | ecosystem: Environmental > Aquatic > Freshwater > Lake > Sediment | place: USA: Wyoming | collected... | reverse complement strand
TAATGGCGCGAATCCTTCGACTTCGCGCCGCGCACGCTTCGCGCGAGCGGAGCGAAGCGCAGTCGAGGCCGTCTCGCCCCGGCGGGCCGGGTCTCGCGGCCCGAACGGGGGACGCGGCGCTCCGCTCGGGATGCTTGGAGTGTCAAGTGACCTTGGTTGTGGCCCGGTCGGGCCGGAGTTGAGCGGTAGCGTGAAGATAGACATGGTGGATGGCTTCAGGGCAAGTCTCGGTGTTCCAGTGAATGAGGACGCGAATGCAACGGGGCAGACCGCCGGGCACAACCATTTCACTCGCGCACAGGAGAGCCACGTCGGCCCAGCCCAGTTCACGCGCCGCGCGCGCCGGTGGCTCGGCGGTCAAATCCGGCGTCACCGTAAAGATGACGCTGGCGATGTCCGCCGGGTCGAGCCGGTTGGCCGTCACGATTGCTGCCAACAGTTCCCGTGTGGCGTGACGAATCACATCCGCAGTATCAGTTTCCGCGATAGTTGCTCCACGAATGCCTCGAACTGGCATAGCCTTTGTCTCCTGTTTACCCCCATCCCCGGCCACCTGCCCCCCGAACTGGGGGGTTCCCCCGTCGGGAAACGCACCGACAGGGGAAGGGAGTCTCCTCCCCTGTTCGCGGTTTCGCGAAGCGCGAACGGGGGAGAGTCAGGGGGGCAAAATAAAAACCGCGAAGCCGTTATGCTTCGCGGTTTTGGGTGACAGTGTCTGTCCAGCCTCTACTCAAACGCAAGCAACGGCAACGCGTAGGCGGTAACCGTAAAAGTAATACGCATAAAAGTAGAAGCCTGATTGCTGTTTCATCACTCGTGAAGATAACACAGTCCCGCCCAATCGGCCTCAGCAGTTTGCACAAAAGGCGCCAGCAGTTTTTGTATGCGCTCACAGGTTGACGCTTCCCCAAGGCCCATGTTAGACTCGCCGCCGTGTTCACGCGCTATTATTGCCTTGCCGACACTCATCATGATGCTCCCTAAGGGTGTGTCGGGTCGCGCGTGTGTTCTGCGGTAACATTCGCCCCGGCATATCCACCGGGGCTTTTTTATTTACCCCCTCCCGCCCTCCCTCGTCCGCGCAGTTCGCGGATGGGGGAGGGGTTGGGGTGGGGGTTGTGAAAGGACTCCCATGACTTCACCTGACTCCCCCGTTTACGCCCATCCCGAGGGCAATCTGATTCCGGTTGGCGACTACCTCACCCAGCTGTCTCCCATCCCGCCCTCGCGGATGTTCCTGATTAACAAGAGTCTCTCCGTTTATCGCCAATCGCATCCCGACGGAAGGACCTTCGACGCCTCGCAGGGTGACGGCGGCGCGAGCCTGCCCGGCGTCCCGAAGGAAGTGCTGGAACGCGCGCATCAATTGCAAATGGAACACGGCACGGCCTACGATATGCCGTTTGGCACGGAGGCCTATCGCAAAGCCGTTGTGGAAAAATATTGGAAGCTGGACGCGGCGAGCGGCCTCGGCCCGAACAATGTGCTGGCCACGCAGGGCGGGCGCGATGCGCTGATGAAGGCGTATACCGCGATGCTGACCCTCGGCCACGGGCGGATGGGCGACCCGATCGTCGTCTCGCGCGTCCCGTGGATTTCGTACAACTGGGGCCCGTACGGTGTCGGCGCGAACGTGCTCCTCGCGCCGGGCCGCGCCGAGGACGGATGGGCGTATTCCGAGGCAGGTCTTGCGGCCTGCGTGGACTTCGCGGCCCGGAGCGGGCGCAAGGTAGCAGGCCTCGTCGTTACCAACCCCGACAACCCCACCGGCGCGACCATCTCCGCCGAAAAGCAAGCCGCCCTCGCTAAAGCCGCGCTCAAAGCGGGCGTGGCCTTCGTGCTATTCGACTGGATGTATCACTACGTCACCGACGAACAGCCGATGAACCTGAACTCGTTCCTGCAATTCTTCGACGCCGACGAGCGTAAACGGTTGATGTTTCTGGACGGTATCACCAAATCACTCGGCGGCTCAAACATCCGCAACTGCCACCTCATCGCTTCGGAAGACGTGGTCAAGTTCATCACCGCCCGCGCCTCGCACACCATCGTGCCGAGTTTCTATTCGGTGGCGGTGGCGCTGGCGGCTTACGAGCTGGGCTACGAGAAAGTCTCGCGCTCCATCGTCGAACCGACCAACGCCAGCCGCAAGGTGCTGAAAGATTTTCTGGTTGAACACAGCTTCCAGCACATTCTAGGCAAGGGCTATTACGCCTTCATCAACGTGAGCCAGTGGTTGCAAGCCAAAGGCTGGAAGGATAGCGAAGCCCTCGGCCAATATCTCGCCGAGCAAGTCGGTCTGGCCGTTGTCCCCGGCATCTACTTCTCCGAGTTCGGCGCGGAGTGGATCCGGTTCTCGTATGCGACGCCGGTGGAGAAGACGGTGGGGGCGGCGCAGAGGTTGGTGGAAGGGTTGAATGCTCTCTTATAAGAAAGTTTCGAGTTGGCGAGGCGGAGTTGACATGAACTCGGCGCGTTTACGGACGTGGTTACCCATTATCGGCGTCGGCGTTGTCGCCGCCGCTTTATATGCCGCCACGCTCATGACGGCGGTGGGCAGTTGTGAGCACGCCTATTGCGCCGACGTGGGCGAATTTCAGATTGCGCTCGCGGTGTGGGGGACCGTGCATCATACGGGCTACCCGCTGTATATGTTGCTGGGCTCACCTTTTGTCACGTTGTTACATTGGATGGGCCTTCCGCCAGCGGCGGGCGCCTCGGTCTACTCGCTCGTTTGGGAAGTCCTCGCAGTGATGGGCTTCGCGCTCATCGTCAGACGGTTGACTCAGAGCGCGTGGCTGGCGGTGGGCGCGAGTCTGATCGTCGCCGTTCTGCGGCCCATTTGGATTCATGGCTCCATCCCCGAAGTCTATAGCCTGAGCATGGCCCTCAGTGTTGCCATTGTGTGGGTCACGCTCGATTTGCGCGAGCAGTGGTCGGACACAAAAGGCTGGCTATTAGCCCTGCTCGGCGGCCTCGGCGTGGCGCATCACCGGCTCATCGCCATCTTGCTTGTTCCCGTTGGATTATTTCTTTTGCCCGCCGCGTGGCGCAGTAAAAATTTCTGGCGCTGGCTGGCGCTCTCGGCGTCGTGTTTCTTCGCGGGGTTTCTGCCTTATCTCGATATGCCTCTGCGCGTCTGGCTCGGCTCAAAGTGGAATTATGGCCGCCCGGAAACGTGGGACGGCTTCTGGTTCATCTTCTGGGGCAAAGAAGTGGCCGGTTGGCAAAAGCCCGATTTCCATCCGGTAGCCATCCTCTCTGCCGCGCAGGAAGCCTGGCAAGTGTTGCACGCTGAGTTCACCTTACCCGGACTCATCGTCATCGCGGCGGGTTCAGTCGTGGCGCTCATCCAGCGACGCACTCGCTCCATAGCCGCATTTTTCGGCGGCCTCGCGGTGGCCTATTTGCTTTTCACGACAATTTTCTTTAAAGCCGTTCTCATCGAAGCCGATTTGATGTTGCCCTTGCTGGCGTTCGTGGCGCTCCTCGCGCTCGGCTTAAGCAACTGGTCCCCGCGCGGCAGGCAGGTAACCGGTGTGGCCTTATGCGCCGCCAGTGTTTTCCTCGCCGCGCGCAATTATCCCGGCCTGTACGCGCTCACCCACACTCCGGACGCCACGAACTATACCCGTCTGGTCGAACAACTCGAAGCCCCGCCCGGCGCGGTGGTGATGGCCCCGTGGGGCGCGCGCTTTTTTGCCCTGCGCTACGCCCAATTGGTGGACGGCCACATGCCGCAGTGGAACATCGTTGACCACCGCGCCCATTTTGGCGAACTCGTGCAAGCCACCGATGGGCGCGTGTATACCGCGGCGGACACGCGCTATGTGTTTGACGTGGACTGGTGGACGCAACAACTCGGCGGCCCGCTCCGGGTGACGGCGGCCGGCCCGGACTTGGTGGCGCTGACCGCGCGGCCCCTCGATCCCGCGCCCGTGCGGGTTTACCCGCTGGCGGACGGGATCGCCCTCGCCCGCTGGGACGTGCGCCCCCTCGCCGACGGGCGAACCGACATCAGCCTCTACTGGACAGCGACGCGCACCCCCACTGCCGATTACAGCACTTACGTTCACGTCACCGATCAAAGTGAAATTAGCGCGCCGGAAGATCTCGTTGCTCAAGATGACTCGTTTGCGCCGGTGGCGGGCTGGTATCCCACCTCCCGCTGGCAACCCGACGAAGTCATCCGGGAAGACCATGTCGTTACCCTCCCGCCCGAGCGCCCCGCCCTAACGATCTTCGCGGGGATGTATTCGCGGGACGCGGCGGGGGATTTTGTGCAATTGGGGCAAGTGACCCTTCGCAAAATCAACGAACAGTGGGTCGTCCAACCATGAAGCTTTTCCACGTCCGTAAGTATTGGCTCTGGGCCGCGCTGGGCTATTTGTTCCTCACCCTCCTCATCACCTATCCCGTCGTCTTCCACCTCACCACCGCCATCGCCGGTGAAAGCAGTGGCGATACGCTGGAATTTGTCTGGTCCATGTGGTGGTGGAAACGCGCGCTGTTCGATTTGCACCAAAGCCCGTTGCAGATTAGCGTGATCAATTTTCCACAGGGCATCGAATTTCCTCTGCTCCCATTGATGTCGCAAGTTTTCCTGATGGGACTGCCGGTCACGGCGCTAGCCTCGCCGGTGCTGGCTTACAACCTCGTCTTTCTCGCCTCGTTTGTCTTAAGCGGGCTGGCCGGGTACGCCTTCTGCGTGGAACTTAGCGCAAACAAACTGGCCGGTTTTATGGGCGGCCTCATCTGGGCTTTCTTTCCAAACAAAATGGGCCATGCGCTTGCTGGACATTTGTTCCTTATGAACTTCGCGGCCTTTCCACTGATGGCGTTAGCCTGGGTACGGTTGCTGAAAACTCCGACGCGGGCGCACGCCATTTGGGCCGGGCTCAGCCTCGCCCTCGCGGCTACGCTTCATCCCATCTACCTTGCCTATTTCATCGCGCCTTTGCTCATCGCACTTCTTGGTCACGCGCTATGGGTCGAACGTCGGGCGTTCTGGACGCGCGAAAAAGTCCGGGCGCTGGTGATTGCCTTTGGGCTGAGCGCCGTCCTCGTCACGCCACTGCTCATCCCGGCCTTGATGCAAACCTTGAAGGGCAATCTTAGTTTTCTCGCCGAGCGCGGCGCAGTGGGATTCGCTTTTGACGCTCTCGGCTATCTCCTCCCGCCGCCCAATAATCCGTTTGTCCTCAAAACGCCCCTCGCCGCTTTAGCCGCGCGCGTGGCGACGTGGGAGACTCTGCACGAATACGAATCAATCGCGACGATTGGCTGGTTGCCTCTGCTCCTCGCGGTCATCGGCGCGCGCGCCCGTTGGGGCGAGAGTCGCGTGTGGGTTCTGCTCGGCCTCGCGGGTGCGGTCCTCGCCCTCGGGCCACTGCTCAAAGTCGGGGGCGACCTCGTCCACATCCCCGTTGACAACGGTTGGCATCCCCTTGTCATCCCGTATGCTTTCATCGGATGGTTGCCCTTCTTTCAATGGAGCCGCACGCCGGGACGTCTCGATGTCATCGTCATGTTGCCCGTCGCGCTTCTGGCGGCCTTCGGATTCAACACCCTCACCCGGACTCTCAAGCCAGTTCTGGCCCGCCTCGCGCTAGGCCTCGCTTGTGGCTTCATCGTGGCAGAGTATCTGGTTAAATTTCCATTCCCGACCATCCCGGTGACTGCACCTCCGGCCGTCCAAGCCTTGCGCGCGGACTCAGCGCCCCTCGCCGTCATTGACTTGCCCGTGCCGGACAACGGCGTGAACTTGCGCTCACTTTACTGGCAGACCATTCATCAACATCCGCTCGTGGGCGGGCGGGTTTACCGCGACATTCCCGATGGCCAGCTTCTGCACGAGTTCGTCACCCACCTCTTGCTCGACGATGACCCGGTCATTGCCCCCGCGCCCACTGCCGAACAACGCCGCGCCGTGTTGCAAGCCCTGCGCATTGGCTGGGTGTTATATGACGTTCAAGCCGACGCCGACGGTTCGGCGCATTCACAACTCACTACGCGCCTGGGGTTGCCGCGACTGGAAGACGGCGACGCGGCAGTGTTCGACATCCCGCGCGCTGACCTGTCTCCCGCCGACGTGGTGTGGAGTCTTGGCCCCGGCTGGGACCCCGCGACCGATTGGGGCGCGTGGCCCGCGCGCTGGTTCCACGACCGCGCGAGTGTGTATCTCTTCAGCGGGAGCGCGCGCCCCGCGCGGCTCGCGTTCAACACCGCGCCGGGGCCAGCCTTCCACCGGCTCAGCGTGCGCGTCAACGGCGTGTTGGTCGCGCATTTCGGCATCGGCGATTGGGGCGAGTATCACACGCCGGTCTTTCAACTCGCGCCGGGCTTCAACCGCCTTGAATTCGCTGACGACGACGGCTCCATCACTTACGTCGGCGACCCGCGCTGCGCGCAAGGCTCGCCCGTCTCCGGGCCGTACCCGGTGGTCCTGCCCTGTGACGCCGCCGACCGCGCCGCGCGCCAACTAAGTTTGCCCATGGCCAACTTGCGCTTCATTGCCGAAGACGAAGCCCTGCCCCTCACGCCCAGCGGCGCGACTTTCGGCGAGGCGCTTCAACTCGCGGGCTATGCCGTGCCCGCTACGGTTCACCCGGACGAGGCCGCGGCGTTGCATTTCGTCTGGCAATCCGTCGCGCCGATGAGTGAAGACTTCACCGTCTTTGTGCATCTCCTTGACCCCGCTGGCGCGCTCGTGGCCCAGAGTGACGCGCAACCCGTCGGCAATGCGTATCCGACTTCGGCGTGGGGCGTGGGCGATGTCGTCGCGTACAATATCGCGCTCAAACTTCCCGCCGACGCCGCGCCGGGACAATACACCGTGCGCGTGGGAATCTACCGCTGGCCGTCGCTGGAACGGCTGACCGTGGCGAATGTTGCCGGAGAACCAAGCGATGTTTTGCAATTGACGACCATCACCGTCTCGCCTTGATTGGAACGCCTCATGCCCTTTGACGTCAACAAGTTCGCCGAAAAATATCTCCTCGCCCGCGAGGCCGCGCTGAAGAGCAACTTCCAGAGCGGCACCTCGGGGTTCGAGTTGGAATGGAACATCCTCGATTCCGACTTCAAGCCCGTGCTCACCGTCGGCACCGGGCCGGACGAACAGAGTTTCATTGACTATCTGCTCGCCAGCGCCATCCCCGAGTGGGTCAGCGACCGCAGTCAGCGCGAGGTGTTTCACTGGATGATTGAGTGGGCCACGCGCCCACACTACTCGCCGGTCGGTGCGGTGTACGAGGCGCGGTTAATGGAAGCGGTGCTGATCAATGCCTTAGCGAAGGCCAGCCGCGAGTTTGGCGAAAGGCTGTTCATCTTTCACGGCAACTTGCTCTACCCCGCGCAAGTCGGGCATCACTCCATCCCGGGCGGATGGAACTTGGCCAAGCGGCGCTATCTGCAACGCTGTGTGGATATTTACGGCCAGAGCCTCGCCACTGCCGGGATTCACACGAATCTCTCACTGCCCGAACCGCTGTTGAGTTGGGACTTCATGCACCTCTCGCCCGCCGAGCGGGGCGACCCGCAAGCCCATCTCGACTCATACAAGAACCGCGTCTACATCGAAGCCACGCGCCTCATGCGCGCTTTCGCCGCGCTCTTCATCGCCACCAGCGCGGCCACGCCCATGCGGCCGGAGGTGCGTGACGGCCAGCCCGTCGTCGTCCTCAACGATATTGACTCGAACCGCAACTACACTTTCCCCAACCCCGAAACGCTCGACATCCCGAACCTGTACCGGACCCACGCCGATTATCTGCGCGCCTCGTACGACCTCGTCCAGCGCGGCGTGCGCTTTGGCAACAACAACTGGACTCCGGTGCGCGCGCGGTCGTTCGCCGAACCCGTCGAGCGCCTCATCCTCACCACCTCCGACCAATTGCACGCCATTTATCATCGCGGGTTATATGCGGTGGACGAGTCGGTCACCGTCGAGCAAATGGCGCAACAAATTGAGCGCGAGAACCTGCAAGCCCGCATCAACATCCCGATGGCCCGTGTGGAAATCCGCACCGACGAGGGCGGCCACCCGCTCGCCCTTGACCTCGCCAACCTCGCGCTCAAAGAACTGCTACTCATTCAGTTCTACGCCGACCCGACTTTTGCCCGCGCCTTCCGCTACGACCACGAAGATTTAGCGCGCGCCCGCCGCAACGAAGCCGTCGCCGCGCACTCTGGCTTGCAAGCCGAGATTGAGAATCCCTTCAACGGAAAACCGATTGGTATGCGCGCGTTTCTTCAGTGGACGCTCGACCAGCTCCGCCCCCTCGCGGAGGCGCTGAACCGGTGGGGCCACTTGACCCCGCTCGTCACTCTGGCGCACGGCGGGCCGAACACGGCGGAAGTGATGCGCGAGCGGATAAAGAAAGAGATTGGAGAATCAGACATTGTGCCGACTGACTTACTGAAGCAATTGGCGCTTGAACGGGAAGAGCAAGTGAAGCACGACATTGAAACCATAGCCGCTTCGGTGGCCTCACTAGGAGATGAAGCCGTGAAAATCCGTGAACTCTTGCAACACGCCCGCGACGACGCGCGCCACGACCCCGCCGCGCCGGTGCGCTTTCGCCCGCGCAGTGAAGCCATCATCGCGCCGCATTACGCCGACAAGACCGCCGAAGTCCTCGACCTCGCGGGACAACTCATCCGCATCCCCTCCGTCACCAACTGCCCCGCCGAGCGCCTCGACGAAGTTCATCGCGCGGGCACACTTATTTTCGATTACTTGCGCGACGCCAGCCTCGACGTGAAGTATTACGACGACACCCAATATCCCGCCGTCTTCGCCGCGTTCCCCGGCCACGCGAACGCGGCCGCGCCGGTCATGCTCTCCGGCCACTTTGACGTCGTCCCGCCCGAACCCGACGACTCGCAATTCACCCCGCGCATCGAGGGGGATTATCTGTGGGGGCGCGGCGCGGCGGACATGAAAACCGTCGTCGCCACGTATATGGTGTGGATGAAGGATATGCTGAAAGCGGGAGCGCCCTACCCCGGTGTGAATCTGCTTTTGATTGGCAACGAGGAAAACGGCGAGAGCGAACCCACCGGCACGCCTCACGCCCTCGCGGACTTGGCGGCGACCCACGCCGGGTACGCGCCCCAACTGTTCATCGCGGGCGAGCGCACGGGCGAGAAAGGCGTGGAACTCATGGGCGAGGTCTGCATCGAGAATCGCGGCGTCATGCGGTTCGAGGTCATCGCCCGGGGCGCGAAAGGCCACACGGGCACGGCGGGGGCCAACGCCGATCTCAGCGAGCGGCTCTTCCTCGCGCGCAACGCGCTGAGTGAAATTTTTCAGAAGTCACTCACGCTCAAAGGCGAGGGCGGGTGGCAATCGCAATATCGCTACCCGTTTGTGAGCGTGGGCGAGTACGGCGTCTACAACATCACCGCCGACAAGGGCGTGCTGGGCGTGGAGATTCGCTCCATCCCACAAGACGATCTGAACGCTATTGCCGCGCAAGTGAACGACTACTGCGCGAGCGTGGGTCTCGAATTAAGCATCAGCGTGAACGAGGGCGGGATTGCCTGCGACCCGGACAATCCGTATCTACTCAAACTGCTCAGCGCCGTGCATACCGCGTATGCCCAAGCGCCGAGGATTGGCAAGAAGCTCCCCGGCACCAGCGCGCGCTTCGCGCCGCGGGGTCAGGGAGTCGTATGGGGGCAAACGGGGATCGGGCCGCACGCCAAAGACGAAAGGCATTACATTCCGAGCATTGAGGGATATTATCGTGCGTTAGTCGAGTATAAACATCATCTGGAGCGGAGCTGAAAGCGAATTTATATGGACAGCAAAGAACACGCACAAAATCTGCTTAATTACTTCCAAGAAACAGCCAATCTGGATCCGAATCCAAAATGGAAATTGGGAGCAGAAGTGGCTCGGACGTGGCTTGAATTGATAAATGCACCATTAGCGTCTCAAGAAGACATTGATGCCTTAGTTGAAATTATCAGCCAATACAAATCTCAATCAAGCGGATGGTTTGATTTAGGAATTGGCGTGAGGCATTGGGCAAGATCAAAAGGCTATTCTATCCCGCCACTTTGGCCAAGTAACGCCGAGGCAACAAACCAAGATAAACCGACAGAGTGAATATGCGCCCCACCCGCTTCCCCTCCGCCTCCGATTTTCGCGCCCACGCTGAGGCCTTCCTCGTTGAGCGCGAGGTGTATCACAACTTGATGCTGGGCCTCGTGAACGCGCTGGCCTTCAATCCCAATCTGTATCCGAGCCAGCCGTATTACGCGGTAGTGGAAGATGCCGGCCAAGTCATCGCCGCCGGGGTGATGACGCCGCCTTATCGGCTGACGCTTTCGCTTACGGTGAGCGCCGAGGCGCTCACGCTGATGGCGCGCGATGTGCGCGAATTTCGCGCCGACACGCCGGGGGTGACTGCGCCCGCGCCGGTGGGCTTGCGCTTCGCCGAAATCTGGCAAGAGCTGACCGGGCAAAGGTTCAGCAAGAAGATGGCGGAGCGGATTTACAAATTGGAAAAGGTGAAGCCTCCCGCCGGAGTCTCGGGAAAGATGCGGCGGGTGGTGGAAACTGACCGCTCTTTGTTGCAGGATTGGCTGAGGGCTTTTCAAGTAGAAGCCTTTGGCGAATCCGACGAGGCGGCGCTTGAGCGCACCGTCGCCAATATGCTCACCATGCCGCCCGATTATCGCGGTACTTACTTGTGGGAAGACCCCCATCCGGTTTCGCTCGTGAGTTACGGCGGCCCCACGCCGAATAGTATGCGCATCGGCCCGGTGTATACGCCCAAAAAATTTCGCGAACACGGTTATGCCAGCGCTTGCACGGCAGCGGTGAGCCAGTATCTGCTCGACTCCGGGCGCAAGTTTTGCACTCTGTTCACCGACCTTGCCAACCCCACCTCGAACAAGATTTATCAGATGATCGGATATGAGGGAGTAGGGGATGTGGATGAGTATCGGTTTGAAGATTAGCCAGTCAAACCCCCATCTCTTTATGGAGGCGCGACATGAGCTTCAATACCTATCAAACGGAATCTCGCAAGACGTGGGATCTCGTCCACGTTGACCATCCCCTCGTCTACCCCACGCTGGGGCTGACGAATGAAGCCGGGGAACTGGCGGGGAAGGTCAAGAAAATTTTCCGCGACAAGGGCAGGCGCATTGGCCCCGCAGAGCGCGAAGCGCTCAAGCAGGAATTGGGCGACGTGTTGTGGTATCTGGCGCAGATTTGCACCGAACTGGATTTGACGTTGGAAGAAGTGGTCGCCTGTCATTTACCAGTGATATAATTTCCGGGCCTGCCAGACGCAGGCGCATATAACCACACTCAAGGAGAAAAGAAGCAGTGAACAGCAGGAAAACCTTTTTAGCGTTGGCGTTGACGGCGATGATGCTGGCCGCCTGTGGCGGTGGCGCACAAACCGTCGGCCTGGACTTGAAAGCCGAGGACATCAAATACGACACAACGGCGCTCACCGCCAAAGTGGGCGATACCGTGACCGTCAATTTGCAGAATGCCGGTGCGCTGGAACACTCATTCCTCATTGACGAGTTGGGCGTGAAACTAGAGAAGGTTCAGCCGGGCCAGACGGGCACCGTCACCTTCACGGTTTCGAAGGCCGGGACGTACACGTTCTACTGTGACGTGCCGGGCCACAAAGAAGCCGGTATGACGGGCACGCTGACCGTCAATCCGTAGGCCAAGCAACCACGCCAAGCGCCGGGTTTCAGCCCGGCGCTTTTGTTTTAAACCGCCTTCATTTCAGTTTCATCTGTTTCTTATCCAATTGGGGTACACTTTGGTTAATCGCGGCGCTGGGCCGCTTCTAAGAAATTAAGGAGATGGAGATGAATAAAGTTTTGCGTGTGCTATTGACGTGTGGCGTAATCGCCTTCACAGGGCTGGTGATGTTCACGGGCGGCTTTGCGCTCGGGCGGTTCACCGCGCCTCAGGCGAATAGCTCTGCGCCGAGCCTGAGCCTGCCGCTCAGTCTGGGCGGTTCCGGTCCAACGGCCGCCGACGAGAAATTGATGCAACCCTTTTGGGAAGCCTGGCAGCTTGTTCACCAGGAATACGTGGATCAGCCCGTAGACGATACGAAACTGGCTCAGGGCGCCATCCGCGGGATGATGGCCGCGTTAGGTGATCCGCATTCGAGCTATATGAATCCGGCGGAGTATCAGATCGCGACGAGCGGGCAATCCGGCGATTTTGAGGGAATCGGGGCTTACGTGGAGGCTTCCGGCGATTATCTGAAAATCGTCTCGCCTTTCCCCGGCTCGCCCGCCGAGGCCGCCGGGCTAAAGCCGGGCGACTTGATTATCAAAGTTGACAACGAAGATATCGCCGGACTGGGAGAAACTGAAATCATCAGCCGGGTGCGTGGCCCCGAAGGAACGACCGTGCATCTGACCATTATGCGCGATGGCGAACAGAAGCCGTTGGAGTTCGACATCGTGCGCGCCAAGTTCCATATCCCGTCGGTCGAAAGCAAAATGCTCGACGGCAATGTGGCCTACGTAAAAATCAACGAGTTTGGCGACCAGACAACGGCGGAACTGAAAGATGCGCTCAAATCCGTGCTGGCGAACAATCCGGTGGGGTTGGTGGTGGACTTGCGCGGCAATCCCGGGGGCTATCTCACCACGGCGATTGAAGTGGCCTCGCAGTTCATCCCCGATGGCGTGGTGATGCGAGAACGAGACGGTAAAGGAAACGAGAAGACATACGAGGTCATTCAGGGCGGCCTCGCGACAAAAATTCCGTTGACGGTGCTGATTGATAAAGGCTCGGCCTCGGCCTCGGAAATCGTAGCGGGCGCGATTCAAGATACCAAGCGCGGCACTCTGGTTGGCGAGACCTCGTATGGCAAAGGTTCAGTGCAAAACTGGCATCCGCTAACCGGGGACAATGGCGCAGTTCGGGTGACCATCGCCAAGTGGTTTACGCCCAATGGCCGCTCGATTCACAAACTGGGCATCACACCGGATGTGCCGGTGACGTTGACCGACGAAGACCATGCCGCCAAGCGCGACCCACAGTTGGACAAGGCGGTGAGCATTTTGACCGGCGGAGCAACCACGCCGTAGAGGCAATATTCGAGCAACGCCTAGAATTACCACGACCTCGCAGATGTGGGTGATTTGCGAGGTCGCTTTTTATGGGTTACGGCGCAGAGCGTTTACGATTTCGCCAGGGGTAAGATACGGGGCTTGCGCGCGCACGACACCCAACAACACTTTGGGCAAGGCTAGCGCCGAGGCATAAATGAGGTGGCGGTCTTCCCAGCGCGGGTCGAATTTTTTCTTGAAGGTATAGAGGGACTCGAAATGATACACCCGCCCGGCCCGTTCATAGACGAGTTCGAGGCCGCGCGTCAGCAAAGTGCGTGCCTCGCCTTCGGCCAGGCCGTGCAACGGGGCGAGGCCAAGACTGAGCAGTTGCTCGCCGCTCTCCTGCAAATGTAGGGCCATGCGCGCAATCATAAATTCAATCACTCCGTTGGGCGCGGCGGTGGCGCGGCGCATCAAGTCCAGCCCCCACCCGCGCGCCGCGTAGAGCGGGACCCACGTGCAAACCGCGAGCGGCTGTCCGGCTTGGTCATGCACCACACTCGTGCGGCAATAGGCGTCACCTATCAAGGGCGTGCCGCCGGAGACAAAGCCCAACTCCCCGCCCACTTTTTGCGACAACCATTCCGCCGAAATTTTTTCGAGTTGTGCCAGGAGCGCTACATCGTCAACCGGTGCAGCAAAAAAGCGAAAGGTCCAGCCCTCGCGCTGGCCGCGATTGAGCGCGGCGCGCAAATCACTCCGCGCTTTGCCCGCCAGGCTAAACGCTGGCAAATCGAGGAGCGCTTCTTCGCCAATTTTGAGCGTCTCGAACCCGGCGGCTTGATAGTGTGGCAACAGGGCCGCGCGGGTCTGGTAAAACGCGGGGGACCAGTCCTGGCGTTCACAGAACTGCCGATAAGCGCGTATCACGCCGGGCAAGCTATCCAATGGGCCAATCGGATCCCCGGCGGTAAGGGCAATATCCCCGGCCAGTACGTAGGCCACAAAGGCAGAGTAATCCGCATTGAAAAACAAAAGCTTATCGGGTGTTTGTGCCCAATAGGCGATGCCGCTGAGGCCGTGCGCCGCCAAGATCCGCCGGGCGGCATCACGCGCGACCGGCAGGGACGCTTCCATCTCCAGAACAGGGCGCAAGATTGTGAACAGCACGTAAGCCGCGCCGAGCAGGCCGAACAGGCCGAGTGAATCCAGAAACCAACGGGCCTGCATGGTGTAACCGGCGTAGAGGTACGGCGCAGAAAAAAGGAGGCGGCGTCCGGCTTCTTGCAAAGCGAGAGCCGGATCCCAGACGTCGGGGACAAGGTGCTTTTGGAGGATGGCAAATCCCGCGAGGGCATAGGCCACGTAGCAAGCGACCAGAAACGGCGCGGCGTACAACACCGCGCGAATCGAGCGCGGGTCGGAGCGGACGTCGAAATCGTCTCGAAAGACAAACAAAGCGCTCAACAACAGGAATGCCACCAGCGCTTCTTCGTAGTCCAATCCTTTGATGAGGTGCGAGAAAATTGAAGCGACCAACAGCCACGCGGCGATGAGCCACGCCTCGCGTTTGCGTTGGGTGAGGTTCCAGGCCACCGTCATGAGTAAAAAGCCAATGACGACGGCGATGGTGCGCGAACTTTGAGAAACCGGCTCGGGGATGATGCGCCGCAAGGCCAACAAGCGCGGGTGGTCGCCAGGAATGATGGCGGAGGCGATGTTGACGACGCCCATGAGCGCCACGACGCCACCCAACAAACGGGCGCGGAAGAGGAGCGGGGGTCTCGGCCACTTGAGTTGCAACTGCCCAAAAGCCATCGTTTTACTCTGGCTCGACAAAAAAAGCGGGGACAACGGTTGGCGCTGGCCGTTGTCTCCGCTCGAACTTCTTTGCCATACGGATTACTACAATTCCACGAAATACGCCTCGCACGCGCGGTCAATCAAATCTTTCGTCAGCGCCGGTTCCAAGCCGAGATACGAGGAGATATCCAAAATCTGTTCGCAAATGTCGCGCGGGTGATTGGAGCGCAATTTGCGGTTGCGCTTGACGTACCACTCCTGCAACAGATACGCCAACCCCTTGTCGTCGTAGGCCACTTTCTTGCCCGCCGAGACGCGCTTCATAATCTCGCGATACTCCTCGAAAGACGGATCGGTGATTTCGATCTTGTGCCGGATGCGGCGGAGGAAAGCTTCGTCCACCAGATCTTTCGGGGGGAGGTTGGTTGAGAACACCACCAACACTTCGAAGGGAATGGTCAACTTGCGCCCGGTGTGCAGAGTGAGGAAGTCAATGCGGTTTTCGAGCGGCACAATCCAGCGGTTGAGCAGGTCGCGCGGGCGCACTTGCTGGCGGCCAAAGTCGTCTATCAGGAACATCCCGCCGTTAGCCTTCATCTGGAACGGCGCTTCGTAGAACTTGTTGGTGTCGTCGAATTGCAAATCCAGCCCGGCCATGGTCAACTCGCCGCCGACGACGATGAAGGGGCGTTTGATTTTTATCCAGCGCGTGTCGCGCTTTACTTTGCTGCCCTGCAACGAGCCGGTCTGGCCGGTGTGCGCTTCGACCTCCTTGATTTCGGTGTGATTAACGTTGTCGTAGACTTTGATGACTTGCCCGTCCACGTCCACCGCGAAGGGGATGTACATCTCCTCGCCGAGAATCATCTCACCGATGGCGCGGGCGATGGAGGTCTTGCCGTTGCCGGGCGCGCCATAGAGAAACAGGGATGAGCCGGAGTTAGCCGCCGGGCCGATGCGCGAAAAAGTCTTTTCGCCGATGACGAGATTGGCGAGGGCCGTGCGCATGGTGCGCTGATGCACCTGCTTGCGTTTGGCCGCCTGTTTGCGGATGGCGGTGTTGTACACGTCAATCAGCACCGGGGCCGGGCCGGCGTACTGGTTGCGCGCCATGGCCTCGCGGGCGCGGTCAATCCCGACGCTGGTGATGGCGTATTGATACGCGCCTTCGCCGAACCCGGCCTGCCCCTTCACCTCGACCTGTTTCTCGCGTTTCAGAAAATCCAGAATCTGATCCACGATGCCGACAAACGGCAGGGCTATTAAATCGGCAATGCGAAAGCCGTTGAGATAGCCACTGCTATAGAGAATCTTCAGCGCCAGATCGGCGAGGTAATTAAGCGACAAGCCGGTGTCTTCGATTTTGCTGAGGGGCGGCGGGATGAATGGCGCCTCACCCACCGGGACGGGCTGACCCGCCGGAGGACGCGCGGCCCCAGCGGGCGGAAGCGCGCCCGACTGCGGGACGGGCGGTCGGGCCGCCGGGGGCGGCGCCGCGGGACGACTGGTCATTCAGGCTCTCCTCGAATCAAACTTAACGATGTCTATGTTTGAGATTATACACCCGCTAGAATCGGGCGCAAAAAATAGGCGGCGGGCTTTCAGACTTCGAAAGTCTGGCCTTGCTTCTCTCCCTCTGCCGCCCGTATAATGGCGGTCATGCACTTATCCGTCGTGATCCCCTGTTTCAATGAGCGCGCTACCGTGGTGAGCGTGCTTACCAGCGTCCGCGCCATCGTGCCCGAAGCCGAGATCATTATCGTAGACGACGGCTCGACCGACGGCACACGCGACATTCTCAACGGGCTAGCCAGCGAACCTCATCTCCGCGTTATTTTCCACGAGAAGAACGGGGGCAAGGGCGCGGCCGTCCGCACCGGCATTGCCGCCGCCGCCGGGGAAATCATCCTCATCCAGGACGCCGATCTTGAATACGACCCGCGCGATTACCCGCATCTCCTGCAACCCATCGAAGAGGGCAAAGCCGACGTAGTGTATGGCTCGCGCTTTCTCGGCGGCCCGCGCAAAGCCATGATGTTCTGGCACATGGTCGCCAATATGCTCCTGACGTTGATGACCAACGTGCTCTATGACACCATTCTCTCCGACATGGAGACCGGCTACAAGGTTTTCCGCGCCGAGGTGCTCAAAGGCGTGCCGCTCCGCTCGCGGCGCTTCGACTTTGAGCCGGAAGTGACGGCCAAGATTCTCAAGCGCCGCCGCCGCATTTACGAAGTCCCCATCTCCTTCAACCCGCGCGAATATACCGAGGGCAAAAAGATCGGCCTATGGGATGCTTTCGAGGCAGTGTGGACGTTGTTGAAGTACCGCTTTATAGATTAATGGCCGATGGCTGATTTATGATGATGAATAAGCGAGTCTTCACTCTCCAACTTCCAACTTCCAACCTCCGACCTCCAACTTCCACCCTCCACCCTCCAGCCTCTAATCTCCGCCCGCTAAACGGCCTCCCGGCCCTCTTCATCGCCGCCCTCCTTCGCGCTGTTCCGCTCCTCGAAAATCGCTTTCACCCCGACGAGGCCCTCTATGCTTCGTTTGCGCGCCTCATCGCTTCGGGCCGCGACCCTCTACTCTCCGGGGTGATCGTAGACAAGCCGCCGTTTTCCATGTACCTCAACGCGCTGAGCGTTCTACTCTTCGGCGGCAACGAGTTCGCCGCACGTCTGCCCAACTTATTCGCCAGCATCATCAGCGTGGCGCTTGTGTTCGCCCTCGCCCGCCGCCTGTACGACTCGCCCACCGCTCACCTCGCCGGGTGGATTTTCGCGCTCTCGCCCTTTGCGATTCTTTTTTCCATCACCGTTTTCATTGACCCGTTAATGACGGCGCTGGTGTTGTGGGGGTTGTGGGCGGCAAGCCATCCGGCGACTAAAGTCGCGGCTACGCCAAGCCAAACCCGCCTACGCGGGTTAGCCTTTGCCCTCGCCTTCGCCGCCAAACAAACCGCCCTCATCTTTCTCCCCCTCGCGCTCGCCTTCTCGCTCCTCAACCTGCCGCCTGCCGCAAACTTGAAGCAGGCCCTCCGCCGTCTTCTCGCCACTGCCCGCCCCATTTTGATTGCTTTGCTCCTCTCCGCCATCGTCATCTTCGGCTGGGATTTCCTCCGTCATGCGCCCACCGGGTTCTGGGCACAAGGCTACAGCGACAACGTGCCCAACCGCCTCATCCGCGCCAATGAAGTTATGCCGCGCGCGCAAGCCTGGCTCGACTTGCTCAGTTACTTTACGGCTTCGTCTGTTCTCAATCTCGTTTTCATCTTCAGTCTACCGTTATTGCTCTTCAACGCTCTGCGCTCGGCCTCCCGCCCTGCCTTATCGGATTTGCTCATTATTAATTACTTATTGCTCTATCTTGCCCTCTACTGGCTCGTCCCTTTCGCCGTGTGGGATCGCTATCTCCTCCCCATCCTGCCCCTTTGCGCCATCCTCTTCGCCCGCGTCTTTTGGCAGATCGCCTATGGCGTATGGCAAATAGCTCACAGCCTATTGCGCCTGGCTTATCGTGTCTCGCCGAAGTTTGGGATTTGGAGTTTGGGATTTGGGAGTTTGTCTTTAGACCTCCTTCCTCTCCTCCTCTGTCTCTTCCTCATCAATCCCGCCCTCACCGCCGCCCGCTCCGGCTACCCCATCGGCGGCGATCATGGCGCGTACGAGGGCATTGACGACGCCGCGCGTTTCATCCACACTCTGCCCTCCAGCAGTGTGCTTTACGACCACTGGCTCAGTTGGCAATGGAACTTCTATCTCTTCGACGGGCCGCTCTACGTGGCGTGGTTCCCCACGCCCGACGCGCTCGCCGCCGACCTCGCCGCCTTTGGCCGCGCCTCGCCGCGCTATCTTGCCGTGCCGGCGTGGGAATCCGATGCCGAACTCCGCACCGCCGCCGAGCGAGTTGGCTTTGAGTTCGTCCCGGTGCATACTTCTACCCGCCGCGATGGGACGACCGCGGTGGTGGTGTATCAACTCAGGCCGAAATAATTCTGACTTAAGGAGACTCTATGACCCGCATCAACCTTTCCACCGGCACGCCCTGGGAACCCATCGTCGGCTATTCACGCGCGGTGCGCGTGGGGCCATTCGTCCACGTCTCCGGCACAACCGCCACCAACGCCGAAGGCCAGGTCGTCGGCCTAGGCGACCCGTACGCGCAAGCCATCCAAACGCTCAAGAACGTCGAGTCCGCCCTCACCCGCGCGGGCGCGGAACTCAAGCACGTCGTCCGCACGCGCATTTACGTCCTCAACATTGACGATTGGGAAAAGGTTGGCCGCGCGCATGGCGAGTTCTTCGCCGCCATTCGCCCCGCCACCAGCATGGTACAAGTCAGCCGCCTCATCGTGCCGGAGATGCTCGTCGAGATCGAAGCCGACGCGTATATCGCCGACTAGCGGGTCTGATGACTAACCCTCCAACTTCCAACTTCCAACTTTTAACTTCCGATCTCAAATCTCGCCTCTTTAATTTTGAAGTTTGGAGTTTGCTATTGGGAATTTTTCTCGTCCTTCTCTTTTTCTACAAACTCGCCTTCACCAACCTCATCCTCGCGCGCGGCGATACCTTCCTCTACTTTTATCCCTATTGGGATTACCGCGCCCAAGCCCTCCTCTCCGGCCATCTGCCGCTCTGGAATCCGTATCTATTTATGGGCGCGCCCTTCCTGGCCAATCCGCAGGCGGGCGTGCTCTACCCGCTCAACTGGCCGCTCATCTTTTTCGCCGCGCCTGTCGCCGTCAAAATCTCCATCCTCGTCCATCTCATCATCGCGCACCTCGGCACGCAAATCTTCGCCCGCCGCGCCCTCGGCCAATCGCCCCTCGCCGCTTTACTCTCCGCCACCCTCTTCACCCTCGGCGGCTACCTCACCGCGCAAGTCGAGCACGTCAATCAACTGCAAGCGCTGGCGTGGCTCCCGTGGCTCCTGTGGACAATACACAATCCGACAATACTCAATACACAATTCCCAATGCGCAATGCCCAACTCTGGATTCAGTATTGTGTATTGAGTATTCTGTATGCTCTGGTTTTACTTTCCGGACACACCCAAACCGCCTTCATCATCGCCGTTGGCCTCGCTCTCTACGCCCTCACCTTGTATCTCACTTCACACCTCACTCAGCTACCTTCCGCCTTCCGCTTCGCGGAGCGGCCTTTAGTCTTCATCCTTCTTCCTGCTTCCTTCTTGCTCGCCCTCTTCCTCGCCGCCGCCCAACTCCTGCCCGCTCTCGAACTCTCCGGCCAATCCCTCCGCAGTGGCGGCCTGCCCTTGCGCGAAGCCCTCTCCTTCTCCCTCTCTCCGCGCCTCCTCGCCCGCGCCCTGCTCCCCGGCTACTCGCGCGGCCTCTTCAGCGAATACACCGCTTACATTGGCCTCGTCGGCCTCACCCTCGCCACTGTGGGCGTAGTTTATACCCGCGACAAGTCTCGCCTCCCGCTCCTCCTCCTCGCCCTTCTCGGCCTCGCCTTCGCCCTCGGCGCGTACAACCCGCTCTACGTTCTGCTCGCCAACTTCCCACCCTTCAACCTCTTCCGCGTCCCCGCGCGCTGGCTCGTCCTCTTCGTCCTTGCCCTCGCCCTCCTCGCCGGGCACGGCCTCGACGACCTTCGGCATCACAAATTTGAAGTTTGGGGTTTGGGATTTGGGATTTTGTTGATAGGGCTCTCGCTCCTCGCGAATAACCTAATCCCGCCCGGAGAACTTGGCCCCCTCGGCGCTCCGCACTTCGCCGACCTGGCGGGTTGGCTGATCCCCATCATGCTCCTCGCCCTCGCCTCATACCTCACGCCTCACGCCTCACGCTTCATTTCTCCTACGCTCGTCCTCTTCGCCACCTTCGAACTCTTTCTCGCCGCCCGCGTCCTCCCCTACAACCACCTCACCGCCCCCGACGCTTATTCTTCCATCCGCCCGGCGATGACTCAACTACTCTCCACTCTCCACTCCCCACTCCCCACGCCTCCCGCTCGCTTCCTCTCCATGTCCGCCCTCCGCTTCGATCCCGGCGACTCCCTAGAACTCCACGCCGCTCTCGATTCTCAACTTTCCCCCGACGCGGTCTACGATTTCATCATCGCCACCAAAAACAAAGAAGTCCTCTCGCCTAATCTCCCGCTCACTTGGCGCATCCCCTCCGTAGATGGTTTTGACGGCGGCATCCTCCCCCTCAAACACTACGCCCAATTCACCGCGCTCTTCACCGGCGCGCTCGTCGCCGATGGTCGCCTCCGCGAAAACATCACCACCACCCCCGACCAACGTCTGCTCGCCCTCGTCAACGCCCGCTATCTCCTCAGCGACAAAGCCGACGACTTCTGGGCGGGCGGCGCATTCTACGACCAACAAATCACTCTGCGCCTCACCGCCGACCAAACCTCCACCATCGCCTATCTGCCCAAGTTCATCGCCACCGCCCTCGGCCTCATCGTTGACTCGGCCTCCGGTTCAGTTCACCTCACCTTCGCCGACGGCACGGCTCTCTTCGCGCCTCTCTCGGCTCTGCTCTCCCTCACCCCCTCCAATTACCAATCACCCATTACTTACACCGTCATCCCCTTCACTCACCCGGCCCTTCCGACTTCCATCACTTTCACCGGCCCGCTCACGCTTCACGGCGCGGCCCTCGTGGATGAACGCGCTGACGCTTTCCAGACTCTCACCCTCGGCCCCTACCGCCTCGTCCACTCAGGCGATTTAAAAATTTACGAAAATCTGACCGCGCTCCCGCGCGCTTTCGTCGTCCCGCACGCCCTCGCCGCGCCCGACGATGCCACCGCCCTCGCGGCCCTTGCCGACCCGAACTTTGACCCCGCCTCGACCATTTTGATAAACGCCAACTCGCCTTCGTCGCGCGAAGCGGTCGTCGGTCGTCCATCGTTGGTTGTCTTCACTCAATACACTCCCGAACATCTCACCCTCACCGCCACCGGCCCCGGCTACCTTCTTCTCACCGATGCCTACTACCCCGGCTGGGTTGCCACCCTCGACGGTTCACCCACCCCCATTCTCCGCGCCGATGTCATGTTCCGCGCGATTGAATTGCCCGCAGGCGAACACACGATTGAGTTTCGCTACAAGCCGCTCTCCGTGGAACTCGGCCTATGGATTTCGGGAGTAACGTGGCTGACTGTTTTCCTCTGCCTGGTATGGCTTATCATCCGCTCCCCGCGCAGCGGTTGAAAAATAAAAAACCGACGCTTCTCGCATTGGCTCTTTGGGGTTTGGCAATTGGGATTTTGGACTTCTACTCGCTCGCTTTCAAATCCCTCACATTCAACTGCATCCGCTTCTCCCCGTTCCACTCGTTCATCTCCAAATTAAACGCCACGTCCACGCGCGCCGGAAGTTTGGCCTGCATCGGCCCCAGGCGAAAAGCAATGGCATCTATGTTGGCTTTGCCGTCACTTAACGTGAGTTTCAGATGGCTGGCATCCGCGCCGACGGTTTTAGAAAACGTGACCTTCAGCCCGCGCGCGGCGAACACCGGCGTGGGATTGCTGTAGCCGCACGGCTGAAATTGCTCAAGGTAACTCACGAGTTCGCCAGTGAGGTCGGAGAGTTTCACCTCGTCCACGTCCACCTGCAAGGCCGGGCGCAGGTCAAAGTCGGCGAGTTTGCGGTGGGCAATCTCGCGCAGGGTCTGCGCTAGTTCTTCAACATTCCGGGTCTCCGCCGTGAAACCCGCCGCCGCCGCGTGCCCGCCGTGCCGGATGAGCAAATGCTGGCATTCGTCAAAAGCCTCGGTGATGTGAAACTCGCGGATGCTTCGCGCCGAGCCTTTGGTCTCTTTTTCGCCCTGATGCGCCACCACTGCCGGGCGATAAAACTCCTCAGTCAAGCGCGCCGCCGCGAGGCCCACGATACCGTCCTTGAAATCAGGATGCGCCGCAAAGAGCAGAGGCGCATCAGGGTCGGTCTCCAGCGCGAGTTGTCGCGCGTGCGCGTGGGTGAGGCGCGTCAAATCCTGCCGGTCGCGGTTTTGCTGTTCGAGTTGTGTGGCCAGGCGGTTCGCGGTGAACACGTCGGCGGTGGTGAGTAAGTCGTAGGCCGCGAGGGCGGATTCGAGGCGGCCCGCGGCGTTGAGGCGCGGCCCGAGCGCAAAGCCAATGCCGACGGCATCCACCCCGCCCGGCTTCAGCCGCGAGACCATAAGCAGGGATTTCACGCCCTCGCGTTTAGCGCGATTGAGGACGCGCAGGCCATCGCGCACGAGTTTGCGGTTCTCGCCCGTGAGCGGCGCGAGGTCGGCCACCGTGCCGAGGG